>JGI1221J13441_10000035_pt1 | contig 75077 bp, 71 predicted proteins | sample LakVidmifraction_4_FD_13441 | JGI IMG/M metagenome (IMG submission 13441) | reverse complement strand
TCAAAGATCCTAATAATCTTTGACAACCAAACATAAGTTATTGATTGAACAATTAAACAAACCTTCGTCTTTTTGCGTTGTGTTCACACATTGTGAGATGCATGAACTATACTCTGAAAGGAGGTGATCCAACCGCAGGTTCTCCTACGGTTACCTTGTTACGACTTCACCCCAGTCGCTGATTCCACCGTGGAGGGTAGCCAGTTTAGCTTCCCCGCTTCGGGTGAAATCAACTCCCATGGTGTGACGGGCGGTGAGTACAAGACCCGGGAACGTATTCACCGTAGCATAGCTGATCTACGATTACTAGTGATTCCAGCTTCATGTAGTCGAGTTGCAGACTACAATCCGAACTGAGACCAGGTTTATAGATTTGCTCCACCTCGCGGTATTGCGTCTCACTGTCCTGGCCATTGTAGCACGTGTGTTGCCCTAGCCGTAAGGGCCATGATGACTTGACGTCGTCCTCACCTTCCTCCTCCTTACGAAGGCAGTCTCACTAGAGTCCTCGGCCGAACCGTTAGTAACTAGTGACGAGGGTTGCGCTCGTTGCGGGACTTAACCCAACATCTCACGACACGAGCTGACGACAGCCGTGCAGCACCTGTAAAAAAGCTCCCGAAGGCACTACTCTATCTCTAAAGTGTTCTTTAATATGTCAAGGCTAGGTAAGGTTCTTCGCGTATCTTCGAATTAAACCACATGCTCCACCACTTGTGCGGGTCCCCGTCTATTCCTTTGAGTTTTAATCTTGCGACCGTACTCCCCAGGCGGAATGTTTAATGCGTTAGCTGCATCACCGAAAAGACTAGCTTCCCGACGACTAACATTCATCGTTTAGGGCGTGGACTACCAGGGTATCTAATCCTGTTTGCTCCCCACGCTTTCGCGCCTCAGCGTCAGTAATGTTCCAGAAGATTGCCTTCGCTTTTGGTATTCCTAGTTATCTCTACGGATTTTACCCCTACACAACTAATTCCATCTTCCTCTCCCACACTCTAGCCTGATAGTTTTGGATGCAGTTCTACGGTTGAGCCGTAGGCTTTCACATCCAACTTAAAAGGCCGCCTGCGCGCGCTTTACGCCCAGTGATTCCGAGTAACGCTTGCACCCTCCGTATTACCGCGGCTGCTGGCACGGAGTTAGCCGGTGCTTATTCATATGGTACCGTCATTATCTTCCCATATAAAAGGAGTTTACGCACCGAAATGTGTCATCCTCCACGCGGCGTTGCTGCATCAGACTTTCGTCCATTGTGCAATATTCCCCACTGCTGCCTCCCGTAGGAGTCTGGACCGTGTCTCAGTTCCAGTGTGGCTGATCATCCTCTCAGACCAGCTAGGCGTCATTGGCTTGGTGGGCTCTTACCCCACCAACTACCTGATACCATATAGTCTCATCCTTTAGCGAAAAAACGTTTCCCAATCTACATTAAGTAGAAAGGAGTATGGGGTATTAGCAGTCGTTTCCAACTGTTATCCCCCTCTAAAGGGCAGATTAACTATACATTACTCACCCGTCCGCCACTTAGCTGACATCCCGAAGGACCGTTCTCGTTCGACTTGCATGTGTTAAGCACGCCGCCAGCGTTCACTCTGAGCCAGGATCAAACTCTCCATTATAAAATGAAATGGTTTGAACCATTGTCAAAGAATCACTTAATTTATTTCTAAATAAGTTAATCTTTATCCCAATTTTTTGAAAATTGGTAAAATTAAAACTCAAATAGACGTTGATTTGTTTACTTATATTTGGTTGTCAAAGATCATTCAATAACACTCTTTCTAGCAACTTGCTAGCTGTCCATGTGTTGTTGGACGCGTATTATAGCTCCAAACAACTTTCTTGTCAAGGGTATTTGCGAAATATGCTTAAATTCTTTTATTTTTTTTATTAACTTACATTATATATGTAAAATTAACTATTTATATCTATATTTAAGTGTAGAGTTTTTATAATCTTATTTTAGTTTAATAATTAAGGAACACCTATGCGTCTCATTTTTCTACTCTCTTCTTTATTCATTTTATCTGCCTGCATGAATACAGCTGAAGTTCCTTCTCTAGCAGAAGAACAGAGCACTACAAGGATTCTTGGTAACAAAACAGATGCAAAAGATGCTCAAAATGCGTATGTAGCGATTCAGAAACAACGGGAAAAAGAGTAATTTCTCTTATTAACCTTAGATTAATGTCTCTGGACTATACTTTGCACAAAATTAACAATTGAAGGAATATTATGGCTTTATATGAAAGAGACTACACATCAACTCAAGCTGGATACGCTCAGGAAGGTGCAACTGTAGCATTCATGAAACAAACTTACCAACTATTGGCTGCAAGTATGATTGCTGCTGCTGCTGGTGCTTATGTAACTATGCCTTATGCGGAAACGGTAATGCAATATAGATGGTTCATTTTTGGATTTGAACTCTTTATGCTTTTTGTTGGATTAAGGATGACGAGAAATAAACCAGGGTTAAATATGGCAGCACTTTTTGTCTTTACTTTTCTTACAGGTGTTTCGTTGGTACCTCTTTTGGCTTCACTTATCGGAGCAGGTAATGGCGCAGTGATCGGAAATGCCTTCCTTATGACTTCTGTCCTTTTTGGTGCGCTAAGTCTATTTGCCATTAACAGTAAAACAGATTATGCCAGTTGGGGGAAACCACTTTTTATTACGCTTATTGTGGTAATCATCGCTTCACTTGTAAATATATTTATACTTCAAAGTCCGATGATGCATGTGATTATTACTGCGGGTATCTTACTTTTGTTCAGTATCTTTACGATCTATGATACACAGAACATAGCAAATGGAGCATATGACTCTCCGGTAGATGCAGCAGTATCTCTTTACCTGGACTTTCTCAATATGTTTACAGCGCTACTCCAACTTCTTGGCATTTTCGGAAGTGATGACTAAAAAAGAAACTTCGGAGAAGATTGAACGTCTTATAGATGCCAATCTTAACCGACTTAAAGAGGGTATACGGGTCATAGAAGATATCAATCGTTATATCTACGATGATAAATCTTTAACCTCTGTCCTTAAACAACTACGACACAAACTTCAATCTGCTTATGACCAAAATCGTTTACAATACAGAGATATTGAAAATGATGTACAAAAAGAAAGTATCTCTTCTGAATTGTCTCGTAGCAGTATCAATGAATTGATGATAGCAAACTTTTCAAGAGCACAAGAATCTGCACGTGTGCTTGAAGAGAGTTTTAAACTGATAGACCAGACGCTATCAGAACTGTGTAAAGAGGTACGTTATGGACTGTATGCTGTAGAGAAATCTTTTTTTATGCAGAAGGAACATCCAAAGAAGTAGCCTCAACGAACAAGACTTCAAACTCTAGATAATCCAAAGGATACGTCTTCATAAGTTGCTTTGTCTGATTGTAAGTCAGTTTTTTTTCTCCTCCGCTTACTCCACTTCTTTTAATATAGTTAAACATTTCTCGTACTGTATCAAAATAAAGTCTATACTCTTTTAGCTCAAACGTAGCATGATAGTATTTCTCGATCGTATCTTTCAATATACTCTCACTGTAAATAGGGGATGCTATTTGAGCTGTTTTATGTAAGGTCTTAAATGTATTTGATGTAAAAATAGCAAAATAGGCATGAGATGATTTTTTTGCTATTTCTGATAAAGTGAAATCTAAATCTTTACTCCACTGTAAGGCCGAAGAAGAAAGTATAAGACTATGATGATCCAAGGAAAGATTTTCAAATGTTTTACGACTATTGAAATCTGTACATATTTTTTCAATCTTCTTGCTAGAGGGATGTATCTCTAACATCTCTTGTGAAGAATCCAATGCAATAAAGTGATCAAAGTAACAATTGCTCTTTTTTATGTTCTTATATACTTCTCCGCTACCACACCCAATATCTACAAGCGTGGCATAATAGGACGAGGAAAGTTGTTCTACCAATGATTTGGCAACCTCTGATTGAATCACATTGTAGGTATCATACTCATGTGCAAAACGAGAAAACTCTTGAATAACATTAGACATGGGGCCTCTCCTTTTAGACGAAATTGCTATCTTCATCACCATTTCAAACTTTTTTGGGTATAATCGCCAAAATTATACCCAAATTTCAATGGGCTATCCAACAATATAAAGAGGCATAGATGACATCAACACTTTTAATCGTACAAATCGTACTTGCGATTGCAATCACAACTGCAGTACTTCTGCAAAAAAGTTCAAGTATAGGACTAGGTGCATACAGTGGGAGTAATGAATCTGTATTTGGAGCAAAGGGACCTACCGGTTTTCTTTCAAAACTTACTTTTACTCTTGCATTTGCATTTATCGTAAATACTTTAGCATTGGGATACCTGTACACAACAGCAAATACTTCATCTGTTACAGACAGTATGGTTCCTGAAAATAACGCACTTGTGCCTGCCGCACCAGCAGCACCAGGAAAAACTACCCCGGCAGTACCTGCAACACCAGAAGAGACTACACCTTCAGCACCTGTAGCTCCAACTTCCAACTAACCCTATATAAAGAGGGGTTTCCTTCTTTATATGTTCCTCCTATAATACCCCAACTCTCGAAATAGAAAAAAGAGCTAGCCATAACCATTATTCATGTTCTTCCTGAAAAGTCATCGCCTAATCTATGGATGCGACTCAATTTTTTAAAATACCCTAAATACAAGCGTTGAACTATTTCAAATTTGTTATTTCTAGATTTGAGAATACTATCTAAATACATAACAAGGTAAAAAAGGGTAAAATTTCCTAAATAATACCAAGGAGGTAGTTATGTTAAATGAGATTTTTGAACAAACAAAAGAAAATATGCAAAAGGGTATCGATGCCCTCAAAAGAGACTTTTCCTCACTTAGAACAGGAAAAGTAACCACTGGTATCGTAGATAACATTAAAGTAGACTACTATGGGACGCCGACATCATTAACCCAAGTAGGAAGTGTTATCGCTACAGATGCGACAACGATTAGCATTACTCCTTGGGAAAAGACTCTTCTTTCTGTCATTGAAAAAGCTATCCAAGAGGCAAACATCGGTGTAAACCCAAATAACGATGGAACCGTCATCAAGCTCTTTTTCCCGCCAATGACAAGCGACCAGAGACAAGAGATTGTTAAGAAGGCTAAAGGCATGGTGGAACATGCAAAAGTTTCTATCAGAAATGTAAGAAAAGATGGCAATGACAAGATCAAAAAACTTGAGAAAGACAAAGAGATCAGCGAAGATGAATCTAAAAAAGCTCAAGAGCAGATACAAAAATTCACAGATGAGTATATTGCTAAAACAGATGAAGCTTTTAAAGTAAAAGAAGCTGATATACTCAAGGTTTAAATATGCAAAAATCCTATGATGTAGAAAAAGCATATAAAGAGGCAAATGCTTTGCTTGAGGGGCATTTTCTTTTGGCAAGCGGCAACCACTCAAACAGATATCTTCAAAGTGCCAAGGTACTTGAGTTCCCAAAGAAAGCTTCGTTGCTCACTGATGCTTTGGCTTCGATGATACGATCACATGGTATTGAAGTTGATACAGTGTGTGCTCCTGCTTTGGGTGGTGTACTTGCTGGCTATGAACTTGCACGCTCCCTTGATGTTCGTTCTATCTTTGTTGAGAAGAAAGAGGGTGGCATGGAGTTACGTCGTGGATTTGAAGTAGCAAAGGGTGAGAAGATCATCATTTGTGAAGACATTATTACTACCGGTGGTTCTGCATTAAAAGCTGCTCAAGCCATAGAGGCACTAGGTGGCGTTGTCGTTGCATTTGCATCATTGGCAAATAGAGGTTTCTGTAAACGTGTAGGTAGTGATACCCATCCTAAAGAAGCGTGTAGCCTACCAAATGATGTCCCGCTATTTGCACTTGATGACTTTACTTTTGAGATGTTTTCTCCCGAGGAATGTCCTATGTGTAAAGAGGGCAGTACCGCTATTAAGCCCGGAAGTAAAGGCTAACCCTATAAGTAAGCCACGTAAGGGCTTCTGTGGCTTCCATACTCTGCTTATCGATATCTTTGCCTAGATAAAAGAGTCCTAACTTTTCATAAATCTCTTGCATTTCCTAATCCTTCATGATAAAAATACATTATAGCTATTTTAACGAAAGTTTATTTAGTTCATTTTATCTTTTTGTAGGAACTGTAGGAGTGTTTGTTGTTACTGCAAGGTTCTTCTTTTTCACCGGCTTGGTCATCCCCTGCACCATAAAACTAATGGGCTCTTTGCCTTGTTGCTGAATAAGTACTAAGACCTTGTCTTTTTCATGGTAGACATCAAAGAGTTCTATGTCGGTCATGATGGGGTCTATTTCCACCCTTTCTTCTGTCAGTAACGGCAAATGGTAGGTATTTCCTTCTATTCTTGCAAGTGTTTTATCTTTTTTAAGCACGACCCAACATACTTTTGCCGAAGGTAGATCATAAAGAGAGTTCTGTGTCTCTTCCATGCACACTCTGCTAAATTCATCTTTTTTAATCGTAATATTGCCATCGGAACCCAGTATGTCCAAATACAAAACTTTGGTAGATTTGGTGATCTTTTTAGATTTTTCCAGGTACTTTAAAAGTTGTTGATTGGAGTCTTGCATCATGTCCACAGAAGAAAAAAGTGCCACAATGACTATGCCCATAAGGGCAATGGAGATAAGTACTTCTAAAAGGGTGAATGCTTTACGGTTAAACATTGACCTTAGCCATCCATAAGTCCAACACGTATGGCTTCCTCATAACTTGTATCTCCGGCCAAAAGCATCTCTTTAAGTTTGTCTGCAATGGTTTTCATACCATCTTTTTTCATTGCTGCTCGTACCTCGTGGTCATTATAGCCATCTTTCATCATATCTTTCGCTTTGGCATTAATGACAAAAAGTTCACCGATGGCCTGTCTGCCTTTATATCCTGTAAAATCACACTCTTTGCATCCTACCGATTTAAAATACAGTTTGTCCACAGGCACTTCTATCTCTTCTGCTATTGCAGGAGCAAGCGATGTCTCTATCTTGCAGTGCAGACAAAGTTTACGTGTAAGCCTTTGGGCCAATACTCCCAACAGTGTAGAAGAAACGAGGAAGTTTGCTATGCCCATATCCATCAAACGACTTAAGGCAGAAGTGGCATCATTGGTATGTAGGGTAGAGAGAAGGAGGTGTCCTGTAAGCGCGGAACGAAGCGCAATTTCGGCTGTTTCGTTATCGCGGATCTCACCTACCATGATAATGTCCGGATCTTGTCTCAAAATAGAACGTAATCCCGCTGCAAAAGTAAGACCTACTTTAGGGTTTACCTGTATTTGAGAAATGTTATCCGCATTGTACTCGACTGGGTCCTCTACGGTAATGATGTTCTTGTCTGGGGTTGAAATATGCTGCAAACAGGCATGTAGCGTTGTAGATTTACCTGAACCGGTTGGTCCTGTTACCAGTATCATACCATGTGAGTGATTGAGCAACTTGTAAATATCTTTGGTAATCTCTTCTGTAAAACCCAATGACTTCAGTGTCGGGATATTTTCTGTTTGAGAGAGTATCCTCAGAACGATTCTTTCACCATGATAGGTAGGCAGGATGGAAACCCTTACATCAATACTTTTACCGGAGATCGCCAACTGAGTACGTCCATCCTGAGGTACTCTCTTTTCGGAGATATCAAGACTTGATATGACTTTAATACGGTTAATGACTAAGTTAACGATACTTTTTTCAAGATCAAGATGCTTTCTTAGTGCCCCATTTATACGTAAACGCACTTCACCTTTTTTCTCTCCACTCTCGATGTGAATATCACTTGCATCTTTTTTAAGCGCTTGAAAAAAGAGTGAATTTACTAACTTGATGATGGGAGCAGACTCTTCGCTGGAAAGCAGATCTTGGGAATTACGTATAAACTCCAATAGATCAGATTCTACTTCTATCAGTTCTTCTGAAGTGGTTGCCATCTCTTCAAAGTCAGATCCTGTTTGAATCTCTAAAAATTTATTTTTTAAGCGCTCAAAACTTTCATTGTCTACGATACAAATGGGGTAATCTAACGAGAGTTTTGCAAAATAGTTAAGTGCATCTCCCAGTGTATTTTCTTCTACAATACATGTTTTGACATTGTCAACCATGCTAAAAAGCAAAGAGTACTTGAGTGCAACTCTATGGTTTATTTCCTCTTCCCAGAGAGGGTCAAGGTTTACATCCTGAAGACGAGGGAAATGCATTACGCTTCCCCGTCCAAGATGGAAAGATTGCTCTTTACAGGTCTTTTTATCCTGCGGCTTGCCGGTGCCACATTTTTTCTGTTCCCTGTTTTGTATCCCGATGCATTGTCCAAACCTTTTTTCACATAGGAATTGTATTTGACTTGTATCTCTTCGAGTTCAGTTAATGCCGCACGTAAACGTTGAAGGTCACCGCTCTTTCTGACGATATACGGGGTCAGATAAATCACTACGTTCACCTGAGTTGCTGCTTCTCCGTTTGAGGTAAAGAGTCTTCCCAATACCGGTATATCTCCGAGTATCGGTACTTTGGTCGTACTTGTACCTCCGGAGTTTTTCATCAATCCACCCAAGATAATGGTTTCTCCATTGTTCACGATGGCAGAGGTGACTACTTTACGTTTTGTTGTCGTTGGTCTGTCTGTTGATGCACTAGATCCTGGCAAGATGTCTTCTATCTCTGCTTCTACTTCCAGTGTTACTTTGTTGTTACTTGAGAGTCTCGGTTTCACTTTGAGGGTGATGCCGATGTCTTCTCTTGAGTAATTGTTGATGATATTACCCTGTCCCTGCGTGGACTGCTGTGCCTGCGTTAAGATGGACTGCGTCCGCCCTATTTGAATCGAGGCCTCTTTGTTATTGGTACATAGGACCGAAGGTTCACTCAAGATATGTGCCGCACCGTTTTGTTTCAGAAGATCTAGTTCTGCACCCAAGGCAAAAACCTCACTAATCCCACCATCAAACTTAAATGCTTGATCAGTAGAATAAATTGGATTACCATTACCATCCTGTCCTTCATAGCTTGTGGGATTTAAGAACTCCAGCAATGAAGGTGAAACCATTAAAGAGGAAGCGCCCATATTCGCAGCCGCGGAGAAGAGTCCTTGGCTGGTTATTGCCCCTCCTTCAAATCCGTAGCTCAATCCTATCTGTTCTGCCAACTCAGTATTGATCTCTACGATGCGTGCTTTGACATAGACTTGGACTTTTGGTATGTCTATCTTGTTTACAGTTTCGCGTATGTTCTTCATCTGCTCTGCTGTAGCAAGTACGATAAGTGCATTTCTTTCAAGATCAGATACCACCATCGCTTTGGTTGGCGCGGCTCCACCTTTTACCGGTGCTTTGATAGCGACATTATTCATCTGAGAAATAAGTTGACTCATGATCTTTTCCATCTCTTCAACATTGGAGTTTTTAAGTCTGATAACGTACATTTTTTGGGTGGTACTTTCCCCTTCGACATCCAGTTGTTTGATGTATTTGATCATACGGTTGATATTGTTTGTTTTACCTACCAAAATAATAGAATTGGTCGCGTCATCTTTAAATATATCTACTTTTTCACTATCTATGGTTTGGGGGAAAATCTGTTTTGCCATATTTTGTGCATTGGCAAAGACATCTTTCACACCTGAGTTTTTAAGTTTCAGGACAACCGATTTTTTTTCTCCTCTTCGCTCAACTGCATTAATGACTTTAGAAATGGACTCTAACATCCTTGGGGTTGCGGTCACTGACAATACATTGTTCTCTTTGAAGGAGATGATGGTTGCACTCCTGGGTAAAAGTGGTTTGATCTTTGCACGGAGCACAGCAGCGTTCGAGTTCTTTAGCGGAAACATCACTGTTATCATGGTGTCGCCCTTAATGGTACTACTTACGTCAAGTCCCTCTCCTGCGGCATCATTGGATTTTACTACTTTATAGTATTCACCCTGATCCACCATAGTTAAACCTTTGCCGCCCAAAATAGAGTTTGCCAACGAAAAGAGCGCACTTTTTTTAATAGGCTTTGTTGATACAAAATTGATTTTACCTTTAAGTTCTGCCTCGATCAAGATATTTTTCTGTGTGATCTTAGAAACCATCTCAATAAAGTCTTTTACGCTTAAGTCACGAAAGTTTATATCTACCTTCTCTTCTTCAGCATGCAGCCCTACAGACAATACTATCAATATACTCAACACAATTTTAGTTAACTTCATATTCTAACTCCATTTCTTCTTTCCCTCTTTCAATAACCAAGGTCAGGTTATCAATATTTGAAATATTTTTATATACATCAAAAGCAGCATTGTAGCTGTTTATCTTTTGCCCGTTAACAGCCTTGATGACATCACCCCTTCTGATTCCAAGCTTCGAAAAATGTGACCCCTTACGAATAAAGGAGACACTAAAACCTTCTAAAACATTACCTTTTTTTATTTCTGAGATACCGATATTTTTATAAATATCATCCATGTTTTTAGCATAATGATTCACTAGTGATCTGTCAATGATCTTATGGTCACCCGCATCAACCACGTCACCTTCAACCTTGCCTTCCGACGATGCAGGGACAGCAGAAGGCTTAATACTTTCAATGACTGGGTCATCTTTTGTACTGATGATTAAAGTGATTTTATATGTTTTTGAATTTTTACTAAAGGTAGCATAGTTACTTCCCGCTCCCTCAAGAACAAATCCATTTATGGATTCACCTTTGGCAAGCACTTTCGTTTTACCTTTATGCTCAACGGTAACCACGGTTACATTTGAATCATTATAAATAGCCAAAAGATCAATATCTTTAATGCTCCCCGCAGTTACTACCGGTTTTTTACTTATATTCGGTGCGGGTGCTCCATTTGGACTTAGTTTTACTCTATAGTAAAGAGCTTTAACCCCTTTTTCTTCAGTATGGTCCACACCGATTGTCGGTAACCACAGTACTTCAACAAAAAACCAAAGTGTTTTTACCACGAGCAATACAAGCAAAACTGCCCAAAGCCCTTTTTCTACCTGCGGTTTAAAAAGATGTTTCATAAAACCACCCATTTTTGTCTTTTTTTAACTGAGGCTTTAACATCTCTATGTTTTTACTCTCATTAAAATCTAAACGTACTTTTTGTTCGCTTAAATCAATGTTGCCTGTCATCGAACCAAAAGAGCCACTTGCATCCACTAAAACTTCTAATGGTGAAAGCACAGAATGTGCCAAGACAGCTTTTTGTGTTTCTTGTGGTACCATCGTCTTTAGAGAGTCATCGACATGAAGTGACTGTAATTCTATGCGGCTGTAAAAAAGTAAAGTAAAGAAATTCACTTCTTCTATGGTTGCTACAGGAATGCCTTTAAAATACACTGTTACCTGCTTCAAGTTTAAAGAGAAAAAACCTTCATTGCTCTTTTGTTCATTGAGTTTTATCTCATGTTTTGCAAGCTCTTCTTCCAGTTTATAATAAAATGCTTGTTTGGGCATAAGTACAAGTATGGCAATCCAGATAACCATGAATGCTATAAAACTCTTTTTTACCATTTGCATTTGAACTCCACATCATAAGATGAAGCTATCTTTTGTATTTTAAGCTTTTGGATTTCTACGGGTAAATTTAAAATTTTTGTCACCAAATTGTTTAACTCTGTTGCTGTTAAACCTTTATAGGTAGCCGTAACCTTTTTTCTTTGATTTCTCCATGTTCCTTTCTCCTGAGGTATAAGTGTTTGAAGTTTCTCTACCTTTCTATCGGTTTTGTTATCAGACCATATTTTTTGCAGGGCAATCACTTCTCTGATTTCTCCAACAGAATGCTCGGCTTTAGCCATAGTTTCAGCCTGAGAAGAAACTTGTGCAGTTTTATAGACATAGCTCCCAAACATCAGAAGAAAAGCAACAAGTGCTATCAACTCATTTTGATATCTTTTCCACGTCATAATACACCTTCTATCTTCAAATCATTGCTTCCTGTGACAGATGATGTGTTAAACTTGTTCTTTTTTGCCAAATCCTTAACACGTTTTGCCACCTGGGCATCTTTACATGAGAATTGTACTTTAAACATCTTTTCGTCTATCTCTAATGAAGTAAGCGTCACTCCCTGAAAAATCATACCCGATACTATTTTAATGATCTCTCGTTTTTCTCGCTCTAAAGTATCAATCGTTTTATATTTATTCATGATGCTGTCTCTTGTATACTTGCTCTGCAAAGAAGGGTATGCCTCAAGCAATTCTTGCATCTTTGATTCTCCTGCTTTGGCATTCTCACTGTAGCGCCATCCCTCAACAAAAAACATAAGTGCAAAGAGTACAAAGATAGCTGCAAGCATCGAAGCTTGTTTCATACTAAGTACAGATCCATAAGCATCCTGAAGCGTTACTCCTTTTTTGGGAGTAAAACTATTGTTAAAAACCAATGAAGGACCTTCGTCTTCTGTTAAAGCCCCTCGTGGAACCACTACTACCGTGTGATTCAAAGAGAGCAATGCTTCATGCTCTCCCACCCATAAAGGTTTAGTAAAAAGGTCTACGGCCTGCTGAGCAAAAAAGAGTTTAGAAACATTTTCCAAGGCAAAGCCTTTACTCTCTAAAAATGTTGTGATCATTTTTAGATCATACGCGAGGAAGACCCATTCTCCTTCTTCTTTCCAGACCATATAGTCATAGTGCCTGCCCTCTTCGAGTAACCCTTCAAAAAGTGAGGGAGCAATTCGCTTGGCCTGATACGCATACCGGACAGGTAATGCTTCTTTTTTTAGTGTATAGAACTGCGGAGGCAACATCACATTTACAGCATGTGTCAATGTCTCGTGCTTCATAGAAGGATAGGCAAGAAGTAAGTCTTTATTGTTTCCCATAAAATTCAAAATGTTTTGCCTCTCCCTGAATATATTTAAATCTAAATCTATACTGCTCTTCTGCAAAGGCATAACTTACCGAGCATTCTGCTGCCTCTAAAAATGTTTTGTCTGCCAAAATACTTTTTCTTTGGGCGTAATCTCCACCATTTTCACGTACAAAGTCTTCCAGGGAACCTTTTTCATCCATAGATGAGGCCCACTCTTTAACGCTTTCAACATCTATGTCAAACAGATAAGAGAGCAACTCCGGTGAGCTGTATTCCCCATCTATTTTTTCTGCTTTAGGAGAAAAGCTAAAATACTTTTTCCATGGAACAGACCCTATGTGGGCATCATCTACCTCGAACTGGTAGCGGCTTATGATCTCTGTGAATTGTTGGTAAGATATAATACCCTTTTTTTGGTGAAGTCTGCTTTTCTCTTTTTGCAAAAATATGTTTTTACCGCCTGTTTCTTCCATAAGCATCTCTTGCAGTCTTCCTGCATCTTCAATGTCATAGTCCCGCGCAAGTACTTCAAAAAGATCTTGTGCTGCGGTATACAATGCCGTTTTCTCACTCTTGTTTCCTAATCCCAGCCAATTGATGTTGATACCTTTATACAAAGGTTCACAGTGCAAAATAAGTGCAAATTTACTCTCTGGCGTACGTAATGGTAAATCCGTGCTGTATAATACCGAAAAAAGGGTTTTTTTATTTTTAAACCCTTGAAATATATTTGTTATATTTGTATAGTATACATCTGCTTGTATCAGTGCTTTTGTATCGCTGGCATCTTGCTGTACTTCTTCAAAATAGCTCAAAAGTACCGTAGTCAACGCAATAACCACTGCCAAGACAGACAGGGTCAGCAGAAGTGCAAAGCCTTGTCTATTTTTTACATCTATTTTGGTTCTTTGGGTTTCATCCATTTAAAAGCTCTATTAAAGTAAAATTTGTAAAATTAAATCTAAATATTATACCCAAGCAAACTAAAGGATGCACATGAAACAAAACACTCCATTACGAGCAGGATTCTCTCTTATAGAACTACTCATTGTTATCGTTATACTTGGTGGACTTGTGGCTGTTGTGGCTCCTGGGCTTATGGATGCTGCAGACAAGGCAAAAAGAGACACCGTGTGTTTAAAGATGAATGACCTGGGAAAAAGACTTGACATGTTTAAACTTGACAATGGAATTTACCCTGACACTGAAGAGGGATTTGAAGCCCTTTTAAGTAACCCGGATGCAGACAAGTATCCTAACTACCGTGTCGCACCTTACCTCAAAAAGCTACCTAAGGACTCATGGAAAACACCTTTTGTGTATATAAAAAATGGGTCAGAGTTTGAACTTATCTCTTTCGCTGCTGATAGAAAAGAGGGCGGAGAAGAAAGCAATAAAGATATCCTGTTCAGCGACTGTAACAAATAAGATACCTCTATGTCCTATGTCAAGAGATATGAAGCGAGCAAAGGGTTTTCTCTCATAGAACTCCTTATCGTTATACTCATTGTCTCTATCGTTTATTTCCTTGGATTTGAAGGAGTGGAGATAGGCAAAAAAAAACCAAAAGCACTCACACCTCTCAATCTTAAATCCAACATTGTTACCTCAGAACTCTTTAGCGGGCAAGCCACTTTCCTCTGTATCGATCAGTGCCGTTCTTGCTATCTTAGACGGGATATTTCCTCAGATTTTAAAGAGTATACCAGTCCTGTAGACCTTACGAATATCGAAGCCTATACTATTGACAAATATGATTCACTCAGACGTATCGAATATGGTAGATATCAAGATAAAAAGATTTGTCTGATCATGGATTTTTTCAACAATGGAAGCTCCACTCAAATCATTTTAAAAGATGATAAGGAGACGTATTTTCTTCCTGCTTTTTTTGGTGAACCCCAGGCATTTCCTTCACCAGAAGAGGCAAAAGATTATTGGCTAAGAAACAGTACTGCGGCCTCTAACAGTGGAGAGTTTTATTGAAACAGTTACGCCCTGCTTTTACTATTATCGAAATCCTTATCTCCGTGATCATTATTTCCTTTGCCATCATCCCTGTACTCAAAGTCCATACAGACAATCATGACCAGATAGTCTATATCTCTGAAAGAAACAAGCGTTCTTTACAGGATTCTCTTTATTTAAGCAGTAATATTCTCCAACATCATGAAGACAATAAGACAGCTTATGAACTTTTGGGAAATTTTTTTAAAATTAAAGAGTCAAAAAGTCGTGAAATTTTAAAGAAAAACAGTAGAGAGATATTTATCCCTGAAGCAATTACAATTATCCCTCTTCCCGAGGAGGGTGGGCCTGCGGCCATCGTCAATGAGGTCATGCTAAAGGGTAAACATTCCTCTATCTACTATCATTTTAAACTAGAGTCTTTTTAAGCAAAAAAATACTTGTGTGCTTTTTTATTATTTACGGATTTGGGTTTATGCTGCGCTATAGCAAGATACAGCTAAAAAAGTTATAATACTTATAATTTACAGCAAGGACGTTCCGCGGATGCTTTTTAAGTACAAAGGTTTTGACAAGACAGGTAAAAAAGTAAAAGGTACTGTTACGGCCAGTTCCGTGGAAGAAGCAGGGCAAAAACTTCGTGCACAGAACATCTATCATGAGGGACTTACTCCTACAAAAGAATTTTCACTTGAAGCCTTTTCCAAGCGTCAAATGCCCGGAGAACTTCTTAGTACTTTTTCTAAAGAGCTCTCTTCTTATCTCAATTCAGGCATGACCATACTCACTGCGATCAAACTACTTGAGAACCAGCATGAGGGAGAAAAAAAATATGTTTCTTTTTTGAACTCCATTAAAACAATGATCGATGAAGGAAAGTCCCTTTACAACGCACTCAATGCACAAAAAGTCTATGCAATGCCAGACTTTTTTCTCCAAAGTCTAAATGTTGCCGGACAAAGCGGGAAAATGGTTGAAGTCCTCACCAACATGGGAAATTTTTTCTCTGCGCAAAACAAAGTGAAAAAACAAGTGAAGGGGGCCATGACATACCCCGCTATCATTTTTACTGTTGCTATAGGAATGACTTCTTTTCTCATCGCTTTTGTAGTACCTAAAATTACAGGAATTTTTGAAGATACAGGACAAGAGCTTCCTCCTATTACGCAATTTGTACTGGGGATAAGTGACTTTTTGACTTCCCACTATGTCGCTATCATTCTGAGCATTATACTTGTTGTTATCACATTTAAAGTCTCCTATGCCAGAGCAGATACCTTTCATCGTATCATAGACTCTTTATTGCTTAGAACTCCCGTGTTAGGTGCACTGATTCAGAACCATGAATTAGGCAGATTTTCCTACATCCTCTCACTTATGCTCAGTTCAGGCGTTGCGTATGCACAAGCTGTACAACTTGCTAAAGCTACTTTCGCAAACTATGGACTTCGTGACCTTTTTGAGAAAGCATCCGTTAAAGTACTCGAAGGAAATAAACTCTCCAACTCTCTTCAAATGTCAAAAGGGGTAAAGATCAAACGTAACTTTATGCAATCTTTAGCCGTGGGGGAAGAGTCAAGTGAAGTTGCACAGATTCTAGATAATACTTCTGCACTTTATGCCGAAGAGAATGAAGACAAACTCAAACTGCTCTTAGGTTTGCTTGAACCATTTATGATGCTCTTTATCGGTGCGGTTGTGGGCGTCATCGTTTCAGCGATGCTTCTTCCTATCTTTACAATGACACAAGGATTACAATAAAATGCTGGATCTTAAAAAACTTTCATTTTTCACACTTTTCACATTAAGCCAGATTCATGCAGATATGATCGGAGGAGAAGCCTCTCTTGGTTTCTTCAATCATGCACCTAGCGGTAACGCTTCTTATGGCGGGTCTTCTACATCTATTCAAGATACTTTGGGATTCAATGAAGCACAAGACATCTTTTTTAAAGCGTATCTCGAACATCCCTTTCCTTTACTTCCCAATATAAAGTTAGGCTACACAACACTCTCACATGATGGAAGCAGTAGTGTAGAAGATTTTTCATGGGGTGATATTGAGACAGTTGGGACAGACAATATAAACAGCAGTTTGTCACTTGACATCACGGATGTTACCCTCTATTATGAACTGCTTAACAATTGGGCAGAAGTGGATGCGGGACTTACCGCAAGACACATCAAAGGCGACATGGGTGTCAGTACAGAGACACAGCATGATGCTGTCGATTTTTCAACCTGGCTACCTATGCTTTACGGGAAAGCCCGTTTTAACTTACCCATAACTAACCTCTCTTTGCAGATTGAGGCCAATGCCATCAGCTATTGGGATCTTACCGCTTATGATTATGAATTATCTGCCCGATATACCATGGTTATGGGCATAGGCATAGAGGCAGGATATAAATCATTTCATCTCAACAGTGATGACTTGGCAAGCAGATTCAATGCAGACATGGACTTTTCCGGTCCTTATGCCTCTGCTGTTTGGGATTTTTAATGGCTAAGAAACGTTTTAGAGACATCAAACAAGGCAAAGGACAGGCAAAAATACCTAAAGAAAAGTCCCTGTCTGAAAAAGATAATTATGCTTCTCCAGGGGTGAAAATAAAAGCTTTTTTAACCGATGCGTTTATGTTACTCATGCCTATTATGTATGTTGTTTTTTATCTTGTGATGGATGGCAGAGAAGATTTTGCTGAACATAAAATGCTAGGCTGGTTCTACATACTTCTTCCCTTAATCATCGTGCAAACTATTTTTATGTATCTAACTGGGCAAACACCTGGGTATCGTGCATTTAACATCACACTCATCGATGAAAATACAAAAAAGAAACCCTCTTTATTTATTGTCATATTTAGAAACTTGGCTGCTGTTCTTTCTTTTTTTACCTTTTTGGGTTGGGCACTTATGTTTTTCAGAAAAGACAACAAAGCGCTACATGATCTCTTGTCTGCAACTGCTGTTGTAAATAAAAAATGAAACAATCTAGTAGCTTTCTTTTACCACTTTTAGGTGCTTACTACTTTTTTTACTTTGCACTTGTGGGTATCTATGTTATCTTCATGCCAAAAGTTTTACTTGACCTGGGGTACTCTCCTACGAAAGTGGGGATCCTTTATGCAGCTGCCCCTTTTATGCGATTTTTACTGCCTTTTGTCTTTCGGCATGCTATCTTTTTAACGCCTAAAGTCTATCATTTCTCCTTGCTCTTTACATTTGTTGCTACACTACTTTTTTTAGTCACCGTAAATGATTTCTGGGTCTATCTTGCAGTAAACCTTCTCTTTGGTGCATCGATGGGTATCTCTCTTCCTTATGTTGAGACCATAGCTCTGGCTTCCTTGCCAAAACACCGCTATGGGAAAGTGCGTCTCTGGGGTTCTCTTGGTTTTATGGGCATCGCATTATGGTTAGGGAAAGTACTTGATTCACCTTATGAAGCCCTCTATTATTTGAGTGCTATGGCATTTTTAATCCTTCTTTTTGGCGCCACACTCACAAAATATGATACTATCTCTCATTCTGCTCCGCAAGATGATGCATCATTATCGCTCTCCAAATATTGGGCATTTTGGATTTCTGTCTTTTTAATGCAAGTAGGCTTTGGTGGTTTCTATAACTTCTTTACCATCTACGAAACTGCTCATGGCATCTCACTTGAAATGACAAGTTGGATGTGGAGTTTTGGTGTAATATGTGAAATTTTCATGCTCTACTTTCAAGGTCCGCTGCTACAAAGAAACTTACTTAACCTATTGCAATTTGCTACTCTTATCACTGCACTTAGGTGGATGATACTTTTCCTCTTCCCAGATTCACTAACACTTACCTTTGCATCGCAATCCCTGCATGCTATAGGTTTTGCGCTCTACCATACTGCAGCCATTACTTATGTCTTTTCGCTCTATACACAAAAGAAGTTGGCACAGCAATTTTTCCTGGGCATAGCATTTGGACTAGGCGGTTCTGTGGGGGCGCTGCTTTCAGGTCAAATCTATGGAGAGTATCTTTTCTTGGTTGAATCCATTATTACTTTTATGGCGTTTGTCGTCTTAATCATACATCAAAAACGTAAAGAGAGTATACACGCATGACAGAATCAACTTATACCGTTATCTTCGCCGGAGGGAAAAGTTCTCGCATGGGTGAGGACAAGGCACTTCTTCCTTTTGGAAAATACAGCACGCTTGCTGAATTTCAACACGCCAAGCTAAGCACCTTATTTGACAAAGTCTATATCTCAGCAAAAGAGAATAAATTTGATTTTGATTGCATGGTCATTAAAGACAACTATAACGAGAGCTCTCCTCTTGTAGGACTCCTTTCTATTTTTGAAACTTTGGATGTGGAAGAAGTTTTTATTTTAAGTGTTGACGCACCATTTGTCGACAGAAATACCATAAAGAAGCTATTAGCATATAATGAAAGTGCACTAGATGCTGTCATCGCACAAAGTCCTAGTGGAGTACAGCCTCTTTGCGGGCTCTATAAAAAATCTATCTTACCTTTGGCCTATGCACAATTAGAGAAAGGCAACCATAGACTGGTTGATCTATTGTGCCTTACCCATACGCTTTTCGTGCAATTTGATGAAGACAAACCTTTTATGAACCTCAATCATCCTGAAGAGTACCAGGAAGCCCTTAAGGATTTTGAGGATTCTTAATCGTAGGTCCGGTTTTTCCCTCTATCATCTGTGACATAAGTTTTCGGGAGAAATAGACAAATTTTTCGAACAATGAACTATGATACTTGTCTTTATGATAAATCATCAGAAAGTCTCTTTTACACTCAAAGTCTTGAACTGGTACCTTACAAAGTTTCCCTTCCTCAAGTTCACTTTTAACTGAAATGCTAGAAATACAAGTCAAGCATTCACCATTCATCAAAATACTTTTAATAGATTCTGTATGACCAAGCTCTAAAAAAATATTTAAATCATCTACCTTCTCTTTAATATACCCTAAAAAAACTTCTCTGGTTCCTGAACCCTCTTCTCTAAGTACCCATTTTTTCTGAGCCAACTCCTCTATACGACAAGGCTTGCACAGGTTTTTATTTGCTGTCACAACAATAAGTTCATCTATACTTATTTTCGCTTTAATGATATCAGAACCGGAAACAAATCCTTCAACAAAACCGACATCAATGATTCCTTCTTTGACCATGTTTGCGATCTCTTTGGTATTATCCTCTTTCAGTGTAATTTTAACGTCGGGGTAAGAATTCATATAACTGCATATGATAGCAGGCATCAAGTAGTCCACTATAGTCGTACTCGCACCTACCCTGATCATCCCCTTGTTTTCTGAGTTTTTAAATTCATACTCAATATCTGAAAACTTTTTAAAGAGAGGATTTACCTCTTTATAGAAAGCACGTCCCACTTCATTAAGTACAAGCTTTTTATTGATCCGGTCAAATACTGGTCGGCCCAAAACATTTTCCAATTCTTTAATGGACATAGAGATTGCCGATTGACTTAGTTTCATATCTTTAGCAACATTTGTCAAATGCCCTGAGACAACAACATTTAAGAAAATCTCCATTTGTCTAAAGGTTAATTTCATATCTTCTCTCTTATTAATTTTTAATATTTTTATCGTAACTACGTAAATTATTCGTAAATTATATCAAAATTATAGTAGAATTCTAAAAATGTTATCAATAATTTTGAACAAAAGGAACTTTATGGCTTTTTCTCCACAAAATCGTCAAGGTACTATGACTGGTATCTTATTTGTTGCTATCTTTGCAGCAGGAGCAACCTACATCGCTGGTCTTGCTCCTGTAAAGGCATTAGGACTTTCACCACTTGTTATCGGTATTGTCATGGGTATTTTTTATGCCAATACTTTGCATAACCATACCCCTGTAGAATGGCACAGTGGTATCACTTTTTCCGGGAAAAAGATATTACGTTTTGCAATTGTTATCTATGGATTCAGGATCACTTTTCAACAAATTGCAGAAGTGGGCATGGATGGTTTTTTAGTCTCGCTTATTATGCTTACTTCCACACTGATACTGGGATCGTGGTTAGGTACTAAAATCTTTGGCATGGATAAGGATACTTCTATCCTTACCGCATCTGGAGCAGCTGTTTGCGGTGCTGCAGCCGTTTTAGCGACAGAGCCTGTTCTTAAAGCTGAAGAACATAAAACGGCTATTGCTGTTTCTATGGTTGTTCTTTTTGGAACGATCTCTATGTTCCTCTACCCCGTGCTTTATACCGCCATCATTGAAAATGCCACAGGATTTTTACATATGACTGCCAGAGAGTTTGGTATTTATGTTGGAGGAACCATCCATGAAGTTGCTCAAGTGGTTGCCGTGCCGGCTTCCGTGCCTGGTTCTCCTGTAGATATGGCAAATGCTGCGGTGATTGTTAAAATGACACGTGTTATTATGATCGCACCAATGCTCATTGTACTTGGTCTCTATCTGGCGTGGAGTGCAAAAAGAGAGGGTGGATCAAGAGATGAAAAAATGAAACTTGTCATCCCTTGGTTTGCTGTTTATTTCATCATGGTTGCAGGATTCAATTCTTTGCACCTTGTGCCTCAAAACATTGTAGATATCATTAATGAAATAGATACTTTTTTATTGACTATGGCCATGACAGCACTAGGGATGGGAACTATTTTTGCCAAATTTAAAGGCTTGGGTCTTGCACCTGTCTATACGGCTCTTAGTATGTTTGTATGGCTTGTAATAGGTGGATTTGTTGTCACGAAACTAGTGGTAGAGTTTATCTAAGTACTTTTATGCAGGCTGGATCTCCAGCCTCATTTCCTTCGTCTATAACTTAATGCTTCCAAAATATCTGGTTTCTCTATCTTGATATGTCGATTTAGATCTGCAATAGTTCTTCCTATCTTTTTAACTGAAGCAATGCTTCTATGCGAAAGTCCAAATTTCCCAATAGCATTTTCTAAAATTGTATTGGCATCACTGTCTAGCTGACAATATCTTTCTATCTCCTCTTCAGTCAATTTACCATTGAGCCTCTCCTGCCTTCTAAGTTTTTGTATCTTAAAAGCTTCAATTACTTTCTCGTGCATCTGTGCGGAATTTATGTCCCCTTTATCTTCACTGCTCACTTCCTGCATCACGACAAAAAGATCTATACGGTCTAAAAAAGGATCTGAGAGTTTATTTTGATAGCGTTTTATCTCTACTTCAGAACATCTGCAAGACTTTATCTTTGAGAGTAAGTTACCACAGGGACAAGGATTTTGTGCCGCAACGAACATAATGTCTGCTTCGTATTCTATCTTGGCATTGACCCTTGCAATGTGTACTTTTTTATCTTGCAGCGGCTCCCTGAGGGCTTCAAGCACTGCTTTGGAAAAGTGCGGAAGTTCATCGAAGAAGAGTATGCCTTTATGTGCCAAGGCCACCTCTCCTATTTTAGCCACAGATGAGCCTCCTCCAAATATAGAGGCAGATGTGGCCGTATGATGAGGAGATCTTATGGGACGTAAAGCTGAAAAGTTTGGGGTCATACCATCCAAAAACTGATGTTTGGCTATGGAGAGTATCTCTTCTTCAAACAAAGGAGGCAAGATATCTTTAATGCGTTTTGCTATCATACTTTTTCCACATCCGGGGTTTCCTTCCATCAAAAAGTTATGCATACCTGCCGCTGCGATGAGGGAAGCTCTTTTGGCTATAGACTGTCCCTTCACATCTAAAAAATCACTCTCATATTTTCGTTCAAAATAATAAGGTGTCTCTTGCACGGTAAAACTTTCGGACTCGTAAGAAAATGCCTGTACATTTGCTTTAAAGTTTTTACTTTTCAATATCTCTATAGCTTCGCTCAATGTATCCACAGCGATAAAATCTACGCCAGAGATATGGCTTAGATACGAGATGGATTCTTTAGGGACAATGGCTCTTTTAATTAGTCCTTGCTCTTTAAGAGACAAGACCAGGGGAAAAAGCATAGAGCTTGTTTTTACCTTTCCATCCAATCCAAGCTCACCAAACACAAAAAGCCCCTCTTCATCTATCACAGTTTTATGCATGGCAATCAACAGTGCCATAGCCAAGTCCAAGTGAGTACCTGACTTTTTCAAATCTGAAGGACTCAAATTTACCGTTATTTTCAGTGGAGGAAAAATAAAATCATTGGTAAGCAGTGCTGACTTTGTTCTTTCCTTTGCTTCTTGAATGTCACTGCTGGCTAAACCTACCACAGCAAAACCGGGAAGCCCTTTTGTAAATGTGGCCTCAACTTCTATCACCTGTGCATTAACCCCTTCTAGAGTAGCACAGGTAAGTCTATTCACGATAGACTCCTTCTTTTGTTTCACTGTTATTTGTTTTTTGTAGGGTGGCGTACCACTATCTTTTTTTGCATTCATAGGTTATGATGCTATAAATTATCGGAAAAAGTAAGAAATATGTCAAATTGTAATATAATTGGATCTATTATACAAAAGGAGACTCAATGGATTATATTGAACAGGCGCTTAAACGTGCCAAAGAGAGCAACTGCAGTAGTGATACAAATTTTTTTCAAGCACTTAGAGAAGTGCTTGTTTCCATAAAACCTCTTTTGGATAAAAATTCAAAATATATGGATCAAAATATTATAGAACGTATCATCGCTCCAAATAGAGCCATATTCTTTAAAATAGAATGGTTGGATGACAAAAATAACATCCATGTCAATAATGGCTATAGAATCCAATTTAATAATGCGCTTGGTCCCTATAAAGGGGGGGTTCGTTTTCATCCATCTGTCAATCCTGATATTTTAAAATTTCTTGCTTTTGAACAAATTTTTAAAAATGCTATTACCGGACTTCGTATAGGTGGAGCCAAAGGTGGTGCTGACTTTGATCCAAAAGCTAAAAGCGATAAAGAGGTTATGAAGTTTTGCCAAGCTTTTATGGGTGCTTTTTATAACAGTATCGGTGAGGATATTGATATACTCGGAGGAGATATCGGTGTAGGTGCCCGTGAAGTAGGCTATCTATTCGGAAAATACAAACAACTTACCAACACTTACGGCAGTATCATTACCTCCAAGCCTCTTGCTCTAGGTGGAAGCCTGGGACGTACTGAGGCAACAGGTTATGGACTTGTCTACTTTACACAAACTCTCTTAGAAGATCAGGATGAAACACTTAAGGGCAAAATCTGTACCATTAGCGGCAGTGGTAATGTTGCTATACATGCCATAGAAAAACTTTATGATATGGGCGCAATACCTGTGACTTGTTCAGACTCTAGAGGTGCCATACATGACAGTAACGGCATAGATCTTGCACTTTTAAAAAAAATAAAATTAGAAAGAAGAGCTTCACTGGAGTATTATGTAGGGGAGAGGAAGCATGCTACCTATGTGAAAAAAGAGGGCAATACTGAAGGCAATAGTTTTGTGTGGGAAATCCCATGTTTCGCAGCATTCCCCTGCGCCACACAAAATGAATTAGGTGAGACCTGTGCACAAATGCTCATTGACAATGATGTAAAAATCGTTGCAGAAGGTGCAAATATGCCAACAACACCTAAAGGCATAGAACTTTTTGTAAAAAACAAAATCCTTTTTGCTCCAGGTAAAGCGGCAAATGCAGGTGGGGTTGCCGTGAGTGTTTTAGAAATGAGTCAAAATAGTTCTCTGCATTATCTTCCCTTTGATGTAGTCGATAAAAGACTGCAAAATATTATGTCTGATATTTACAAAAATATCAAAAAAACCTGTGACGAGCACAACTTGGATATGGATCTCATTTCTGGTGCAAATATCTTAGGATTTCAACGTGTTGCAGATGCAATGATATTACAGGGAGTATAGACAAGACAAAGTAAAATGTTATATAATTCACTTATATAAAAGCTAAGCATATGCAGTAGGAAATGTACTTAGCTTCTGAGAGAGATCTTCAAGGTGTACCAACAGTATTTTGGCACAACACTTCTGTAAGCTGACTGTTTATGCCTCTTTTACTCTTCTTTTCCACTCTTTTTCGAACTTTTTTCTTTTAATATAAGAGAGTTTTTCAATGAATACTTTACCCTCCAAATGATCCATCTCATGTTGCATAGCGACAGAAAGAAAATCGTCATCTTCTATAATATGCTTATTGCCTTCTCTGTCAAAATACTCCACTTTTACATGTTTAGCACGTTCTATCTCTTCATAGACACCAGGAATAGACAGGCATCCTTCTTGGAATAGCTCGCTGCCGTCTTTCTCCAGGATAACAGGGTTTATCATCTCTAAGGTATTTTCTTTCGGCTGGTCATGTTCACCATCTGCAACTTCTAAGGGGATGTTAATGATAAGTGCTCTTGTATCAACACCTACTTGAATCGCTGCAAGGCCTACACCATTACGATCACACATCGTCTCATACATGTCATCAAGTAACACATGCAATGCACCATCAAAAGACTCTACTTCTTTTGAAATAAGTTTGAGTCTTTTATCTGGATATACTACTATTTCTCTAATCATGAATACTCTCTATGGGGTAAAACTTTTTGTGAGTACTTTATCTATAAGACCGTATTCTAGTGCTTCTTTAGAGGACATAAAGTTATCTCTTTCTGTATCTTTGTCGATACGTTTTACTGTTTTACCCGTTTGTTCTGCCAAGATTTCGTTGAGCGTGTCTTTCAGTCTCTGAATTTCTTGTGCTTGAATCTGAATGTCTGTTGACTGCCCTTGTGCACCACCTGAAGGCTGGTGAATCATGATGCGTGCATGTGGCAGAGCATAACGTTTACCTTTTGTCCCTGAAGCAAGTAAAAAAGCACCCATTGATGCTGCCTGTCCTATACAGATAGTGACGATGTCCGGCTTAATGTAGTTCATTGTATCAAACATAGACAGTCCAGAAGTAATCACACCACCTGGAGAGTTAATGTAAAAATAAATGTCTTTATCTGGGTCTTGTGCCTCAAGAAAAAGAAACTGCGCTACAATAGTAGAAGCCACTTGATCGTTTACCTCACCACTTAACATAATGATACGGTCTTTAAGTAATCGTGAATAGATATCATAAGATCTTTCACCTCTACCGGTTTGTTCTACAACGTATGGGATATAGCTCATTTTTTTGCCTTTAATAATATATAGTTAAATAGATTTTAGTATCAACTCAACTATACACTCTATAGGTTAATAGAACAAATAACAAAATAAGTTGTTATTTGTTCGCTTCTTCTACTTATCTAAACCTAACATTTTACCAAAAAGTTTGTCTTCTATCATGCCCATTTTAACAGCGGGGAGAAGATTGTTTTCCTGGTAGTACTTGATCACTTCTTGTGGATCTTGACCACTCATCATCGCTTCGTAGTAAATCGCTTGTGATACTTCTTGATCATCTACAGTTACTTCTTCTTTCTTGGCCAATGCATCTACAATAAATGTTGCTTTTACGCTTGCTTCTGCATCTGGTCTTACTTCATCACGAAGTGCTTCTACTTTTTCAGAATTGTCTTTGAAACTGTTAAGCTCCTCTTCGCTCATCTCTCTTGCTTTAGCATTGAGCTTTGCATCGATCTCTTGCTCAACAATGTTGTTTGGTAATGCAAAATCAAATTTAGCAACTAATGCTTCAACAAGTTTCGGTTTTAAATCTTCATTATATATTTTTGAAATTTCAGCTGACTCAATCTGAGTTTTTACTTTTTCAGTAAGTACTTCAAGCGTTGCATTCTCGTCATCTTGAAGAAGTTTTTTTGCTAACTCATCGTTAAGCTCTGCAGATACTTGCTCTTGGATCTCGAGAAGTGTTACTTTAAACTCTGCTTCTTTACCTGCAAGATCAGCTGACTGATATTCTGCTGGGAAAGTCACTGTTACTGTTTTCACTTCTTCATACTTCATACCGATGAGCTGTTCTTCGAAACCTGGGATAAATTGTCCTGAACCGATTTTGAGGTTAAATTTCTCAGCTTTACCACCGTCAAAAGCCACACTATCAACAAAACCTTCAAAGTCGATAACAGTCATGTCACCCTCTTTTACCATACGTTTTCTTTTGATCTTTTCAAAAGGTGCCTGCTGTGATGCAATTTCAGCAAGTTTTTCTTCAATTTCTTTATCTGATGCCGCAGGTCTCTCAAATGCAGGAAGCACATCCATGTGCCCTTCCGCTTCAAATACCGGTCTGGTAGAAACTTCAATTTCCACATCAATACCAGACTCTTTTTTGTCATACTTTTTAAATGTAGGTTGACCAAGAATGTCTGCTGGATTGATACCTGCTTCTTTAATCCCCGCATCGACAAGATCTTTAAGTACTTCACCTTCAGCATCTTCTGCAAGTTTGTCACCATGTAGTTTTTTAACTACGTGCGCAGGTACTTTTCCTTGTCTAAAGCCATCTACCTTCATCTCTTTACCAGCTTGAATAGCCATCTTGTTAATATTCTCTTCAATAGTACTATTTTCTATAGTACCGCTTATGATTACATTTGCTTCGTCTACTTTGTTTACTGTAACTTTCACTAGAATCCTTTATATATAATTGTGTGATTTTATCTAAATAATGTTGAAATACCAATAAGCGTTAAAATAATAGGAAGAAAGGGGGTATTACAAGAAGCGCTATCCGGAGCAAATCCGGACAGCAGAAGGTCACTCTATTTGTATGCTCTTTTGATATCTTTTTCTATCTCATTAGGAGCAGATGCTATTTTCATAAACTCTCCCATACTTAAAAGCGGCAAAGAAACTGCCAAATAATATTTAGGAGCAAGCATTACTGCTTTACCTTCTTTGATCATACTCTTGTATGGTAAGATAAGGGCATTATTCCCTGCATCAATCTTAAGAAGAAATCTATTGGTTCTTCTTATCAAATTATGTCCAACAAGCGTTGCGCCATTAGGAAGCTTAAGACTATAAGCTACATATTTGTTGTCTTTTAGTTTAGTTTCCAAATCCGCACCCTCACCTACTTCAATCGTCTCCTTTACATAAGGCATCATAGGCATAAAGTGATATTTAGCAAGTTTTGCAAGTGCAAATTCATCTTTTACGGTATAAAGATCACCAAGCGCTTTTTGAAGAGACTTAAGTGTCGCAGAAAACTGACCATATGTAAACTTATCTTGAAGATATGCTGCACCAAAATATGAGGGGTTTTGCACACGTATTTCTTTTTCATTTACAAGTACATTCAGTGCTGCTAACCAGCTATTTGTGTTTTTCAATTCTTTGTTCGTCACCGTAATAACCGTCGAACCTTTGATCGGCGCTGTTTTAGCCAAAATAGAAAAACCATTGGCTTTCAATTTTGATTCCACGGCACTAACACTCTGTACTTTCGCTGCATAATAAGTACTAAGTACGGCAGGTGCCGGTGCACCAACAACCAGTTTAGTACATGCTGTCTCTGATTTTGCACTCACTTGTACACTTGACAGCGCCAATAAAAACGCCAATATCATTTTAGTAAATTTCATTTCTCTTCCTTTTTTATGATTTAACTGGTTTAATATTTACTTAATCTTGAACTTCAAGTTCAAAGCCCATCTCTTTAAGGGTTTCAACCACTTCTGCGTCGATCGATTTCATATAATCAATACGTTTTTGATCTTTAAAGTTAAGTGCATTGATCCAATTACTTACAGATGAATATCCTACGTGAAGTTCATCTGTCCCTTTAGGAATGTAGAAATACACTGAACATGGCGCAAACATACCCGCTTCAGGGATACCTCTGTTAAAAATAGAATTTGAGAATTCAAAGTGACAAAGCATAGAGACCCAGTATGCATCATATTTATCAAATGGTAACTCCATATCTGCATATTCAAATTTAAAATCAATAAACCCTGCAATGATAAAGTGATGTTTAGAAAAACGTCCATCATGTTCCATCGTAAAATTTTCGATAAATGTGTCCATATCATCTGTTTTCTCAAACTTTTTCACCATCTTTATAAGTCCATGTGCAGGAAGTGCCTTTGTATGCTCAAATCTTTTTGACATTGTAGGTTTCATCTCTTTTTCTACCAATGTATCAAAAGAACCTACCATATCTGTAAATGCTACTCTTGCATGACAATCTTCCTCACCAATGATATCTAACATCGTTTTTGGCGCAAGGTGCCCGTACCATGTATTATCATCGTTTTTAGTGTCAAGGGTTTTGTATCCAAAGAAGTTATATGGTGCATAAGCACCAAAATCTGGATTTTTAAGCAAAAGCGGTCTAAGTGCTGCTTTGTTCACAAGACCAAAGAAAGATATCATCTCTAAATTCTTCTCTTTAAATTTATTGAAATAATATTGTTGGATGTTTCTATTGGAAGCCACGGTACTATAACCAATAGTATCTATTTTATTAATCAACGCATCCATCTGTTTCTCTTGATTTCCTTTAGAGCCCCAAAGTTCTGCAGTTAATTCCCCTTTAGCCAAGTTTGACTTTACGTCCTTTGACTGTACGTCAGCTTGTGCTGCACCTAAGAGCATCAGAAATGCCAGTATAATCTTATTCAATTTCATATTCAATCCTTTTTAATTGTATATATTATGATAATGAAAATTGTATTAATATAAGTTTAATGTTGATATTAAGTTATAATCCCAATATGCATAAACAAACCCATCAAAACATCCAGGACTGGTACCGACAAAATGGACGATTGACCCTCCCCTGGCGTAATACAGATGATGTTTACCATATCTACCTTTCTGAAGTGATGCTTCAGCAAACACAGGTTAAAACCGTATTGGAGCGATACTATATTCCTTTCATAAAACGTTTTCCTACACTAAAAATTTTGGGAGAAGCGCATCTGGATGATGTCTTGAAGATGTGGGAAGGACTTGGGTACTATAATCGTGCTAAAAATTTACACAGGACCGCTGCACTTGTTCATGAACTGCCAAGTGAGATAGATAAACTCATTAAGCTCCCCGGCATAGGTAAAAATACAGCCCATGCGGTCGCTGCCTTTGCCTTTAAGCAACCCGTGCCCATTATGGAAGCCAATGTTAAACGTATACTTTGCCGTTTACAGCGATTCATCGCTCCCAGTGACAAAAAGCTTTGGGAGATCGCCTATGACTTGGTAGACAAGATAAATCCATTTGACTATAACCAGGCGATGATGGATATAGGGGCAAGCATTTGTTTGCCTAGAAATCCTAAGTGTGAAGTCTGTCCTCTTACTTATATATGTAAGGGAAAGAAAGAACCTGCCCTTTATCCTACAAAAAAGAAACGTGTTGTCCCAACCAGAGAAAAAAATATACTTGTCCGAGTTTATAATGATAAATTATCACTTACACAGAGAAAAGGAAAGTTCCTACATGGCCTCTGGGGATTTGAGAGTATCGAGGTCCCAATTTGTGCCGCTGAGTATATAGGTGAAATGACCCATGTCTATACACACTTCAAACTTATCTGCAAAGTCTATGTATATTATGAAAATAGCCCTGCGCACCTAGATTACTTCAGTGAAGAAGAGATACAAAAACTGGCTATCTCAAAAGTGGATGAGAAGATAGTTAAATTGTTTTTAGCTACAATGTGAAAAATAAACACATCCGTCATTCCTAGGTCAAGCCCGAGGACGACAGGGAAACAGGGCATACAATGAATAAAGAAGAAGAATTTGAACAAGCCATTACGAAGATCCTTGAACTTTTAGGAGAAGACCCTAAACGCGAGGGGTTACTTAATACACCTAGCCGTGTAGCTAAAGCCCTAAAATTTCTCACAGAAGGTTACGACCAAGATCCAAAAAAGATACTCAATCAGGCACTCTTCAGCACAAGTAATGACGAGATGGTACTGGTGCGTGACATTGAATTTTACTCAATGTGTGAACATCATATGCTTCCTATTATCGGACGTGCACATGTGGCATATATACCAGATGGGAAAGTCGTAGGTCTTTCCAAGATTCCTCGTATCGTCAACGTCTATGCAAGACGATTACAAATACAAGAACAGATGACAGAACAGATAGCAGATGCCATCCTGGGGGCGATAAGACCTAAAGGTGTTGCAGTAGTGGTTCATGCACGTCATATGTGTATGGAGATGAGGGGCGTTCAAAAGATCAACTCAACCACAGTAAGCTCTGCCCTTCGTGGTCTCTTCAAAAGTGATGAGCGTACCAGAAGTGAATTTTATAATCTTATCAACACACCTACCCCTTCCAATTTCTAGACTATAGTTTAACAAAATCTTATCTTAAATCTATATCATAATACTCGTCCTTGATGCGACTCAAGGGCTTTTGACCTAATTCGGAATTGAATTATCCTCTTTAGTTCTAAATTTTTATGTTAGTTTAAGAATAACTGCGTAATATGCAGAAAACTAATTAAGACAATTTTGATCCTAGTTAAAGTTGAGTATCGTTTTCAAAGGAAAAATATGAAAGTCTATTTAGACAATAATGCAACAACCATTGTTGATCCGGCGGTGTTTAGTGAAATGGAGCCTTATTTTGTAGAAAGATACGGTAATCCTAACTCGCTTCATCTTTTTGCCAGTGAAACACATCCTGCTATCAAAGATGGTATGGAAAAAATTTATGCAGGCATACATGCGCCTAGGGAAGACTCTGTTATCATCACTTCTTGTGCAACAGAAAGTAATAACTGGGTACTCAAAAGTATTTATTTTGAATACATTCTTACGGGGAAAAAGAATCATATTATCATAAGTGAAGTGGAACATCCTTCTATCATCGCTACTGCGAAGTTTATAGAGAGTATGGGTGCCAAGGTCACTTATTTGCCTATTAACCATGAGGGAATTATCGAGCCGCAAACAGTGAGAGACAATATCACTGAAAATACAGCCCTGGTTTCTATCATGTGGGCAAACAACGAAACTGGAGCTATCTTTCCAGTTCAGGAAATTGGTGATATTTGTGAAGAACATAATGTACTTTTTCACACCGATGCAGTACAGGCCATAGGTAAAACACCTGTAGATGTACAAGCGTTGAATGTAGATTACCTTACATTTTCAGCACATAAGTTCCACGGACCTAAAGGTGTAGGTGCCCTGTATGTGAAAAAAGGTAAAGAACTTATTCCTCTTTTACATGGTGGAGCTCAAATGGGTGGATATCGCTCAGGCACACTCAATGTTCCTGGCATCGTAGGTATGGGTAAAGCGATGGAACAAGCTATCGATGCACTTGAATTTGAAATGACAGATGTCAGAGAGATGAGAGATGCTTTAGAAGATGAACTTCTTAAAATCGAAGATACTTTTGTTGTAACACCAAGAGAAAAAAGAACACCAAACACCATTCTTATCTCATTCAGAGGTATCGAAGGTGAATCAATGTTATGGGATCTTAACCGCGCAGGAATCGGCGCCAGTACAGGTTCTGCTTGTGCAAGTGAAAACTTGGAAGCAAATTCTGTCATGGAAGCCATCGGTGCGGCAGAAGACTTGGCACATACAGCCATCCGTTTTTCACTGAGCCGCTACACAACACCGGAAGAACTGGATTATACACTTGAAACTGTAAAAAATGCCGTAGCAAGACTTAGAGGAATCTCAAGTTCATATGCATACGCACCAGAAGGTCATGAAAGTGGTTTAGCCTCTCATCACCAATAGTCAAAAATAAAAAAAAGGATACATTATGGGAATAGACAGTTTAGTAGGCGGAACAATTTGGGACGAGTACAGCGATAAAGTAACAAATTTGATGAATAATCCTCAAAATATGGGTGAAATTACTGAAGAACAAGCAAAAGATATGGGTGCAAAACTCATCGTGGCTGACTTTGGCGCAGAAAGTTGTGGAGATGCGGTAAGACTTTACTGGGCAGTACATCCTATGAGTCATGTGATTATGCTGTCTAAATTTAAAAGTTTTGGATGTGGTACAGCTATCGCCAGTTCTGATACTATGGCAGAGCTTTGTAAAGGTAAAACCGTTGATGAAGCTGTCAAAATTACCAACATTGACGTTGAAATGGCTATGCGTGATGATATAAACACTCCCGCTGTTCCACCACAAAAAATGCACTGTTCTGTTATGGCTTATGATGTTATCAAAAAAGCTGCAGCACAGTACAAGGGTGTTGATATGGAAAGCTTCGAAGAAGAGGTGATCGTATGTGAATGTGCACGTGTAACACTTTCTACACTTCAAGAGGTGATTCGTCTTAATGATCTTACAACTATTGAACAGATAGCAGATTATACTAAAGCAGGAGCATTTTGTAAATCATGTATCAAACCTGGTGGACATGAAGAAAGAGATATTTTTTTGGTAGATTTACTTGAAGAATATGAAAAAGAGAAGCTAGCAGGAACTGCTACACTTGGTGGTTCAGATGACTCTGTAGATTTTGCCAATATGACTATGGTACAACGTATTAAAGCGGTGGATAAAGTCGTAGATTCTCACATCAGACAAATGCTCGTGATGGACGGTGGAGACATGGAAATCTTAGACATCAAAGAAAACGGTGCAAACTATGATATCTACATTCGATACTTAGGTTCATGTTCTGGCTGTGCATCTTCAAGTACAGGCACACTCTTTGCCATAGAAAACATCTTAAAAGAGAAACTAGACACGAACATTAGAGTTCTACCTCTCTAAACGTCTCTTCCTCTCTCAAACCCAAATATTAAATTGGGTTTGATATCACTTTATCTATCATCAACTGTAAGGTGGTTTTTCCTCTAAAATGATTTTCATTGACGGTGTAAGTAATATTCACTTTTGACCCTATTTCAAAAACCTTTTTACTTTTAAACTTCACCCCTTGCATGACAATACCCTCTTGAACAAAAGAAAAACGTAAATGTTCACCCTCCTTACCCATAGTGTCTGATTGGAGTATCTCTACATTTGTACTGATAAACTTTGGAGTGCTGTTTCCCTGCCCATAAGGCTCATACTTTTTAACGATCGTTGTCAACTCGAAAGAGATATCAGAAAAGTGTAAATTTCCTACTATGTCTGGATCCACTGCTTCTTTAACATAAATACCTTCAGCAAAGGTTTTCTGTACTTGCGTTTTAAAAGCTTCTAAGCTCTTTTTTTTCAAAGAAAGGCCGATGGCTGCCTGATGTCCACCAAACTTCTCCAGGTGCATTCTAGCACCGTCTACCATAGCAAAGAGATCACACTCGCCAAAACTTCTACCGCTTCCTTTGAGTAAACCTTCTTCGCTTTGACTGAGTATAATACAAGGTTTCTCACATGCCCGTGCAATCCTTGCTGCTACTATGCCTACCACTCCTTCATGCCACGCTTCACCCACCACAATGATCACGTCATCATTATGATTCACTTGCAACATTGCTTTTTGTGTGATATCTTGTTCGGTGGTTTTTCTAAGGGTATTGAACTCTATAAGACGTGCAAGTCTTACTCTTGCATCATAAATATTTGTGGAAGCTAAAAAATCTACTGCAAAAGAAGCATCATCCATCCGCCCTGCACTATTAAGTAAAGGCGCTAAGAAAAACCCTATATCTTCAGAATTCAATCTCTCTTTCTGGCTATGTTCAAAAAAAGCCTTAATCGCAGGTCTTTGACTGTTATTAAGTGCTTTTAACCCTGCAAGTACCATCGATCTGTTAATGTGCTGTAAAGGCATCATATCCGCAATAATAGCAATACAGACAAGTTCCATATAAGAGACCATATTAATTTTTATGTTGAGAGCATTTTTAAGTGATGCAATAAGATACCAAACGATTTGTGCACCACATACATCAGAGTATGGAAATGTGCATGATTCTTGTTTTTGGTTTATAATTGCATAGGCATCTGGTACTTCTGGAGCCAAGAGATGGTGGTCGGTGATAATAAGATCTATGCCCTCATCTTTACAAAGTTTGGCCGCATAGACAGCAGAAATACCATTATCCACTGTTATTGCTAAATCTGTACCAAGTATACGAGGTATGATGTTGGATGAAAGTCCATATCCATCCCTAAAACGATTAGGTATGATCCACTCTATCTCATACTCTATCTCTTCAAAAAAAAGTTTCATCAAAGTAGTAGAGGTAACTCCATCTACATCATAGTCACCGATGATAGTTATTTTCTCTTTATTTTGCATGGCAGTAACGATACGTTCTGTCGCTTTATCCATATCTTTAAAAGAGGAAGGTTGAGGAAGGTCACGCAAAGAGAGGAATCCCTCTTCAAAGCGCTTGGTTAAAAGTGTTTCTAACCTTGAAAGCGTTAATGGCTTAACCATCTATTTTTTATATTGAATTGCTGCTTTAACAAAAGCTAAAATAGATGGATTTGGATTTTGGAGTCTAGAAGTAAATTCTGGATGAAATTGTACCCCTAGGAACCAAGGATGACCTTTTACTTCTACAGCTTCTATCAATCCATGAGATTCTCCTGTAATCTCCATACCATTTGATTCAAATAACTCTCTGTATTTAGGGTTCGCTTCATAACGATGTCTATGTCTTTCAAAAATAATAGGTGCATCATACGCGGCTCTAAGATTTGAACCTTCCTTTGTTTCACACTCATACTCGCCAAGACGCATAGTTCCACCCATTGGAGATTTCGTTGTTCTCACTTGTTTTGAACCGCTTGCATCTATAAATTCATCAATAAGATAAATAATAGGATTTGGAGTATTTTCATCAAACTCTACTGAGTTTGCATCTTCGATCTTAAGTACATTTCTGGCAAATTCTATCATTGCTAGTTGCATACCAAGACAAATACCTATAAATGGTATTTTATTTTCTCTTGCATATTGAATAGCCTGAATTTTACCTTCAACACCACGTTCACCAAAACCTCCTGGAACTAAGATACCATCACAATCATTCAAAAATTTTTGAGCACCGTCATTTTCTACTTTTTCACTATCAACCCATTTAATATTGACTCTATGATCCAAATGTGCACCTGCATGAATCAGTGCCTCAGTGAGTGATTTATAAGACTCTTTTAAATCTAAATATTTACCAACAAATGCTATTTTTATCTCCGCACTTGGCATAATGATTTTATGTACTAAATCTGCCCATTCATCCATTTTTGGTTGACAATTTTCAAGGTTTAGTTGTTTACAAATAGGTGTTAATACATCTTGTTTTAACAAGTTTAACGGTACTTCATAAATAGTAGGTGCATCAATAGCATCAACCACAGAATCTTCATCCACATCACAAGCGTAGGCTATTTTTCGTTTTAAATCTGTAGGAACGGGTTGTTCTGCTCTAAGTACAAGCATATGTGGAGCAATACCTATACGTCTAAGTTCTTGAACTGAATGTTGTGTTGGTTTTGTTTTAAGTTCTCCAGCCGTTTTTATATAAGGTAGAAGGGTTACATGAACATTCATCACTTGTGTTTTACCGAATTCATGTTTCATTTGTCTAATGGTTTCTAAAAATGGTAAACCCTCAATATCACCTGTAGTACCGCCAAGTTCTACTATAAGAATATCTTTACCTTCACCGGCTTTCACAATACGTTCTTTAATTTCATTTACAATATGAGGAACAACTTGAATGGTTTTTCCAAGGTATTTACCTTTTCTTTCATTTTCTATGACTGTTTTATAAACCAGACCTGTTGTAAAGTTATTTTTTTGAGTCAGTGAAGTATCTAAAAATCTTTCATAATGACCTAAATCCAAATCTGTTTCAGCTCCGTCTTTAGTGACAAAAACTTCACCATGCTCCAAAGGCGACATGGTACCAGGATCAACGTTGATGTAAGGGTCAAGTTTTAATACACCTACACGTTTCCCTGTATGTTTTAATAATGTTCCTATACTTGCAGCAGTAATACCTTTTCCCAAGGAAGAAAGTACACCACCGGTAACAAAAATATATTTTGTTGTGTTTTCACTCATAGTGTGTTTTTCCTTTTATGCAACAATTGGCATGATGATTGTAATAAAATTATCTTCTTTTACAATAAATGGTAGAGATGGCTCATTAAATTCTATAATAAATTCATTTTTAGTCGTTTGAGAAATAAAATCTAAAATATATTTACTATTGAATGAGAGTTCAAATTTATCTGTTAACCCTGTATTTAAGGCTAATTCTGTTTTTGCTTCAACATTATCGGCACTTAAAGAGTTAAAAATAATAGTATCAGACAAAAGTGTCATTTTTATTTCTTGTGAAATAGTGGTTATCATTTTAATAGCATCAACCATCTCTTTTTTAGGAAGATGGATTTGATGTTTAGTTGTAGCAGGAATTATACGTTGATAATCTGGAAATTTACCATTTATAAGTCTTGTAAAGAAATAATAATTTTCATTTGTAATAATTAGATTTGTTTCATCATAAAAGATATTTATTTGATCTAAAAATAATTTTTGTATTTCTAATATAGCTTTTTTAGGAACAATTAAAGATAGCTCTTCACTATTGCTACCTGGTATTGTTGTTATAGCTAATCTTCTAGTATCTGTTCCAACTAAATCTGTAGCATTATTTTTTATATTAATTAAAGCACCGTTAAGTTCAAATTTTGGATTATTTGTATCAATTGCAGGAGAGATCTTTTTAAGATTTTGGATGAGACTTGATGAATCTAAAGAAATTTGTGGTTTATTTTCAATGGTTGGAAAACTTGGATATGTGTTTGGATCAAAAGTAGGGAGTTTAAATTTAGAATTTTTTTGTTTAATAATCAGTGTATTGTCTAAAAGTTCTAATGTAATTTCATCATCTTTCAATATACGCACAATATCTAGAAGTTTTTTACCATGTGCGGTAAATGATCCTTCTTCTTCAATACTAATATTATCAGTAACAATTTTTAAACCTATTTCTGAATCAGTCGCCTTAATAATACATTTATCATCTTCTGTGTTAAACAATATATGTGAGGTTATTTGACTTGCATCTTTTTTTTCTAAAAAAGGTTGTAAATTAATGAGTATAGATTCTATAATTTGTTTTTGTGCTCTTATCTTCATTGACTCTCCTTATTTTTAATAATAGTAGTACGTAGTAGTAGCATGACATGAATATGTGAAAAACTACTTTATTGCTGTTCTGACCGTTGTTTAAGTGAATGTCTAAATTTTTTCGAACATTCACATTTATTCACATTCAAAATTATATCTTTTTTTTATTCAAGTTTCTATGATTAAAATAGTTTAGAGTAGATCATTTTGAGTCTGAGTATTTACTTTGTTAGAGAGTTCTTCTAAAATAACTTTAAAATTTTCATCATTGTCGATAATTTCATTGATTTTTTTCATTGCATGTGAAATGGCTGTATGGTCTTTCATTCCAAAATATACAGCAATTTGAGGCATAGAATTTGGTGTAAGATTTCTAGCCAAATAAATAGCAATTCTTCTTGCATTTACGATATTTTTAGTACGTTTTTTAGATTTCATATCAGAAGGTTTAATATTGAGTTCTCTAGAAATTATTTTAACAATATCATCTATGGTAATATTTTCTTTTTTCTCTTTAAGTTGATCTTTTATAGCATTTTGTGTAAAATCCAGGGTTATTTCCTGATTAAGCATAGAAGAAAGAGCATTAAGTTTGATAATGGTTCCTTCTATTTCACGTATATTATCACCCATATGTGTAGCGATATAATTCACTATCTCATTATCCAGTTTGATACCGTCAAGTTCACATTTCTTTTGGATAATGGCAATTTTTGTTTCCAACCCCGGTGGTTGTATATCTGCCATTAGTCCCATTTCAAAACGGCTTCTAAGCCTATCTACAAGGCCTGCTATTTTATTGGGCTGTCTGTCTGAAGTAATAACAATTTGTTTATTATTGTTATATAGTTCATTAAAGGTGTGAAAAAACTCTTCCTGGGTTTGTTCTTTTCTACTTAGAAACTGTATATCATCTATAAGAAGTAAATCACATTCTCTAAATTTATCTCTAAATCTATCCATAGTTTGAGAACGTAAATGTGAAGTAAAAAAGTTCATAAATTGTTCCAGTGTGGTATAGATAACTGTTTTACCCAAATCAATATGATAATTGCCTATAGCTTGCAGAAGATGGGTTTTACCTAGTCCTACACCACCATAGATAAAAAGAGGATTATATTGTCTTCCAGGCTTTTCTGCTACGGATTTTGCTGTAGTATAGGCAAATTGGTTTGAATTTCCTACAATAAAACTTTCAAAGGTCAAAGAAGGGTTAAGATAGGTACTTTTAGAATGACTTTTTTCACTTATTTGTTTTGAAATTGGTGTTGAAGTTTGTTGACTTTGTTGACTTTGTTTTACAACGGTGATTTCTATTTCTGGTTTTATTTCGTTTTGTAATTCAAAAAGATGTATGAGTTTATCTGCATATTTGCTTTTGATCCATTTTGCTATGATCATATTAGGCGCATTAAAACAGACATAATTACTTCGGGAACGTTTAGTATCATAGATAAGTTTTTTAATATATCGTTCATATTCTACTTCACTAATCTCTTTTTTCAGTTCAAAAAGTACTTTTTGTCCTATATTCATTTTATATTGCCTTTGATATTTTTAAATGTGTGAATAAATTTTTACACTTTTAAAGAGTTAAAATTCTTAATGTGAATAACTTATGACATTTTAGCCAATTTAAGCTAAAATAGCGTTATCAAACAGAGTTGAATAAACTTATTCACTATGTGAACAAAGGTGTGAATGAATATTTTAGGAATTGACCCCGGAAGCCGTAATTTAGGGTACTGTGTCGTACATTGGGATGGTAAAAACTTTTCACTTGTTGAAGCAGGTTTACTTAAAATTAAAGCGAGAGAGTTACAAGAACAGATAATAGAGCTTGTAGAGGGTATAGACATCATTTTAAAGGCACATAAGGTGGATGAAGTTGCTATTGAAGATATCTTTTTTGCCTTCAACCCCAAATCAGTTTTAAAGCTTGCACAGTTTAGAGGGGCACTTTCCTTAAAGATACTCCAAGAGGTAGGTTATTTCTATGAATATACACCTTTACAAGTAAAAAAAGCAGTCACAGGAAATGGAAAAGCTGCCAAAGAACAAGTAGCATTTATGGTGAAAAGACTGTTTGGTATAAAAAAAGAGATAAAACCCTTAGATATCACAGATGCAATGGCAATTGCACTGACGCATCTGCAAAGAGTAAAGATGAGACGCGCTAAATAAATGATAAGCAGTTGTCATTTATAGGGTCGGAACCGAAACCGCAGGAACGTAGTGAAGCGGTACAGGAAAAACTTTTAATTAGATTGAGGTTGAGCATTTTTCTTTATGGATATCATACGTTTTTCCGGTATAGTAAATGTGGGCTTTTTATTTCCTTCTACTGACTCTTCGATGATCTTATCATACAAATAGATATCATTTTTAAAATAAGCTAAGCCATCTTCTTCATACACGGTAAAATAAATCATATGTACAGGAATAGGTTTACTGATGCTAATAGTAGTTGTTTCATTGCTTTCAAGTATTTCATCTATTTTACTTTTGGAATAACGGTTATCAGCATGTTCAAGTAGTATATTTACAAGATCAAAAGGTTTTTCTATACGCATGCATCCAGAGCTGTATATTTTATAGCGTCGTGAAAGTAGTGATTTATTGTCCGTATCATGTAGATAAACATCATATTTGTTGGGGAACATAAATTTGACACGTCCCAATGCATTGTTATCACCCGGGAACTGTACAAAACGATAAGGAACACGCTTATCACTTTTTTCATAAGGATCTAGCATCTCTTGCGTTATTTGTATCTCATCTTTACCTCTAAACACATGCATGTTGTTCTCTTCCAAATACATAGGGTTTTCTCTAAGTACGTGAATTAAGTCTCTTTTTATAAGATTATCAGGTATTGTCCATGTAGGATTAAGTACCATATAGCGTATAATATTGGAAAAAACAGGTGTTGGTCTATCTATGCGCCCTACCACAAGACCTTTCTTCATTATTTTTTTATGGTCTCTATAATATCTTAGGTTAAAGTCAGGGATATTGACTTCGACATATTCCTCTTCAAATTGTTTTGGATAGAGCTTTGTTTTATCTAAGTTTGTAATAATGGCTTGTATACTATTTTTTACCGGTAGGTTTAAATAATAGGTCATCGTTTTGTCTACCATACCGTTTATTTTAAGCAAGTAACGCCTTTGATAGGTAATGACAGCTCTTTTCAGTGTCTCGTCAAATTTAGTATCAATAGGAGCATTTTTTGGGTAATCTTCAGAAATTTGTAGACGTTTTTTTATCTCTTTAACACGACTTGAACTGTCGCCTATTTTCAAAGGCGTATCACTATATTTTATCTTGGGAAATTTATCCATTACNCGATAATCTTTAAGAAGCTTGACAAGTTTTTTATACCGTTTTTCCATAGGAAGGAGGGAAGTCAAATAGTCATAGATATTGTCATTTTTTATGGCAGCTATGAGTTCTTCCTGATCTGGAAATGCTTTAGGTGCCATTTCCCATATGGCGTTAATGTCATCACTTTGTTCAAGGGTGTTCAGCTTTTCTTGCACCAGGGTCCAATCTACATCACCTTGAACGATAAATCGTACTAAACGTACCATAGAACTAGTAAGTACAAGGTCGAGTCTCGCATAGGCAGCAGATTGTTTTTCTTGACCGATTTCTCCATTATCGAGCTGATAAAAAAGACGTTTGATTGATGATTGATCAAATGATTTGTTTTTATAGTTAAAAAGAGGATTATTGAGTGCTTGTATCAGATGGCTTGTTCTGTTTTTATGGTTATTGCCTATCCATAAAGGTTCATTGTCAGTTTGGGCATAAATATTTTGAATGATATCTTTATTTTGGCCAGAGATGCGTGTTTGGAGTCCCCGTTGGATATGGGCAGTAATATTTTCTATGGAAAGTGCTTCTGCCTGCAGTGAAGTGTGGGTTAAAAATAAAACAAGAATGAGGGTTAATATATGCAAAAAATGCTCCAATAAATTAAAAGTTTTTAAAGAGACATTATAGTTAAAATAGATAAAGAGAAGAGTATAGTTAAAAAGAAGAACGATAAAAAAGATTCTACCAAGCCAAAAGGCTTAGTAGAAAAGGTTCTTAGAAAGTGTAAGTTACACCAAAGTTCCAAGTATCAAGCTGGTCTTCGATGTTTCCATCTGTACGACCAGCTTGTGTATAGCCATTATCGTCATTATAAAGCTCTACATAGTCAACAAAAACAGAAACGTTTTCTGTAAATGCATATCCTGCACCTAGACCCCATGAAAAACCATCAAGTTCACCCGCATCAACAAGTCCACCAGTTGCACCAGCATTATATTCGGATGACGCATAACCAAGTAGAGCGTAAACATTAAATGCTTCACCTATTGGGTATTGTGGTTTAACATAGATTCCCCATGCATCAACACTGTTGTCATAATTAACATTAGCAAAATCAAGGCTATCTGAAGCAAAAGAATCTTCAATACCAAACCAGTATCTACCTTCAACTGCAACATATTGGTTAAAGTTATAACCAGCTTGAATCATAAATTCATTAAAATCTGTATCAATTTTTGTTGCTGTATGGTCAAGACCATTTTCATTGTAAGAATTTGTTCTCTGTGCATTCAAAAGTGAATATGCACCACCAAGATAAAAAGAACCTGGAGTTGACTCTTCTACTACTACTAACGGTTCTACTACTACTAACGGTGTTTCGATCATTGGTTCTACCGGAGCGATATCTCCACCTGCGATTGCAAATGTACTCATTGCCAAAACTGTTACTAATGAAAGATTTAATTTTTTCATTTTATATCCTTTTTTTTAAGTTTTATTTTCTTAACCTTTCAATTCTACTATTATAAATAAATTATGTCAAGCTTTTAAACAAAAAATAAATAAAAAGTTAACATTTTATTAATGATACACGTTCATACCGGCGTTGTAGGAGAGGCAAGGATGCCAAAATATTGTTAAGTTAACCGTTTTTATACTTTTTATCTATAAGTTTCAAGTATTTTTCAGGTGTTACCTTTTTCATTTCTTCCGCTAACCATTGGATCTGGAACCATGCTGCACCAGAATCTCTAAGGTCAAAATAGTTTTTGAGACTTCTGATGTTAAAAGTGACTACCATATCTACTTTCCAGTTATCTGAGACAATGTGTTTAAAGCCATCTCCCACATTTCTTTTTTTCTTTCCGTTCTGTAATGCCGTAAATAATGCACCGGCATCACCTTTGTTTTCTTCTAAAAAAGGAAGGGATGATTTGGCCACAGCATTGTTTATAAAATCACTGTCTTTATTATATTGAAAGGATAATTTATCATAGATAGCTCTAATCTCAATGAGTAAATACTCTTTGTCGACAATGACAAAAAGATTTAAAGTTAAAAGTGTGTCTAAAAAGAACGTAAAGCCATCTTCATTTTCAAGTGAAGCCACAAAAGCATTGATGACACTTGACATCGTGTATCGGGTACTTCGTACAGAAATGGCTTGAAGTCTATGTCTTGCGTGTTCCTGGAGTACCCCTCTTGAAGTACCTTGTATCAAAAAGCTTAAAGTGGCATGCTCGATGATAGAATGATGATGATGCACCCATGCAAGGGTTGAAAGCAAATCAGAGTCATCAATGTCATTGATAGCATCGATATCTAAATGATCCATTGCATTTTTAACACATTCGTTCTCACTGTTTTCAAAACTGTCATAGCAGGTTCTTGCTGCTATCTCTGCAACACCAAGGCCAGATTGTTGTAAAAGTGTGACTTTTGGCTTTTCGTATTCAATATGATACATTTCTATTTTGTCCATGGGCACACTCCATCATTATTTTGATACAATTATATCACTATTAATTTAATTATTAAATGCGAATAATCGCAGGTAAAATGAGGAGTATTTTAATGAAGGCACATGAACGTTTTTTTTCTTTCGAAGAAGATTTTAGAGACCCTTATGCAAGAGATAGAGGCAGAGTCATTCACTGCAGTTCTTTTAGACGTCTAGAGTATAAGACACAGGTTTTTCTAAACCATGAAGGCGACTACTTTCGTACACGTTTAACTCATTCACTTGAAGTAAGTCAGATAGCTCGAACGCTTTCACGCATGTTGGAACTGAATGAAACCCTTACAGAAGTTATCGCACTTTCACATGATCTGGGGCATACCCCTTTTGGGCATGTTGGCGGAGATGAATTAAACAAACTTCTAAAGGCAGACGGTCGACCTTTGGGGTTTGAACATAATTTTCAATCATTTAGGGTTTTAACTAAACTGGAAAAACGTTATAGAGATTTTGATGGACTTAATCTCACCTTTGCCACACTCGAAGGTGTACTTAAACACTCATACCCCTATAAAAAACCTTTTTTAGAAGGATTAGACTCCTGTTTTGCTTTGGAAAAACACCCTTCTCTTGAAGCGATGGTGGTAGATCATGCAGATGAGATAGCCTATAATTCACACGACATAGATGATGGTATCAAATATGGGCTCATTACTTTTGATGATCTTTTAGAAGATGAGCTTTGTTTAAGAGTAGATGAAGTCGTACTTAATGAAGGCATAAAAAGAGATGAAAAACTCTATAGACATCGTTTTGTGGCAGGACTCATTAAGCTGCTGGTAGAAGATTTTATTGAAAATTCAAGAGAAGGTGCGAAAAAATATCGACAAGAGGTACCTATCTGCGTGACTATGGATGCACAAATGAAATTACCGGTAGGCTTTTCCAAAGAAACAGCAACACAGCTTAAAAAACTCAAAAAACTATTACATCAGAAACTTTATAAACATCAAAAAATAGTACGTAAAATGCATGCGGGAAAACAGTGTATCAAAGGACTCTATACAGCATTTAGAGAAGATAAAGATTTACTTCCTCCTCATCAAAAAGAGCTTTTTGATGGACGTACACAAGAGAGGGTGATTGCAGACTATATTGCAGCGATGACAGATAGATACGCGATGAAAACCTATCATGAAGTATATGGCTTTGGATTATAAATCTATTATATATCAAAATTTAGATATAATTCGCGAAAATTTATTGGCTTACATAAGCTATTTTAGGACATTCTATGCAAAAAATTAAAAATATTGCGGTTATCGCACACGTTGACCACGGTAAAACTACACTCGTTGATGAGCTTCTTCAGCAGTCTGGTACGTATGCAGCGCACCAGGAAGTACAAGAAAGAGCTATGGATAGCAACGCTATCGAAAAAGAAAGAGGAATTACGATTCTTTCTAAAAACACCGCTATAGTCTATGGTGATCACAAGATCAACATTATCGATACTCCGGGCCACGCCGATTTTGGTGGGGAAGTAGAACGTGTACTTAAAATGGTAGATGGCGTACTTCTTTTGGTAGATGCACAAGAAGGTGTAATGCCTCAAACTAAATTCGTTCTGAAAAAAGCGATTGCACTTGGTCTCATCCCTGTGGTTGTTATCAATAAGATCGATAAAGACGGTTCAGATCCGGACAGGGTTATGGACGAAGTTTTTGACCTTTTGGTTGCACTTGATGCAAGCGATGAGCAACTTGAATTTCCTGTACTTTACGCGGCAGCCAGAGATGGTTATGCTAAATGGAACATTGAGGATGAAAACAAAGATATGACGCCACTTTTTGAGGCGATCTTAACAAAAGTACCATCTCCAGTAGGTTCAGCAGATGCTGATACACAGGCACAGGTATTTACACTTGATTCTGACAACTTTGTTGGACGTATTGGTATTACACGTATCTTTAACGGTAAAGTAAGAAAAGGTGATGAATATCTTCTTGTAAAAGCAAGTGGGGCTAAATCTAAAAGCCGCATATCTAAGCTTGTAGGATTTAAAGGACTTGAGCGTATCGAGATCCAAGAAGCTGAAGCAGGTGACATTGTAGCTATCGCTGGATTTAATGACATTGATGTTGGTGACTCAATATGTGATCCACTAAATCCGGTACCATTAGACCCTATGCACGTTGAAGAGCCTACGCTTTCAGTTATTGTGTCGGTGAACAACGGACCTTTGGCAGGACAAGAAGGTAAACACGTAACTTCTAACAAAATTGCTGAGAGACTTGCAAAAGAGATGGAAACAAACATCGCAATGCGTATGGAACCATTGGGTGATGCATCATTTAAGGTTTCAGGTCGTGGAGAACTGCAGATCGGTATTTTGGCGGAAAACATGAGAAGAGAAGGGTTTGAATTCCTTCTCGCACGTCCAGAAGTTGTTGTAAAAGAAGAAGATGGGGTCAGGATGGAACCATTTGAGCATCTAGTAGTAGATGTTCCAGAAGAGTTCCAGGGTGTTGCCATAGAAAAACTAGGGAAAAGAAAAGCAAACATGACTTCACTTAACCCTATGCCAGACGGTACAGTAAGACTTGAATTCGAAATTCCTGCACGCGGACTTATCGGATTTAGAAATGAATTCTTGACTGACACTAAAGGTGAAGGTATCATGAACCACTCTTACTTGGAGTATAGACCATACTCTGGTACAGTTGAAAGTAGAACTGCCGGGGCGCTTGTTTCTATGGATAATGGTGAAGCAGTGGCCTTTTCTATCTTTAACCTTCAGTCAAGAGGTGTAATGTTCATTAAACCACAGGACAAAGTGTATAGTGGTATGGTTATCGGAGAGTCTGCAAGACCAGGTGATCTAGATGTGAACCCACTTAAGGGGAAGGCACTTACTAACATGAGAACATCTGGTGCAGATGATGCAATCAAATTAGTTACACCAAGACCTGTTTCACTTGAATCAGCAATGGAATGGATAGAAGATGATGAGCTTATTGAGGTTACGCCTCTCTCTGTGAGAATTCGTAAAAAATCTCTTGATGCGAATGAAAGAAAAAGAATGGCAAGAGATAAAAAGAATGCTAAATAGTTCTTTTATTTCACGGCATCTTTGAGGGAGTTTGTTCGGTCACATACTGACCGTATGCTCCTTCTCAACAACCCTCAAATCTACAGCAAACTAAAAGACTATTACTTTTTTGATTCATTTTAAGAAAATAGATTACCATTATTTCCAGCTTTCATTCCACTCACCCAGGCAAAGTGAAAATTAAACCCTCCTCTGTCTCCATCGACATCAAGTATTTCTCCTGCAAAATAAAGATTAGGCACAAGTTTTGATTCCATCGTTTGTGGGTTGACCTCTGTAGTGTTTATGCCTCCTGTGGCCACTTCTGCTCCTTTGAAGCCTTTGGTGTCATTGACACTAAGTTTAAGATTTTTGATTGCGTGTACGAGTTTGTTTACCTCTTTTCTGTTTAATTCACTCTCTTTTTTTACTTTACATTTGGATTGCTCTACTATGATGTTTATGAGCTTTTTATTGATGACACCTTGTAACCATAACGTAAGTGGTTTTTCACTCGTCTTTTGTATTCTGCCAACCAGCAAGTTGGTGAGTTTCTCTTTGCTGAGTTCTGGCATGAAGTCTAGGTGCAGTTCACAGTAGTCAAAAGTGGCTAGTCTGGTACTCACTTCCCGGCTCAGGTCTAGTATGGCTAGTCCAGATATACCGTAGTTGGTAAAGAGTAGATCACCTTTTTTTTCTGTGATGTATTCACCATTGGCATAGAGTTTTGCTAGACCAGCTACTTTTACTCCTGCACACGTTTTGACCCATGTCTCTTCGGAGCAAAGCTGTACCAGTGAAGGATGGCGTGGTATGAGGGAGTGTCCCATTTTTGTGGCAAATGCATACCCTGAGTTGGAACCACCTAATTGGGGTGCGGCAGGGGAACCAGAGGCTAGAAGAAGTTTTATACACGTTTTTGTACCCTGCAAAGTTTCCAGTGTAAAGGTATTCGTCTCTTTACTTATGGAAGTCACCGCAGAGTCACAGAGTATTTGCACTCCTGCTCTTTTGGCTTCATATTCCAGTAGTTCCACAACAGAATTTGCTTGTAAGGACATAGGAAACATTTTTCCTTCTTTTCCTTCTATGAGTTCAAGTCCTATGGATGTGAAAAACTTTTCTACTATTTCAACGCCATAACTCTCCAAAATTTTTTCTATAAAGTCATGGTTTTCTCCATGAAAACGGGTTGAAGATATATACTTGTTGTCTATATTACATTTTCCATTGCCAGAGACCAAGATCTTTTTACCTATTTTGTTATTTTGTTCAAGTAAAGTAACTTTGTGCCCTGCTCTTGCAGCGGTAATGGAAGCGATGAGCCCTGCTGCACCCGCACCCACAACAATCATATCAACCATTTTCATCCTTTATATGGTGGATTATAACCTATAATCTGTTATAACATGAAAAATAAACAAAAGAAGAAGGATGATCATGTCAGCATTAGTTGAATTTTCGATGTTTCCTACGGAACAAACCCAAAGCAAAAGTGCTTTTGTGGCAAGGGTTTTGGATATCGTAGATAAAAGCGGCTTAGCCTAACAGCTTACGCCTATGGGTACCATCATAGAGGGTGAAACAGTAAAAGAAGTTTTAGCTGTGATCAACAAAGCCTATGAAGACCTTCAGGTTGATTGTGAACGTGTGTATAGTTCTATCAAGATAGATTACCGTAAAGGTCCAGTCGGTCGTCTAGGTAAAAAGATAGGATCAGTCGAAGAGAAGTTAGGACGTAAGCTCAACAGCTAAAGTTTGCTATAATACGAGTAATTTTTTTAAGGAATTTCAATGATTTGTGCAGAAAGATTGCAACGTTTGTTACAAGCTATTATCCTTGGTGTCACTATGGGGATAGCTGCAAGTGGTATAAGTGGTGAGGCAGGTATGCTTCAGCTGGCTTTCCTTATACAATTTACCATGATGGTCATGCTGTTAATTGCAGGGGTTACGGGATTTTGTCCGGGACTAATAGTGCTTAAAAAAATTTTCCCTTCGTGTGAAGAGAACCAAACAAACCAAAAGGACAACAACTAATGTCAAATATATCATATAAAGATGCCGGTGTAGATATCGATGCGGGTAATGAGTTTGTAGAAGCGATTAAAGAAGATGTAAAATCTACTTTCGATAAGAATGTCATCGGGGGTATTGGTTCATTTGCAGGTGCATATGCACTTCCAGAGGGGTATAAAGAGCCAGTAATCCTTTCTGCTACAGATGGTGTCGGAACCAAATTAAGAATTGCCATAGAGAGTGGAAAACTTAATACCGTAGGTATCGACCTTGTAGCAATGTGCGTAAATGATCTTATTTGTAATAACGGCACACCGATGTTTTTTCTTGACTACTATGCAACAGGTAAACTCTTACCTAAAAATGCTAAAGATGTTGTTGCCGGTATCGCAGAAGGCTGTCGTAGAAGTGAATGTGCACTCGTAGGTGGGGAAACAGCTGAAATGCCAGGCATGTATTCAGATGATGACTTTGACCTTGCAGGATTTGCAGTAGGCATAGCTGAACGTTCAGAGATGGATACTGTTGCCAATGTGAAAGAGGGGCAGATCCTTATTGCGATGCCAAGTTCTGGTGTGCATTCAAATGGATATTCATTGGTAAGAAAAATTTTCTTTGATACGTTGGGTATGAGTCTCGAAACTGAGTTTGAAGGAAACCCGCTGGTAGAGACTTTGCTTGAACCAACACGTATCTATGTAAAAGAGTATAAAGCCAATAAACAGTATGTAAAAGCTTTAGCCCATATCACAGGGGGAGGAATCGTAGAAAACCTTCCTAGAGTTCTTCCAGACGGGATGAGAGCCATTGTAAACAAGGACAGTATCAAAGTACTTCCAATATTTGAATTCATGAGTCAATATGTTGATGAGGAAGAGATGTATAGAGCCTTTAATATGGGTGTAGGAATGGTATGGGTTGTAGAGTCTGAAAATGTAGATGCCGTGCTTGCAAACACAGACGGTTATGTCATCGGAGCTTTGGCACACGGTGAAAAAGGCGTAGATTTAGTCTAGTCTAGTTCACTACATAAAACCAAACCACCTAAGGGTTTGGTTGAGTATAAGATTAATTTTTATTAGGCTCACACACGCCTTTTTGTATACACTCCCTATCTAACTCCCCACTTTTCCATTTTGAAAGATACTCTTTCAGGTTACTGCTTACCTCTCCTTGCAGCACATAAAGTCCTATAAGGTTTGGTAATGCCATCGACAAGATGAGCAGATCAGAGAACTTTAGCAGCGTAGACGCACTGGTTACAGATGCCATAACGGTAAAGGAAACAAAGATAAGCTTATAAACAAGTGTATATTTTTCTCCAAATAAATAAGTCCAAGAACGCTCACCGTAATAAGACCATGAAATCATCGTGGAAAAAGCAAAAAGTACGATGGAAAATGACAAGATAATAGGGAACCATGAAATAACAGTCCCATACGCTGCTGATGTTAATGCAGCACCTTGCTTGGAAGCTACAAGATTTGCAAATTCTCCATCGGGAGCATACACGCCTGTTGTCACGATGACAAGGGCGGTCATACTACAGATAACTATGGTATCTATGAACGGTTCATACAGTGCAACCATTCCTTGTCTAACGGGGTACTTCACGGCAGCAGTAGAGTGTACGATAGCAGCGGATCCTATCCCTGCTTCACTTGAGAATGCAGCACGTTTAAAACCTTGCACAAGTACGCCTATAAGACCACCTACAGCAGCGGTAGGGGCAAATGCTTCATGAAAGATGGTTGAAATAGCCTCAGGCACTAGGGAAGCGTTTGTTATGAGTATCCATATTGATGCGAGAAGGTAGATAATAACCATAGCAGGAACGATTTTTTCTGCCGTACTGGCAATACGTTTAATGCCACCAATAATAACAAATCCTACAAGTGTTGCCATGATGAGACCAAAAACGATCGGATATTCTTGAAAAAAGGGAATACGCTCTGACAGTGCTCCCATAGCTTGCGAAGTTTGGAAGGCATTCCCTGCACCTAAAGAACCGCCGATTGCTAGAACCGCAAATATTACAGCGAGTATTTTCCCTAATTTTACATGTCCTTTTGAAGCAAGTCCTTTTGAAAGGTACTGCATTGGCCCACCCATGATACGCCCATCAGGTCTTACCTCTCGGTAACTTTGGGCAAGTGTTACTTCTGTAAACTTGAGTGTCATACCAAAGAATCCCGCCAATATCATCCAAAATGTAGCTCCTGGTCCACCTATGGCTATGGCTATGGCAACTCCCGCGATGTTTCCCAATCCTACAGTTGCAGATAAGGCAGTCGTTAAAGACTGGAAAGGGGTGATTTCCCCTACATCATCAGCAGTTTTGTATTGACCTGTGATAATTTTAAAGGAGTGACGAAACATGCGTACATTGATAAAGCCAAAACGGAAGGTAAAAAAAACACCTCCAACGATAAGCCATGCAACGATGAAAGGGATACTTGTGCCCTCCATGCTACCAAAAAAGATGTCAAAAAAGAAGAAAGAGCCCAAGAGACTGTTAATTTGTTCAAATATACTATTCATATGTTTACCCCGGTCTGTAGATGTGATTATTATACTCATTAACGCCTAAAGCACCTCTAAAAAGGGGATTTAAATGACATTTTTTTATTTTTTTCTAAAATCTATTGACAAATGGAAACCTTTAGACTATAATTGCGTTCCTTTTTAACCGGATATATTAGGTTTGAAGCAACGGAGTGTAGCGCAGTATGGTAGCGCACCTGGTTTGGGACCAGGGGGTCGAAGGTTCGAGTCCTTTCACTCCGACCATTTAGTTTTTTAACATTATAATAATAAGTATACATTTAATTTTGGTAGGCGTAGTTCAGTTGGTAGAGCGCCAGTTTGTGGTACTGGTTGTCGCGGGTTCGAGTCCCGTCGCCTACCCCATATTAGTAATTAATCGGGTAACCCCCCCTCGTACGAGAAATTATTTAGTAATTTCCTGTATCACGCTTTAGCGTAGAAAATGAAGAAGCGCTTGTGGCTCAATTGGATAGAGCATCAGACTTCGGATCTGAGGGTTAGAGGTTCGAGTCCTCTCAGGCGTACCATTAATATATCAGTTATGTAGTTATTATTATTTTTTTGTGCACTCATAGCTCAGCTGGATAGAGCATCGCCCTTCTAAGGCGAGGGTCTTAGGTTCGAATCCTAATGGGTGTACCACTTACTGTTTTTATTAACAGTTTATTTTTTATTGTTTTGTAAAACAATCACATGCGGATGTGGTGAAATTGGTATACACGCCAGACTTAGGATCTGGTGCTTCACGGCGTGGAGGTTCGAGTCCTCTCATCCGCACCATCTACTTTTATATAATCCTCACAAATAACGACTATAGCGATGTTAAGAGACTTTTTAAGCTTTCACTATTTTACGATTGATAACCTATTGGTAACCAAAACCTCATATTCAATTTACAACTCCTTATTTTTGTGGAATAAGCTCAGGGAAAATATATGATGCAAAATGAGCATTAAATTTTAGACGTATCGCACTTTTAGGAGTGTCTGATTCTAAAAAGTCCATTTGTACCAACTCTTTTATAAGCGTTGTTGCCGTTCTCTCTTTTGTATGTATAATATCCATAACTTTACCTCTAGGCACTTCACCTATCATGAGTAGCTCTTTAAAGAGTAACTCACTGTATTTGGGAAGTGGTTTTGTATTAAAAAGCCCTTCTTTAGAGAGACGTACATAGCTCTTTATACGTTCATGTAAAGAGTACATCTTAAGATTTTTATTCATGAAGTCTACTTGGTCTAGGGCTATTTCAAGCATAACTTTTATGTAAGAGATAAATGCTTTGGTCGAGAGTGCTCCTCTGCCGTCTAAATCACCTTGTCTTACCATATCTGCTAAAGCTAAATAGCGTTTATAATCTTCTGAACGTCTAGAGAATCCTCTAGAAATGTTCCACAATCCATACCCCTCTAGTGACATACTAGAAAAAATACCATCGAGTACAAGTCTAGCTGTTCTACCATTACCATCAAGAAAAGGGTGTATCCACATCAGTCTATGGTGTGAAGCTAAAGCAATGATGACTTGTTTTGCTTGTGTTGCATGGTTTGGTATTCTGTAAAGTAATTCATACTTGTTAAATAAGCTAGAAAGTTCACTGTAGTCAGGAGCTATATGTTGTCCTACTCGTACATTGCTTTCTCTTAATTCCCCCGGTATCATCTTTATAGTTTTATGATTTTCTTTATCTTCAATCTGTAAAAAATGAGCCATATCAGGATGTGAATAAAGCTCACGATGTACATCTAAAACAAAATCCCTACTATAAGGTGTTTGTCCCTCTGTGAAATAGCTCTCTACATATTTTTGGACTTCTATGTGAACAAGTGAAAGCTGTTGTAGTTGTTTTTCTTTTGAATCACTCGAAAACTCTTGTCGAGTAGCTTTATCTATATCTATGGGGTGAGTACCCTCTGATTCAATTTGGTTAGAATAATAACTGTTTACTTTTCTGAGTAGCTCTTTTATTCCATATAATACTTGTGGAGCATGAGAACCTGCAAGCGTTGCACTTTTAATACAAAGTTCCTCTGCCATTGAAAGTAATTCGGCATCAATATTTCCATTAACATCATTTGGTAAAAGAGGTGTAAAGTCCAAAATATACTCCTTTTTATAAGTATTATATCATAATTATTGCGGATATTTTTGCAGATAAATATATGTATATATAAGCCAGTAATAGGAATTATATATATTTTTATGTATTAATTAATAAGAACAATTTGCGGATAAATTTGCAGATTAGTGTAGAAACTTATTTTAGCAACAACAGGTACAAAAGAAAAATCTTTATAAACATATTCATGCTTATGATGATCAGTAACTTTATGTTTGAATTGTTCGAATACACTTAAAATATGCTCATATTCACATTTTAAAACCTTGCTGTAATGGTATAATAAATATTGTTCTAATTCCTGTGGTCCAATATAGGTTAATAATTCTGCTCACTTATTTTTCCTCTATAATATGCAATATAGATCTCAAAATTGGTAATCTATTGGTAACCAAAAATGAGAAAACCTTGATATAATATAGTGAAGTTCGGGTAAGAAAAAGTTGAGCTATTTAGGTTGTATAGGTGAACATAGAAGACTTTGGGTGACTTAAAAAAATATGAGAATTGGATTTTAATGAAGCCTCTCATCTCTCACCACTTATATTATCTAAAACCTCACAAACCCCCACTACAACATCACTTAAGATACTTTTTAAGATTAAAGTATTTTGATACTGCCTATTACTGTCATCTTTAGAAGTACACCCCTTTTCCCACGTAAAAACATAAATCAAAGACTGAAAGAATCATAAAGTCAAATATTATTAACATGCTACTTTAAAATTTATAGTATAATCGATGTATAAAAATTATACACAGGATTTGATATATGGATAAAAGTTTAATGATATTTATTGCAATAGGCGTTGGATTTCTTTATTTTATTACCAATTTCGTAGGTGATATCCAGAAAGATGAGAAGTTTCAAAGTAATGAATATGTAGAGAAGCATCAGTATGACCAGTATAAAACTATTGACAGTATAGGCCGAGAGATACTTGATGTGACTGGTGCCCCTGTGAGTACGCAAGTGCAAGCATGGAATAATTCTGGGTTAAAGACAGATTTTTTAACACTTTTTCCTGATTTCTCTGGAATGAAAATGTTTGTAAAGGAGAGAGTTAGAGGAGAGGAGTTGAAAGTGAAACTTGCTCATACTCTTGATAAAGTTGAGAGTCAATATTTTACTGGTGCAATGAATGCAGAACAAGCCAAGCGGTCGCTTGGCTTATTGAAGTAAAAAGTCTTAACGGCAAGGATCAGTCATTTTATTTCTGTTTGCATACAGATAAACTTCTACGCGTCTGTTAAGCGCTCTGTTTTGAGAAGAGTCATTCGGTGCGATAGCTTTGTCATATGAGCATCCTTTAGTGGCAGGTTGTCCATTCACAGCAAGTATACTTGCTACAGTGCTTGCTCTTCTTTCTGAAAGACTTTTATTGTAGTTATAGCTTCCTTGAGTATCAGTAAAACCTGCAACTCCTACTACTGTTTGAGGATAATTTTCCAATAAACGAGCGACTTTATTTACCTTATATCGTGCATTGGATTGTAGGTTTGATGATCCTGTTGCAAACATCATACGGTCTCTAAACATAATTTTTACATAGTTATTGGTTTTTGAAACAATGATATCTCTTCCTGGGTCAAGTACCGCAAGTGGGTCATTGTTGACTCCTGTCCCGAGTGCGTTGGCAATCTCATTGGCTTGTTGATCCATACTGTAGCCAACTGCACCACCAACTGCCGCACCCAGTAGACCACCAATTAAGGCTCTCTGCCCACTATGGTGACCTTTTGTATTGTATCCTATAAGTGCACCTGCTGCTGCACCTGTAGCAGCACCTGTTTTTGTACGATCGTAGCTCTCATCTTGTGTGAGGCCCGGTTGATTGTAACATCCGCTTAGCATAAAGGTTGCTACTGTAGCAGTTAACATTGGTTTAAATAATTTCATCTTTTTTCCTTATATTTTGAATACATTAGGGCTATTGCCATCCGCCGTTTTCTTGTGGTTGAGTTGACTGATCGTCTACACTTTGACCTATAGCACCACCTGCAAGGGCACCTAATACGGCGCCTGCTGCAATGTTGGATCCACTCCCGTCACCTATATTGCCACCAATGACAGCACCTGACACAGCACCTACTGCAGCACCGGTTTGTGTTGATGGATTAGAGAGAGTATTTTGATTGACACAACCACTTAAAAGGGCAATGCTTGCACTTGATGCGAGGAATAGTTTTAACATCTTTGTTTTCACATCTCATCCTGTTTATTTAAATTGAATTTAATTATACCATGAAATTGTGATGAATTGTGATTTAAATTATTTTTGTCTTATTTTTGTCTTATTTTTTCATGCCATTGCCAAAGTGTTTTCTCAAAACCTATTTGTTTGGTGTTATAGTATTTCTTGGGTATCGAAAGGTAAGATTGTTTCACCCAGCCATTGAAATCATGAGGATAGAGATAATTTTTTGCATGTGTTTTTATATGAGAAGGAATAGGGTGTATCTCTCCGGCTTCTATGTCTTTAAGGGCCGTATTGATAGCCATATAGGCACTATTTGACTTGGGTGAGGAGGCAAGATAGATGACAAGTTGAGAGAGTGATATTCTTGCTTCAGGGTACCCTATGTGTTTGACGATATTCAGTGTTGAACTGGCAAGATTGAGAGCGGGGGGGTTTGCATTTCCTATGTCTTCACTGGCCAGGATGGCCAAACGTCTTGCAATGAATTCTGCAGGTTCCCCACCATCTATAAGTCTGGCAAGATAATAGATAGAGGCATCTATATCAGACCCTCGGATACTTTTAATCATGGCAGAAGTCAGTTCATAGTGGCTTTCACTCTCTGAACTTCCTGCCTGCATAGCATGAGGACGTATTTGCTTAAGTGCACTCAGTGTTATAGGACTTTCTACTGCTCCTGCACTCTCGAGCAAGTTTAGCATAGCCCGCACATCACCGCCACTGGAAAAAACAAGATACTCTTTTGCATCATCTTCTACTGTGAGATTTTCCAGTTGGATAATCTTATCTAGGTAGGCATACAAATCTTCTTGGCTGATTGACTGAAGTTCAAAAAGGTGAGAACGTGAACGCATAGCCGCTGTAAGTGAATAATAAGGGTTTTCTGTGGAAGCCCCTATGACCAGGGCTGCGTGGTTTTCCATAAAAGGCAAGAGTACTTCTTGTTGGTTTTTGTTGAGCCTATGTACTTCATCTATGAAAATAAGAGGTTTTTGTAACGCATTGGTATACTCTTTAAAGATTTTACGCAGATCCTCTATCTTAAGTGTTGTGGCATTCATCTCATAAAAAGGTTTCTCGAGGAGGGAAGCGATCACCCTTGCAAGGGTTGTCTTCCCACAACCAGGTGGTCCATAAAAGAAGGTATGGGAAAGGGTATCTGCGGTGATAAGTTTTCGTAATATAGCACCGGTACCTAAAAGGTGTGATTGACCTATCAGTTCATCAAGTGTTTTAGGACGATATTTCAGTGCAAGATTTAGCAAATTCTAATCTTTTTTGTTAAACTTTTTTGATTTGTCAGCTTTTTTCTCTTCGAGCTCTTTTGCGCGTTTATTTTTCTCTTCTTGTTTGAGCTCATTAATTTTGTTTTTAACATCTGCTTCAGCATTTTCTCTTCTTCGTTTCATGAACTTATGCACATCATCGTATTCTCTTCGTGTAAAGTAACGCGTTTTGTTGGTAGGAAGATTGTTTAACTCTATCCCTCCGAAGGCTACACGTTTGAGGTCAAGTACTTTTGCTCCAAAATGTCCAAAGAAGCGTCTTAGTTCCCTGTTTTTACCCTCCGTGATGGTTACACGAAGCTTTGAAAAACTTTCTCCTTCAGCTCTTACTTCAAAGGATGCAAAAGGTGCAAATTCCATACTGTAGATCTTACTTTTTTCATGTGCGCCTGCACGGGCATCATCAAGAACAAGACCCTCTTTCATCGCTTCGATCATCTCCGGAGTGACAGGTTTGTCTATTTTTAGATTATAGGTACGATCTAACTCACTTTGCATAAGTGCTGTAGCGACTTCTGGGGTGTCTGTTAAGAGCAAAAGTCCCTCAGAAGCATAGTCTAGCCTACCTACGGCTACAAAGTGTCTGTATTTACCTGGAATCTTATGATAGATAGTTGCACGGCCTCTATCATCTTTTTTAGTTACAAGAACACCTTTAGGTTTGTTGTAAACAATGATGGTCAGTTCTGTGCTCTTCTTGACCGGTCTGCCTTTAACATAGATATGGTCATCTTCTTCTACTTCATAGGCAAATTCTTTCAATACTCTTTTGTTTAAAGTGACTTCACCCTCTTCTATAAGTTTATCTGCTTCTCTTCTTGAGTATTTGGTGTTATGTGATATGTATTTGTTTAGTCTCATTTGTGTTATCCGTATTATTTTTATTTGCTTTTAATTCCCGCATTGATCAGGTCATGGATGTGCAATACACCGATGATATTGCCGGTATCATTTGTAATGGGTAAAAGTTGTATTCTCCCATTTTCTATAATTTCAAGGGCATCACTTGCCAGTAACTCTGTATTTGTATAACTTTTAGGATTTTTACTGGCATATTTTATAGCTAGATGGTCCAAGCTAAATCCTTCTTTCATGAGTGCACGCCTAAGGTCACCATCACTTAAGATAGCGATAAATGTATCAGTCTCATCTACGATGAGTACAGTACCCAGCTTTCCTTCGCTCATCGCCACAATAGCTTCTTTTAATTTGGTAGTGCTGCTGATGATAGGCAGTTCTTTTGTTCTCATGAGATCTTTGATTCTCACAAAAAGCTTTTTACCCAGTGACCCTCCAGGATGAAAAGAAGCAAAATCCTCTTCTTTAAAGCCTCGCTGCCGCATGAGGGCTACCGCCAAAGCATCACCCAGTGCCATGGTCAGCGTAGTTGAAGTCGTAGGCGCAATACCTAACGGACACGCTTCTTTCTCTACAGAAATATCAAGAAAAACATCTGCATAAGAGCCTAAAGATGAACTCTCATTTCCCGTGAGCCCTATGAGTGGAATATCAAAACGTTTGATATGGGGAAGAATCTTAGTGAGCTCTTCACTCTCGCCACTACTGCTTATGGCAAGCAGTGTATCTCCTTTTCCTATCATTCCCAAGTCTCCATGGAGTGCTTCTGTTGGGTGTAAAAAGAAACTTGATGTACCAGTACTCGCGAATGTAGCAGCCATTTTAGCCCCTACCAGTCCGGACTTTCCTACCCCTGTGATGATCAGTTTCCCTTTTGTTCCCAATATAAGCGAAATGGCATCCAGAAAATTTTGGTCTAACCGTTCGGCAGCTTTGTATAGAGCATCTGCTTCAGTATGAAATGTTTCTTGTGCAACTTTGATAAGATCCATGGTTAAGTCTTTATATGTTTTTAGATAATTATAGCATAATTAGCAGGTGATGAGATATAGGGGCTTTTCTTCATGAGTTAGAGATAAAACATATCAATAAAATGATCATAACTTCTGCCTCAGGGCAGAAGTTATGGTTAAACGATGAAGATAGTAGGGATAATAAGCGGATATCTTTTTGTTGTACGAACAACATGTTTTCTAACGACAGAACGTATGTCATTTTCAATATCTCTATGGTCTTTGAGTGATTCAGGTTTCATGTTAAGTAGCATTGTCTCAAGAAGTACTTCTATTTCTTTGGCAAATTTCTTATCATCTTTATCTGGAACAAGACCATGCGAAGTTACAGTAGGCTTACCAACCATTTTTTGGTTATTTTGTGAAATTTGTGCTACAACATTCACGATACCGTCTTCAGCAAGCTTTTGTCTGTCAAGAACAACATCATTTTCAATAGTCATATTGTTTTGGTTGTCGATATATGTTTTACCACTTTTAATCGTTTTGACTTTTTTGAGGTACTTAGGGGTGATCTCAACTTGATCACCATCGGTCATAAGCAAGATATTTCTTTCATCTACACCGCACTCTACAGCTGTTTTGGCATGTTTAGCGATATGGTTATATTCACCGTGAACAGGCAGGAAGAACTTAGGTTGAACGAGTCTTAATATAAGTTTTTGTTCTTCTTGTGCTGCATGGCCCGAGACGTGGATGTCTCCAAACTCTTTATATCGTACAGTGACACCTGCTTTAATGAGTTTATTCATCAGTGAAGAAACAGAAGCTTCATTTCCAGGAATGGCTGAAGCAGAGATGATCACCGTATCTGATGGTTTAAGTTTGATGTGTCTATGTTCGTCTGTAGCCATACGGTTCAGTGCGGCCATTGTCTCACCTTGTGAACCGGTAGTGACAATAAGTACTTCATGGTCAGCATATTTTGGTACTTCGTGTACTTCGATGAAATGTTTGTCTTCAATGTCTACAAAGCCAAGTGCTCTGTTAGTTTCTACGTTTCTCTCCATCGAACGACCGATAACGCAGACCTTTCTTCCATGTTTTACCGCTCTTTCCATCGCTTGGAAGATACGGTGTACATTTGATGAGAATGTAGACATGATCACTCTTCCTTTTGCAAGGTCAAAGAGTACATCAAATGTTTTTCCAACGACTTTTTCACTTTTGGTAAATCCAGGGTTGTGTGAGTTTGTTGAGTCAGAAAAAAGACAAAGTACCCCTTTGGCTCCATAGTAGGCATAACGATGTAAATCCATAGTGTAGTTATCTACTGGTGTGTGGTCTACTTTAAAGTCAGCAGTGTGGATGATGGTTCCTGCCGGTGTTTCTATAGCAAGTGAACATGCATCGATGATAGAGTGAGTATTGTGCATATACTCTATTTTTAAATCTCCTACATCATATTGTTTTCGTAGCGTTACAAAGTTAAAGTATTTTGTATCTGCACTGAGACCATGCTCATTAAATTTATTTTCTATCATGGCAAGTGCAAGGGGTGTTCCATAGATAGGGAATTTTAACTCTTTAAAGAGGTAAGGCATTGCACCGATGTGATCTTCGTGACCGTGTGTGATGATGACATAGACATCTTTTGTTTCTTTTAGTGTATGCAAGTAAGAGAAATCAGGTACCAGGATGTCAACACCATGCATCGTTTCATCAGGGAAACTCATACCCACATCGATGATGATAGCAGTCGTTTCTGTCTCTAGTACAGCCATATTCCCGCCGATTTCACCCAGACCACCAAGTGGCGTAAATCGTATTTTACCTTTACTCGCTATGTCTATCTGCTTCCATGGATTCATAGTGGCATCTTTTACGCGTGCATTTTCCTCGATAGAGGCTCTCATCTCATCATTTACAGTGGTAACATTCTTTCTTTTACTTCTGCCCTTATTACCGCCACCAGTACGGTTTTGGTTAGGGTTTGGCTTATTGCTAGGATTGGGTTTTGGTCTGTTAGTGGGACGATTATTGTTCTTCTGCCCTTCAGTATTCTGGTTTTTGCCAGGGTTAGGTCTGTTGTTTTGACCTTCCGGAGTTTGACCTTCAGCACTTTGGTTTTTGTTTGGGTTTGGTTTTTTGCTCGGGTTTGGTTTTCTGTTAGGATTTGGTCTGTTGTTAGGGTTAGGTCTGTTGCTTTGACCTTCCGTAGTTTGACCTTCAGCACTTTGGTTTCTGTTTGGGTTTGGTTTTTTGCTCGGGTTTGGTTTTCTGTTAGGATTTGGCCTGTTGGAATCCTGTGCATTTTCCCCTTGAGTGTTTGGCTGTTTTGCCCCAGTATTTTGTCTGTGTGGGTTTGGCTTTCTATCTCTGGGTGTTCTTTGCTCTTGATTTTGAGATTTTTCGTTGTTTTGATTGTTGTTTTCCATCTAAAATATCCTTTAGTTCATTATATATATGATGATAAATTGATGTCCCAGCTTCATGAGGTCGTAGATTAGAATCAAGTTCTAACTTTCCAAAAATTGTATTTACAATATCTTTAGAAAAAGCAGTCATAAGATTTTTAGAGAGTTTTTTACGCGGCTGCGCAAATGCGATCTTTAAAAACGCTTCAAACTTCTCGTCATCCTGTGACTGATTTTTCTCTATTAAAAGCACGGCAGAAGTGACGTTTGGAGGAGGGACAAATGCTTCAGGCTCAACTTCGAAACAGAGTGTCGCTTTTCCTACACTTGAGGCAAGTACAGAAAGAGCAGAAAACTCTTTTTGTTTGACACTTGCTGCAAACTTTACGGCTACTTCTTTTTGAACCATGACCAGTATAGACTGGCAGAGTTCATCCTTAAATGCTTTTAATATGATATTGGTCGCGATATAATAGGGTAAGTTGGCTACTAGATGATAAGGTTCATCCAGTAGACTTCCTGACTCCCAACGCTCAAGCACATCTCCGCAACGTAGTTCAAAGTTCCCATTTTTTATGGGATCTTCGAATTCAGCAGCTAGATGCTCACATAATCTTTTATCAACCTCAAATGCTGTGACATTTCGAACTTTTACAAGTTCCTTGGTTAAATCACCTAAGCCAGGTCCAATTTCTGCGACTCTTAAGTCGTCGTTGGGCATCGCTTGGATGATCTTGTGAAGATAGACATCATTCTTTAAAAAGTTCTGACCAAATTTTTTACTCGCAAATTCGGCTAAATTTTCAATAATCATACTATAATCTACCTTTATATTATATTCTAATCCCACGCTTGGGATAATTTTTGTATAATTTTAACATAATTTTGAGAGGAAGACGGCTTATTAGATGGATTATTTTGCAAAACGTATTATACCTTGTCTTGATGTGAATGATGGACGGGTAGTTAAAGGTGTTAATTTTGTTGGTTTGCGTGATGCAGGTGACCCTGTAGAGGTTGCCAGACGTTACAATGATGAAGGTGCAGATGAGATCACTTTTCTTGACATTGGTGCGAGTCATGAAGGGCGTGATACCATTGTCGATGTAGTGAAAAAAGTTGCACAGGAAGTTTTCATCCCTCTCACTGTAGGTGGAGGAATCAGGGAGCTTTCAGACATTTATAATCTTCTCAATGTGGGCTGCGACAAAGTAAGTATTAATTCTGCAGCTATTAAACGACCTGCCTTCATAGAAGAGGGCGCAAAACGTTTTGGTTCTCAGTGTATGGTAGTTGCGATAGATGCTAAAAGAGTTGCTGATGACAAATGGCACGTCTTTACGCACGGCGGACGTAACGATACAGGTATTGATGCACTGGAATGGGCAAAAGAAGCTCATGAAAGAGGTGCGGGTGAATTGCTTGTGACTTCTATGGACGCAGATGGAACTAAAACAGGGTTTGATAATATCTTAAATAGGAAGATAGGTGAACTTGTAAGCATACCTGTGATTGCTTCTGGTGGAGCTGGAACGATGAAACACATAGAAGAAGCATTCACCCTTGGTCATGCAGATGCTGCTTTGGCTGCTTCTATTTTTCACTTTAAAGAGATTGACATTATGGAATTAAAAAGATATCTTAGAGGGAAAAGTATCCCCGTGAGAATGTAGTTTATGATAATTTGTGCAGGAGAGAGTGAGCAGTTTGATTTTGCTTTGCCTGTTGGCATAGGTATGACAGACGTGGCTATTAACTTAACACGTTTATGTTTGTCTCAAAAACCAAAATTTATACTTTTTGTCGGTACCGCTGGTTCATATGGAGAAAAGAAAATTTTTGACATCGTCGAATCAAAGACAGCAGCAAACATTGAAAACAGTTTTTTCACTGGAGGTTCATATACTCCCATGGATAATATGGTTTCTACCGCAGAAGATGTTTCACGTGAAACAATAGTGAATACGTCTAACTATATCACCACAGAAAAAGACATAGGTAAGTCATACCTTTCTAAAAATATTCATTTAGAAAATATGGAATACTATGCAGTATTGAAAGTTGCAAAATCTTTTGATATTCCCGCTGCGGGTATTTTTATAGTAACAAATTATTGTGATGAAAATGCGCATAAAGATTTTATGGATAATCATAAAGAAGCAATGCTTAGATTAACTAAGTATATGAAAGAAAGTAAATAAATGAACAAGAAAATACTACAAGATCTAACAAAAGAAGAATTAGGCGAACTCATCAACCCTAGCTTTCGGGCAAAACAAATATACAATTGGGTTTATCATAAGTATGCAGGTTCTTTTGAAGAGATGAAAAATCTACCAAAAGAGATAAGAGAAAAGCTTGATGAAGAATATACTGTGGCTCCTCTCAAAACGGTGATGGTGCAAGATTCAAAAGACGGAAGTCGTAAATACCTTTTTGAACTTCATGATAAACACACAGTTGAAGCGGTACTCCTTTTGATGAAAGAGAAGGAGTATCATGAAGATGGCTCTGTAAAGCACCAGGAACGCTATACAGTGTGTATCTCGTCTCAGGTAGGATGCAAGGTAGGGTGTGCATTCTGTTTGACTGCAAAGGGCGGTTTTATGCGTAACCTGACTGCAGGGGAAATCGTTGAACAGTTAAGGATGATAAAAAAGGACAATGACATAGATGCCAACCGTCGCGTCAATATTGTTTACATGGGTATGGGTGAACCACTTGACAACCTCACAGAAGTAGCAAAGTCCGTTAAGATATTTGCAGACCCGGAAGGTATGGCAATAGCCACACATAGACAAACTATTTCAACATCCGGATTGAGTGCAAAGATAGAGAGATTGGGGAAGATGGAGTTAGGAGTAAATCTTGCTATTTCCTTACATGCAGTTGATGATGAATTGAGACAACAGTTGATGCCTATTAATAAAGCGTACAATATTGCTTCTATTATCACTGCAGTGAAAAACTTTCCTGTCAATGATAGAAAGAGAGTCATGTTTGAGTATCTTGTCATCAAAGATGTCAATGATGACATCTCTGCAGCAAAGAAATTACTCTCGCTTCTTGATGGTATTAAAGCTAAGGTAAACTTGATTTATTTTAATCCATACGGGGGTACAGAATTTAAACGTCCGAGTGAAAAAGATATGAAAGGATTTCAAGAATATCTTACAAAAAGAGGTTTACATTGTACTATTCGTGAGTCTAAAGGTTTAGATATATCGGCAGCTTGTGGTCAGTTGAGAGAACAAGAATTAGAGGGAGAAATATAATGCCAAGTTTAGAGCTTTTTATGTTAGGGTTTATCGTGCTGGTTGCGGCTGTTAGTGTGGGTTGGTTTATCTATGACTCTCGGAGTGATGAGGAGAAATAATTTTCTTTTTTTCTTTAATCTACATACTCTTTTTATCTGTTAAAAACTCTTTTTCCTTTCTCACAAATTAAATACTTCATCTCAGAAAAATTACTTTTACTTTCTATGTGAAATTTAGATCCGATAGTAAATATCAAACTCTGTGCATGCAGCATCAGTCTGCTCGCTCCCATCTCTTTCATTCGATCTTCAGGACTTAGCTCCTCTTCCAGGTAGGCATTGGCAGCTTGAAATGTTGTACCATAGATAGGATCACCCAAAATGGGATGTTTCACGTGAAACAAATGCACTCTTATCTGATGGGTTCTTCCCGTAAGAGGATAACAGGCAATGAGAGTGGCATCAAGTGTCTCATCATACTGTAGCGGCGTAAAATCAGTATGTGAGGCTTTCCCCTTATCAGAGATAAATACCTTGTGTTTTGTTTGGCTGTAATCATTGTTTATCTGGATGCGCTCACTTGAGGAAAAAGGTTCGGTAAGTTTACCATCCACCCAGGCAAGGTAAGATTTTTTAATACTTCTGTCTTCAAAAGACATCTTCAAATATGACTCTGATCTTTTATGCTTACTTGCCAAGAGTAATCCTGAAGTTTCCATATCTATACGATGAACGGCATTCGCATTATCGCCAGCAATGGTACGAATTTCATCGAGTAGAGAATAGGGGGTTGCCATGGTATTGGGGTGGACTAAAACACCAGAATACTTTTCAAATATCATGAAATCTTTGTTTTGAAAGAGGGGGGTATTTCCTTTGGTGGAAGGTTTAAAATAGACTATTTCTACTTCACCTTCTATGGACTTCCCGGTATTAAATATAGATAGGCCATTGATGAGTAATCTGCCTTTTGCCAATACCCGCTGAGCTTGTCCCTGTGTAAAGTCAAAGGTACGCATGATAAATAGAAAAGCGGGTATTTTCTTTGGAACTGTAAATTTTTCTTTAACAAATGGCATCTCTTCTTCACCTTTTATATTGACTGAATGCTTTAGCACTAGCGTATACGACAGTCATATTTCATCTCATTATAACTGCTATTTTGGTAGAATTGTATCAAATTTTTATACACATAGGGGTATGTAATGGTTGAAAGATATTCAAGAGAAGAGATGGCGAGCAAATGGACGATGAAAGCGAAGTATCAAGCATGGCTTGATGTTGAAGTAGCGGTTGTCAAAGCATGGAATAAGATAGGGCTTATCCCTGATGAGGATGCACAAAATATCGTTGACAATGCAGCTTTCTCCATAGAGCGTATAGATGAGATAGAAGCGGTGACAAGACATGACCTTATCGCATTCACCACTTCGGTTTCTGAAACACTGGGTGATGAGAGTAGATGGTTTCACTACGGTATGACATCTTCAGATACGGTTGATACAGCGGTTGCTTTACAGATGACAGCCTCATTGAAAATAATCATCGAAGATGTGAAGATCATGATGGAGTCTATCAAGAAAAGAGCGATTGAACATAAGATGACACTCATGGTAGGAAGAAGCCATGGTATCCATGGAGAGCCTATTACTTTTGGACTTGTCCTTGCTGTATGGTATGATGAGATGGCTAGACATCTTTTGAATCTTGAGCAAACAATGGAAGTCATCTCTGTGGGTCAGATCTCTGGAGCTATGGGCAACTTCGCACATGCGCCATTGGAGCTTGAAGAGTATGCATGTGAAGAGTTAGGGCTTAATCCGGCACCTGCTTCGAATCAAGTGATACAAAGAGATAGATATGCAAGACTCGCTACAACACTTGCACTGCTTGCCTCAAGCATAGAAAAGTTTGCAGTACAGGTAAGACATTGGCAGCGTACAGAAGTGTATGAATGTGAAGAGTATTTTGCGAAAGGGCAAAAAGGATCTTCTGCTATGCCACATAAAAGAAATCCTATCCTTTCCGAAAACATCACTGGGTTGGCACGCATGATACGTGCGTATGCTATGCCGGCTATGGAAAATGTGGCACTGTGGCACGAGAGAGATATCTCACACTCTTCTACTGAACGTTTCTGGCTACCAGACTCTTTCATTACTTCGGACTTTATGTTGCACCGTATGAATAATGTCATCGCAAATCTTACCGTGATGCCGAAGAATATGATGAAAAACTTAAATCTTACAGGGGGACTTGTCTTTTCCCAACGTGTGCTTCTTGAGCTTCCTAAAGCAGGAGTAAGTCGTGAAGATGCTTATAGAATCGTACAAAGAAATGCGATGAAAGTATGGGAAGAGATACAGCAGGGAAAACCTACAACCAATGAAAAAGGAGAGTCACTTTACCTCCAGTATTTATTGGCTGATGAAGAATTAAGAGAATCATTGTCAGAGACACGAATAAGAGAATGTTTTAACTTTGACTATTACACAAAGAACGTAGATAAAATATTTGCACGTGTCTTTAAATAGATTTATATTTCACACTCTGATCCATTTAGAGTGTGTTACTTTTTCTCCTCTTATTTGTATAAATAAACCTTATATTTTTCGAAATCCCCCACCCAGACAGCCTTTTAAATACTATCACTATATCTTATAAAAAAGATGTCTAAAAATGATACAGTTTTTCAAAAGTACACAAGGAAAATTTGAGTAAAATCGGATTAATTATATTCATACAATTTTAGGTATGAATCTTTATATCAGGAGCGAAAATGATCAGAGTTGTAAAACGAAGTGGTAGAGTAGAAACTTTAGACGTAGGAAAGATTCAAAAATATACAGCAGCAGCCGTAGAAGGTCTTGTACGTGTAAGTCAAAGTGAACTTGAAGTAGATGCAAAGCTACAGTTTCGTGACATGATCAGTTCTGAAGAGATACAGCAAACACTTATAAAAACAGCTGTGGATAAGATAGACATCGACAGGCCAGACTGGACGTTTGTGGCTTCTAGACTATTCCTTTATGATATTTATCACAAAGTAACGAGTTTTACAGGGTACAATCATTTGAGTGAATACTTTGAGCGTGGAGAGAAAGAAGGGCGTATTGTTCTTGGGCTCAAAGACAAGTATGATCTTGATGATCTTAATGCCTACCTGAAACCGGAGCGTGACCTACAGTTTAACTACCTGGGTATCCGTACACTTTATGATAGATATTTACTTAAAGACCGTAATGGTGTTCCTATTGAATTGCCTCAGCAACTCTTTATGGGTGTGGCAATGTTCTTGGCACAAAATGAGTTTGATTGTCAAACATGGGCAAAGAAGTTTTATGACATCTTGAGTAAGTTTGAAGTGATGGCAGCAACACCTACATTGTCAAATGCAAGAACACCAAGACATCAACTGAGCTCTTGTTACATCGGGTCAACACCTGACAACATTGAAGGTATTTTTGATGCTTATAAAGAGATGGCATTACTTTCTAAATTTGGTGGAGGAATAGGTTGGGACTGGTCACTGGTTCGTGGTATGGGTTCATTTATTGATGGACACAAACATGCTGCTGGCGGTATCGTGCCCTTCCTTAAGATAGCCAATGATGTAGCCATAGCAGTTGACCAACTCGGTACACGTAAAGGGGCTATAGCAGTTTACATAGAACCTTGGCATGTTGACATTCGTGACTTTCTTGACTTGAAGAAAAACTCAGGAGAAGAGCGTCGTAGAGCACATGACCTTTTCCCTGCGATTTGGCTCAATGACCTTTTTATGGAAAGAGTAGAAGCAGATGAAATGTGGACACTTTTTGATCCCTTTGAAGTGACAGAGTTGACAACACTTTACGGTGAAGAGTTTGATGCACGTTACATAGAACTTGAAAATTCTGATGAGAAGATCACCAGAGAAAGAATTTCTGCAAAAGGACTTTGGAAAGAGATGCTCAGGTCTTATTTTGAAACAGGAAATCCATTCCTTACCTTTAAAGATACTGCAAACAAAGCAAATCCTAACAAGCATGCGGGTGTCATCAGAAGTACAAACCTTTGTACAGAGATTTTCCAAAACACAGGGCCCAACACGTACAAAACACAGTTTACATTCGAAGATGGAAGTGTAGAAGCCTATGATGAAAAAGAGATGATTACTGTAGACAACGGAACAACAAAGCCAGCGAAGAAAGTGACAGCACTTGACAGCCTTAACGGTAAACAGATCTGGATAGTGGACAAAGAGAAAACAGATGGTGACACTGCTGTGTGCAACCTTGCGTCTGTCAACCTTGCTAAAATACATACACAAGAAGATCTAGAGCGTGTTGTGCCTACAGCGATCCGCATGCTAGACAACGTTATTGACTTGAACTTCTACCCTCTGGCTAAAGTAAAGAAGACAAACGAGAAATCAAGATCCATAGGCCTTGGTGTCATGGGGGAAGCACAAATGCTTGCAGAAAACAAAATAGAATGGGGAAGCCATGAGCACTTCATCAAAATAGATGAAGTGATGGAGTCATTCTCTTACTATACTATTGAGGCATCAAGTAACCTGGCATTGGAAAAAGGACGTTACCCTACCTTTGAAGGTTCGGACTGGTCTAAAGGTATCTTTCCTATCGACAAAGCAAATGAGAATGCATGTAAACTTGTTGACAGAGGTGGACTATTTGGTTATAGCCATGACTGGCAGGCACTAAAAGAAAAAGTTAAAGCAGATGGTATGAGAAATGGTTACCTTATGGCTATTGCGCCTACAAGTTCTATCTCCATTCTTACAGGTACCACTCAAGCAATAGAGCCAGTGTACAAAAGAAAATGGTTTGAAGAAAACCTTTCAGGACTCATTCCTGTCACCGCTCCAAATCTTACAGCGGACACCTGGCAGTACTACACACCAAGTTATGACTTGGACCAAAACCTTCTCATTAAAGCTGGGGCGATCAGGCAAAAATGGTTAGACCAGGGACAAAGTCTAAACATCTTCATTACGCTTGATAAAGCAAGCGGTAAATACTTGAATGAGATTTATATGAATGCTTGGAAATTTGGGTTGAAGTCTACATATTATTTGAGATCTCAGTCGCCTGAGAGTTCGGGGGATGTTGAAGATCGTTCACAAGAATGTGTTGGGTGTCAGTAAATACTCTGACATTATTTTGACAATAAAATAGTACAATGGATGCAGATAAACTTTCCTATGATTAAAATGATTAAGAAGAGAAATAAAAATGAGTATATTAAATGCATCGATATTATTTACAAGAGCTAACAATGTCAGAGGTCAGTTAGACTACATCTCTGGACATGAAAATATTTCAGGAAGTGAGCTACTTGTGTTTAATAATTTAATCAGGGTATTTGATAAGATATATATGTCTACCAACACAAGAGAGCATAGACGGGATTTACAAAACTTTATTGCGTTCAATGCTGATGCAATTTATAAAAAATATGTTGAGCTGACTAATAGCGACATAGCTGAAGACAGTGATGAACAAAAGGAAGATAGTGATGATAGTTATGACCTAAAATAGATAGTTGATTTGATTCTTGTTCCAAACGCTGTAAATATGTTTTTATGGATATTTATACTTGCATGTTGTAAATAGATTATTGTTTTATATCAAAAACCTTTAAAATCCACAAAAAACCATCCAGCTCGTAAAATAAACTACTTTAAACTCTTTTTTAACCTCTGGTATGTAAAAAATAAAAAAGATGCTTATTTTGGCCCATAAAAAGAGACTAAATTGACGATAAAAGTATGATTTTTATCATGCGCCAGTGTACAGTTGTCTTGGTCTGGCAATTTTAGAAGTTTTGTCTTTTTTAAATTCTATCCATTGGGTTATCCATCCTACGGTTCGGCCTATGACAAAAATAGGAGTGAACATAGATTTTGGTATTTTTAATGCGGTAAGAATAATCCCTGAGTAAAAATCAATATTTGGATAGAGGTTTCGTGAAATGAAGTATTCGTCACTCAGAGCAATTTTTTCTATTTTCTCTGCGATTTCCATCAGGTGTGAATCCAGGTTGAGTTCTTCTTTGAGCTCATCTTGGAGTTTTTTGAGAATTTTGGCACGGGGGTCAAAGTTTTTATAGACTCTGTGTCCAAAGCCCATCAGTCTGAATGGATCTTTAGGGTCTTTTGCTTTAGCTATGTATTCTTCTACATTATCTACAGAACCAATCATCTCAAGCTGTGTGATGACGGATTCGTTGGCACCGCCATGTGCACGACCCCAAAGTGTAGAGATACCGGAGGAAATAGCCACATAAGGATGTGCACCTGTGGAAGCAACATTTCTTACCACCGTTGTTGAAGCATTTTGCTCATGGTCAGCATGTAGAGTGAAAATGGTGTCAAGCGCCCGTACTTCTACCTCTTTTATGTCTTCGTGTCCATTGGCGCAGAGATGCATTTTCCCTCCAGGGTACGCACGCATCATGGTTAGAAAGTTTTTTGTGAAACCAAGGTCTATATCGGGTTGTATGAAAGGTATACCTAAGGAGTGACGGTAGGCAAAAGCTGCGATGGTAGGGATCTTTGAGATGATGCGATGTGCCATCTCTAAATACTCCTCTTCTTTGTCCATCTCCAGGTGATCATTGTAAAAAGTAGAGAGGGCTGTGACTGCTGCAGAAAGTGTTGCCATCGGATGGGCATTGTCAGGGAAGGCATTAAAGAGGTGACGCAAGCCTTCATGCAGGAATGCACGGTGTCGTATCTCAAGATCGAAGTCATTGAGCTCTTCTGGGGAGGGGAGGCGTTCATTTAACAGAAGATAACAGGTCTCCATATAGCTGTAATTGACGGCTAGATCTTCTATGGGGATACCTTGGTATCGTAATTCCCCTTTCACTCCATCAATAAAAGTGACCTTTGATTCACAACTGGCAGTGGATGTAAATCCTGGATCATAGGTGAACATACCAGTATCTTGAAAAAAGTTACGAAGGTCTACTACAGAAGGTCCTCTTGTAGCATCTAAAATGTTGTATTCGTAATTTTTTCCTGTGTTATTGTTGATGAGGGTAATTGTATTTTTTTTCATGAGAAGCATCCTTTTTGGATGAAAACATCCAATACTTTCTCACTATATTATTTATGTGTAGAATTTGTGTGTATTCAGATTCCACTTTTTTAAATGTGTATATTTCTACTCTGTTAGATCTTTGATGAATTGTACTTCGTCATAGGTTAAGTTAAGAAAATCAACGATAACTTTCATGTCCCTTTCTGCATTTCCTAAACATGAGGTAGCCCCGGGACTTGGTGTCATATTGAAGATCAAACCATTGCCTGGATTGATGGAAGCTTCTCCCAGCATGAGTTTTTCTTTTTCTTTGTCTAAAACTTGTGGTCTAACGCCTCCAAATCCTTTTGCATACTCTATGTCATCTACACTTAATGAAGGTACGATCTTGCGGGCATCCTGTACAAATAATTTTTTATTGATAAAAGGAACTTCAAACAAAAAGTTTTTAAATATGTAATTTCTAATATCGCTGTCTTTCAGTAAATCCCAAAATATTTTTACTATTTTAAAGTCAAAATTTAATGTCTTCCAAAAATCTAAATAGGTACCCGGCTTAAATCTTTCAAGTTTTGGCAGCATGAGTGCGGTTGGTCCAAATCTTGTTTTTCCTTGTGCTAAAATGTCGGGGTCTCCGTGAAGTGCGGCAAAAGGAAGCTTGTTGTTCTGTACCATATAGACTTTGCCATTGAGAAAATGTCCATCAGTCATGTAAAAACTGCCTGCCATAGGCAAGCAACCCATATGTTTTCCATAACCCATCTGATGGGCTAAAAAGAGTGAGTGTGCTCCTGCATCCGCTACAACAAAATTAGTAGTATATGTTTCCCCCTTTGTAGTGGTGACTTTAAAGGTTTTATCTTCCATTTCTTCAATCTGCTCAACCTGTGAATGGTAAAAAATGTCTGTAGTGGCAGAAGATACTTTTTGTGCTTGAGAAACCAGGGCTTCAGACATTTTACCAAAGTCAACGGTAGTATATTGGCTAGATGTTCCCATAGCGATGATAGGTTCTGGTCGTACTTTTGTTTGTTCTTTGTCTGCATAGACAAGTTTTGGTTCAAGTTCTTTTATCTTCTCTACATCCCAAAGTTCAAGATAGGGGAATACTTCTTTAAATTCATTGTATCTATTTTCGATAAAATGCACTTCTTTTTCTCCTACTCCCAGTGCCATCTTTTGATGTTTAAACATGATTTTATCTTCTAACCCATACTGCAAACAAAACTTCTCTATCATTTTTGCAGCTCTTTTGGTAATCTTGGCTTTCTCGAGTGTATAGTTTGTCTCGATATCTCCTACATGGATAGTTTGAGAATTACTTGTCCCCTTGGAGTTTAATGTTGATAGGGCTTCATATTTTTCAAGCAGACACAGAGACTCAACGTTTGTGTATTTTGCTAATTCATAAAAGAGCGCTGCCCCTGAGATACCACCTCCGACGATTAAAACATCATAATGTTTATTTTTCACTGTTTGATTCTCCATGTTGTTTTAAAGTGCCTCTAATTTTATCGCTAACTCTTTGGCGATCTTTTCATAATTTTTTATGTCTAGTAATCTTTTTTGACCCTTAACACCTACGTCGGTAATAGATTCCTTGCTTAAAGAGATGATGTATTCGATTTTTTCTTTTATATCATTTTGTTCAAACTTACAAAACCAGGCATCTGTATAATCTGTAAAGATTTTGTTTGTATGTCCCGAATTTGTCATGATACAAGGTATTGCAGAGGAATAGTAATCATATATTTTCACAGGGGTTGAAGTGTTGTAAATAGGATAGTCGGGCAAAAGAGCGACACCTATATCTGCCTTGGCAATAAGGTCAAGTAGCTCATCTCTATTTTTGGCATTGTGAATTTCAATATTGTTCTCTAGGTTTTTATATCGGCTAACCATTTCAAGTGCATATTGAGGATCTCTGGTCGAAATAGTTAATCTCCAACTATCACTTTTTACTTTTGAAAAAGCCTCCAATACGGTTTCAAATTCTCTTACCTTGTCTAAAGTTCCTGCATAAAAGAATCTTTTTTCTCCCCCTTGATGCTGTATGTTTGGATGAAGCCTATTTGGATCTATACCTGGTGGACAAATAATTATTTTGGTAGTCACATTAGGAAAAAATGCTTCTTGCATACTAGGGGAAGGAGGTAAAAACGCATCACACATGTTGATGATCTTTGTTTCATTGAAGGTTTTAAACTTATCTGCCACTGTATCCATAAAGGTGACTTCCCCCTCAGCGATACAACACCTGATCTTTACTCTTCTTTTCGGAATAGTAAGCCTAAATCCAGTTTTGTATGGATATTGGTATTTTTCTTTTTCATTGAGTACATGTTTCATAATATCTATATCGTTTCTGACTAGAATATATGCATAACTGTCAATGGGTACATCATTTCTTTTAAGTTCAGCAAGAAGTACATTTTTGTATCTTGTAGGTACGGTAAATCTGTGCTCACTCTTTTGTTCAAAATCCGATTTAAACTCTGTAAAATAGACAATGTCTACAGTTAAATATTTATTTAAATAAGTTTCAAACAAAGGAATTATGAAACTATGATCCATGTATTCATCTTGGTCTGTTATATATAATAATTTTTTCATACAAATCCCTCTCAATTTCTGATTATACAATAAGGAACATGATTTAACTATAATCCTATACAAAAAAAGGATAATTTGATGAAAAGTTTCAAGCATCACTGATTATTATTGTTCTTATCTTTAGGATTCACAATGACTACACACAAGAAGACTATAATAGCAGCATGAAAACCATAGGGGTTACCCTCCCTCCCTTTTTTACCTCTATGGTTTTCTAGGTAACTTTTTACTTTATATGGCATCCTGATCTTTATGTCTGAATGCCCTCCTTTAATCTAACTAGAACTTATAAAAGTTACCGTGTCCGAAAAATGCTTATCCACTTTTCAAATATGTTTCCCCTGAAAAGAGCCTGTTTTATAGTTGGTCTTCCCTTCAAATATAACTCCAAAAAAACAGTTAATATTTTTTTAGATAAATTAAGATTTCTTTTAGCTTCAAGTCTCAGATTTTGAAATATAATTTCACTATGGATAGAAAAATAAAACTTCCATAAAGCTACTTATTGTAGTAACGATTTTAAAAAAGGGAGAGGGCAGAATGATGTGCGTGGACGTCATCACTATGCTTTGTAGAAGCGCTTATTCTGTTTGTGAGCTATTTACTTCCCCCATCCATGCATACGCTTGGAGACAATGACATCATAGTGTTCAAAGAGGTCGTCTATGATATTGGTTGAGACATAGTAGTGCTCTTCAAGGATAGCTCTCCATTCATCACGTTCAGGGTATCCAGAATTTGGTATTAGAATGATGATATTCCCGCCTGTTGTGATGATGGGATAACACTTTTCTAAAAATGTATTTTTATCTTCTATTGTAAAATCTAACGTTGATATAAGATAATCATACTCTATGCCCTGCATCATATATCTGGGACGATGGAGATTAAATTTTGTAATATGCATATGAGGTTGATCTGCATATTTTGTAATGGACTTGTCGTAAAAGACATCTTTTGTGCAGTATAGGTAATACTGGCTGTTATATCTTTTGCAGAGCTCACTTAATGTTTTAGTAAAGATATGACTCCCCTCTGAGAAATGCACTATGCGCTGACCAGGTTTATTTTGGATGATTTGAAGCAGTTGTTCTACTTTGTCTTGTTCTAATATTTTCATGCTCTTAGTCTAGCCAAAAAATCAGCGAAAATGTGTATAATGGTTTAAATTAATAGATAAAAA
>JGI1221J13441_10000034_pt1 | contig 76295 bp, 56 predicted proteins | sample LakVidmifraction_4_FD_13441 | JGI IMG/M metagenome (IMG submission 13441) | reverse complement strand
GCAGGGCGGAGGCCGACNGGCCGCCCGCCAGCGGCAGCAGGGGCGCGGCGCCCAGGGCCTTGAGCAGGTTGCGGCGGCCGGCTTGCGGCTGGTCGGCGACGGCGGGAGTGGCGGTGGGGGCAGGCTGTCTCATCGAGGATTCTCCGGTGGTGGCTAGCAGATGTCGGGCAGCGGCGGACGCTGCCGTCAGTATTTTGTCAGTCAAACAAGCGCGCCGATGGTAGCGACGGAAAATGACAGGCGCGTGACGGGGGTGAAACTGCCCTCCTCCTCTTGTATAATTCGAGGTTTGATCGCAAAAGAAACCATCATGGAAGCAGAACGCCTCAATTCCCTCCAATCCTTGCTCGATGATCTGGCCACCCGTGCCACCGAGCTTCGGAGGTATCTTTGACTTCGATGTGAAGTCGGAGAAACTCGAACAAGTCAACGCCGAACTGGAAGACCCCAACGTCTGGAACGACCAGAAGCGGGCCCAGGACCTCGGCAAGGAAAAGAAATCGCTGGAAGCGATCGTCCACACCCTCATCAAGATCGACAGCGAGCTCACCGATGCGCGTGACCTCTTCGAGATGGCACGCGAGGAAAAGGACGAGGACACCATCGTCGCCATCGAAGCCGATGCCGAGACCCTGAAGAAGCTGGTCGAAGACATGGAATTCCGCCGCATGTTCAGCGGCCCCATGGACGCCAACAACTGCTTCATCGACATCCAGGCCGGTGCCGGCGGTACCGAAGCCCAGGACTGGGCTTCCATGCTGCTGCGCCAATACCTGCGCTACTGCGAGCGCAAGGGCTTCAAGGCCGAAATCCTGGAACAGTCCGACGGTGAAGTGGCCGGCATCAAGACCGCCACCATCAAGGTCGAGGGCGAATACGCCTATGGCTTCCTGCGCACCGAAACGGGCGTGCACCGCCTGGTGCGCAAGTCGCCGTTCGACTCGTCCAATGGCCGCCATACGTCCTTCTCGAGCCTGTTCGTCTACCCCGAAGTGGATGAATCCTTCGAGATCGAGATCAACCCGGCTGATGTGCGGGTGGACACCTACCGTGCCTCCGGCGCGGGTGGCCAGCACATCAACAAGACCGACTCCGCCGTGCGCCTGACGCACGCCCCGACGGGCATCGTCGTGCAATGCCAGAACGACCGCAGCCAGCACCGCAACCGGGCCGAAGCCTGGGACATGCTGCGTGCCAAGCTGTTCGAACTGGAACTGCGCAAGCGCATGAGCGAACAGCAGAAGCTGGAAGACTCCAAGACCGACGTCGGCTGGGGCCACCAGATCCGCTCCTACGTGCTGGACCAGTCCCGCATCAAGGACCTGCGCACCAACTTCGAAACCGGCAATACCAAGGCCGTCCTCGATGGCGACATCGACGACTTCATCGCGGCCTCGCTGAAACAGGGCGTCTGATCCCGGTGGCCGCGCGGCCTTGCTGCGCGGCCTGCTCTTGCTGATCCGACCGTTCAACCTTCAAGAATTCCAACCATGACCACGCAAAACACCCCCGCCGCCCAGCCGGCAGCCGACGAGAACAGCATCATCGCCGAGCGCCGCGCCAAGCTGGCCGCCATCCGCGAGCAGGGCGTCGCCTTCCCCAACGATTTCCGCCCGGCCAACAATGCCGCCGACCTGCACGCCAAGTACGATGGCCTGGAGAATGAAGCGCTGGAAGCCGAACCGGTCCAGGTCACCGTGGCAGGCCGCATGATGTTGAAGCGTGTCATGGGCAAGGCGGCCTTCGCCACCCTGCAGGACGCCTCGGGCGTGCGCGCCGACGGCCGCATCCAGCTCTACGTGACCCGCGACGTCACCGGCGAAGAAGCCATGGCCGCCTTCAAGCACTATGACCTGGGCGATATCCTGGGCGCTGAAGGCACCCTCTTCAAGACCAAGACTGGCGAGCTGTCCATCAAGGTCACCAAGTTGAAACTCATCACCAAGTCGCTGCGTCCGCTGCCGGACAAGTTCCACGGCCTGGCCGACCAGGAAATGAAGTATCGCCAGCGCTACGTCGACCTGATCATGAGCGAAGAGACCCGCCGCACCTTCAAGGCGCGTACTGCGGCGATGTCGTCGATCCGCCGCTTCATGGAAACCAACGGTTTCATGGAAGTGGAAACCCCGATGCTGCACCCGATCCCGGGCGGCGCGGCGGCCAAGCCTTTCATCACCCACCACAATGCGCTGGACATGCAGATGTTCATGCGCATCGCCCCCGAGCTGTACCTGAAGCGCCTGGTGGTGGGCGGTTTCGAGCGCGTCTTCGAGGTCAACCGCAACTTCCGCAACGAAGGCGTCTCGCCGCGTCACAACCCCGAATTCACGATGATGGAGTTCTACGCCGCCTACGTGGATTACCAGTGGCTGATGGGCTTCACCGAACAGGTGATCCGCCAGGCCGCCATCGACGCCCACGGCACCGCCGTGCTGACCTACCAGGGCCGCGAGCTGGACCTGTCCAAGCCCTTCGACCGCCTGACCATTACCGGCGCGATCCTGAAGTACGCTCCGAACTACACCGAAGCGCAACTGGCCGACATCGACTTCCTGCGCACTGAACTCAAGAAGTTCGGAGTCAAGACCGACCAGGCCCCGCTGGCCGGTGCCGGCATCGGCGCGCTGCAACTGGCGCTGTTCGAAGAAACGGCTGAATCGCAGCTGTGGAACCCGACCTACATCATCGATTACCCGGTCGAAGTCTCGCCGCTGGCGCGCGCTTCCGACACGGTGGCCGGCATCACCGAGCGCTTCGAGCTGTTCATCACCGGCCGCGAGATCGCCAACGGCTTCTCCGAGTTGAATGACGCTGAAGACCAGGCCGCCCGCTTCCAGGCGCAAGTGGCCGCCAAGGACGCTGGCGATGAAGAAGCCATGTACTACGACGCCGACTACATCCGTGCCCTGGAATACGGCATGCCGCCGGCCGGTGGCTGCGGCATCGGCATCGACCGCCTCATGATGCTGATCACCGACTCGCCCAACATCCGCGACGTGATCCTGTTCCCGCACCTGCGCCGCGAAGACTGATCGTCACGCGGGACGGCGCTGCGCCGCTCCCGCGTTGGCGCATCCAGCCTTGCTGCGTCCGCATCCCGCCCGGGATGCGGAACCCCATCCTCCCTGCACGCCCCTCCCTTCCCGCCTGAAACGCCCCTCGATTGCTCCAGAGCAGCGTTGCCTTGCCGCAAACCCGTGTCCAGCCCGTCTGTTGCAGGATTACAAGTCCTTACAACTGACACAGAATCGGGATTTTTTTTGGCCCATGACCACTCCATAATCCAGTCATCCACTCATCAACGACAACAGAACAACTAGAGAGGTCATCATGGAAACCAATGCCAATACCAATACCCCGCAAAACCTGAACGCAAGCAACAACGCCGTGAGCCAGCCTTCCGCACCTGCTTCGTCGGGCCGGATTCATCCGCTGGTCGCCGGCGCCTCGGTGGCCGTGATCCTGGTCAGCCTGATCGGCGTGGCTGCGATGACGGGCCTGTTGCCCAGCTCCAAGAGCGCCAATTCGCCGCAGCAGGTCGCGGCCATGGAGCAAGCCGGCCAGCCGGGCCAAGCCGCCCAGGGTCAGCAGCCGCTGGTGCAGCAACAAGCTCCGCAATCCACCTCTTACCAGCCGCAACAGGGCGCCTACCAGGCCCAGGCAGCAGCACCCGTGGCCCAGCGCGCCGCGGCCGTCTGCAGCAGCTGCGGTGAAGTGATCGGCGTGCGTACCGTGCGCCACAGCGTCCCGACCAGCGGTGTGGGTATTGCTGGCGGCGCCGTGGTCGGCGGCCTGCTGGGCAACCAGATCGGTGGCGGTACCGGCCGTACCCTGGCCACCATTGCCGGTGCCGTCGGCGGCGGTTACGCCGGCAACGAAGTGGAAAAGAACGTGCGCTCCACCACCAGCTACGTCGTCGACGTGCGCATGGACAACGGCAAGACCCGCAGCTTCCCGCAAACCAGCGAAAACTGGCGTGTCGGCGACCAGGTGCGCGTGGTCAATGGCCGCCTGGAAGGTCGCGGCTAAGACCAACAGCCCCTTCGCCCGGTCTCCGGGCGCGAGCAAACAAGCCCTTCGAGTCCCCTCGAAGGGCTTTTTCTTTGTTGTCGTTTAACCGCCCGGTATTTGTCTTTTGGTGCTGGATATGAAGATTTGTGCACCAATTGCGTCTTTACAACGTTATCCTGACATCAGATTGTCATTTTCCTGCCGGATGGCATGTCAGGCCACCCTTACCCGGCGTTTCCGGGAAGGCAATTGATAAACGCTGGCAACATTCCAACGAGGCAGTTAGACTTTCGCGAAAAGTCATCCGCCTGGACGGCAGCGGAGTTGGTAGTCGGGAAACAGAACGCTGAAGCGTCGACCCGCTTACTCGTACTGAACGGGGGGCGAAGAATTCGCCAGGCCGCGCCCACGGGGCGCGAAAAGCGTTTGAAGATTTATGGACTCACTGTCATCCACCGATACCAGCAGCCCGGCCAGCACAGCGGCCGAGCCTGCCGAGCAACGTCAAGCCGAAGAACGACATGGCGGCCCGCACAAGGAGCATGCGGTCATCCTGCTGCACGGCCTGTGCGGTTCGCAGCTGGAAATGGGGTCCATCCCCAAGCAGCTGAAGAAGGCTGGCTGTACCGTCATCCCGCTCAACATCGACAACTATTCCGCTGCCCTGACCAATCCGCGCGTCTCCCCCAATTGGGAAGACTGGTGCGCCGTGGTCGAAAGCCGGGTGGCGCGCCTGAAGGAAGAATTCCGTACCGTCTCGTTGTGCGGCCTGTCCATGGGCGCCACGCTGGCGCTGGCCGTGGCGGCGCGCAGCAAGGAACTGCTGTCGGTGGTACTGCTCTCGCCGGTGCTGCAATACGATGGCTGGTCAGTGCCCTGGTACTGGAAAATGCTGACCGTGGTCTATGACATGGGCGTGCGCAACTGGTCCTACAAGGAAAGCGAACCCTACGGCATCAAGAATTACGAAATGCGCCGCCGTGTGGCCGCCGCACTGGAGAAGGATGGCGTGGCTGCCGTCGGTGCCGCTTCGATCCCGGCACGCCACCTGCGCGCCGCCCTGCGCATGATCGCGTTCGTGCGCAAGTCCCTGCCCCTGGTCCGCACCGATACCCTGATCATTCACTCCATCGACGATGAAACCGCATCGCCGCGCAATGCCGAGCTGATCCTGCAACAGATCAACGCCGAGGTACGCAAGGTGGTATGGCTGGGCGACTGTTATCACATCATCACCGTCGACAATGAACGTGAAATCGTCACCAACGAAACCGTGATGTTCATCAAGCGCAGCATCGAGATCCACGGCAACGAGATGAGCCGCAAGTATCTTGCCCATGCCTCGCCACTGAAGGACAGACGGCACTGACGTGATGTGCAGAAACAACGCAGCCCGGCAATTTGGCCGCCAGTAAGTCTTTTGACAGACAGCATTCTTAACATGAGCCCATTGCACCGCCGTGCAATGTGAACCAAGATGGATACGACGCGCCCCCACTCCAAGACCATCATGAGCCTGATCCGACTCAAGAACGCCAAAAGCTGGCGCCCGCAGGGCTTCAGGCCGTTGTACGTCAGTACGTTCGGCTTCGTCGCCGCCTTCGGGCTGCGCTATGCGCTGGCGCCTTTTGTCGAGGAATCGCTGTCGATGCTGTTCTTTGCCGTCAATTGCATCGTGATGAGCTATCTGTTCGGCTATCTGTATTCCCTGGGCCTGCTGGCCATCAGCATCCCCACGGCCATGTTCTTCTTCCGCAAGCCGTATTACACGATGGACGGGCTCAACGACAAGGACATCTTCCTGATCCTGGTCTATACGGTGATCGTCGCCACTGCCTCAATCATCATCGAGTGGCTTCAGCGCGAGCGCTATGCCGCAGTGCTGCAGCAGCGCGTATCGGAAACCCGCTATCGCCTGCTGATCGAATCGGACCAGGCGCGCCGTGCCGAATACGCCAGACAATTCGAAAGCAGCGCCCGCGAAAGCGCCTGATTTAGATCCGCACCGGGGCTGCCGGCAACACCTGCGCAGCCCATCAGGAAGCTCCTGATACCCTGCCCGCAGCCTCTCCCCTAAGATGCCTCCATACCAGCAAGGAGGCTGCCATGTCCCTGACCCATCACCTGCCCAGCGTACTCGTCGTCGATGCCGACCTGGATGCCATCGAAACCGCCCGCTTCGCCGTCTGGCGCAGCCAGTTGCCCTGCCAGTTCGAATGGTTCGACGATGCCGAACTGGCCAATGCTTCGCTGCTGACCAAGGCGCTGTGCCGCAGCAAGGAGCTGCCGGCCCTGATCCTGCTGGATCCGCGCAGCTTTACCGGCACCGAAGGGTATGAATTGCTGCGCACCCTGTGCATCTACCAGCAACTGGCGCATATCCCGCTTGTGCTGTTCACGGCCGCGCCGATGTCCGCCGATTTCGCCCTGGTAGAGGACAGCCGCATCTGGTATGCCGCCAAGCCGGTCCGCGCAGCCGATTACATGGACCTGGTCACGCGCTGCGTGAAGCAGCGCCTGCATCAGCCGGCCACACTCTGATCACGCCGCACGCGCCTGACGATGCCCGCCAGTCGCCGGATCAGCGCTGCATATTGCTCGTGTGACGTATTGCCGTAACCGATCACCAGCCCGTTGTTGCCAGCCTGCGCCGGCCCTGCCGAAAACGACGACAGCGCCCCGACGTTCATGCCCGCCGCCCGCGCCGCCGTACTCACGGCGGTATCCGGACAATCCGGCGGCAGCCGCAAGGTCAAATGCAAGCCGCTGTCGCCCCCTGAAATGCCGAACTCCGGCAACTGCGCCTGCAAGGCCGCCCGCAGAGCCTGCTGGCGCTCCCGATAGAGCCGCTTCATGCGTCCCAGATGGCGCGCGAACTGGCCGCCGGCCATGAACTCCGCCAACGCCAGCTGCTCCAGCCGGTGCCCGCCGCGCAACAACTCGGACAGCGCGCGCCCCGCCCCCTCTCCCACGGAAGACGGCAGTACCAGAAAACCGATGCGCAAGCCCGGGAACAGGGTCTTGCTGAAGGTGCCCACGTACAGCACCGGCGCATCCGGCACCAGTCCCTGCATGGCCGGGATGGGATGGCCGTGATGGCGGAAGTCGCTGTCGTAATCGTCCTCGATGATCCAGCAGCCGTGCTCGCGGGCCCGCGCGATGAGCGCCAGCCGCCGCGCCAGCGACAGTACCGCGCCGGTCGGATATTGGTGCGAAGGCGTCACATGGATCAGCCGGGGCGGCGAGCGCCACGCCCGCTCGGCAATCAGGATGCCCTCCTCGTCGACCGGCATGGAACGAATCTTCATATCGCCCGCATGGAAGGCGGCACGCACTCCGCCATAGCCGGGATCCTCCAGCCAGGCGCGCTCGCCCGGATTGGCAAAGAGCCGCACGCACAGCGACAGCGCCCCTTGTGAGCCCTCGGTCACCACCACCTGTCCCGCTTCGCAACGCACGCCGCGAGCCACCCGCAGATATTGCGCGATGGCCTCGCGCAAGGCTGGCTCGCCGAGCGGATCGCCATAGGACAGCGCCATCGGGCCGGCCCGTTTCAGCGCGCGCTCCTGCGCGCGCAGCCAGGCATTGAGCGGAAAGCGATTGAGCGCCGGCATCCCCGGCGTGAGGGCCAGCCCGCGGTCACCGGCATCGCGCGTGGGCTGCATGGTGCTGACCCGGCGCGATGGGCGTGCGTGGCCGGTTCGTGACGGAGAGGACACGGCATGCAGCCTTGCCGGCGCTGCCAGCAGGGTCGCCACGCGCGTCCCCTGCCGATCCGCTGCGGCATAGCCCTCGGCCACCAGTTGTTCATAGACTGCCAGCACGGTATTGCGCGCTACCTGCAACTGCTCGCACAGGCTGCGGGTGGAAGGCAGGCGACTGCCGGGCGGCAACTGGCCACCGAGGATGGCGCGCTTGAAGCGCGCCAGCAATTGCTGCTGGCGCGAAGCAGCGCCGGGCCGTAAATCAAGCGGGGAAGACAGCAGGGAAAGGGGCATGGCAAGCGGGTTTTCGTGGCTCTATAAAATCATCATCCTGTGGCACTTTTGATGATGCCACGAAAACGCTATCGTGCCAGCTCTCCCTCGCCATGAAAGCCACCATGACCGATCTCGTCCGCAGCAACGATTACCAGCAACCCATCGGCCCTGCCCTGCCGGACTGGCAGCCGCGTGCGCGTCCCGATGGCCGCACCCTGCAAGGCCGCAGCTGCCGGCTGGAGCGGCTGGATGCCGACCGCCACGCCGCGCAACTGCACGCCGCCTTCGCCACCGCCCCGGATGGACGCGACTGGACCTACATGATGAGCGGCCCCTTCCCCGACGCTGCCAGCTACCGTCAGCAGGCCATGCAGATGCAGGCCACGCAGGATCCGCTGCACCATGCCGTGATTGACCTGCGCACGGGGGACGCCATCGGCACCCTGGCCCTCATGCGCATCGAACCGGCGCACGGCGTAATCGAGGTCGGGCACATCGCACTCTCGCCGCTGCTCAAGCGCAGCCGCATGGCCACCGAAGCGCACTACCTGCTGATGCGCCACGTCTTCGAGGATCTCGGCTATCGCCGCTACGAATGGAAGTGCGACAGCCTCAATGCGCCGTCGCGCGCTGCCGCGCAGCGTCTGGGTTTCCGCTTCGAGGGCATCTTCCGCCAGGCCATCGTCTATCGTGGCCGCAGCCGGGATACGGCGTGGTTCTCCATCATCGACAGCGAATGGCCGGCACTACGCGCAGCCTTTGAACAATGGCTGGACGATGGCAATTTCGATGCAGCGGGCCAGCAGCGCCAGTCACTTTCTGCCCTGACGCGCGCCGCGCTCACGCAGGCGAACGCGGTGTCTTCAGCTGCTTGAGTTCCCACAGCGCTTCCAGCACATGGCGCGTCGCCGGTTCCAGCTGGCTGGCGCGATGGGCGATGCCGAGGGGCCGCCACAGCGCTGGCCGCAAGGGCCGCATGACGATGCGCGGATCCAGCGGCACCGGCTGCCCTTGCGCGCTGGCCTCATGCGGCAGCAGTGTGGCACCGTAACCGGCGGCCACCAGACTCTTGATGGCATCGTTGAAATTGAGCTGGATGCGCGCCTCCGGTTGTTCACCGGCCCCCGCGAACCATTCGCTGGTCAGGCGCGAGAGCCGCGTCTCGGGCGCATTGAGGATCAGCGGCTGCGCGGCCAGCCAGCCCGGCGTGACCAGCCGGGGCGCGTGCCAGGCCGCCGGCAGGAAGGCCATCACCGGATCACGCCGCCACGGCCGGACCGTCAGGCCGCTCACGGGAGACTGTGGCAAGGCCACCAGGCCGATGTCCAGCAGCCCTTCGTTCAACTGTGAGAGAGTCTCCTGCGAGGTCAGGATGTGGATCTGCACGTCGATATCGGGATGGCGCTGCCCCAGCCGTTCCAGTACCTGCGGCAGCAGCGTGGCAATGGCTCCGGTGGAGGCACCCAGCCTGACGCGCCCGGCCAGCCCCAGCACTTGCCGGCCGACTTCTTCCAGTGCCTGGTCGGCCGCCGCCAGCAATTGCCTTGCGCGGGCGATCAGGGTGGCACCGATGCCGGAAGGCCGCACCTGGCTGCGCTGGCGCAACAGCAGCGGCGCACCGATGCGCTCTTCCAGTTCGCTGATGTGCAGGCTCACCGTGGGTGGAGCCAGGTGCAGTTCGCGCGCGGCGGCGGCAAAGGAACCCAGGTCGGCAATGGCCACCAGGGTACGCAGACGGTCCAGGCTCAATTCACGCATTGCATGACTCCCGAGGAAAAGCCACGTTCAGGAAAACTGAACGATCTCTTTGTGATATTCAACTTTTCCAATTATACGATCCGGTTCACCATGCAGGTCTTCGGCAAGCGCCAGCCGTCCTGATTCGGCGCACATCCCTGTCTTCCCTGCATTGGAGCAAACCGTGAGCACACTTCCCCTGATCTTCATCGATGGCGACCAAGGCACCACCGGCCTGCAGATCCATGAGCGCCTGCGCGACCGCAAGGACCTGCGCATCCTGACCCTGCCGGCCGCCGAACGCAAGGATGCAGCCCGCCGCGCCGAGGCCATCAACAGCGCCGACATCGCCCTGCTGTGCCTGCCGGATGCCGCTGCCCGCGAAGCCATCACGCTGATCGAGAATCCCAAGGTGCGCGTGATCGATGCCAGCTCGGCCCATCGCACCAGCCCCGGCTGGGTCTATGGCTTCCCCGAACTGTCGGCGCAACAGCCGCAGGCGATTGCCCATGCACAGCGCGTGACCAATCCCGGCTGCTACCCGACCGGTACCATTGCCCTGCTGCGTCCGCTGGTCCAGGCCGGCCTGGTGCCCGCCGATTATCCGCTGGCCATCCATGCGGTCTCCGGCTATTCCGGTGGCGGCCGCGCCCAGGTCGAGCAATACGAAGGGGCGGATGCCGCGCAAGCCGCGCCCTTCGTGCTGTACGGACTGGGGCTGGCGCACAAGCATCCGCCGGAGATGCAGTTGCACGCCGGCCTGTCGCAGCGCCCGGTATTCGTGCCCAGCTATGGCGCCTTCCGCCAGGGCATCGTGCTGTCCATCGCCTTGCAGGCCCGCCTGCTGCCGCCGAACGCCACGCTGGAGAGCCTGCGGGCCGCCCTGCAGGCGCATTACGCCGGGGCGCGCCACGTCACCGTGCTGGATGCGGAACAAAGCGCGGCCACGGCCCAGCTCGATCCGACCCGCCACAACAACAGCAACGACATGACGCTGGGCGTCTTCGGCAATGCCGCCGAAGGACACCTCCTGCTGTGCGCCGTGTTCGACAACCTGGGCAAGGGCGCCTCCGGTGCCGCCGTGCAGAACCTGGACCTGATGCTGGGTGCGCACTGACTCGTATCTTGGTATCAAGCTCATCAGCACGCATCCTTTGACAGGCGGGCGAAATCCACAAGACTGCTCCCGCCGTCAAGCATCCGGCTCGTAAAATGCGGCAAAGGACTGAAATAGCGCAAGGCAGGAAAGCGCAGGCTGTGGCATGATGGCACCTCGATTTGCCACCCAACCTGCAGGTGCCGGCCCTCCCCCCTCAGCAGTGACCGCCGCCCGCTTCGAAGCAAGATGTCCACCACCTTAGGCGCTATCGCGTGCAAGTATTTTGACGCGACCATCAAACTGACTCCCGTATTGCGTACCGATGGCAAGTGGACGGCGTTCGTCCATATCGACTTTCCGGACCGCACCACGCATGAATTCGGCGATTTCAAGCCGGGCAATTCCAAGATGGAAGCCCTGCAGAATGCCGTCACGGCGGCCGAGCAATACGTCCGCGAGCGCAAGAAAAAGTAAGTTTTTTCTTCCCTGCTCTGCCGCATGAAAAAACGGCCTGCATCGCTGCAGGCCGCGCTTTCGGCTGTTGCGGGCTATGCGCTCAATTCATCTTCACGCCTGCCGCCTCGCTTTCCTTATAGATTGCATCGATGAGATCCTGCCCCACACGCGAGGCCATGCTCTTGTGCACCGGCAGCAGTGCGCGCCGCCATTCGGCTTTCTCGTCCTCGCTCAGGGTATAGACCTTGGTCTTGCCACTGGCCTTGATGGCGGCCAGGGCATCATCATTTTCCTTCTGGGCGATGGTATTGGCATACACCGTCGCCTCCTTCATGGCCCCTTCCAGCTGGCTGCGCACGTCCGCCGGCAGGGCTTCCCAGAACTTCTTGTTCACGATCACCGCATAGCCGATGTAGCCGTGGTCCGACACCGTCAGGTTGGACTGCACCTCGTGCATCTTCTGCGTATAGACATTGGACGGGGTGTTCTCGCTGCCATCCACCACGCCGGTCTGCATGGCCTGATACACCTCGGAAAACGCCAGCACCTGCGGATTGGCCTTGAGCGCGCGGAACTGTTCGTCGAGCACCTTGGAGGACTGGATGCGCATCTTCAAAGCCCGGAAATCCGCCACCTTGTGCAGCGGGCGGTTGGCCGTCATCACCTTCATGCCGTTATCCCAGTAGGCCAAGCCCTTGATGCCCTTGCTTTCCAGCTTCTGGAACAGCCCCTGCCCGATCGGCCCTTCGGTCACCCGTTTCAGCACGGTCTTGTTGGGGAAGATGTAGGGCAGATCGAAGACCTCGAACTCCTTGGCGCCCAGCGGGCCGAACTTGGCCAGCGAAGGAGCGAGCATCTGCACCGAGCCCAGTTGCAGGGCTTCCAGTTCTTCCTTGTCCTTGTAGAGCGTGCTGTTGGGATAGACCTCGACCTTGACGCGGCCGTGGGTCGCCTTCTCGGCCAGCTCCTTGAAGCGTTCCGCGCCCTTGCCCTTGGGCGTGTCATTGGCCACCACGTGGCTGAACTTGATGACGATGGTCTGCTGGGCCAGCACTGGCGTGGCTGAGAGGACCAGCGTGGCGAAGGCGCAGGCGGTCAGTGCCGTCTGCTTTGTGATGATGGTCATGGATGTCTCCTCCGGGGGTGAAGCCAGAAGCCGATGACCTCGGCTTCTGGCGTTAGAACACGATCAGGTCACGCAGGCCCTCCCCGCTGTGCAGGCGGTCGAAGCCGCGATTGATGTCGGCCAGCGCCAGGCGCTCGCCCATGAGCTTGTCCACCGGCAGCTTGCCGGCCTGGTACAGGCCGATGTAACGCGGGATATCGCGCACCGGCACGCAGGAGCCGATGTAGCTGCCCTTGACGGTCCGTTCCTCGGCCACCAGGCTGACCTGCTGCAGGGGCCAGTTCTGGTTCGGTGCCGGCAGGCCGGCGGTGACCGTCATGCCACCGCGCCGGGTCATGCGATAGGCGGCCTCCATGGCCTGGACCGACCCGGCCATCTCGAAGGCGTAATCGACGCCGCCCTTGGTCAGCGCCTTGACCTTCTCCACCGCATCCGGATCACGGGCATTGACGGTGGCCGTAGCGCCCAGGGCGCGCGCCACTTCCAGCTTGCTGTCATGCAGATCGACGGCAATCACTTCGCGGGCACCGGAGGCCAGCGCGCCCAGCATGGTGCACAGGCCCACGCCGCCCAATCCCAGCACGGCCGCCGTGGTCCCGGCCTTGACCTCGGCCGTATTGACCGCCGCACCCACACCGGTCAGCACGGCGCAGCCGAACAGGGCCGCCTGTACCGGATCGATGTCCGCCTCGATCTTCACGCAAGAGCGGCGCGAGACCACCGCATGATCGGCAAAGGCCGATACGCCCAGATGATGGTGCACATGCTGCGCGCGGTCATGCAGCCGGCGCTGGCCGGAGAGCAATTCCCCTACCGCGTTGGTTGCCGCACCCGGCTCGCACAGCGCAGGACGTCCTTCCATGCAAGGCAGGCAGTGACCGCAGCTCGGCACGAAGACCAGCACCACCAGGTCACCCGCACGCAGGTCGCTCACGCCGCTGCCGACCTCGACCACTTCGGCCGATGCCTCGTGCCCCAGTGCCATGGGCACCGGACGCGGACGCACACCGGTGATGACCGACAGGTCCGAGTGGCACAGGCCCGCTGCCTTCATCTTGACCAGCACTTCACCGGGGCCCGGCGGATCGAGATCGAGTTCCTCGATCTTCAGCGGCTGGCTCACCGCAAATGGGTAAGCCTCGGTCATTTCACGCAATACGGCGGCCTGGATTTTCATGGTGTCGTCTCCCTGCTAGTTGGAAAATGCCTAGATTACACGAGCGCCGCCCGGCGCAACGCGGGTCAATCCCGGCTCAGTCCACCAGACGTCCGGCCTGATGCAGGAATTTCTCCGCCTGCAGGATCACCGGTTTGTCGATCATTTTTCCCTTGAGCGAAATCGCACCGCCATCGCTGGCACGCACGGCCGCCATCACTTCCTCGGCCCACGCCAGCTCCTGCTCGCCGGGCATGAAGCCACGCCGTACGCCCTCCACCTGCTTCGGATGGATGCACAGCTTCGCGCCAAAGCCCATGCGCCTCGCCCGCTGCACCATGCGCGCGAGGAAGGCATCGTCATTGAAGTCCGTGGTCACGCCATCGATGGGCGGCGCGATGCCTGCCAGGCGCGATGCCATCACCATCTCCATGCGGAAGTGCATCAGCTCTTCTTCCTCCGGACCGCATTGCATGCCCAGATCGACCTGCGCATCGATGGACCCGAAGGCCAGCCGCTGCACCCCCGGCACGGCGGCAATCTCGCGCATTGCGGCCAGGCCGGCGGCACTTTCGATCAGCGCAATCAGACCACGCCCAGGCCCCAGCCGACGCGCGATGGAAGACAGGGTCTTGGCCTCCTCCGCCTTCGGCAGAACAATGCCCGCCATCGATAGTGCAGAAAACGTCAACAGGTCATCGCCGTGCCAGACGGTGTCGGCCGCGTTGATACGCACCCACAGGCGCGGCTGCGGACCATTGCCGCGCAGCCAGCGGGCCAATGTGGCGCGCGCTTCCTCCTTCTGCGGCAGGGCGACTGCATCTTCCAGATCAACGATGACGGCATCCGCCCCGCTCTCCAGCGCCTTGGCGTAGCGCTCGGGACGATTGGCCGGAACGAACAGGTAGCTGCTGGCCGTGGTGATGTGCGGCGCCATTACACGGCCCCCCGTTCGCGCAGCGCAGTGATGGCAGCTGCGTCATAGCCCAGTCTGGCGAGGATGGCCTCGGTGTGCTGACCCAAGGCAGGAATGGCTTCCATGCGGTAATCGAAACTGTCATTGGCGCCCGGCGGCAGCAGCGCCGCCACCTTGCCGGCCGGCGTATCCACTTCGGTCCAGCGTTCGCGCGCGGCCAGTTGCGGGTGCTGCCACAGTTCCTGCATGGTGTTCACGCGCGCATTGGCGATCTGCGCCTGGTCCAGGCGCGCCACCACCTGCTCCGCACTCATGTCGGCGAACATGCCCAGGATCAGCTGGCGCAGCGTTTCGCGATGTTCATGGCGCCGCGCATTGCTGGAAAAGCGTTCATCGGTGGCCAGCGCGGCGTCCTGCAAGACCACCTCGCAGAAGACTTTCCATTCGCGTTCGTTCTGCAAGCCCAGCATGACGGTCTTGCCATCACCGGCCTTGAATGGCCCATAGGGATAGATGGTGGCGTGCTCCGCGCCCGAACGGCCCGGCGCGCTGGCCCCCTGGTAGGCGTAATACAGCGGAAAGCTCATCCACTCCGTCAACGCTTCCAGCATCGACAGATCGATATGGCTGCCGCGTCCGTCGCGCCCGCGTTTGATGAGGGCGGCCAGAATGTTGGAATACGCGTACATGCCGGCGGCGATATCGGCAATCGAGCATCCGGCCTTGACCACTTCATCCGGCGTCCCGGTGACCGACAGAAAACCGGCTTCACTCTGGATCAGCAGGTCATAGGCTTTCTTGTCGCGATAAGGGCCATCCTCGCCATAGCCGGAGATGTCACACACGATCAGTCCCGGATGCTTCGCGTGCAGCGCCTTGGCCGACAGGCCGAGCCCGGCGGCGGCACCCGGTGCGAGGTTCTGCACCAGCACATCGGCCTCGCCCAGAAGCTGGCCGATGATGCGCTTGCCCTCTTCATCCTTGAGGTTGAGGGTCAGACTTTCCTTGGAACGATTGGTCCAGACGAAATGCGAGGACAAGCCGTTGACGCGCGTATCGTAGCCGCGCGCAAAATCCCCGACACCGGGCCGCTCGATCTTGATGACACGGGCCCCCAGGTCTGCCAGCTGGCGCGTACAGAACGGCGCGGCGATGGCGTGTTCCAGACTGATGACGGTGATGCCCTCCAGCGGGCGATTGGCATGCGACATGGAGACTCCCTTGGGCGGCCGGATTCAGAAGGAACGGGGCAGACCGAGAATGTGCTCGGCCACGTAGGAAAAAATCAGGTTGGTCGAAATCGGCGCCACCTGATACAGCCGTGTCTCGCGGAACTTGCGCTCGACGTCGTATTCGCAGGCAAAGCCAAACCCGCCATGCGTCTGCAGGCAGACATTGGCCGCCTCCCACGAGGCCTTGGCCGCCAGATACTTGGCCATGTTGGCCTGGGCACCGCAGTTCTGATGGGCATCAAAGAGCGCACAGGCCTGGTAGCGCATCAGGTTGGCGGCCTCGATCTCGATGTAGGCATCGGCAATCGGGAACTGCACGCCCTGGTTCATGCCGATGGGGCGATCGAACACCACGCGTTCTTTGGCATAAGCGCTCGCCTTGTCGATGAACCAGTAGCCATCGCCGATGCACTCGGCGGCGATCAGGGTGCGCTCGGCGTTGAGGCCGTCGAGGATGTACCTGAAGCCGCGCCCCTCCTCGCCGATCAGGTTCTCGGCGGGGATTTCCAGGTTGTCGAAGAAAAGTTCATTGGTCTCATGATTGACCATATTCAGAATGGGCCGCACCTCCAGCCCCTTGCCGATGGCCTCCCTCAGATCGACCAGGAAGATCGACATGCCCTCGGACTTTTTCTTCACCTGATCCAAAGGCGTGGTCCTGGCGAGCAGGATCATCAGGTCGGAATGCTGTACCCGCGAGATCCAGACCTTCTGGCCATTGACCACGTAACGATCGCCCTTCTTCACCGCCACCGTCTTGATGCGCGTGGTGTCGGTACCGGTCGTGGGTTCGGTCACGCCCATCGATTGCAGGCGCAGTTCGCCGCTGGCGATCTTGGGCAAGTACTGCTGCTTCTGCCGTTCGGAGCCATGGCGCAGCAGCGTGCCCATGTTGTACATCTGGCCGTGACAGGCCCCGGAATTCCCGCCGGTGCGATTGATCTCTTCCATGATGACCGAGGCCTCGGTCAGCCCCAGTCCCGAGCCGCCGTATTCCTGCGGAATCAGGGCCGCCATCCAGCCGGCCTTGGTGAGCGCATCGACGAATTGCTCGGGATAGCCGCGCGCCTCGTCGACCTTGCGCCAGTACTCCGCAGAGAAGGTCTGGCACAGGTCACGCACGGCATCGCGCAGGTCGGTGTAGGTATCGGGGATGGCTTGATACGACATGAGGGGGCTCCGGCTCTATATTATTTAAATGATTTATCTGATTTCAGTCCAGCAGGGCTTCGGCCTGCATCGCCAGCTCGCCACGTTCGTTCTGCGCCCACAGCGCCACGCTCTTGCCATCGGCAGCAGGCTTGCCGCACAGCGTGAAGGGCTCGGTATCGAACAAGGTTCCCACCGAGCGGAAGTTGAACTCGCGCATGACCGCCTGCGGCATCTCGCGCGCCACCAGGTCCGCCAGCAAAGTGGCGATCAGGGGGCCGTGGACGATGAGGCCGGGATAGCCCTCCGCCTCAGTGACATAGCTGCGGTCGTAATGGATGCGATGACCGTTGAAGGTCAGCGCCGAATAACGGAACAGCAGCACTGGATCCGGCTCCACGCGCCGCGACCAGCGCGCATCGGTGGGCGCGCTCTTCGGCACCACCACCGGGGCGCCCGGCTGCGGCAGATCGCGGTAGACGATGTCATGCTCTTCGCTCAGGCACAGCTGGCCCTGATGACGGATGGTGTGCTGCACGGTCACGAAAGCGAGCGCGCCGGTGCGGCCCTGCTTCACGTCCACGCTGGCGATGCGCGAGACTTTCTCGGCCTCTGCGCCGACGGGCAGCGGAGCGGCAAACCGCAGCCTTCCCCCGGCCCACATGCGGCGTGGCAGCGGCACCGGCGGCAGGAAACCCCCGCGCTGGGGATGGCCATCCGCGCCCACCTCAGACTGGCGGCACACGCTCCAGAAATAGATCCAGTGCCACAGCGGCGGCAGCGCATCGCCCGCCTGCGGCTGGCGTGGTCCGTCCAGCGTGGCCGCCAGCGCTGCCGCGAAGGCCGGGCTGATCTGGTCGTGGCGCGTTTCGGTCTTGTCCAGCCACTGCCGCAGCAGGGCGAGATCGAGGTCGGGGTGCGGCATGGCTCCTCGCATCGTGGTTGTTGGTTGGGCACGAGTCTGCGGTGTCCACCCGCCGGGAACAATCTGTATTTTTGGAAGGGGGGCTTACGCAGAACTGAAGTCACGCGCAGCACAGGGATGCGGCATCGCGTCACAACTCGTCCGTATTTCACGCCATGCAGCGATGCGATTCGGCGTACCATGGGCAGCCACCGAGAGCACGCGTGCACCGATGGCGGAAGCGTGCCGCAATACAGGATGGCCAGGCTTGCCGAAGTGCAGGCGCCATCCTCACCGAATCTTTCCGGGAGACATCATGCTTTTCGATCTGACCGACCTGCGCCTCTTCATCCTCATTGCTGAACTCAACAGCCTCACCCGCAGCGCCGAGCGCATGAATCTCTCGCTGGCCGCCACCAGCAATCGCATCAAGGAACTGGAAACGCGCTTCGGCACCCGCCTGCTCTATCGCGAGAGCAAGGGCGTGCAGCTCACGCCGGCGGGGCATACCCTGCTGCATCACGCACAGCTCTTCATGCAGCAGGTGGAACACCTCAAGAGCGACATGCAGCAGTACAACAACGGCATCAAGGGCTATATCCGCATTTTCGCCAATACCACGGCGGTGACCGAATTCATGCCCGAAATCCTGGGCAAGTTCCTGGCCAGACACCCGCAGGTCAACGTCTCACTGGAAGAGCGCCTGAACCATGACATACTGCGCGGCATTCAGGAAGGCACGGCTGATATCGGCATCGTGGCCGGTCCGGTGCAGGGGGATGGACTGCAGGTACTCAACTTCTCGACGGACAGGCTGGTGCTGGCCACTGCGCTGGAACACCCGCTGGCGGGCGCCGGCAGCGTTCCCTTCCAGGACACGCTGGAGTACGAACACATCGGCCTGCACGAAGGCAGCACCCTGCACCACTTCCTCAACAAGATCGTTTCCGAACAGGGGCAGCGTCTCAAGCTGCGCATTCAGGTGCGCAGCTTCGAAGCCATGTGCCGCATGATCGAGACCAATGTCGGCATCGGCATCGTGCCGCGTTCAGCGGCGCAGCGGCATCAGCAGACCATGCAGTTGGCGGTGGTGGAGTTGAGCGATCCGTGGAGCGTGCGCGAGCGCAGCATGGTGTTCCAGAACATGGATACGCTGTCGCCGCATGCACGCAATCTGGTGGATTTCATCCGCGAGCAGATGGCGCAGGAGAGCGACGAAGACAAGCTCGCCGCACGTGCAAGGAAGACCGCCTGAGCGGCGGAGATGGCCGGCCCTCAGCCGGCGATCATCATCCAGACCGACAGCAACAGCAATGCGGCGCAGAAGAGGATGCGCAGGCGTCGCTCCGGCAGATGGTGTGCCAGCGCCACGCCCCAGGAGATGCTGAGCACGCCGCCCAGCGCCATCGGAATCCCCACTGACCAGTCCACATGACCCGCCTGGGCGTAGGTCCACAGGGCCACCAGCGTACCGGGCGTGACCATGGCCAGCCCCAGTCCTTGCGCGGCAGTCTGCGTCACACCGAACAAGGCCGTCAGCAAGGGCACGGCGACGATGGCGCCGCCCACGCTGAAGAAGCCGGCCGAGGCACCGGCAGCCATCCCCACCAGCGGAATGTAGCGACGCGAGAGGATCACGGACGATTCCACGCTGCGCTTGTTGCGCAACAGTGTCCACAGGTAGTACACCGCCAGCAGGCCCATGAAGGCGGCGAAGCAGACATGCAGGCTGCGCGCCGCCATGGCCGTGGCGATGCGGGCCGAGACATAGGTGGTGAAGACAGCCGGCACGCACATCATGGCGGCGGTACTCCATTGGATGTGATTGCGCTGCTTGTAGCGCCAGAAGGCGATGACGACGTTGGGCACGATCATCACGAGTGCCGTGCCTTGGGCCAGTTGCTGGTCCATGCCGTAAAGGTAGCCCAGCACGGGGATGGCGATGAGACCGCCGCCGATCCCGAAGAGACCGCCCATGGCGCCCAGCAGGCCGCCGAGCAGGAAGTTGACTACGCCGGAGAAAAACAAGGAAGCCGTCATCGGTGTACAGTGATGCCTCTGCTGGCCGGCTGCAAGGTGCAGTGGCCGCATCGAAGGATAAAAAAGGAGACTGACATGAGCGGCGTCATCGTGTTTGCGCTGGAGATGGGCGTGGTCGCCCTCATTGCGCTGGCCATCTACATGGTGATGAAGAAATAGCGCCGCCGATCAGGCCCGACAGTGTAGCGCAGGCGGACCGGGCTGTCCCGGCGGCTGTGCTTTCCTGCCATCCCCACTCATGCAAAGGAAGACAGAATGGATCTCGGCATCAAAGGTAAAACCGCCCTCGTGTGCGCATCGAGCAAGGGCCTCGGCCGTGCGTGCGCACTCTCGCTGGCGCGCGAAGGCGTGCATGTCACCCTGCTGGCGCGCGGTGCGGAGGCACTGGAAGCAACGGCCCAGGCCATCCGCACGGAGACCGCCGCTACGGGTGCCATCATCACCACGGTTGCGTGCGACATCACCACCCCGGAAGGACGCGCCCTGGCGCTGGCCGCCTGCCCTGCCCCGGACATTCTGGTGACCAATGCCGGCGGACCCAAGCCGGGCGATTTTCGTGAGTGGACGCGGGATGACTGGATTGCGGCGGTCGACGCCAACATGCTGACGCCCATCGAGCTCATCAAGGCCACGGTGGATGGGATGATCGCGCGCGGCTTCGGGCGCATCGTCAACATCACGTCGAGTGCGGTGCGGGCACCGATCGATATCCTGGGGCTCTCCAATGGCGCGCGCTCCGGGCTGACGGGTTTTGTGGCGGGGCTGGCGCGCAAGACGGTGGCGCACAACGTGACCATCAACAATCTCCTGCCGGGGCCGTTCGAAACGGATCGCTTGCGCTCCACTGCGACGGGGGCGGCCAAGGAGAGCGGGCGCACGGTGGACGAGGTGCTGGCGGACCGGCGCAAGCTCAATCCGGCGGGACGCTTTGGCGATCCGGCCGAGTTCGGGGATGCCTGCGCTTATCTGTGCAGTGCGCAGGCGGGGTTCATCACGGGGCAGAATCTGCTGATGGATGGGGGGGCTTATCCGGGGACGTTCTGAGCGGGATGCAGGGTCGTCTTGTGGGCGGATGCCTTGCATGCCGGAAAGGGTGGATGCAAAGCAAGTGATGTGATGTATAATGCGGCCCTCGTGCGACGGGCAACATGCCCGGCTGCCACGCAAGGAGGTTTGGGTGAGCGGTTTAAACCAGCAGTCTTGAAAACTGCCGACGGGGTGACCCGTCCGTGAGTTCGAATCTCACAGCCTCCGCCAGGACATGATGAAAACGGGCCCGAATGGGCCCGTTTTTTTCATTCATGCCTCCGAACAGGACTGCGACGATCTGTTTTCCAAGGCAGCATGCTGCGACTTCAAGTACAGCCCCTGTCTTACAAGCTCACAAAGAAACGCTCGTCATGCCTGAAATCCCGCTCCGAACAGATACTCTTGCTAAAGGCCAGAAATAAATTCTCTTCATTAGCAGCGAATCGATACCACAGCGGATCACCATTATCTTCGTCCATTGCTTCACCCAGTACCTTACAGTCCCGCACGATGGTCGCCACCCAGCCGCGCCCCGAAGTCCTCTGAAGGATCCTGATATCGACGGCGCGATATCCGTTACTGAACGACTTCAGCGCTCCGATCAAAGCACTCCCCCACACAGTTGGACGAAAACGATGTGCGCTCGCCATAACACCCATGACGCCGCAGGAGACGCCAACGCTATTCTCTCGGGAAAGTGGCCCGGCAGATAGCTCCCAGAAATGGGAGGTCGCCATAGATCTCGGCTTCAGGGAGAAATGATGCGCAAGCTGATGGCCCGTGCAATAGCCTGGTGCTGATTCACAGCCCCCAGCTTTCGGCGGGCATTCTTGAGGTGGAAGATCGACGTATGTTCAGAGACATTGAGAATCTCGGCAATCTCCCAGGCCGTCTTACCCTTCGAGGCCCACAGGAGACATTCGCGCTCCCTCGGCGAGAGCACAGGCACGACATCCGGCACTTCCACCGCATTGCGCCGGAACGCCTGAACCGCATCATGCAGGTAGAACGCGCCAAATAAACCTGACCGATGAAATGAGACTGCGTAGCAGGCTTGCCTGCCGCAGTGGAACTGGCCGACACGCTGAGCAGCTCTTTCTCGCCAGCGGCACCGTGGATGGGAATCGACAATCCGGTGCGCAAGCCATGGTCCTACGCTTCATCGAAGATCTGATGCCGGGCCTCGGCTTGCGGCAATTGACTCCACAATATGGGAAGATCTGAGCGCACCGCAATCTCCACCACCGGATCCGTCAGCACGAAACCTGCCTCCTGGTAGCGCATGATCCAGACCCCGGGATAGCTGGAAAATATATTGAAATCGGCCAGCGGCTCCGGCGGAATGATCGTCTGCGTATGGAACTGCGGCTCGGGAGTCTGCTGCAGAATCAATGGCGGATAGAAGATCGATTCATACCCCAGATACCCGCTCAGCCGCACCAGTTCTAACTCAAGATCACTTGGCGTGCCGACGTTGATGAGTAATTCAAACTGGTACAGATCATGACGCATATTCCACCCTGGTTGCTCATGGCATAAGTTCGTTTCCGCCATTCTAATGTCGCACTTCAAGGTTTACTGGCCGAGGAATGTCTCAACTACAGGAAAGAAAAATTCCACAGGAGGCTGAGTAGCCATAAGAAAATTGAGGAAGACGATCAAAGTAGCTCCCTGCCATGCTGCTCCAAATAGAGCTTGAGCTGTGCCATCTTCATCGGTTTGGAAAAAATCCATCCCTGCGCTGCATCCACCCCCTGGCTCCGCAGGATATCGGCCTGCACGGCTGTCTCGACCCCTTCGGCCATCAGCTTAAGTCCGAGCGTCTTGGCCATGGCAATGATATGCAAGGCGACCTGACTGGTTACCGATTCGGTACCGATAGTGTCGACGAACGACTTGTCGATTTTCAAGCAGTCCAGTTCGAACTTGCCGAGATACGAAAGACTGGAATAACCGGTTCCAAAATCATCCACCGCAACTTGCATTCCGATCGAGCGAATGCAATGAATGACCGCCCTTGACTCATCGGTATCAAGCAATCCACGTTCAGTGGCCTCAATGAGGAAGTTTCGAGGTTGTGCTCCGGTATACTGAAGCAGCAAGGAAAGATGCAGCGCCGTCTCGTCCGAGCGCAAGTCTGCGGCACTGAGGTTGATGCTGATATAAAGGGCTGGATATCTGGCAAAGAGCGCCGGCGTTTCGTGCGCGAGCAAACGAAAGACGTGCTCGGTCACCTCCTGAATTATGCCGGCATCTTCGGCAGCTGGAATGAAGACGTTTGGAGAGACCATCGTTCCATCCGACTGGCACCAGCGGATCAGCGCCTCCGCCCCGACGCAACGATTGCTGGCCAGGTCGATCACCGGCTGGTAGACCAGGTACAGCTCGCCACGCCGCATGGCCCGTCGAAGCTGGGTCGCCAGGTTTGTCTGCCGCCGCAGCAGCAGTAGCGCGGAAAACGCCATCGCCGCTCCGCTTAAAAGCGCGAATGGCATCAAATGTCCGAATTGCCGCGAGCGCTCCGTATCAATGGCGGACAAGGGCAGTGCCGCAACGCTCACCAGAGGGTAGACCCTCGAAGGCAACATCAGCACCATTTGATCATCTGCCACTATGTGAGTTGGCTTGCCGAATTCCATTCTCGACAACCATGCCTCACGGACTGTACCCCTCACCGAACGAAAAGAATTTGTACGCAGTGAATAGCTGCCCAAGGAGACGTCCACGGATGTCAGCTGTACGTCCGGGAGATTCTGCTCAGTGAGCAACACGGCATAGCCATTTCTCACAAAGATAGTAAAAGCGACGCCAGGAACACTTTCCAGAAAAGCACCGACATACAGGTCGACACCATCATTTCCGTGTCCGGGTGGTATGGCGCTCTTGATTTCTACGCCTTCGCCTAGTGAGCCATAGGCGGTGCACATCAGCTTTTCTTTCTGGACGTATCCCACCGCCTGGACCCCTCGCGAGACAAGATCAATCTCCGCCATGTGGGCGATCCTTTCGGGCGAGCAGGGATCCGTAGATGGCCCTTCGTTCAGTCTGTCCAGCGCAGCGTAGACCCTGCCGGTCACCCACTCGGAACGTGACAGTACCTCGGAGCCATATTGGTTTAGCCGCTCCTCCGTCGTTTGTGTGGCATGTCGCAGTGCCAGCCAATAGGTCAGGAGTATCGGCGAGACCCCAATCAAGACGATCGCCAGCGCTGTCACAAAAGAAGTTGATCTAAGCTTCATGAAAAGAGATCGCGGCCATGTAAGACGCAATTGATAATCTTTTCATGCGTCAAAAAATCAGAAGGAAATACGCTTGATCTGGCGCTGAATCACATCCAGATATACACAATCCCCGTTTGCGATGCGCACATCGCGACTGTTGAAACATCCCCCCTCCCCCTATCCGGAATCTTGCAAATCTCACAGATGACGGACCAACGATTTCGACAGTCCCAGCACAAGCGCTGCACCACGCAGTCTGTTTTTTCCTTTAGGCTGATCAGCCGGCACTGAATACACTGACCGCATCAGCCAGTAGCTGTGCCTGAATCTTCAGGCTCTCAGCCGCCGAAGCAGACTGTTCCACCAGCGCCGCATTCTGCTGTGTCATCTGTTCCAGCTGCGTTACCGCAGTATTGACCTGTGCGATCCCCGCTGACTGCTCCGCACTGGCATGGCTGATCTCTGCGATAAGACCGGTGACATTGGCAACCTCGGTGACGATCTCTTGCATGGCGTTACCCGCATCATCGACTTGCTTTTCGCCGGTTTCAATTCTGGAAACGCTGTCACCAACTAAGGTCTTGACCTCTTTGGCTGCGTCGGCGCTTCGTCTGGCCAGGCCGCGCACCTCGCCGGCGACGACAGCAAAACCGCGCCCTTGCTCGCCAGCGCGTGCTGCTTCTACAGCTGCATTGAGCGCCAGGATATTGGTCTGGAATGCAATCCCGTCAATCACGCTGATAATGTCAGCGATGTTCTGACTCGACGCGCTGATGGCGCGCATGGTCTCGACCACCTGATCCACGATCTCCCCTCCGCGAATAGCCAATGCGCTGGAGCCTTTCGCGAGCTCCGCGGCCTTGCGCGCAGCATGCGCGTTGTTGGTAACGGTGGCCGATATCTGCTCCATGGAACTAGCGGTCTCTTCCAGATTGGATGCAGTCTGCTCGGTGCGCATGCCGAGGTGATGATTCCCCTCCGTGATATTCGAACTGGCGGTCTGAATCCCCTCTACCTGCTCATTGACATCATCGACTAACGACTGCAGATTCAGCCCGGACTGATTGACCGCACGCAAAATCATCCAGATCTCATCGACACGATCAAGGTGAACGTTCTCCCCAGGCTGACCTGCCGCCACTGACAGTGCCTGTTTGAGAACCTGCCCGAGGGGCGGGCTATTTGGCGCTCCAGCCAAAGTATCGTCGCCAGTACAGCGAGTACGCTCAATCCAAGGAGCAGACCAATCAGCCCCGGGTTCTTTTTGGAGGCGACGAGGATAAGGACCGTTGCCGCCATCAGCGTGGTCATGGCCAGCCGGATTCTCCATGCAACGGAGATTTTCTGGAGCAGCGAAGTCCATCCCAACAATCCAGTACGGATAATCAGCCCTTGATGAAAGCCGAGTTTGCGGTCACGCCTTTCACGTACCGCCCGGTAGAGATTTTCAGTCTTCTCTATCTCGTCTGCCGTAGGTTTTGTTCGCACCGACATATAGCCGGTAATCACTCCCTTTCGGACAATAGGCGTCGCATTGGCCCTCACCCAGTAGTGGTCACCGTCTTTGCGCCGGTTCTTGACCAGGGCAGTCCAAGATCGCCCAGCGCGCAACGTCTTCCACATGTCGGAAAAAGCTTGCTGCGGCATGTCGGGATGACGTACGAGATTGTGTGGCTGCCCAAGAATCTCGTCTCTTCGGAATCCGCTGACCGCAATGAAAGCTGCATTCGCGGAGGTGATATTGCTTTGCGTGTCGGTGGTCGACATCAAAGTAACATCATCGCAAAATTCGTAAGAGCGCTGTGTCACAGGCAAATTTTTTCTCATGGCATGTCCCCCAACTTCGTCCAGGTCTTTTCCTTGATGAACCGTGAAGAAGGCTCGCTGCACATGTTCCCGCTGCCCCGTCACCCGTTTTGTTGCGAATCCACGACTGTATTCATGCACGACAACTCCTGCGTTCGCGCAGGAGAACATTCAAACGGCTAGCTGACTGCAGCAGTTGTATGGTGCTACAACGTGAACGCCTGAACACCGCGCATCAGATCGTCCGCATCCTTGTGCAGGCTGACGGAGGCGCGCTTAGCCGCATCAACCAGTTGGGCATTCTCCTGGGTAATCACGTCGAGACTGTTCATCGCTTTACCGACATGCGACACACCGACGCTCTGCTCACTAGTAGCGTCGGAAATTCGGATGATCAGCTGGTTCACGGTTTGGATGGAATCCACAACCTTCTCCATGATCTTTCCGGCGTCCATGACAAGACTATTTCCCGTTTCCACCCGACCGGTGCTATCGAGGATAAGGACCTTTATTTCTTTGGCCGCTTCTGCGCTGCGCTGTGCAAGGCCCCGCACCTCGGCTGCCACCACCGAGAATCCGCGCCCCTGATCACCCGCTCGCGCCGCCTCTACAGCAGCATTCAATGCAAGCAGATTGGTCTGGAACGCAATTCCCTCGATCGTAGAAATGATCATTGAGATGCGCTGAGAGCTCTCCTCGATATCCTGCATGGTGGTTACAACGCGTTGCACCATCTCGCCTCCACGATTGGCAATTTCAGTGGCCTGATGTGCCAGATCGGTAGCAGTGCGCGCATGCTCGGCAGTTTGCGAGACGGTCGTTTCCAGCTGGTTCATTGAGGCACTCGTCTGTTGCAAGCTGGAAGCTTGTGATTCAGTACGTATTGCCAGGTCTTGATTGCCTTTAGCGATATGTTCGCTGGCATCCCGAATTGAGTTGCTATTGCCACGTACTTGCGCCACCAGACCCGACAAACCGGCGCGCATGGTTTCCACCGCATGCAGGACACTGCCGGGCTTGTTGACGCGATAGTCAGTGTGCTTGCTCAAGTCGCCTCGAGCGATACGGTCTACGATCTTCAGCAAATCGTTGGGGTCCAGGCCAAGCTTCTGATCAACGCCGCGGGGAATCGCGACGCCCAGATAGGCCGAGAGACACAGACCTATACACAGCACAATGACCAGCGTAACGATCGAGCGCCGGGAATCCGCCTGATTGGTAGTCTCTTCCACATTGAGAAGTTCTTCGTTGAAATTCAGGTACGCACGCGTGCGTTCGGTCAGCTCGGCCAGCAACGGTCGACATTGGTCATTCATCATTGCGACGGCCTGAGCGTGGTTATCCTCAAGCGCCAGCTGAACGATACGCATGGCAACTGGCCCATACTTTTCCTCGGTGGCCGCCACCTTGTCCAAAAGATCGGAGAGCGTCGCGTTGGCACCCTCTTCTTTCTTCTCTTTCTGCAGAGATTCCAAAGTTCGCTTTACCGTGGCGTGTGCTTTTTCAACAGCCAGTTTTTCCTGAGCAACGTCTGCGGCAGTAGTCACGAGCACGAGGTTACGTGCCGCAATGGCTCGAGCCTGGATGGCGGAAAAGAATTCGTTGGTCAACAGAGTGCGCTGCTGCGTACCGTTGACATAGAGCTCAAAGCGGCGCGAAGACCGCATCTCTGTCAAGATTCCCAGAACCGCATTCGCAGCGACCAATAACGTCAACAAGCTAAATGCCAGTTGCAACTGGCTGCGCAAGGTTATTCTGGGTTGCGGCATTTTTTATCTCCTGTTGTCACCACGATGAGAATCAGTCAAGGGCATCAATTCGTGCGCCAAGACCGAGAACTGCAACGGATCGATTATCTCGATGCGTTTGTAGCCGATACGGACCAGTCGCTCCTGTTCCAGCCCACGCAATGTCTTGTTGATGTGCTGCCGCGACGACTGCAACAAGGTAGCCAGATCTTCCTGCGAAATATCGACGCACAAAGCGGTCCCAATGGCATCCGGATCAATGCCAGCCAGACCGAACTGATAGATCGCGACGATGACCCGATCCCTGATCGGGCCGATATACATTCCCAAGGCAAGACGGATGCAGCTGCGCTGGTAACGTACCGTCGATTCAGCCAGAGCGCGCCACAAGTTGGGTTTTTGCTCTACCGTATCAATGAAGATCTCAGTAGGAATCGCCATGACGGCAAGGTCTTCGGCCGCCTCGAATTCGAAAGCATCATGGGTGGAGCTGCTTTCCATGACCGGTGATAAACCGATCAGCGAACTCGGATAGAGCAGACTGATCTTCGTCAGTGGCTTACGATCAGGCAACAAGCACCAGACGGCTCCCGATACCACCAGCAGCAATTCCTTTTGAGCGTAATCCTTGTAAATTTTTTCCGACTTGCGGTATTCACGTATCACGCCATGCAAAAGCAGATTGTCGATCTTTGATTGAGGCCATCTTCTGAACCATATGGATTCCTCCATGAGGCTGCGTGCCAGTAATTTGCTAACCACGTAAATTCACTAATCCTTGTTGACGGTTTTTTTACCGCTTCATACCTGCCTGGCCAGGCGTCATTCTTGATACGCCTGGCTGATGGAAGGATCCATTGCGTATTGATTCTTGCCTGCTTTCTTGGCTCGATAGAGTTGCCGGTCAGCATCCACCAGAAGCTCGTGGATCGTGCCACTGCTTATCGAAGAGGCGATGCCAATGCTGATGCTGATGCTGAGGCCGTTCATCGGACGATCTTTGATCGCCTGATTCAAACGTGCCCCTAACGCATGAACTTGCGGCAAGTTGCCGACCAAGAAAGCTGCGAACTCCTCCCCGCCAAGACGTCCACAGCGACGCGCCGTCGTGATTTCCTTGATCCGCGCCGCGACCTCCTGCAACACCACGTCCCCCACATCGTGTCCATGGCGGTCATTGACGGCCTTGAAATCGTCCACATCGATCATGAAGAGATACAACGCATCTTGTGGACTTTTGGCCATCAACGCTTCTTCCATAGATCGCAGAAAGGAACGACGATTATTGATGCCCGTGAGGCTGTCGCTGAACGCAAGCTTGGCTAGTCCGCGCTGTGCTGCGTAGACCCGTATTCTCTCGCGTGTGAACAGCAAATTGGTAACAAGACTGAACACACAGGCCACAACCAAAAAGCAAACGATCCAGTCAAAATCGACCGCCCTCGCGATAACTTCCCAATAGGGCGGAAGCAGGTGTAACCCGGCAATGATCGAACATGCAGTGAACGAGACCGGCTCATGAAACGATGGAGCCATTCCCACAACAAGAAGTCCGAACAGTGCCATCGGCCAGAACATCTGATTCGACGAGATATCGATAAGCATGCAGAGTGATTGGGCCAGAAAGCTGGTGTAGATCAGCTTGCCGCAGAATCCCGAGAGCCATGCGCCACGCATGGCGATCACTATCATCCCTGTCATCATTCCCGCAGCATAGATCACCACCGGCTTCCACTCGAGAAGCTTGATGTCTCTTGTCAAAGGCAGCGCACACAGCCACGCGAACAGCCCAAGCATCTGAAAAAGCAAGGTCGATCCGCGCAACCGCTGATCAGCATGAATGGAATACTGAATGATTTTCTTCTTGTTTAGGTGCGCTGAACGCCGTTCCAGGCTCGCAATGATCCGGTTGTAAAACATTGACGCATATCCTCTCTCGGATTGGCCTGGCTCCCCACCGTCCCCTGACTGCGGTCCAAGTTATGCCTGCGTACAAGCGTTGGTCGAAGTGTCTCAGCGGCTCTCTACAGCGGCAAGCTCACATTGTCTTTTTGGTTACATTCTCGTGAAGATTGTCGGCAAAAAAGTCATTTTTTCGCAACAAAAATTATCCTGCGGCAAGTCTGAGCACCGCAGCACCGCGCTTGCCAAGCCCTTCAAAAAGGAGCGACCGGGCACTGACATCCTGCGCTCCCTAGCTTCGCTTGTCGTCCACACGAAGGACGATGTGAATACCTCGCTTTTCCCGCTGATCCGCAAACATGCTGTTGCGGATTTGGGAAGTTATGGTTTTGTTAACGGAATTTTTCCTTTAGCATTGATAGGGCTATATGCCCAACAGCATCCATCCGGTGCTATGGAGCGCTTTGGTCGGCGACGACCGCATCCTGACTTACGAAATTTTTCAGAACGATATCCGCCATATTTTGTTTGGCGCGACGTGATAAGAAAGAAAATCAGATGGACCTTTCCAATCGCGATCCTGACTCTCTCACTATTCCCCAGACCATCCAGAGCCATGGCGTATTACTGTGCTTTGACAGGAATGGCGTGCTCATCTCTCGGAGTACCAACGCCGCCGGATTACTGGGCGCACTGCCAGCACTGGGGGAAAAATTGACGGCAGGGCATCTGAATCCTGCTCTGCGCGAATCCATACTGCACGCGCTTAGCGAACCACAGAGCGAAATCGATACGCAACTACATTTTCTTGAGGCAGGCCCTTTCGATCTGGTGATGTACTGGTCCAAGGGTTTATTTCTGGCAGAGTTTGAGAAGCGTCCTGCCGAAAGCATGGAACCGCAGCCGTTCGCGGCAGCTTCCCATCTCGCTTTCCAGCGGCTGCAACGCAAGCAATGTTCCGAAAGCCTGATGTCATGTACGGCCAACGAGCTGGCGCAATTAACGGGATTTGACCGGGTGATGATCTACCACTTCCTGCCGGAAGGCGGCGCGGAGTGCATCGCTGAATATCATCAGGGACGACTGCCTTTCTCGCCGCTTGCAAATGCTTGGTCAGATGCGATTGCTGCCGGAGCGATCTCCGTCAGCAATCATCCTGTGATGATGCATGTGGCAGATGTTGGCGCACTCGCGGTGGAAATCGAATCGATCGAACCCCTCACCGGCCCAGGTATTCCGGATCGCGTTACGAGTATTCTGCACAGCGTATCGCCTGCCCATCTGCAAGTTCTTCAAAAGCTGGATTCGAAGGCCATGCTGAGTTTTTCGATTGTCACTGGCGATAAAGTATGGGGAATGATCGTCTGCCACAACGCGACTCCGCGCCACTTACCACATGCAGCTCGTGTCACGTGCCAGTTCCTCGTTCAATTCGTCAGCACTATCCTGGAGCGTTCCATCAATCTCGAGCGCGCACGCGAAATCGAAATCAATGAGGTCATCAGGAGCAAGATCTTCGAGCCGCCAAAGCGAACGGAAAGCGTTCTGGGACTGCTGTCGTCCCATAATGAATCCTTCCTCAACCTGCTGAAGAGTCACGGCGGGGCTGTCTCACTGGACGGCGAGATCCGTACTTTTGCACGCGCACCGCGGGGCGGAGACATCTCCGCATTACTCGCACGGCTCAAGGACCGTGCTCATGAAGACGTCTTTTACAGTCATGATGTGGCGGCAGACTACCCGGATCTGGCTTTATATCTGGACGGCGCGTGCGGCATGCTGGCAATCTGTTTTTCTCGCGAACGTCAGGGATATTTTTTCTGGTTCCGCGGCCAGCAGCGTGCAAACGGAAGCGCTCGCAATCACGTCCCCGAACCGGAGCGCCGCGGAGCGCGTCCGCTCGACAGCCTGCACCATGCTGGCTACTACTCCGAAATTGCGAAGCCGGCTGTTTCTCGCATCAGCGCCCCCTGGAGCCACACCCAAATAGCGCTTGCCTGTCAGATGCGCGGCGACTTGCATGAACTGCTGTTGACCAGCGAGGGCATGCTCAAGCATGGCGGCGACATGCTACTGGCAACGCTGGGACACGATCTGCGCGATCCGCTTCAGACGATCATGATGGCTGCGCGGATGATCGAGCTACGAGAAAATCCTGAAGAAATATTAAAGTTGGGCCAGCGTATCGCCTTCTCGTCGGCACGCATGAAACGCCTGATTTCCGACATTCTCGACATGAGCCGCCTGCAGAACGGTATGAGTCTGCATATCCAGCGCAGGTCCGTGAATATCTGCAAGATGGCGGGCGAAATCGTCGAAGATGCAAGAATCGCTTATCCCGGTTTCCAGGTCGAGTTACGCACGGATGAGTGTGGAGATGTAGAAATTGACCCGGACCGCATCAGACAAGTCATCACCAACCTCCTATCCAACAGCCGCCAGCACGGAGATCCCGGCCGGCCTTGTACGGTGCAGGTGACAAGGGATCAGCGGAACCTGGCCTTGTTGGTCTCCAATGAAGGCCCATCCATTCCCGAAACGATCCGGTCAAGGCTGTTCGAGCCGTACAAGTCCGACTCGCTCCACAACCACCGCAATCCGGATGGCCTCGGCCTCGGCTTGTATATCGCCCACCAAATAGTCAAGGGGCATGGAGGTGAGATTGAGGTCAAATGCGAAAACCACACGGTGACTTTTCAGGTATTACTGCCGCTGCTGAAGCACTGAAAGCATTCACACTCGAAGCTGGCAGGCTCGGACGTCAGGAGATTGATCCGAGCCTGCGATTCACACCCGCCGAATTAACCTGCCGCCGGCTCCGAAATCTCAATCAAATTCAAATCCGGATCCCGCACATAAACCGACCGTATCTTCTGCGTCGCCCCCGTCCGCAACACCGGCCCCTCAATGATCGGCCAGCCCTTCTCCTGCAAACGCGCGATCACCTGCGCCAGCGGCACCGACGCCATGAAGCACAGATCCAGATACCCCGGAAAGACATGACGAACCTTTGCCTGCCAAAAAAGCGGGCGCGTATCATACGCCAGCCGCTACCCCCTGCCGCCAAAAGATCGCTGAAAACGCTCCGGCAATTGACTCAACAGGATAACGCCGTTCACGCCCGGTCCCCGTTACCTATCCACGCCACCAACGCCTGCGCCGCCATCGGCCGCGCAAACAGATAACCCTGCACGAACGCACAGCCCATGCCTCGCAGCAGCTCGGCCTGCTCCTCGGTCTCCACGCCTTCGGCCACGCACTCCATCTGCTGCGAGCGCGCGATGCCGATGATGGCCGGTAGCAGCGACGAGGCGCGTCCCTCTTCGCTCACGCGCAGGATGAAGGAGCGATCCAGTTTCACGCAGTTGAAATCAAAATTGTGCAGCGTCGACAAGGAGGAATAGCCAGTGCCGAAATCATCCAGGCACAGTCCGAACCCATACGTGCTCAACTGACGGAACTGCGCCTGCAGATGATGCGAGTCATCGATGAGCAGACTCTCGGTAAGCTCCAGCGTGATCATCGGCGGAGCCACGCCGGCATTGAGAACAATGTCGCGCACCTGTTCAAAGAAATGCACGTTCATCGCCTGCCGCACCGAGACGTTCACGTGCGCCGTGAATCCTTCCGGCAGGATGCCCCGCGCCTGCCACTGCGCCACATCGGCCGCCACCTTGCGGAAGGCCAGCGCACCCAGCTGTGAAATACGCTCGCTGCGTTCGGCCAGCGGAATGAATTCGGCTGGCGAGACCGCGCTGAAGGCCGGAGAGTGCCAGCGCATCAGTGCCTCCACGCCGTGCAGCGCACCGCTGCGCAGATCACAGATGGGCTGGTAGACCATGCTGAACTCGGCCTCCAGCGTGGCGGCGTCCATGGCCGCCAACAGCGCCTGCACCCGTTCTTCGCGCGCCAGCATGGCCGGCTGGAACACGCAGTAACCGCCACCGCCCGGCTGCTGCGCCTGGCGCAATGCAATGGCGGCATTGGCCAGGCTCTTTTCCATGGCGGCCTTGCTGCGCTGTTCGCAAACACTCACGCCAAAACTCAGGAATACGCGCACCTCTTCCGCCCCACCGGTCGACAGCACCAGTTCGGACTTGCTGCGCAGGCGCATGAGCATGTCTTCATGGTCGACAGACGCACCCAGCATCACCACGGCGATACGGCTCTCGCTGTAGCGGCAACGGGCCAGCCGCTGCGCCGCAAAGTCGCCCCACACAGGAGCCACCTGCTGGCACAGGCTCTGCCACAGGTGACGCAGCGCGACCTTGTTGAGCGCATCGGCCAGGACCACATAGTTGTTGATTTCCACCATGCAGACCGTGGCCTGTTCCCACGCGCTCTGCTCCAGCCGCTCGGCTGCGCCGATCAGGCTCAGGAGGCCGCTTTCCTGATCGCGGTCGACCTTGTCGCGCAGTTCGTGATACAGCCTGTAGAGATTGCCGGCCATGCGCTCGACGGCATCCTGCACCGAGACGATTTCCTCGATGGCCCAGCCTTTGGGATAGAGCAGCTCGAAGCGATGCGTCCCGCTGGCCTCGCGAAAAGCCACCTGCTCGGCCTGATGGCGCAGACGCATCAGCGGCGAAGTGATGCTGCCGCGATACAGGCGGATCAGGACCAGGCCGCCGACCAGCATGACCGCGAGTGCGACCCAACTGATCCAGAAGATGCCATCGAACACCGACAGCAGTTCAGAGCGGGACGAAATCACCAGCACCCGATAACCGGCCAGTTCGGCGGGTGCGCCATCGATCTTCGACAGCGGCTGCTGGTAAATCAGGAACTTGCCGTTGGCATCGGTCTTGAGGTTGACCATGCGCGAACGGTCCGCCAGGCGCGCAATGGCCAGTTCGGTAAAACGCGCGCGGCTGCCCGGCGGCTGGTCGATCAGGAAGCGCTTGTCGGCGGCACTGAGGCGGTCCGATTGCAGCAATACACGTTCATTGTCATCGACGATGAAGACCCCCGCCACCAGCGACTGCTGGACTGCCGCATCCAGCAGATGCTGCAGCCGCGCCTGCGAGAGATCGACGGCAATCACGCCTTGATCTTCCGGCGAGCGATTGACGGGACAAGTCATGGACGCATTCCACTGCGCATCGGCTCCCATGCTGAAGTAGATCGCGGAGACCTGCGGGCATTCGGCGGTGGCATTCACATACCAGGGACGCTGGCGGGCATCGTAGTCGGGCGTGACGGACAACGGCGCAAGGTGCTCGCCGTCGGGGCGCTGGTCGAAGTGTTGCAGGCCGGGATGGGCGTCATCCTGCAGGTAGTAGTCGAGGCTGCCGTAGCCCTTGAGATTGACGGCAATCAGCTGGCCACGGTTGTTGCCGAACTGGATGTAGGAAAAGCGCGGCTCCTCGGCATTCTCGCGGCGCGCCAAGGACTCGATGAAGCGGGCCAGCGAACGCAGATCGCCATGCAGGGGGATTGAGGATTCCAGCATGAGGCCCTGCATCTGCTTGATGAACACCCCGCCCGCCAGGTACTCGGAGCGGAAGCCCTCCAGCACGCGATTGAGTTCGCGCTCCAGCAGCGGCTGCACGATCTTCTCTTCCAGGTCATGCTGCAGCCAGAAAAAACCGGCCGCGCCGAACGCCGCCAGGCAGCCCAGGAAACAGATCAGCGCGCCCGCGATGAGCTGCCCGATCTTCCACTGGTGATGTTTGTTGAGAAATCGCATTTCCCCTTCCCCGCCGCTGTTGCGCGTGCTGTGGTGAGCCAGGCTCTCTGGCTGGTGCTCCCCGTCTTGCTTGATATCGCCTGGTATCGCCTGATATTGCGTGGCGATGGGGGGCCTAGCGCTCCTCTGCGGCCCTCTGCTGTCACTGCGTCCCGGCTTCAGGCTATCAGGCTTCCGCTATCCGACGCTATCAGGAAAAGCATGAACGCGTGTCTTTTCCTACAATCATGGTCTTGATGCCTGGCCGCAACGGATTTGCCGTGCGGGAAAGCGCAGGCATCCTTATTTTTTCCGGCCAGTCCGGTAACGCGATTTTGTCCATGCATCCCTTCACCGCCCTGCTCCTGCTGACCGCCATCCAGATCGCCACCTCCTTTGCCGCGACCGCCGTGCTGACCATCTCGCCCCTGCTGGCCGAGACGCTGGGCATTTCCGTCCGCTGGGTCGGGGTCTACACGGCGGTGCTCTACGCGGCGGCGGCCTGCTCGTCGATCTGGTTCGGCAACCGGGTCCGTCGGCTCGGCGCATTCCAGGTCAGCCGCTGGTGCCTGGCGCTCTGCGCCCTGGGGATGCTGCTCATCGCAACCACCCACGTGGCAGGGGTACTGGCCGGCAGCGTACTCATGGGCATGGGCTACGGCGGTATCACGCCCGCCAGTTCCTACTTCCTCAGCCAGAGCGGCCCGCTGAAAAACCGCAGCCTGCTGTTCTCGATCCGGCAAAGCGGCGTCCCCGCCGGCGCTGCACTGGCGGCCTTGCTGGTGCCGGTCATGACGCAGCATGTGGGACTGCTGTGGGCCTTCGTGGCGCCGGGCCTGATCGGCCTGCTCGGTGCGATCGCCTTCAACAGCAAGTCGGCGCAAGACCACGACCCGGTCCCGGTAGCCAGCAAAGGCGCAGCATCCGCAGAGAGCGTCTGGTCGCTGCTGCGCAGCCATCCTCCACTGCGCATCCTGACGCTGGTGGCCTTCCTGTTCTCGGGCTTGCAGGTCACTGCCATTGCCATGCTGCTGCCCTTCCTGCATGGCTTCCAGCAGATGTCGATCGAACAGGCCGCCATGCTGCTGACGCTGTTCAATCTGGTGGGTGTGGTGTTCCGGCTGATCTGGGGCCGCTGCGTTGACCGCGGCGTGCCGGCGCTGCGCATGCTGGCCGTCTCCGGCCTGCTGGGCACGCTGGGCTTTGCCATTCTCGCTTGGTCGGCCTTTGCGCCCACACCGGTGCTGATGTTCCATGCGGCCGCCGCCGCGCTCGGGGTGGCCGTGGTGGCCTGGAATGGCGTGCTGTTCTCGGAGATCGCCATCCTCGTGCCGCGCGCCCAAGTGGGCCGGGCCACCGGGCTGTGCGTGTTTGCCGGATTCATCGGCGTGGTGCTCATGCCCACCGTACTGACCCTGGCCATCGAGCAGCGCACCGCCTCCGGATTGGTGTTCGCGCTGGGCGCAGCGCTGTCGATGCTGGTCGGCTGGCAGACCTGGCGCCGCGCAGCGCGCCCAGGCCAGCCAACCTGATTCGCCTGCGCCACCAGTCGCGCGCGCTCACCGGCGTGCGGCCTTGGTGAAGCTGGCCCGCCCCATCTCGCCAGCATTGGCCAGCAGGCGCAAACGCGCCGAGCGCCACTCGCCCAGCGCACGGATGCGTTCCAGTTCGGCATCGGCCAGGGCCGCCTGGGCGTTGAGCATCTCCACGATATCGGCCGCACCCGTGTCGTACTTGCGCCGCACGGACTCTACCGAGCGCTGGGCCGCTTCCAGCAGGCCGCGTGCAGAGGACATGCTGCGCAAGGCGGTGGTCGCCTCTGCATAGGTAGTGGCGATGTCGCCCAGCACCTGCGCCTGTACTTCACGCAGCTCGGCCTCGCGCATCTCCAGTTGGGCCTGCGCGCCATCGACCTTGTAGCCGTTGGCAAAGCCATCGAAGATCGGGATGGTCAGGTTCAGTCCGACCACCGTATCGCGATCGCCGCGACTGCCGGGCTGGTTCGGACGGCCGTTGATGTAACGGCTGGCCGTCATGTCCAGCGTCGGCAGGCCATCGGCCACGGCGACTCTCACCTTCTCTCGGGCGGCCTCCACCTGGCCGCGTGCGGCCAGGATTGCCGGGTGATATTGCCGGGCCGATTGCAGCCAGCCCGGCAGGTTCTGCTCCAGCCCGAGCGGATCCTCCTCGGTCTCCGAGGACAACGTGATGACCGGTACGTCGCCCGCCTCGTCCAGCAAACCCAGGCCCACGGCCAGCATCACCACGCTGCGCTTGTACTGGCCGATGGCGCGCGCCAGTTCCAGCTCGGCCCTGGCCACGAAGGTGCGTGCCTGCAAGGTCTCAGGCAGGGCACCCACGCCGCGCTGCTCGCGCTTGATGGCGGCCTCCAGGATCTGCCGCGCCAGCGCCAGGCTGCGCTCGCGCGACTGCTGTGCGGCGCGCGCGCTGTGGGCGTCGTGATACAGGCCGACGGCATTGCCCATGGCTTTCTGCAGGGTGGCGTCCTGGCTGGCCGAGGCCGCCTGCAGCAGCACATCGGCCGCGCGCTGGTTGGCACTGCGCCCGCCGAAGTCGAGCAGGCGCCAGGTCAGCGTCGCATACAGCGTGCCGATCGAGCGCTTGCTGCTGCCCTGGTCCGACGTGGCGCTCTCGCGGTACTGGCCGACACCCGCCCCGAGGGTGGGCAGGTAGGCTGCACGCGCCTCGCCCAGTTGCGACGACTGCAGCTTGATCGCGGCCCATGAGGCTTGTACCTGGGGCTGATGGCACAGCGCCAGGTCCACCGCATCGACCAGCGTGAGCACCTTGCCCTGCGTGAAGGGGCTGGTTGCGCAGCCCGTTGGCCGGTCGTCGCCGGGCAGTATTTTTCCCTTGTCCAGTTCGGGCGGGCGTGCCAGCAAGGGATCGAAGCGCGCAGGCGGGGCCGCACCAGCCGGTGCCGCAAGCAGCGAGACCATCAGGATCAGGGCCGTTACCGCATGGTGCGGTCGCAAAGAGTCATCAACGCTCATGCAAAGCCTCCTTCTGATGCCGCATCAACGGCGACAGCACATACTCGATCACGCGCCGGCTGCCGGTGCGAATCCCGACATTGACGGCCAGCCCGGCCGACAGCGGCAAACTGCGACCATCGACATTCAAGCTGTTGCGGGAAAGCAGGATGCGCGCGGAATAGACCAGGCCCTTCTTCTCATCCTGAATGGCATCGCGCGACACATGCACCACGCGCGCCGGGACGGTGCCGTACTTGGTGTAGTCGAAGGCATCGATCTTGACCTCGACCTCCTGCCCGATGCGGACGAAGCCGACGTCCTTGTTCTCCAGCCAGGCCTCGATCTCGATGTCGCCCTCCTCCGGCACGATCTGCATCAGGGGCTGGGCGGCCGCCACCACACCGCCCACGGTGTGCACGGCCAGCTGCTGCACGGTGCCGCTGACGGGGGCCATCAGCGTGAGCAGGCGGCTGCGCTCTTCGGCGCGGCGCTGGTCCTGCTGCGCGGACTCGATGATCTTCTCGGCTTCGATGCGACTGTCGTGGGCTTCCTTCTGCGTCTGCGCCAGCAGCGCGGTGCGCTGGTTGCGGGCCTCGCTCAACTGGCCTTGCAGATCCACCCTGGCCTGCTCCTTCTCCAGCCAGGCGTGGCGCGAGACGGTGTTGTCAGTCATCAGCTCCTTGTAATCAGTGGCACGCGCGCTGGCCAACTGCAAGGCCGCTGCGTAGCGCGTGATCTCGTCATCGATCCGGGCCAGCCGCGCCCGGAAGTCCTGGTACTGGCCCTGCAACTGGCGCTCGGCCGAGTCCCGCTGCGCGCGGCCTACGCCGCCAAGCTCCGCCAGCTGCGGCGCCTGCAGCTGCTGCACCGCCTGCATCATCGCCGCCGCGCGCGCCACCTGCAACCGCGCCTGGGCCACGGCGTCGGCGGCCTTGTCGCGTTCGGCATCACTGCTGGTGGCATCGAGCTCCATGAGGATCTGGCCGACCCGCACGCGCTGTCCTTCCCTGACCAGGATGTCGCGCACGCTGGCCACCTCGATGGACGCGATGGTCTTGATCCGGGTCGACGGAATGACCTTGCCGGTAGCGTTGACCACGATGTCGATGTGGCCCACCAGCGACCACAGCAGCGTGAGCAAGACCATCGCCATCAGCAGGCGCGCAGTCCAGCGCAGGCTGGCCGAATCGGGCGACTCCTGCAGCGACAGCGCGGCCGGCAGGAACTCGGCTTCCTGCTCGTTGTAGAAACCGCTCTTGCGCGGATCGCGCTGGCGCCAGGCATGCCGCAGTACGCGCCCATAGCGCTGCCACAGCGCCAGCCAGGCCCGGGAACGATGATGCAGACTCATGGTGTCTCCCCTTGCAATGGCTTGCCGGCCTGCAGCGCACACAGATGCGCATAGATGCCGTCGGGCAGCATGAGCAATTCCTCATGGCTGCCGCTCTCGACGACGCTGCCGCGCTCCATGACCACGATGCGGTCGGCATCGCGCACGGCCGACAGGCGGTGCGCGATGATGAGCACGGTGCGCCCGGCACAGATCTGGCGCATGTTGTCCTGGATGATTTTTTCGGATTCGTAGTCCAGCGCGCTGGTGGCCTCGTCAAAGATGAGGATGCCGGGATTGCTGATGAGTGCGCGCGCAATGGCGATGCGCTGGCGCTGTCCGCCGGACAGTCCGCTGCCCTGCTCGCCGACCAGGGTGTCATAGCCCTCGGGCAGTTCGCAGATGAAGTCATGCGCTCCGGCCAGCTTGGCGGCGGCGATCACCTGCTCGATCGGTGCGGAAGAATCGACCAGGGCGATGTTGTCGCGGATGGAGCGCGAGAACAGCGTGTTCTCCTGCAGCACCACGCCGATCTGCTGGCGCAGCGAGGCGGTGTCGATGATGGCGATGTCCTGCCCATCGACGGTCACGCGTCCGCTCTCGCAGACGTAGAGCCGCTGCACCAGCTTGGCCAGCGTGCTCTTGCCGGAGCCGGAGCGGCCGACGATGCCGATCACCTCTCCCGGCTGTATCTGCAGCGTCAGTCCGCGAATGACTTCCGGCGTCTCGGGACGATAGCGAAAACTCACCCGCTCAAGCGCGATCGCACCGGTCACGCGCGGCAGGCGGGTGCGCTGGCCGGCCACTTCGCTGCGCGCATCGAGCACATCGGCCAGCCGGCTCATGGAAATGCCGATCTGCTGGAAGTCGTTCCACAGCTGTGCCAGGCGCAGGATCGGCGCCGCCACCTGGCCGGCCAGCATGTTGAAGGCCACCAGCTCGCCCACGGTCAGGGTGTTGTCCACCACCTGCAGCGCTCCCATCCACATGATGCCCACGCTGACCAGCTTGCTGACCAGGTTCACGCCGCCGTTGGCCAGCAGGCTGATGTTGGTGGTGGTGAGGCCGGCGGCCACGTAGCCGGCCAGTTGCTGGTCCCACTTGCGCTGCCAGTGCGGTTCGACAGCCAGCGCCTTGACGGTATCCATGCCGGTCAGCGTCTCGACCAGGAAGGACTGGTTCTCGGCGCTCTTGTTGAACTTGTCATTCAGACGTGCGCGCAGCACCGGTGTGAAGATCAGGGACAACAGCAGGTAGACCGGGATGGAGGCCAGCACGATCAGGGTCAGCGGCACGCTGTACCAAAGCATCACGCCCAGAAAGATGAAGGAAAACATCAGGTCCAGCACCAGCGTCATGGCATTGCCGGTGAGGAAGCTGCGGATGTTTTCCAGCTCGCGCACGCGGGCAATCGAGTCACCCGCGCGGCGTACCTGGAAGTAGGCCAGCGGCAGGCTCAGCAGATGGGCAAACAGGCGCGCGCCCAGCTCCACGTCGATCTTGCTGCTGGCCTTGGCGAAGATGGCGGTACGAATCCCGGTCAACAGGGCTTCGAAGATGGTGGCGGCGATCAGGCCGACCGCAATCACGTTGAGCGTCATCATGGCGTGGTTGACCAGCACCTTGTCCATCACCACCTGGAAGAACAGCGGCGTGACCAGGCCGATGATCTGCAGTACCAGCGAGATCAGCAGCACTTCAGCCAGCACCTTGCGGTACTTGACCACGGCCGGAATGAACCACGTGAAATCAAAGCGCGAGGATTCTCCCGCATAGGTCGCCTGGCTGGTCATGAGGATGACCTGCCCGGCCCAGAGGGCGTTGAATTCGCTGCGGGTGAGTACCTGCGGTGGCTGCCCCGGACGCTGGATCAGCACGCGTGTGGCAGCACCGTTCTTGTCTTGCGGCGTGCTGTCGATCTTGGCCAGCACGAAGAAACGGCCACCGTGATCGATGCCGATGGCCGGCACCGGTGTGCGCTCCAGACGTGCCGCCTGCTGGCGGATGCAGCGCGCCTTCATGCCGAGCGCGCGTGCGCCCAGCAGGATGGTCTGCACGTTGAAAGGCTGGCGGCCGAAACGATGCTGCAATTGCTGGGCATCGGCCGCAATACCGTGCAGCTTGGCCAGCAGGATGAGGCACAGCAAGCCGCTGTCCGTCGCCGCCTGGCCGGAGTCATTGTCCGTCTGGTTCATAGCATTCCCGAGAGGGGTTGGATCGATGGCCAAGGGGCGGCAGCCGGCGCACGCATGCCGCGCCGGGCAGTCGGGACCATCTGCCCGCCTGCACCGCCGGTCTTGAAAGACCTGCTGGCCGCGGTCTTAGTGGGCAACGGTCAGCAGCACCTTGCCTTCGCTGGTGGCTCCGCTGTTCCACTCCATCTGCGTGGCCGCCGGGGGCGCGAAGATGGCCATGGCCTGTACCAGCTTTTCCACGTCGGTGTCGTAGAGCGTATTGCCCTCGGCGGTCTTGATGCGCTCGATGCGGTTGTCACTGCCGCTGGCCCCGCCGACGTACCAGTCCTTGATGGTGACCTGATCCTGCCCTCCCATGACATCGATCTGCAGATCATTGCCCACGTGCTTGAACCACAGGTTGGTCTGCTTGATATCACTGAACTGCAGCGTATCCAGGTTGCCCTTGGTGGCATCGTTGTCCACCACCAGATCGCGGCCATCGCCGCGGCTGAAGACATAGGTATCGTTGCCGGCCTGGCCGACCAAGGTGTCATCGCCCCGGCCACCGGTGAGGATGTTGTTGCCGCGGTTACCTACCAGTTCGTTGTCCAGCGCGTTGCCACTGCCATTGAGGTTGGCGTCGATCATCTTGATCGGGTCCTTGGTGTAGATGACGTTGGCACCATAGACATTGGCTACGTTGGCGAACTCCTCCATGCTCAGCAAGCGGCACATGTCGCTGGAATTGCCTCGCCCCGAATCGGCGATGTAGATGCCCTTGGCCACGCCCGTGGCTTCATCGCAGGCGGCCCCGGTGACGGTGACATAGTGATCGCCATGGATGAATCTGTCGCCGTCGGGGGCTCCCCACAGCCGCCCCGAATCGACGGTCAGGATCACCGCCTTGCCGGCCTTGACGGCATCGACCACGCCCTGCGGCTCAAAGTTGTTGCTGACGCGGTTGCGGATGCCGTAGCTGTCCAGCAGCGTGCTGCAGTTGTACTGGTTCATGCCGCCGCCCATGCCGTTTGCGTTCTTCGGTTCACACAGGGCCCGGCTGATGGCACGCCGCACGACATCGGGTTCGGCCACCGGCGTGCCGGCCATGTTGAGCACATTGGAAATGCTGGTCTCGCCGCAGGTACCGTCATAGCCGGCGATATCGCCGCCCTGGTCATAGTCCAGGTTGTAGCGATGCGGTGCGCCATAGACCAGGACTGACTGGCCATCGATGGTGGCGCGCTCCGGCGTGGTGGCGTCCATCAGTACCAGGTTCTCGACGTTGGCCCCCAGGGTCGTGCTGATGCGCGCGTAGACCGTATCGATGCCTTCGCCGGCCTGTTCCACTACCTTGTCGCCGACGTTGTCGATGAAGTAGCTGTCGTTGCCCTTGCCGCCGACCATGGTGTCGGCTCCCGCACCGCCATCGATCACGTTGTCCAGGCTGTTGCCCAGGATGAGGTTGTCCAGGCCGTTGCCGCCGGCGTTGTAGTTGTCGCCCTCCAGCAGATGCAGTTCTTCCACGAAGACCGGCAGCGCATAGCTGGCCCCGGCCAGCACCGTATCGGTGCCGCCGTTGTCACGCTCCAGCACCACGTCACCGGGGCTGCTGACCACGTAGGTATCGTTGCCATCGCCACCTTCCATGTGGTCATAGCCGGCACCGCCATCGAGAAAGTCATCGCCGCCTGCGGTGATGAGGGTATCGTCACCGGCTCCGCCATAGAGCTTGTCGTTGCCCACCACGCTGGCCGGCAGCGGCTGCAGCCAATTGGCGCGCACATCGCTGCCGAGCAGGTAGTCGTTGCCATCGCCACCGTAGAGGACATCATCCCCGTTGCCGCCGGTCAGGCGATCGTCACCGTCTTCGCCGTAGAGCATGTCATTGCCCTCGCTGCCAAACAGCTTGTCGCTGCCGGTGCCGCCCCGGAGCTGGTCGTTGCCGCCATTGCCCATCAGCGAATCGTTGCCGGCGCCGCCAAAGATCACGTCGTCATCGGCGGGGGCGCTGCTGAACCCGGCAGGAATGGCGCTGCCGATGTCACTGCCCATGATGGTGTCGTCACCATCGCCGCCAAACAGGCGATCATTGCCCCAGCCGCCAAAGAGGCTGTCGTTGCCGGCACCGCCATCGATGATGTCATTGCCGTCGTCCCCCGAGAGCTGGTCATTGCCATCCCCGCCGGCGATGCGGTCGTCGCCGCCAAAGCCGTTGATGATGTCGTCGCCCTTGCCACCCAGGAGCAGGTCGGCGCGGTTGCTGCCGCCGATCGTGCTATTGCCGTCGCCCCCCGTCTTGGTCGGCAACGCGCGATCCCTGGCCGACAAAGGCAGTGGCGTTTCATCCGGTGCCTGCGCCTGGAAGCGCGCATTGCCTGCAGTGAACACACCGTAATCGGCTGCGCGCAAGGCGTCGAACCTCACCCGCTGCAGGGCCTCGGCCAGGGTATCGATTTCGCCGGCTTGGGCGATGCCGTCCTGATTGAGGTCGGACCAGACCATCAGGCCCGACAGTTCCGTACCACTGAGCTGCCCGTCGTGATCGCCGTCCAGCGCCGCCAGCTGGGCTGCACTCACGCCTTGCAGCTTGCTGTCGAGAATGCGCCAGCTGCGATCACTTACGCTGTTCTTCGACTCAGCGGCGCTGGCCCCGCCTTCGCGGCACGCCTGGCGCGCGATGAAGCTGGCCGGATCGAGACGGCCCGGCTGCCGATAGGTGGCCGGTGCATTGGAGGGATCGGCCGACGAACGCACGCTGGCATCCGCCATCGCCAATGCGGGTGCAGGAGCAGCCGCTGCCACGGCAGCAGTGCTGGCGGGCTGGACCGGGGCAACCGGAGCGGCCGGCGCAGCCCGAACTACCGGCGCGGCAGGTGTCACGCTCAGCGCCGGGCCTGCGGCGACCGGCGGCAAGGTACTGGTTGGCAGCGCAGCGGGTGCCGCCGTGATCACCGGTGCGGGAGCGGGTGCCGGGGCCGGCGATGGCGATGAATCTGGTGCCAGCGGCATCAGTGCCGGGCAGAAGATATCGATGGGGCACAGCATCACCTGGTCATGCAGGAAGACCTTGACATACACCGGGGCCGGCTGGCCAGTCTGTACGCACACGGGTGCCGGGGCCGGCAAAGACGGGCAAGTGGAGGCCAACGGCGGGCAAGGGGCCGGATGTTGCACGGCCACGGGTGCAGGCACGACCGGTGACAGCGCGATCAGGGCTGGCACCGCTGGGGAGGCGGTCGTCTGCGCGAGCGTTGCAGATGCCCGTGCGGAAGTACTGCCAGATGCGGTGGCGGTGGCGATGGCGCTCGCAACCGGCGGCGCCGCTGCAGTCGCACCCGACTTGGCAACCGGCGTGCCGGCCGCCCGGTCGGGCAAGGCGCTCACCGCCGCCTGGGTGACCGCAGCGGGTGCGGCGGATGGCAGCACCGGTGCCAGCGATTTGGCCGGGGACACCGCCACGCGTTCGGTCTGGCCGGCTGCCTTGCGGATGGCGGTTCCGGCAGCCAAGGCCGCGTTGAACGTGTGAGAGGACGGCGCGGCCACCGGCAGTGCGGGTGCCGTCACATTTGCTCCCAGCTTGGTAACGGACGAGGAAGCCACGGCTTGCGCGCCAGCAGCCGGCAGCGAGGAGGGGGCACTGGCGGCCGCAAGGCGCTTGGCGTCAGCCGCCGCCAGCGTCTTCGCCGAAATGTGCGCAAGCACTTTTTCCGGCGTGACCAAGGTGATGATGGGAAGGATGTGGTTTCTGTTTTCGTTTGTTGTTTTCATGTTGTTTTCCCTGAGCGAGGTGAGGCACATACTTCTTGGCGGGGCAAAACCGCCGTCTTCCAGATGCGATGAGCCAGGGTCCGCAGTGACCGGCAGGACAACATGTCGCTGCTCTGTTTTCACTGCAAGCTCTCCCTCCCCAGGGCAGCTTGATTGGCTGACGACACAAGGTGTCACCCCATCCCACTTCTTCTGAAAGACAAAATGGTTTTGCCCCGTAGCAATTCAACCCCGGCACAGGCACCCGGTAAATCGCACCAAAGGGCCGCCATGCCGCTGAAAATGGCGGTCCCCGCCCCATGCGGCTTGCAGGCCAAATGAAAGTTTTTTCCGCGCCGCAGCGCGCAAAGCGCCACCCCATGCGACATACAGCGCCAATCAAATAGATCAAGCGGAAATGATATGAAGCTTTCTGTCCGTGGACGGCGCGCACGAAACTTCACCTAGGTACAGAACGAAGCGAGCATATTTTCATTTTTGAGACACATCGCCGCGTTACCACGAATGCTCTGCCCGCCGCAATACTCCAGAATCCCAATGTGACGAATGCGCCCTTGTGCTTTACCCTGTGATTCAGTAGATTGGCGAAAAAAATGAAAGTCCGAGAGCCACCCTCGAAGGTGCTCCGAGACAACGGAGACGGAAATCAATCACCCTGCCCCTCGCCGCCCGCAGACCTGGTTTGCGGCGTCGATGAGCGTCTTGCTTGCCGTTTCCGGATGTTTGACAGGCTGGTGCGAAATTTGCATCGTCTGACACAAAACAACAGGAGCCCGCGCCATGCATGCCGACCATTTTTCCGTTCATGCCGAACAGTTTTCGGATGTGGACCAGCAAGCCAGTACGCTCACCGGATGGGAGCAGGAGTACCAGCAACTGGGCAGTGGCCGTTTCGTCGGCGCGCTGGCCATGGTGCAGACCGACGAGTTCTGCTTCATCCGCGAGACCACCAACACCGCCCTGCACGAACGCATCGTGCCGCCGCCCGAGCAGATGGTCATCGGCATCTGCAACACCAGTGCCCGGGGCCACCTGCTCAATGGCCGGCCGCTCACGCAGGACCAGTTGATCGTGCTCGATGGCAGCCGGGCGCACCACATCCGCACCAACGGTCCGATCGAATTGCTGGGCATCTCGGTGCAGCGCGAGCTGTTCCTGTCGCAGCTGCACGAGCAGGATGAAGCCAGCGTGCGCAAATGGCTGGACCTGTCCGTGCTGCAGCTCGATGCGGCCACGGCGGGCATGCTGCGCCATTACTTCTCGGTCGCCTTCGATCTCCTCAACACGCCAGCGGGCAAGGCCACGCGGCCGATCAGCCCGCGTGCGCTGGCTTCCACTGCCATCAGCAACGTGGCGCTGGCGCTCTCGCTGAACCAGGGCCATCACGAACTCGAATCGACCCTGCCCTCGCGCCAGCGCCGCGAACGCATCGTGCAGAACGCCATCGACTACATGCGCACGCATGCGGGCGAGGAGATCGGCATCCTCGATGTGTGCCGCGCCACCCACGTGAGCCGCCGCACCCTGCAATACTGTTTCGAAGAACGGCTCGACATCTCGCCGCTGCAGTACCTCAAGGCGCTGCGCCTGAACGCGGCGCATCGCGAAATCAAGCGGCGCAGCAGCGAAGAACGCGGCCACGACACCATCGGCAACCTGGCCGCCCTGTGCGGTTTCAATCATCCCAGCCGCTTCGCCTCGGAATACAAGAAGATGTTCGGCGTCCTGCCTTCGGAAACGGTCATCAAAACGGCTGCACAATCCTGAGTCTGCCGGCACAGTCCGCATTGGTAACGCCGGTTACCAATACGGACTGTGCCGCTGCCCTGGGCAATTTTGGGGCAGAGGTCTAGCCATTTTTGGCAAAGCTGCCCTGTCTTGGTCCACCTCCTCCATCGTCCACTCTCATTTGCACCCGGAGCACGCATCACCATCTGCGCGTGCTCCGCTCAAGCCCGTCTCAAAATACGAGCTTTTCTCGCAATAAAACCGACCAATTGGTTGATTAATATTGTTTCCGGCAACAATCCTGTTTTTGTCACTGGTCAATTCAACGGTAAGGGAATAATCCGCTCTATTCTTCGACCCTGATCATCGTGCCGGAAAAATCAGGCAGCCTCGCCCTGAAAGCCTTTTTTACAGCCGATTGCAGCGGGTCCGTCTGGTTTTGCACCATCCCCTTCGGGCGTCCCTCCCGAAAATTGCTAAAAGCGGCTAACAGTACCGAGGTAGCCCCTTCTACATTCTCCCTCGTCCACTGCTCCCAAAAAAACCACCTATTCAGGACAACGCCATAAGCGAGTCAACTTCCCTGTGCGTCAGCGTTTTGTCAGACATGGGGCCCAGCCCGAACGGGTTGTGGCAATAGGAAAGGCCTCCACGCCTTGGGAGCGGTCCGCCATCCGGACTGCGCGGCAGCGCATCCGGCCAACGCACACCCGCATCACAACAAGGGAGAACAGCAATGAAGGTCATCCACATGAGCGCCATGGCCCTGGCGCTGGCTGCCACGTTCGCGCAGGCCGCCACGCCCGCCGACCTCGGCGGCAGCCTCACGCCGCTGGGCGGCGAGAAAGCCGGCGGCAACGGCGTGCCGGACTGGAAGGAAGACAACGTGGTCCTGCCCGGCTGGTCCTACGGCAAACTGCGCCGCGATTTCTTCAAGTACAAGGACGAGAAGAAAACCGAGACCATCGATGCCTCCAACGTCGACAAGTACGCCAGCAAGCTCAGTGCCGGCCAGGTCGCCCTGATCAAGCAGATCAAGGGGTACAAGATGGATGTCTACCCCAGCCACCGCTACTGCAGCGCTCCCGATTTCGTGGTGGAGAACACCAAGAAGAACACCAGTGCCAAACTCGGGGCCGATGGCTGGAGCCTGGCCGAGGCGGTGGTGCCGGGCATTCCCTTCCCCGTGCCCAAGAGCGGCGAAGAGGTCATGTACAACAGCAAGATGCGCTATCGCGGCGTGGCCCAGGAATGGAAGTCCACCATCACCGCCGTCTCGCCGCGCAAGGGCAGCAGCGAATGGATCAAGGCCGGGTCGCAGCAGACCATGTTCTTCCCCTGGGCCGCCAAGGGCAGCGTGAATCTCTCGACCCTGCCGCCGGTGGAGTACTACACCTACTTCGCCTACAACTCGCCCACGGCGCTGGCCGGACAAGCCTTGTCGCTGACCACCTTCCTCAACCAGGCCGGCGGCGAAACTTTTTACTATTTCCCCGGCCAGCGCCGCGTGCGCCGCATGCCCTCCTACGCCTACGACTCGCCGCAGATCGGCATGGAGAACCAGTACACGCTGGATGAGCCCATGGTCTTCAACGGCACCATCGACCGCTTCGACTGGAAGCTGGTCGGCAAAAAGGAAATGTACGTGCCGTATGGCAGCTTCGGTGCCACCGACTTCAAGGCCAAGTTCGAAGACGTGGCCGGTGACGAGTCCATCGCCGAGAGCGCCCGCCGCTACGAGCTGCACCGCGTCTGGGTGGTGGAAGCCACGGTCAAGGCCGGCGTGCGCCACCTCGCGCCCAAGCGCACTTTCTATGTTGACGAGGACAGCTGGAACCTGGTCGCCGCCGATGATTACGACGCACAAGGCAAGCTGTGGAAGCACCGTGAAGCCTACGTGATCCCGGTCTATGAGACCGGCAGCTGCGACCAGGCCGGCTTCGCGCAATACAACCTGGCCGAAGGCCGCTACGTGTTCGACCTGCACGCGGCCGGCACCGGCAAGGACATGGCCTGGGAAGTCGACGGCAAGGGCAATCCGCGCGCCAAGGCCAGCTTCTACAGCGCCGACAACCTGCGTGCCATCAGCGATCGCTGAGCGGTCCTGAGACGGCATCCGCAACGGGAGAGGAACAACAATGAAAAATCATCTGCAAACCAGGGTCATCGCATTGGCCGCCGCCACGCTGTGCAGCGGCGCGGCACAGGCCATCACCTTCGAGGGTGAGACGGTGTCCGGCAATTTCGATTCCACGGTCTCGCTGGGTGTGGGCGTGCGCGCCAGCAAGCAATCCTGCGGCCTGATCATCGGCAGCAGCGGCGGCAGTGCGGCGTCTGCCTCCGGTCCCAGTGCGCCGGGTGGCTGTGCCGATGCGCTGTCCTCGCTCAATGACCAGGGCGACCTGAACTACAACCGGGGGGACCGCTTCACCACCTATCTCAAAGGCACCCATGAGCTTTTGCTCAACATGCCGGAAGACGTGAAATTCCTGGGCCGCGTAAGCTGGCTGCGCGATTACTCGGCCACTCGCAGCACCGGCAACATCAGCGGAGCGAATACCACCGGCCGCGCGCTGTCGGATGATGCCACCAATGAATTGCATTCCAAGGTGCGCCTGCTGGACCTGTGGGTCAGCAAGTCCTTCGACCTGGGCGAGGAACGCGCCCGCATCCGCGTCGGCAATCAGGTGGTGAACTGGGGCGAGAGCCTGTTCATCGCGGGCGGCATCAACCAGACCAATGCCATCGACCTGATGCGCCTGTCCAATCCGGGTACGCAGTTGAAGGAAGCCATCCTGCCTGCCCCCATGGTCAACTTCGCCACCGGCCTGGGCCGTGGCTTCTCGGTGGAAACCTATGTGCAGCAAGGCTGGGAAAGCAACTATTTCCCGCCCGTGGGCAGCTACTGGTCGACCGCCACCGTGGGCAGCGGTGCCGATGCGCTGGGTGTGCCGGTCACCGGCCGTCCGCGCTCCACCGGCCAGTACGGTGTGGCACTGCGCTATACGCCGCCGGGTGCCGATGTGAACTTCGGCCTGTACGTGATGAACTACCACGACAAGTCGCCCGTGCTGTCGACCGCCAATACCGCCAGCGGCCTGGGCTATTCCTATCTGGAAGACCGCAAGATGGTCGGCCTCTCGGCCAATTTCCCGCTGGGCAACTGGGCCATCGGCACGGAACTGTCGTATCGGCCGAAGGATGCGGTCTCGCTCAACGGTTCGGTGCAGAACGCCAATGGCGGCCTGTGCCAGACCAATGGCAAGTGCTACATCGAGACCGAGAAATACCAGCTGGCCATCACCGGCATGCTCAGCCTCACCCCCAGCGAACACGGTGCCGTGCTCAAGACCCTGGGGGCCGATACCGCCACGCTGATGGTGGAAGCGGTGGCCATCAAGTATCCCAACCTGAAGAACGCGTATGGCGGCATCCCCGTGGCTGCGGGCCTGTGGGGCTGGGGCTATGACACCACGGCCAACGCCAGCAATACGCTGGCCAATGGCGGCAATACATCCGGCGTGGGCAGCGCGACTTCGTATGGCTACAACTTCGACTTCAGCTGGGTCTACGATGGTTCGGTGATCCCGGGCTGGCAGGTCATTCCCGAGGTCTACTTCTTCCATGCCGTGAAGGGCCGCACGCCCAATGCCACGGCGACCTTCATGGAAGGCGCGAAGATGGCCAACTTCACCGTGACCTTCACCCAGAACCCAGCCAAGTGGCAGGTGGCGCTGAACTTCGCCAAGTTCTGGGGCGGAGCCAGCGTGTTCGATCAACCGCTGCGTGACCGCAGCTTCTATGGCATGACCATCAGCCGCAACTTCTGAGGCCGCGCGCCCGGGCCCTCCACGGTCCGGGCGCATTGACGCGCAATCCCGTTTTGCTTGAAGCCGCCTGCGGGCGGCCCGTGTTTTTGAACTCCGACCCGAGACCACCGCACCATGGCCAACGCCCCTTCCCTGTTCAGTCTGGATAGACTCGAAGCCAGCCTGTTCCGCCTGCGCATTCCCATCCTGACCCTGCTGCTGGCCTTCACCGCCGTGCTGTCGTACTTCGCGCTGCAATTGCGCATGGACGCCGGCTTTGAAAAACAGATGCCGACCCATCACGAATACATCGACACCTTCAAGCAATACCGCGATGACGTGCTCGGGGCCAATCGCCTCAACATCGTGCTGCGCGCACGCAAGGGCAGCATCTGGACCAGGGAGGGACTGACCCGCCTGTCCGAAATGACGCAGGCCGTCATGTTCCTGCCCAACATCAGCCGGCTCGGCGTGCAGTCGCTGTGGACGCCCAACACCTTCGTCAACGAGATCACCGAGGAGGGATTCCGCGCCGACCCCGTCATTCCCGGCACCGTGATCCCCTCGGCGCTCACGCCGGAGACCATCGAACAGATCCGCAATACGGCCGTCAATGGCGGCTTCGTCGGCACCCTCATCTCGCGCAACCAGGACAGCGCCATGATCGTGGCCGAGATCAACGAGTTCGATGCCAAGGGTGACAAGGTCGACTATCTGGCCTACAACAAACTGCTCAACGACCTGCGCGCGAAATACGAGAACGCCGACTTCGAAGTGCAGATCATCGGCTTTGCCAAGCAGATCGGCGATGTGGCCGATGGTGCCGAAGGCGTCCTCAAATTCTGCGCCATGGCCCTGCTGCTGACTACCATCGCCGTCTACTGGTATTGCCGCTCGCTGCCCTTCACGCTGCTGCCGGTGGCCTGCTCGCTGGTGTCGCTGGTGTGGCAGTTCGGCACCTTGCGCCTGCTCGGTTATGGGCTCGATCCGCTGGCGGTGCTGGTGCCCTTCCTGGTATTTGCCATTGGCGTCTCGCATGGCGTGCAGCAGATCAATACCATCGTGCGCGGCATTGCCAGCGGCCAGTCCTGCGAAGCGGCGGCCCGCGCCAGTTTCAAGGGCCTGCTCATTCCAGGCGTGCTGGCGCTGGTGACGGCGCTGGTGTCCTTCGTCACGCTGGTGATGATCCCGATTCCGATGGTGCGCGAACTGGCCATCACGGCGTCCATCGGCGTGGGCTACAAGATCATCACCAACCTGGTCATGCTGCCGCTGGCGGCCTCGCTGCTGAAGGTCGGCAAGACCTATGCCGACAGCGCCATGCGCGCCCAGCAGGCCAGAGGCCGCTGGCTGGCCGTGCTGTCACGCTCGGCACAGCCGCGCGTGGCGCGCAGTATCGTCGTCATCACCCTGCTGGTGCTGGCCGGCTCGGCCTGGTACAGCCATGACCGCCTGGTCGGCACGCTGCAGCCGGGCGCACCGGAACTGCATGCCGACGCACGCTACAACCGCGATGCCCGCTGGATCGCGGACAACTACGGCAACGGGCTGGACTGGCTGACGGTGATCCTGTCGACGCCTTCCAATTCGTGCGACAACGTCAGCTTCGGGCGTTATCAGGATCAGTTCGATACGGTCATGCGGCACGTGCCCGGCGTGCTGTCCGTGAGCTCCTTCGCCGACCAGATGAAGATCTATAACGAGGGTTACAACGAGGGCAATCCAGCCATGTTCACGGTGCCGCTGGATGCCGCCAACTACGCCGCGCTGGCGGTGGAGATCGGGCGTGTGCGCGGCTTCCTCTCCAAGGACTGCAACATGCTGGCCAGCCACCTGTTCCTGGCCGACCACAAGGCCGCCACCATCAATGGCGTGATCCAGGCGGTGAAGGCCTATCGCGACCAGCACAAGCTGGCCGGACTGGAAATCCGCCTGGCCGCCGGCAACGCGGGCGTGATCGCGGCCGTCAATGATGAAGTGGAAAAGTCCGAGCTGCCCATGATGCTCTACGTCTACGGCGCCATCGTGCTGCTGGTGTTTGCGGTCTATCGCGACTGGCGCGCCATCATCGCCTGCTGCCTGCCGCTGACGGTGGCCACCTTCATCGGCTATGCCTTCATGAAGCAATTGCAGATCGGCCTGACGGTAGCGACTCTGCCCGTGATGGTACTGGCCGTGGGCATCGGCGTGGACTATGCCTTCTACATCTACAACCGGCTGCAACTGCATCTGGCCGCTGGCCTGCCCATTGAAGAGGCACTGCACAACGCGATCCAGGAAGTGGGCATCGCCACCATCTTCACGGCTATCACGCTGGCCATTGGCGTAGCCACCTGGTCCTTCTCCGACCTCAAGTTCCAGGCCGACATGGGCAAGCTGCTGGCCTTCATGTTCCTGGTCAACCTGGTCATGGCGATGACCGCCCTGCCCGCCTTTGCGGTGGTGCTGGAGAAGATGTTCCCGCGCAAGTCGCCCATCAAGCTCAACAGCGCCCTGGCGCACTGATTACCGATCGCAAGGACGAGTCATGATTTATTTCCGCAAACATTCCGTGGCGCTGGCCTTGGCCCTGCTGGCCGGTGGCGTCTCCCATGGCGCATTCGCGCAGGCCGGCGCAGCGGTCACGCTGTCACCGGCGCGCTCCGATGCGCATGCCCTGCACAACATGATGCTGGGCGCGACCCGCGCGGGCAACCGCATCGTTGCCGTGGGCGCCTATGGCTACATCATCCTCTCCGACGATGGCGGCGCCAGCTATCGCCAGGCCGACAAGGTACCGGTTGATCCCACGCTGACCTCGGTCAGTTTCGCCGGCACCGAGCAGGGCTGGGCCGCCGGCCACGGCGGCGTGATCCTGCATACCGCCGATGGCGGCAAGACCTGGGCCCTGCAGCGCAGCGACACCAGCGTGGACCAGCCGCTGTTCTCAATCTGGTTTGCCAATGCCAATGAGGGCTGGGCGGCCGGCCTGTGGTCGCTGCTGCTGCATACGCGCGATGGCGGCAAGAGCTGGCAGCAGGTCAAGCTGCCCACTGCACCCGGCCAGCAGCGCGGCGACCTGAACCTGCTGCACATCTTCCCCGGCCGCGATGGCGCGCTGTTCGTCTCCGCCGAGCAAGGCGTGCTGTATCGCTCGCTCGATGGCGGCCGGCACTGGGAGGCGCTGGCCACGGGCAGCAAGGCTTCGCTGTGGAGCGGCGTGGTCACCGCCTCCGGGGCCATCATCGTTGGTGGCCTGGGCGGCAAGCTGCTGCGCAGCGAGGATCGCGGGCAGCACTGGCAGGTACTGGCCTCGCCCACCAGCGGCTCCATCACGGCCCTGCGCAGCGAAGGCAATCAGGTCATGGCAAGCTCGCTCTCCGGTTCGCTGCTGGTGAGCGAGGACGACGGACGGCAATGGCGCATCAAGGCTGTGGCACGGGATGCGCTGACCACGCTGGAATTGCAGGATGGACGGGCCGAGCGGCCGATCGCGTATGGCAAGGGCGGGCAGGCCAAGCTGGAGGCGAGCGTGACGCGCTAAGCTTTCCCACTGGGGCGCGCACGCATCATGTCGCGTCGGGCATTAAAAAAGGATATCCACGGATATCCTTTTTTTGATACAACACCGTACGGTTATTTTTTCAAACTGATCACTTGCGGCTGCGTCACCCCCTTCAATCCCTCCTGCCCAAATTCCAGTCCCCACCCCGAACGCTTGTTGCCGCCAAAGGGCACCATGGGATGGACCATGCCGTGCTGGTTCACCCACACCGTCCCGGCCTGCAATCGGGTAGCCACTTCGGCAGCACGCTGCGTATCACTGCTCCACACCGACGCGCCCAGGCCGACGTCGAGCCGGTTGGCATTGGCGATGGCCTGCTCCAGATCGCTGTAGCGGATGATGGGCAGCACCGGCCCGAACTGTTCCTCATCCACCAGGCGCGCACCATCGCGGATATCCGTCACCAGCGTGAGCGGATAGAAATTGCCCGGGCCGTCCGGCAGCACGCCACCGCAGACGATGGTGGCCCCCTCTTCACGGGCACTCTCCACCAGCGCCGCCACCTTCTTCAATTGCATGGGATTCTGCACCGGCCCCATGGCGATGCCGGGCTGCAAGCCGTCGCCCATGGGCGTGGCGGCGATGATGGCCTTGAGCTCGGCCACGATCTGGTCATGCAGCGCATCGGGCACGTAAAGGCGCTTGGCACAGGCGCAGGTCTGGCCCATGTTGAGGAAGGCCCCCCAGAACAGGCCCGGCGCAATCGCCTTGGGATCGGCATCCTCCAGCACGATGGCCGCATCATTGCCGCCCAGTTCCATGGTGGTCGGCGTGAGGTTGCGCGCGGCCGCTGCAACGATGCGCGCACCGGTCGCACCGGAGCCGGTGAACATGATCTTGTTGACGTTCGCATCCTCCACCAGCAGGGCGCCCACGCTGCCATCGCCGCTGACGGTATTGAGCACGCCGGCCGGCAGTGCTTCCGCAATCACGCGCGCCAGTTCCAGGCCGCAGACGCTGGTGTATTCGGAGGGCTTGAGCACGACCGTATTGCCGGTGTAGAGCGCCGGGATGATCTGCCAGATGGAAATCATCAGCGGCCAGTTCCAGGGTGCGATGGCTGCAATCACGCCATAGGGCTTGCGATGCAGTTCGTCGCGCCGGGTCTGGTCCTCGAACACCACTTCCGGGGCCAGTTCCAGGCTGGCCGTGGCGCGCGTCCAGGCCTCGCAGCCCCACAGTTCGAAGCGCGAGCCCGGCACCTGGTCAGGACCTACGCCGCCCAGAGGACGGCCCTGCTCCAGCGTCACCAGCGTGGCCAGCCGTTCGGCGTTGGCGGCGATGGCATCGGCCACGCACTGCAGGTGCTCGCGCCGCTGCGCCAGTGACAAGGCTGCCCAGCCCGGCTGCGCCTGGCGTGCGGCGGCTACCGCTGCCGCAACCTCGATGGCATCGGAGTGCGGGAAGCGGCCCATGACCTGGCCGGTGGCGGGATTGTGCGAATCGAGCAGGCGGCTGCCCGTGCGCAACTGGCCGCCGATGATGTTGGATGCGATATGCATGGAGTCTCCTTGTGAAAAAAGACCGTCGGGCCGAAGCGCAGACGGTCAAGCTTTGCCGGCTTGGGGAAGCCTTATTTTTTCTTGTTCAGGCCGAGGGTCGGCGTCTCGTCGAAGAAGTTCCAGGGCTTCAACAGGACGTGCACCCATTCGGTGGGCATGATGGGCCACTCTTCGGCACGCGCCACGTGCGTGGTGCCGGTGGTCAGCCAGACCACATCGTCCTGGTTCACGATGGACTGGTTGTCCTTGACGAAGGCACCCAGACCGGTGTCCTCGTGCGAGCGGTTCGGATACTTGCCTTCCGGGAAGCGCTGCTGCGGGTCATAGCGGGTCACCCACAGCTGGCGGTCCATGAAGCTCAGGCGCTTGTTGAGCCATTCATCGGGCGAGAAATTGGCACCCTTGGCAATCGGGTGCGTACCGCCGGCATACGGGATCAACTGGTAAGAGACCGGATTGCCGACCTTGTTGAACTTGTTGGGGTTGCTCAACAAACGAATGGTCGATGCATCGAATTTCTGCGCCGCCTGCTGCTCGGTCTCTGCGGTGCGCTGCACGGTCTGCATGGTGCTGCTGCGCGGGCCGCCACGGGTGTTGGGCAACACCACCGGATCAACTTCGGTGAGCGAATTGCCTTCACCATCGATGTCCAGATCGAGACGGAAGTTGTAGATGTGCTGGTGCGTGGTGCCGACGATGTTGTGATCGATCAGCGTGCCGTAACGGGTATCCTCGGCCGCGCTGGCGTCACGCATGGTCGAGGACTTCACGCCCTTGACCGCTTCGATGCCGGTGGCGCCGGCATTGATGCCGATGGTCCCATTCTCGGCAAAGACCCAGTCGAAGATGTAGTCGTAATTGCCGACCGTGCTGATCCAGCGGATCACCAGCTCACGCCGCTCTACCGACAGATTGGGCTGGCCGTATTCCTGGTGCTTGAATTCCGGGCCGGCATAGCGTTCGAAGACGCCAATGGCGCGCGGGATGGTGCGCGGCTTGCCGCTGGTGTCGGCAAGCGTGGCATCAAGCAGCACCACGTTGTCAGGCGCATCCTTGCCGCGCTCGATGGGTGAGGTCAGCGTGCCCATGCCGTATTCACCCGAATCCAGGTAAGCCTTGAAATACCAGCCCACGTCCGGATCACCGTAAGGCACGATCATGCCGCCCAGCGAACCCTCGTACATGATCTGGCGCTTCTTGCCGTGGTCGTTGTAGGTGACGGTCGAGAACATCAGGCCCACGCGCGAATCCAGCTTGAAGTGCATCTCCCAGTTGCGCCAGCGCAGGGTGTTGCCGGTGATGGTGTAGTTCTTGCCCTCGGGCTCGCTGATGTCCAGCGGTTTGGGTGGCGGGACCAGTGCGCGGCCGCTGCCGTCGTAGCCGGTCGGTTTCATCGGCACCGGGATCACGCCGTTGTCTTCGATCTTGATGACTTTCTTCTGCACCAGGTCGACCACCGCCACCAGGTTTTCGATGGGATGCGCCCAGTAATTGCCGTCGCCGACATCCAGGTAGCTGACCACCTTGAGCAGGCGGGCATCTTCCTGCAGGGCATCCTTGCCGCCGAAGTAGCCCACGGTCAGCGGGGTGGCCACCACCTTCTTGATGTCGGTGATGCCGCGCTTGGCCAGCGCCTGGGCGTAGTCGGGGCTGGTTTCCATAGCGTTCTGGACGGTGGCGAAATCATCCACCAGCACCATGCCGTGCACACCGGTCTTGGGCTCCCAGCGCGTCACGCTGCGTTGACCGAGATCCACCGTGCCTTCGATCACCTGGCTGCCATCGAGCAGGGTGAAATCGGCGCGCCGGGCAAAGGTCTGTCCGCGTTCGCCGAGGGCGAATTTCCAGACCTGCTCCTTGGGCGGTTCGGCCAAGGTGATTTCGGTAAAGCGATAGGACGGCTGCCAGCGGCCACTGGCCTTCAAGACATCCAGCGTGGCATTGATCTCATCGGCGCTGAGCGGGTTCAGCGGATGCGGCACCGCCTCGATCTGGAAAGTCTTGTCCAGGCTGGGTGCAAAGACGGTATTGATGAATTCGTCGGAGACATAGGGCTGTCCGTTCTTCATCACCAGCGGCACCGGCAGCTTGACGCTCTGGCCGTTGACCAGCGCCGTCGTGGCGCGCGGCTTGACGCGCACGGTCACGCTGTTGCGCTGGATGGTCCACAGCCCCGCATAGGCATCCCAGCGCACGGTAGCGCCGAAATCTCCCAGGGTCTTCTTGAGCGGCAACATGTGCGCGGCCGCTCCATGGGCGGCGACCGGCAGCGGCGCCAGCAAGGCAGTGGCCAGGCTGGCTACGGAAAGCGTAGACAAGACCGCCTTGCGCAGCAGGCGGGAACGGAAACGAGTGGAGGTCATGGTCGGAACGTGTCGGTGTGGAACGGGTGTGATGGATTATTGCGTTCCCTTCCCGCACCGGCGTAGCCCGATTTGGCAAACCTGCGCGCCGCACGAGGTCCTGCGGCGCGCGCAGTCTGCGCTCTCTTCCCGCATGCAGCCTTTCTTTGCCCCTGATGTCTCCGGATTGCACCGCTCAAAAGCAAAACAGCCCCCGCACTGCGGAGGCTGTTTTGCCGTTTTCGGCTATGTTTTTCGGCGCTCTCAGAACTTGTGCCGCAGCCCGATACGCAGGACATTCTGGCTGCTGTCGTCCGCCGGTGCCGACGAATAGGCCGCGCTGATGACGCCGGGATTGAGCACGTCGCTTGCCGACTGGCGGCTGGCCATGGCATAGAGATCGGTGCGCTTGCTGAAGAAATAATCGATGCCGACATTGAACTGCGTGGTGTGTCCGCGCGTAGCACCACCGCTGGCGCGGGACAGATCAGCACGATCATGGATGACGCTGCCCAGCAGGTGCAGCTTGGCATTCATCGCGTAATCCACGCCGACGTCGAACACATTGGCGCGGGTAGCGCTGTTGATGGCCACCAGTCCGCTCGCCGCCAGCGGCTGCTGGGTCGGGCGGCGCACCTGCGACCAGGCTGCGAACAGCTTGGCCGGACCGGCCTGATAGCTGGCCCCCAGGGTGAAGGTCTTGAGGTCGGTATCACCGGCACTGGACGGCGGCGTATCCGCGGCCAGCTTGCTTTGGTAGTAAGCGGCACCGATGCCGGCATTGCCGCGCCGATAGTTGGCTCCGACGCCGAAGGCTTGTCCCGCTGAAGTCTTTCCTGCGACCTCGCCGAAACCATAGAACAGGCTGCCGGTAAAGCCCTCCATCTCGGCCGTATCGAAACGCAGCGAATTGCTGGTCCGCGCCCCGGTCAGGCGATCGAGGCTGTTGAAGTGGCCGGCACGCACACCGCCACCACCGAAAATCTGGAAGGAACTGTATTGCAGGCCGATCTCTTCCAGATAGTCGGTCTGGCGGCCGATGGTCAGGGTGCCATATTGACTGCTCAGGCCGATCACCGACTTGCGGTCGAACAGGCTGCCCGGCGTGGCCATGGCGCCGTCGTCAGCGGAGAATCCGTTTTCCAGCTGGAAGATGGCCGCCAGTCCGCCACCCAGTTCCTCGCGGCCGCGAAAGCCGATGCGCGAGGCCATGGCGTCACCGGAGTCGACACTGACGCGGCTGTTGTTGCCGGCACCGACCTTGCTGGTATAGACCAGGCTCATGTCGATGACGCCATAGACGGTGACGCTGGAAGTCTGGGCCTGGGCACATTGGCTGGCGTTGAGCAGCCCCAGGGCGGAAAGAGTGAAGACGAGTTTTTTCATGAGAAGCGTGCCGCACGCGGCATGGTGCAGAAAACGTCAAATCATCCCGGGTGCTTTCTGCCGGGTGGAGGGAGGAGAATGGCACTGGCCGGGTCCAGGGAAGGCACATGGTAGGAGCCCCTTCCCCCCGCAGCAATTACCTCTTGGGATAGTGCCCGCGCGGGTCATTGCGGCTGGCGCGAAGCCTGTGCCCATGCCATACTTGCGGCGGCCCGCTGACGCTTTTTGCGCAGTGGCGCGCAAGTTCGGTACACTGCCCTCTTCCAACCTTGCCCTCGCTGGCCTGACCTGATTTGAACAACGCCGCCACCTTCCGCCTCGAACCGTCCAGCCCGCCTGTGCTGCACGTGGAAGGCGACTGGACCTTGCGCAACTACCGCGCGCTGTCGCACCAGATCGCACAGCAACGGCCGGCGGTAGACGATCAGCTGGTGCTGACGTTTTCTGCACTGACCGCCTTTGACACTGTGGGCGCCAAGCTGCTGGTGGATCTGCTGGGCGTGCCCGCAGCCTTGCGCCAGACCGGCGACGACAGCAATCTGCCGCGCGCCTGGCGCGGCCTGCTGGCCGCCGTGGCCGAGGCCAAGGCGATCGCCATGCCCAAGGCCGCCCCGCCGCCGCAGGCCTGGATCACCGACATGCTCGAACGGGCCGGCGTGGCCACCCTCAACCTGCGCGCCTGCTCGCGTGGCCTGCTGGGTTTTGCCGGACTGTGCCTGCAGACCTTGGCGGCCTCGTTCTGGAGGCCTTCGCGCTGGCGCTTTACGGGCGTAGTGGCCCAGGTGGAACAGACCGGGCTGGATGCGGTGCCCATCGTCTCCCTGCTGACCTTCATGGTGGGTGCCGTGGTCGCCTTCCTGGGAGCGACCGTGCTGGCCGATTTCGGCGCCAGTCTTTATACGGTGGACCTGGTGGCCTTCTCCTTCCTGCGCGAATTCGCGGTGCTGCTGACGGCCATCCTGATGGCCGGGCGCACCGCCAGTTCCTTTACGGCGCAGATCGGCTCAATGAAGGCCAACGAGGAAATCGATGCCATCCGCGCCCTTGGACTGGACCCGATCAACCTGCTGGTCCTGCCGCGCATCATCGCGCTGCTGATCTCCATGCCCCTGCTCACCTTCATCGCCATGATGTCGGGCCTCTTCGGCGGGGCCATGGTGTGTGCGCTGTCGCTGGACATCAGCCCGACCATGTTCCTCTCGCTGCTGCAGCAGGATGTGGGCATCCGCCACTTCGTGCTGGGCATGGTCAAGGCACCGCTGTTTGCCTTCGTGATCGCCATCATCGGTTGCAACGAAGGCTTCAAGGTCAGCGGCAGCGCCCAGTCGGTAGGCCAGCACACCACCTCCAGCGTGGTGCAGTCGATCTTCGTGGTGATCCTGCTGGATGCACTGGCGGCCCTGTTCTTCATGGAGATGGGATGGTGACCCCGGCGCACGACGATCAGGCCGTCGAAGCGATCATCGACGTGCGCGGCCTGCGCAACCAGTTCGGACCGCAAGTGGTCCATGACCAGCTGGACCTGCAGGTGCGGCGCGGTGAAATTCTGGGCGTGGTGGGCGGTTCCGGTACCGGCAAATCGGTCCTGCTGCGCAGTATCGTCGGCTTGCAACGTCCTGCGGCCGGACAGGTGAAAGTGTTCGGACAGGATCTGTCTGCACTGTCCACCGAAGCACGTTCGCAGTATGAGCGTCGCTTCGGTGTGCTGTTCCAGCAGGGCGCATTGTTCTCTTCGCTGACCGTGCTGGAAAACATCGCCCTGCCCCTGACCGAATACGGCGGGCTCGATGCCGATGAGGCGCGTGGGGTCTCGGCGATGAAGCTGGCGCTGGCCGGTCTGCCCATTGCCGCCGGTGACAAAACTCCGGCAGAACTCTCGGGCGGCATGATCAAGCGCGCGGCGCTGGCCCGTGCGCTGGCGCTGGATCCGGACATCCTGTTCCTGGACGAACCGACCGCCGGCCTCGACCCCATCAGCGCCGCCGCCTTCGACCGCCTGATCCTGACCCTGCGCGATGCGTTGGGTCTGACCGTGTTCCTGGTCACCCATGATCTGGACACCCTCTATGCCATCTGCGACCGTGTTGCCGTGCTCTCGGCCAAGCGCGTGCTGGTGGCCGACCGCATCGAGGCCGTGGCGGCCTTCGATGATCCGTGGATACAGCAATACTTCCAGGGCCCGCGCGGACGGGCCGCCAGCCAGGCCGCACTGCGTGCTTCGGCCACCCCAACGCATCAAGGAAACGCCTAATGGAAACGCGTGCCCATCACGTCCTCATCGGACTCTTCACCATCCTGGTCGCCCTGGCGGCACTGGTGTTCTGCCTGTGGCTGACCAAGGTCGGCCAGGACCGCGACGTCGACTACTACACGGTCATCTTCAACGAGGCGGTCAGCGGACTCTCGCGCGGCAGCCCCGTGCAGTACAGCGGCATCAAGGTGGGCGACGTGGTCGGCCTGAGCCTGGACCCGGCCGACCCGCGCAAGGTGCGCGCCCGTATCCGTGTGACCGGCAAGGCGCCCATCAAGGAAGACACCGGCGCCAAGCTGGCCCTGGCCGGCATCACCGGTACCGCACTGATCCAGCTGACCAATGGCTCGCCCGAGAGTCCTCGGCTGGAGTCCAAGGATGGCAATGACCCGATCATCATCGCCTCGCCCTCGCCGCTGTCGGCGCTGCTCTCCAACGGCGAGGACCTGCTCTCCAACGTCAATGAAGTGCTGCTCAACGCCAAACAGTTCCTGGCCCCGGAAAACGCGCGCCGCCTGAACCAGACCCTGGCGCACCTGGAACAGCTGACCGATACCCTGGCCAACCAGCGCGGCAACGTCGGCACCGCCATGCAGGAACTGGCGGCAGCGGCGCGCCAGGCCAATCTGGCCATGCAGTCGGCGAACCAGTTGCTGGCCACACGCGGCAATGACGCCATGGGCAACCTGCAGCAAGCCATGCGTTCGCTGGCGGCCAGCAGCCAGCAGATCGAAAAGCTGATCCAGCAGAACCAGGCCGCCCTCAACAACGGTGCCCAGGGCGTGGCCGAGATCGGCCCGGCCATCACCGAGCTGCGCGGCACGCTGGCGTCGGTGCGGGCCATCAGCCGCAAGCTGGAAAGCAATCCCGGCGCCTACCTGCTGGGCCAAGACAATCTTCAGGAATTCCAACCATGATGACCCCGCTCCTGCGCACCGCCCTGGTGACCGCCAGCCTGGCCCTGACCGCGTGTTCGATTCTTCCCAAGTCCGATCCGCTGGCGGTCTATCGCCTGCCGCCACTGGCTTCGACCCATGCGGCGAGCACCGGCACGCCCTATCGCGCACTGCGCATCGCCACCCCGGCGGCCAGTCGCAGCATCGACAGCGAACGCATCCTGGTGCTGCCTGAAGGCGACGTGGTCAAGTCCTACGCCGGCGTGCGCTGGAGCGATCCGGCACCGCAGTTGCTGCGCGACCGCCTGCTGGATGCCTTCCAGGCCGACGGACGTTTCCCGCGCCTGTCCGGTGACAATGCCAACATCGCGGCCGAGGTCGAACTCGATGGCGCACTCAACGCCTTCCAGACGGAATATCGCAACGGGGCGCCCTGCGTGGTGATCGTTTATGACGCGCGACTGGTGGACACCGCCACGCGCCAGCAACTGGCGGCGCGGCGCTTTGCGGTGGTGGAAGCGGTGGCCGGCAGCAAGGTGCCCGAAGTAGTCAGCGCCTTTGGCAGCGCCTCGGCGCGGTTGGCGAGCGAAGTGGTGGCGTGGGCCACAACGGTGCGATGAACGGATTTTCCGGACGCGCCATTATCCGAACGTAGCATGGGCAGGCGCACGAGGCTGTGGCAATCTGACCGGTATTTTTCTTGCGGATCGGAAAGCAGCCATGGACAAGTTGCAAGCGATGGAAACCTTTGTCGCCGTGGTCGAGAGCGGCAGCTTCGTGGCCGCCGTGGAGGTGACCGGCCAGTCCAAACCGGCGGTCTCGCGGCAGGTTTCGGAGCTGGAACAGTTCCTCGGCATCCGCCTGCTCCACCGCACCACGCGGCGGCTCTCGCTGACCGATGAGGGCCGCGTCTACTTCACGCGTTGCAAGGAATTGCTGGAATCCATCCAGGATGTGGAGAGCGAAGTCGGGCTCAATTCCGACCAGGCCTGCGGACGGCTGCGCATCGGCGCTCCGCAGGATTTCGGCGTGGAGCAACTGGCTCCGCTATGGGGCAAGTTCACCGAACAGAATCCGCTGATCACGCTCAACATCACCTTGTCTGACCGCACCATCGACCTGCTTGAGGAAGGTTTCGACATGGCCATCCGCATCAGCACCCTCGGTGACAGCCGCATGGTGGCGCGGCCGCTGGCACCGGTGCGCATGATTGCCTGCGCCTCGCCGGCCTTCCTGCAGCGGCACGGTACGCCGGTGAGTCCGGCGGAACTGCGCGACTATCCCTTCATCTCCTACAGCTACCGCAACGGCGGCGATGAGTGGCATTTCAAGCATGAGCACGGCGACACCTGCACGGTGCGCGTGCGCTCCACCGTCTACGTCAACAATGGCGCTACCTGCCGTGCCATGGCCATGGCCGGCCAGGGCATCGCGATCCAGCCGGACTTCATCGTCAACGCGGCAATCCAGTCCGGTGAACTGGTGGAATTGTTCGAAGGCTGGAGCACCGGCGAGCAGCTGGTGGTGCATACGCTCTACCCGACCCGCACGCATCTGCCGCCCAAGGTGCAGCGCATGCGTGATTTTCTGGTGGAGCAGTTCAAGGTACCGCCATGGTGCCCGAAGCAAGTAGCTTAAATTATTTAGTTCATTCTCAATTTCCGGTCCAGCGCAGGAACAGCGGCATCAGCACCGGCACCAGCACGGCGGTGAAGACGCCATTGAGTCCCATGCCCAATCCGGCAAAGGCACCCATCTCTGCACCGACCTGCAAAGCGCGCGCGGTGCCGATGCCATGCGAGGCCACGCCCAGCGCGAAGCCGCGTACCGGATGGCTCTCGATGCGCAGGAAGTTGAGGACGTAGCGTGCCAGGACCGCGCCCAGGATGCCGGTGCAGATCACCAGCACGGCGGTCAGCGACGGCAGGCCGCCGAAGCGTTCCGAGATGGCCATGGCAATCGGCGTGGTGGCCGACTTGGGTGCCATGGAAATGACGATGTCGCGCGAGGCCCCCATGGCGTAGGCGATCCCGACCGCCGAGACCACGGCCGTCACGGAACCGGCGGCCAGTCCCAGCATCAGCGGCAGCACTGCGCGGCGGAAATTGTGCCACTGCTTGTAGAGCGGCATGGCCAGCGCAACCGTGGCCGGTCCAAGCATGAAATGCACGAATTGGGCGCCTTCGAAATACGTCTTGTAGGGCGTATGCGTGATGCCCAGGATGCTGACCACGATGACGATGGCGATCAGCACGGGATTGGCCAGCGGGTGGTAACCCAGGCGCCGGTAGATCCGCAGTGCCACGAGATAGGCCACCAGCGTGGTCGTCAGCCCCAGCAGCGGCGAGGCCGCCAGGTAGACCCAGACATCGGTCAGACGGGCCAGGCCGTGCATCAGTGCGACTCCTCATCGTGATCCGGCTGGCGTGCCGCAGAGAAGCGCTTCATCGCTGCATTGGTCACCAGCGCGCCGACGGCGATGGCCAGGACCGTGCTCACCACCAGCGCCACCGCGATGGCCGGCAGATCGCCTTTGAGCTGGCCGGCAGCGGCAATCACGCCGACACCGGCCGGCACGAACAGCAGCGACAGGTGCTGCAGGATGCCCCAGGAGGTCGGCTCCATCAGCTGCGCCAGGCGTGAGGAAGAGAGAAAGGCGATCAGCAACAGCAGCATGCCGATCACCGGACCGGGAATGGGCAGGCCCAGCAATTGCGCGGTGCCTTCGCCCAGGCATTGGAAGACCAGGAGGATGGCGAGGGGGGTGAGGTTCATGACGACTCGCTGAGAGTATGGAGGCGAGATCATTATAAAAGCTCGACTGCAAATCTTGCCCTAGCGGCAAAGTCCGAGGCCTTCACCATCCCACCGATCGACAATCCTGCTCAACAAAGATCAGACAACTATTGGTCAGTAGCCACCTCAAGCGGTTCCCACCTGATGACCTTGGCGGCGCTTGGAGACATTGGGGCCAACTATTGTCCCGGCCACGGGATCTTGGCCCCGCTTCAGCAGGCTTTCCCAATATTTTTGGGCAGCGGCTGGGCCGCCGTTTTTTTCGATGATCGAAAGTGGGGTATCGAGAGTCCAGGTAGAAGGCAGTAAGCTTTTGCTCCTAAAAACACTGCTATGGAAAGACCACGCCTCCTTGTAATCCACATCTCGATTAACCCTACCTGCACTGTCTGCGGTTCTAGACAATTGATCTAAGTAAGCGTACGCCATCTCACTTTTAATGCTTATCTCTTGGTCCCGAGATAATGTTTTTCCAGATTGCTGGACCGCTTGATAGTTCATGAACGTTAAGGCAGCCACTCCAGATAGCGTGTCACTATTGACGACACCTCGGGCAAGCAAAGAGTAGGAATAACCCTTGCTCGCTAGCCATGTGTAAGCATCACCTGCCCTTCCTTCTACAACCATGCTTTTTAATCGATCTATTTCAACTAGGGTGATAGTTTGTGGCATGTTTCTGACTCAACTTAGCTTTCAAGAATGTTCATCCGGACAGGCTGGAGCAAAGGCAACGCAACCCACTACGAAACGAAGAAATAACTTCTTTGCCTTGTCTTCAAGCATTTCCCACTCCCCCAACCTTGAAGATCGGTATGTGATATATCCCTCAACGACGGCATCCGGCCACATGGAAAAATAATGCTCGCAATAAAACTCTCCATTGGGAACTGGAGTCTTTCCAGCGCGACACTCAATAAACGTGGCAATTTGTGAGTTAACTCGCCGAAAGTAGTAGTGATAGTTATTGCGATCGTAAGTCGACTCGTCTACTGGAAAGGTTTTCTCCATTTGGAGCCCAAAAACCTCTTGGTCTTGGGTCTTAAACTCGATTCCCTTCGCCAACCTGTACTTCCGATTCACCAAATGGCCATTCAGAATTGAATGGATTCCCCAGCTCTCCAATGCCGGCGAATTTCCCTTGAATGAAAAATCAATCCATTCACTCTTCTCCGACGTACGATTCCAAAGAGCAAAATTCCAACTCTTGAAATTTTCTTCCGTCAGCGGTTCGACATCAGGCAACCGAACATGAAAAGTCAAACTGATGATGGGCGATGCCAACGTACGCGGCTCTTCTGGTCCCTCACTTTCCTTCGGCGCCCAGGGACTATCGTCCTCGTACTGCACCATATACGGCCGACCACCTCTCATGAAGTTTGCCGGCACCCGCACTTGTACTCCGCTCAGGTGCCCTTCCACATAGGGGAATGGCGTCGTCAAGTGCGCTGGCGCGCTTTCCTCTACCACAGGCTGGGTCCAGCGCTTGGCGAACTGCACCAACTGCACAACCGCCAGCAGCAGCATCGACAGAACGACAAGCGCCAGATATATCCGCGTTTTATTCATCGTTTGAAAGATGGTTTCTCATACACCAAAGCAGGAAACGCCTTGCAGAGATTCATCTGGAGCACCCCAAGGGAAATATTGAATTCACTGGATGAGCAAATAGTCTTTCAAGTAATCAGAAAATCGACGTATTCGAGGATTTATTCCGACAGCTCTGCCACACCGCCAAGCTTGCGATACTCGTTGATTTACCCAGATTGAGGGAAGCCTTTTCGCGGCCAAATCCGAACTAAGGAAATTTCCTACGATTTATTCGAAATTGGAATCGTCCGATTTCTATCGCGATGTCGAACATATCTTGTGCGGCATCAAAAGCCACGAAATTTCCCGAGATCACCGGCGGTCAATGGGGCTAAAGATTTTCTGCAATCTGCCGAACCGATTCGGATCCAGATCAGCGCGTGGAATGAAAGTCTTCCTCTGGACCGTAACAAGCGGGTTGGCAAAAGCTTGCCTCTGCAACGAACCAAATCCAGGGCAACCTTGTCTCAGCTCGCAGGCTGCCCGTCGCAACTCCGCAGCTTGCCGCAGCCCCTGCGCGGCGCTGACGCCAACAACAATTCAAACATGGCGCGTCGCCAGCGAGGACCTCCACCACGATTTGAACCAGGCGCGCTCACGCAGCCTTTACTGGAGCATCATGGACCACGCCACGCCCAGTCGCCCTCTGCGGGTGCTGTCGATTTTCGGTACCCGCCCCGAAGCCATCAAGATGGCACCGCTGGTCAAGGCCCTCGATGCCGAGCCCGCCATCGAGTCCATCGTCTGCGCCACCGGCCAGCACAAGCAGATGCTGGCGCAGGTACTGGAGCTGTTCGCCATCGAGGCCGATCACAGCCTCGATGTGATGGTGCCGGACCAGACGCTCAACGGCCTCTCCGCGCGCCTCTTCGCCGGCATCGACCAGTTGCTGGAGCAGACCCGGCCCGACCGCGTGCTGGTCCACGGCGATACCACCACCGCCATGGTGGCGGCCATGGCGGCCTTTCACCGGCGCATCCCGGTCGGTCACGTAGAGGCCGGCCTGCGCACCCATGACATGCACCAGCCCTGGCCGGAAGAGATGAACCGGCGCACCATCGATGTGGTCAGCGACCTGATGTTCGCCCCCACCGCGCAGTCGCGCCGCAACCTCGAAGCAGAAAACCTGCAGGGAAAAATCGTGGTCACCGGCAACACCGTCATCGATGCCCTGCAGATGACAGTGGCCCGCATCGATGCCGATGCCGGGCTTCGCGCCCAGCTCGATGCCGCCCTGCCGCGGCTGCTACCTGAACGCCGCCTGCTGCTGGTTACCGGCCACCGGCGCGAGAACTTCGGTACCGGATTCCTGCAGATCTGCCGCGCACTGGCCCAGTTGGCGCAACGCGATGACCTGCAGATCGTCTACCCGGTGCACCTCAATCCCAACGTGCGCGGCCCCGTCATGCAGGAGCTGTCCGGCCTGCCGCACCTGCATCTGATCGAGCCGCTGGACTATCTGCAGTTCGTGCGGCTGATGCAGCGCGCCCACGTGATCCTCACCGATTCCGGCGGCGTCCAGGAAGAAGCGCCCGCATTGGGCAAGCCGGTTCTGGTCATGCGCGACGTCACCGAACGCCCCGAGGCCGTGGCCGCAGGCACCGTGCAACTGGTCGGCACCGATACCGGCCGCATCGTCGATACCGTGGCCACCCTGCTGAGCGAAGACCGGCTCTGGCGCAGCTTCGCACGCAAACAAAATCCCTATGGCGACGGACAGGCCTGTGCCCGCATCGTCGATGCCATTCTCGGACGCAACTTCCAGCCCTTCTCTGCCTGACTCATCCATTCGCAAGCCATGGGCGGCGAGACGTTGCGGTTTGTGTCGTCGTCCCGTTTACTTAGTTTTTTATGGAAAGTTTTCCCGGCCAGAACCGAGTGAAATCAAACAATATAAAATATTTTTTACGTCCCCTGATGTAGGGAATTCTCACAAACATCCTTGTCAGTGTTGCGTTACCCCGCCTTTTCTCCCCAGGCGAAATCAGCCAGCAGCTCCCCTTTCCCCATGCGCCCCTCCGGGCGATGCCAGACGGCAATCGCCCGAAATACTTAGTTTTCCCGGCTCGCCATTTCAAGCAAAAAATCACGGAAAAATGGACACAAGGAAAGTGTCCGCGTGCTGCAAGGTGTAAAGAGTGATATCGAACATGCAACCAAATTGACCTCCCTCCGCTCCTACCGCACGCAACCGAGCCACGCAACCGAACAACAAACAATTCAACGAAACGCCACAAGGTCCGGACTACGCGGACCGATGGTCCCTCTTGCGACAGGAATCTGATGATTGCACGCCACCACCCCCAGCCAGCGGCTGCGCGCCGCCTGCGCTTGTCCGCGGGAACGCCGATGTTCATGACGCTCGCCGTCGCGATGCTTGCCGCCGGCTTTTCGCCGGTCCTGCTGGCCGCCCCCGCAGGCAACAACGCCGCCGCTGACGCTTTCCGCACCTTGACTGACGATACCTGGATCGAGCGCCGCGAGACCCTGGCCTCACTGGGCATCACCTCGCCGCTGGTGCTGGCGTCCAATGACAGCAGCCGCGAACTCTATCTGCCGGTGCCGTCCAATGTGCCGCTGGCGGATGCCAATCTGAAACTGGACGCAAAGTATCTGCGCGCCGACGGCGGACGCACCACCATGGTCCTGGCCATCGATACCTATCCGGTCGCGGCGCGTGCGATGACGGCCGATCAGGGCGATGCCAGCCTGGCGCTGGGCATCGACGGCGCGCCTCGCGCCAATGGATTCGTGCGCATGGGCGTGAACTGGACCACCATGCTCTCCGGCCTTTCGCAATGCGCCGACCCGCGTACGCCCGGCAACGTGCTGCAGGTGAATCCCGATTCCTCCTTCAGCTACCGCTACGACAGCCGCGCCATCGGCGACCTGCGCACCGCCTGGGGGGCGCTGCCGGCCCTGACCTCCATCATGGTGGCGGGACGCCAGCTGGATGCACAGAGCTACGACAGCGCCTGGCGCATCGGTGTGGCGCTGGAACGCGCGGGCAAGCACAGTACGGTGACGGTGCTGCCGCGCGTGGGTGACGTGATCGACCTGAGCCGCCTCAACGTACCCGATGGGCTGCGCGGCATTGCCGCGTTTGCCGCGCTCAAGGGCAGCGGCCAACATGCCCTGAAGGATCCCGCCGAAGTCGGCGCCTTGCTGGCCCTGGGCCGCAACCAGGTGCGGGCCGACATCGTGGTGGCCGATGCAGCGCTGCTCTCCGGTATCGACAGCGCCATGAACGCCCTGCAGCAGCAGGTGCAGGCCAGCGCGCCCGACGCCATGCCGGCCTTCAGCGCCTGGCGCGCCCGCGTGCAGCCGCAGTCCGCCAGCCTGCAGGCAGGTGAACTGCGGCTGTCGTCAGCCTTCGGCCATCCGGTGATCCTGGCGGGTGCGCAGTCCGGCCCCGCCTTTGCACAGATGTTCGACCGCTACTGGCGCAACATCAGCGGTGCCGCCTCGCTGGTGGCACGCACGGCGCACAAGCCGGTGACGGGTGAAGACTTCATCCTCCTGAAAAACCTGGGCGGCGCGCCCGGCAGCATCGATGTGCTCAGCCGCGCCGACTGGAGTGCGTCCTTCGATATCGCCGAAGTCGCCAGCGACGGCCGCCTGCCGTCCGAACTGGTACTGGATGTCTCGGCCGCGCCGGGTGCCACGCGCACGCCGCCGGTGGCCTCGGTGTTCCTCAACGATGTGCTGCTGGGAGCGCGCAGCCTGCAGGCCGACGGCCAGCGCGAGCGCATCATCGCGCGCATCCCGCCGGGTGCGCTGGCTGCACAGAACCAGCTGCGCGTGTCCTTCGTGCGCCAGCCCTCCAGCGACAACTGCCGTGAAACGCCCCAGGCCTTCCCGGTGGCAGTGCTGGGATCCAGCCACCTGAAACTGGACAAGGCCCAGGACGAAGCCAACTTCACCGGCATGGTCCGCCGCTTCGCCGCCGGTGCGCAGTTGCTGGTGCCGCACAGCTATCTGGACGACGTGCCGGCCAGCCTGCAGCGCGTCATCATGGTCGCCTCCAGCGCCGGACTGCCCGCCGACCGCACCCGCATGACCGTGGTCGACGACGGCAAGGAGGCCGCTCCTTCTGGCAGCTTCCTGGCATTTGACCTTCCCTTCAAGGATGCCCAGGGTATCGTGCAGGTCAAGGGCAATACGCTGGTGATGAATGACAGCAGCGCCAAGCCCATGCTCGACGTCACCGGCTTCGACCGCCTCGGCATCCTGGGGGTCGCCAAGACCAACGGCCAGCAAGGCGTGGTCTGGCACAGCGTCGGCAAGGAACGGCCGCTGGTGGCCAAACCGTTTGCGCTGTCGTCCGGCAATGTGGCAGCCGTCTCCTCGACCGGCCTGCTGGCTGAGATCGACACCAATGACGCCAGTGGCCGCGATGCAGTGCAGGACGCCCCCTCGCTGACCATTCCGGACATCCTGTGGTGGGTGGTGCCGCTGACCATCATCGGCCTGTTCATTCTCTTGCTGATCCTGGCCAGCCGCACACGCCGCCGTCGCATGGCCGAGCAGGAAGCCCAGCGCAAGCAAGCCCAGGCGACGCCGCGCGACGCCGGCCAGGACTGAGGACGGCGCATGTTCACCACAGCCAATGCCACGGCCCAGCTCAACTTCCTGTTCGCCAACTACTACGCGGCGCTGGAAATTGCGGCGGCCGTGGTGGCCCTGCTGATCCTGCTGTCGGCGCTGGACGACCTGTTCTTCGACCTCTGGTACTGGTCGCGCCGCCTGTGGCGCAGGTTCACCATCGAGCGCGTACGCACGCCATTGACGGTGGAACAGCTGCGGCAGCGCGATGAGCAGCCCATCGCCATCATGGTGCCGGCCTGGATGGAAGCGGACGTCATCGCGCAGATGATCGAGGACATGGTGGCCGTGCTGGACTACCGGCGCTATCACATCTTCGTCGGCACCTACGTCAACGACCGCGAGACCATCGACGAGGTGGAGCGCATGCGGGTGCGCTACAAGCAGCTGCACCGGGTGGAAGTGCCGCATGCCGGTCCGACCTGCAAGGCCGATTGCCTGAACTGGGTGGTCAAGACCATCTTCGCCAGCGAAGCTGGACTGGGCATGCAGTTCGCCGGTGTGGTCCTGCACGACAGCGAAGACGTGCTGCACCCGATGGAACTGAAGTTCTTCAACTACCTGCTGCCACGCAAGGACATGATCCAGCTGCCGGTCGCCTCGCTGGAGCGCGAATGGTTTGAACTGGTGGCCGGTACCTACATGGACGAATTCGCCGAAAGCCATGCCAAGGACATGATGGTGCGCGAAAGCGTGGCCGGACTGGTACCCTCGGCGGGGGTCGGCACCTGCTTCTCGCGCAAGGCGCTGCATGGCCTGATGCAGGCCTCCGATGGCGAGCCCTTCAACGTGTCCAGCCTGACGGAAGACTACGAGGTCGGCACCAAGCTCTCGCAGATGGGCATGCAGACCATCTTTGCGCGCTTCCCAGTGAAGTTCAAGGTGCGCCGCAAACCTTGGTTCTTCGGCAAGCGCGAGCAGGTGGCCGAGAGCACGCTGGAAATGCCGCTGGCGGTGCGCGAATATTTCCCCGACACCTTCACCCAGGCCTATCGCCAGAAGGCACGCTGGGTCATCGGCATCGGCCTGCAGAGCTGGGAGCAGATGGAGTGGCGCGGCTCGCTGGCAGCACGCTATCTGCTGCTGCATGACCGCAAGGGCGTCGTCACGGCCTTCGTCAGCATGCTGGGCTATGTGCTGGCCTTGCAGTTCATCCTGTTTTCAGCGGCCACCACCTTCCAGTGGTGGGACGTCTTCTACCCTCCCCTGCTGGCCGGTGACGGCTGGTGGCGCACCGTGCTCACGCTCAATGCTTTAGCGATGCTCAATCGCGCCGTGCACCGTTTCTATTTCACCACCGAGCTGTACGGCTGGCGTCACGGCCTGATGGCCCTGCCGCGCATGGTGGTGGCCAACTTCGTCAACTTCATGGCCGTGGCGCGCGCGTGGCGGCTGTTCCTGCTGTATTTGTTCGCGGGCCGCGCACTGGCCTGGGACAAGACCATGCACGACTTCCCCACGGATGGCATCGCCAGCCGAGTGCGCCTGCGCCTGGGCGACCTGCTGCGCACCTGGCAGGCAGTCGACGAGGCCACGCTGTGGATGGCGCTGGAGGAACAGCGCCGCACGCAATTGCCGCTGGGGACCGTCATGGTCAGCCATGGCTGGCTGGATGAGGAAACCCTGGCCGAAGCACTGGCCTATCAAGAAGGCCTGCCGCGCGTGAGCCTCACGCGGGAACGCGTGCAGCGCCATGCGGGCGAATTGCCGGTGGAAATCTGCGCCCGCCTGCGCACGCTCTACCTCGGCCCCGGCAAGGAAGGCCGGCCCGACCAGGGCATGGCGCGGGTGGCTGTGGCCAGTGCGCTGACCGATGCCGCGCGGGCCGAGCTGGAAGCGGTCCTGGGCCGCGCCCCCTTCGCCATGGTGGCGCGCGAGTCCGAGATCGCCGCCGGCTTGCGCCTGCTGCGCGGGCAGGACAATGCCTTCGACCCGGCCCGCACCGAAGCCCGCGTCCCGCTGCTGGGCGACCTGCTGATCGCCAGCGGCCTGCTGTCGCGCCCGGTCTTCGATGCGGCCATGCAGCGCTATCGTCCCGACCTGCATGGCCGTATCGGCGACTACCTGGTCAATGAAGCCGTAATCTCGCGCGAGGCCATCGAAGAGGCGGTACGGCGCCAGCGCGACTGGCTGGCACAAGGCGGCCAGCCTGCCTGAGCCCCGCCCTCATCACCACAACAAGAAGACACGATGAAGAACAAGACCTTGTCCCTGCTGCTCCTGCTGCTGGTCAGCGGTGCTGCTGCCACCACCGGCACGGCGCTGGCACAAACGGCCGTGGTGGAACTGCCGCTGTCCGGCCCGGCCTATCGCCTGGCCCAGCAGGCCTATGTCTCGGCGGCACGCGGCGCGTTCGGGCAGGCGCAGGCGCAACTGCAGGAAGCGATACGCCTGCGCCCGGATTCCATGGCCTTGCGCCGTCAATTGCGCGAACTGCGCCAACAGCAGCACGCCGGAATGAGCGCCGGGCGTGGCACGGCGCGCGACCCCGGCTATGCGGCCGCAGCAGCCGCCTATCGCGCCTATGATGGCAAGCGCTACGAGCAGGCCGTGACGCTGGCACGTCAGGCTGTGGCAGCCGCCCCAAACAATACCGCCTACTGGCTGCTGCTGGGCAATGCGCTGATCGAGACGCATGACTACGACCGCGCCAGCGAAGTACTGGCCCAAGGCGCGGACAACGTCACGGACCAACGCCCGCTGCTGCGCCGCCAGCTGGAACTGCAACGCGAACGCGCCGCCATGGCAGCGGCCGAAGTCTTCCGGGCACAGGCCGACAACCACGCAGAGGACGAGCTGGACGCTGCACGCCGGGCCGTGGCACTGGCACCGCAGGAAATGGAATATCGCCTGATGCTGGTGATAGCCCTGCTGCACAACGAGCAGATCGCGCAGGCCGAGCGCGCCGCCGACGAAGCCCACGCCATGGACGAACGCCAGCCCGGCCCGCTGCTGCTGCGCGCCTATGCCCGCGTGCGTCTGGGCCAGGCCGATGCCGCGCGCGCTGACTTCACACAGGCAGGACAGTTGGCGAGCAGCGACAGCAGCCCCGCTGAACATCTGGATGCCCGGCTGCTGCAGGCCGATGCCGAACTGGCCATGCAACAACCGCAAGCGGCACTGGATGTGCTGAACGATCTTGATCCCGACACGCTCGCCCCCGCAATCGATGCACGCCAAGCTGCGCGCTTGCGCCTGACGCGCCAGCAGGCCACCCAGGCACTGGGACGCTATCGGCTGGCGGCGCTCGGTGCCGGACAGCGCAACCCGTCCGTATCGTCGCGCCAGTACCCCGTGCCGGCGCTGGATTGCAGCCGCGATGGTGCAGAAAACGTCAATCCCTGCCACGTGACGTTTGGCGCGCAAGCGCGCGATGCCGGCTTCGATGCCGCCGCACGTGGCTACCAGGCGATGCAGCAGCAACAGTACGCACAGGCGGCGCAAGCAGCTAACGAGGCCGTAGCCCTGTCACCGCAGAATGCCGAATACCGCCTGCTGCTGATCGATGCCTTGCAGGCTGGTGGACAGGATCAGCAAGCCGAGCGGGCCATCAGCGCCACCCTGCAGGCACAGGGTACAGACGGCCCCTTGCTGGCAAGGCGCGCAGCCTTGCGTGCGCAACTGGGCGATGCGACGGCTGCCCGCGCCGACGATGAGGCGGCCTTGGCGCAAGGTGGCTTGCCGGTCGAGACCGAGATCGCGCTGCTGGCCAGCACCGGTCATCCACGCGAAGCCCGTGAACGCTTCCTCGCCGCGCGCGATGGCGGCGCGCTGGATGGACTGGATGATCTGCAACTGGCCTACCTGGCCGCCCAGGCCGGGGATGCCGGCGCTGCGCGGGACGCTTTCCGTCGCGCCGATGCAGGCGGCACCCTGCCCGACCGCGCGCTTTCTGATGCGGGGTATGCCGCCATCGATGCCGGCGACGATGACGCCGCGCTGGGCTGGTTCAAACGCAGCGTCGACCGTGCCGACGATGGCAGCCTGCAGCAGACGCCGCAGCAGCGCTTCGATACCCGCCGCAGCATCTCCACCATTGATCGCAGCGGCGGCTTCATCGCCTCGCTCACGCACAACGGCGGCGGCCCCAGCGCCGGCAATGGCGGACGTCCCGGTGCCTCCGCCACCGACAGCACCCTGCAGGCCGGAGCAGAAGCCTACTGGCGGCCCTTCGGCTATCAGGGCGGCCGTCCGGTCGAACTGTTCGCACGCGTGTTCCAGACCCTGCAGGACCAGTCCGGCGGCGCCACCGGCACGCAGACTGCGCAAGCCACCGTAGGCGCGCGCTGGAAGCCGCTGGCCAGCCAGAACCTGGTGCTGTCGCTGGGGCGGCTGATCCCGCTGGGGAGCCAGTCCGCCGCCGAGCNNGTCNGNNGNNGACTGGNTGGGGGAGCTGGG
>JGI1221J13441_10000033_pt1 | contig 80689 bp, 71 predicted proteins | sample LakVidmifraction_4_FD_13441 | JGI IMG/M metagenome (IMG submission 13441) | reverse complement strand
ATCCGGCGGCTGCGCGAGGGGGAGGGCAGATGCGCCGTCCTTCCCGTTCCTGAACCGGCTGCGCAATGCGGCCGGGTGATGCGGTTGATTGCTGGCGATCGCGCGGCATCACCGTCTGGCGACGTGCGCGATCAGCGGAATCACTTCTTGGTGGTGCCGTCAGTGTCGCCTTCCTGAGGCTTCTTGACACCCCAGTCGAACTCGCCGACCTTCCACTGGGCCGAGCTCGGCGGCGGGCTTTGTGCATCGCCGGGGGTGGAACCGCCCAGTTGCGGATTGGGACGCACGTAGTAGGTGCTGGGACCGGACTTGACTTCGATTTCCTTGGTCTGGCCGTGGTCGCGGCGTTCCTTGATGCTGTTGCCTTGCGTGCGGCTGTCTTCGCCCGGCTTGCGGATGGTCACGGCCGGTGGTTCGCCTTCTTCCAGCTTCTCCAGTTCGGGCGGCGGCGGAGCGGGCTGGGCAGCCAGGCCTGCGGGCGGAGTTTGTGCCAGCGCCAGCGGCGCGGCCAGGCCAGCCGATGCGCACAGCAGCAGCGCTGCCAGGGACTCTTTGAACCGGAGTTGGGATGGTTTCATGATCTTATGAAGAAAAAGGGGTGTTGTTTTCTTCATTGTAGCAAACCATCAAGGTCTGGCCGTCGCGTTTCTTCATGGGAATGATCAATAAGACAACAGGCAAATGCGAGCGCACGTGGCCGTGTTGAGCCGGATCCATCGCCGGGGCTAGTCCAGCAGCGGGATGCGGGTGCTTAGCCAGTCGGCCAGGGTAGGGGGCATGGCCACCACTTTGACGAATTCTTCATCTTCGCCTTCGCTGGCATCGAAGTAGGCGAGGTGGTCGCGGGCATAGTCGATCAGCAGGGGATAGTGCCCGCCCCATTGCACGGTGAAGTAACGTACCGCGCGCCACTGGCCCTGCTCATCGAAGATGCGCAGGCGGATCTGGTCGTGCCGGTTGTCGCCGCTGCCGGTGCCGCACAGTTCGACCAGGAAGTCTTCGCCCCGATAGTGGCGCAGGCCGCCGTTGAGCTTTTCGGTGTACATCTGGCATTGCTGGTAGTGGGGCCGGGTGCTGGTGACCACGGCAATAGCCACGCCATAGCTCATCACCAGCATGTAGAGCAGGGTGGTGGTCCAGTAGGCTGGCTGCCAGCGCGGCTGGGCCTGGCCGATGACGCGGCCCATGCCCCAGCAGAACCAGGCCAGGGTGGCGGCCATGAGCAGGGCCGCCAGCCAGTACAGGGTTTCACGGTGCGCGTGCAGGCTGTCTTGCCACCGGTCGGGGTGCCATGGCTGCCACTGTGTGGCGGGAAGAAACAGCATGGCCGCACCGGTCGCCATCGGTATCAGGCACAGGAAAAGCGCCGCGTACAGCGTGCCCAGGAAGAGTTGCGTGAAATAGGCTCGGGCGACCGGCATGAGAGAGAAGGTGCAAGAAAGTGGGATGAATCTTCATGAAGTTGCCCTGCATCATGAATTCTTGCGTTGTTGTTTCAAATCGTACGTTGGTGAGGGGAAGTGAACTTTCGTGCGTCTATCTCTGATGCCATGCCGGTTCTGGTCCGGTAAAAAGAGAAGGCCGGACGGCATCGCTGCGGTCCGGCCTCGTCGTGCTCATGAAGTGCGGTGTTACAGATACATCCCGCTCTGACGTTCTGCCTCCTGCTGGGTTTCCGCCGGCTTGGACTTCTCGGCGTGGAATTTCTGGATGGCTGCCAGCACCTCGGCAGGTTCATCGATCACCTGCAGCAGGTTCACGTCCTTGGGCGAGATCATGCCGTCGTCCACCAGGCGGGTCTTGATCCAGTCCACCAGGCCGGCCCAGAACTCGCTGCCCACCAGGATCACCGGCATCATGCGCGACTTGCCGGTCTGCATGAGGGTCAGTGCTTCGGTCAGCTCATCCAAGGTGCCGAAACCGCCCGGCAGCACCACGTAGGCATCCGCATATTTCACGAAGGCCACCTTGCGCGCGAAGAAATGGCGGAAGGACAGCGAGATGTCCTGCCAGGCATTGCCGTGCTGTTCGTGCGGCAGTTCGATGTTCAGGCCCACCGAGGGCGAAGCGCCTTCGTAGGCGCCCTTGTTGGCAGCCTCCATGATGCCGGGGCCGCCGCCGGAGATGACGGCATAGCCGGCGTCGGAGATCAGGCGGGCGATCTCCACACACAGTTGATAATGGGGATTGTCGGGCTTGATCCGGGCAGAACCGAAGATGGAAACGGCAGGACGCAGCTCGGAGAGACGTTCGGTCGATTCGATGAATTCTGCCATAATCGTGAGTACATGCCACGACTCGCGCGCCTTCTTGGCCGTCGCGCGTTCGATGTCCCCCACCTCCCGCAGACGCGGGACATTTTTTCCTCTCTGTTCCATATGCAAAAAACCTTGTTGTTAGTTGATGGTTCCAGTTACCTCTATCGGGCCTTCCATGCACTGCCCGATATGCGTAACGCGGAAGGCGCGCCCACCGGTGCGCTGTACGGCATCATCAATATGCTGCGCCGACTGCGCAACGATTATCCCGCAAGTTACGTTGCCTGTGTGTTCGACGCCAAGGGCAAGACTTTCCGTGATGATCTCTATCCCGACTACAAGGCCACCCGCAAATCCATGCCGGAAGACCTGGCATTGCAGATCGAACCGATTCACGCCGCCGTGCGCGCCCTGGGTTGGCCGATCCTGATGGTCGAGGGCATCGAGGCCGATGACGTCATCGGTACGCTCTCGGTACAAGCCACCGCCGCCGGACTGGACACCATCGTTTCCACTGGCGACAAGGACATGGCCCAACTGGTCAACGAACACGTTACCTTGGTCAACACGATGAGCAATGAAGTTCTCGACATTGCCGGCGTGACCGCAAAATTCGGCGTGCCCCCCGAGCGCATCGTCGATTACCTGAGCCTCATCGGCGACACCGTCGACAACGTACCCGGCGTCGAAAAGTGCGGCCCCAAGACCGCCGTGAAGTGGCTCTCGGCCTATGGCTCGCTCGACGGCGTCATGGCCAACGCCGACAAGATCACCGGCGTGGTCGGCGAGAATCTGCGCAAGGCCCTGGACTGGCTGCCGCAAGGCCGCGTGCTGGTCACGGTCAAGACCGATTGCGATCTGTCGGAGCACATGAAGTCCATCCTCGAATCGCTGACCATGCAGCCGGTCGACAAGGAAGTGCTCAAGGATCTCTTCACCCGCTACAACTTCCGCACCTGGCTGCGCGAACTGGGCGAGGGCAGCGAGCCGGCGGGTGCCAAGGCCCCGCTGGTCGGTGCCAGCGCCGCTGCAGCACTGGAAGCGCCGGCCCAGGGTGGCCTCTTTGCTCCTGCGCCCAAGGTCGAGTACGAGACCGTGCTCACCGATGCGCAACTGGATCAGTGGATCGCCACCATCAACGCCGCCGAACTGACCGCCGTCGATACCGAGACCACCTCGCTGGATGCGATGCAGGCCGAGCTGGTCGGCATCTCGCTGTGCTGCGAGCCGGGCCGTGCTGCTTACATTCCGGTGGCGCACAACTACCAGGATGCACCCGAACAATTGTCGCGCGAGCACGTGCTCGCCAAACTGAAGCCCTGGCTGGAAGACGCCAGCAAGCCCAAGCTCGGCCAGCACCTGAAATACGACAGCCACATCTTCGCCAACTACGGCGTTCGCCTGGCGGGCGTGAAGCACGACACGCTGCTGGAATCCTACGTCTTCGAATCACATCGTCCGCATGACATGGACAGCCTGGCCGCGCGCCACCTGGAGCGCAAGACCATCACCTATGCCGAGGTATGCGGCAAGGGTGCGTCGCAGATCGGCTTCAATGAAGTGGCCATCGAACGCGCCACCGAATATGCGGCTGAAGATGCAGAAGTCACGCTGGCCCTGCATCACGCCATGTGGCCGCAGATCGAGCATGATGACAAGCTGCGCTTCATCTACGAGAAGATCGAAGTCCCGACCTCGGTGGTGCTGCAGAAGATCGAACGCAATGGCGTGCTGATCGATAGCGACCGCCTGGGCCAGCAATCGCACGATCTCGGCAAACGCATGCTGGAAATCGAACAGCAGGCTTACGACCTGGCCGGCCAGCCCTTCAATCTGAATTCGCCCAAGCAGCTGGGCGAGATCCTCTTCGGCAAACTGGAGCTGCCGGTGGTCAAGAAGACCGCCTCGGGCGCACCGTCCACCGATGAGGAAGTGCTGCAGAAACTGGCCGAGGATTATCCGCTGCCCAAGGTCCTGCTGGACTATCGCGGCCTGGCCAAGCTCAAGTCCACCTATACCGACAAGCTGCCCAAGATGATCAATCAGGCTACCGGCCGCGTGCATACGAACTATGCGCAGGCGGTGGCGGTCACAGGCCGCCTGTCCTCCAACGAACCGAACCTGCAGAACATCCCGATCCGCACGCCTGAAGGGCGCCGCATCCGCGAAGCCTTCGTCGCACCCGAAGGCTGCGTGATCGTCTCGGCCGACTATTCGCAGATCGAGCTGCGCATCATGGCGCACATCTCCGAAGACGAGAACATGTTGAAGGCCTTCGCCAACAACGAAGACATCCACAAGGCCACCGCCGCCGAAATCTTCGGCATCGCGCCCGAGCAGGTCGAGTCCGAGCAGCGCCGCTATGCCAAGGTCATCAACTTCGGCCTGATCTATGGCATGAGCGCCTTTGGCCTGGCCGGCAACCTGGGCATCGAACGTTCTGCCGCGCAGATGTACATCGACAAGTACTTCATGCGCTTCTCGGGCGTGAAGCGCTACATGGATGAAACGCGCCTGCAGGCCAAGGCGCGCGGCTACGTGGAAACCGTCTTCGGCCGCCGCCTGTGGCTGCCCGAGATCAACTCGCCCAACGGCCCGCGCCGGCAAGGCGCCGAGCGCGCGGCGATCAACGCGCCCATGCAGGGCACCGCGGCCGACCTCATCAAGCTGGCCATGATCGCCGTGCAGGACTGGCTCGAGTCGACCGGCATGAAGAGCCGCATGATCATGCAGGTCCACGATGAACTGGTGCTGGAAGTGCCCCAGGATGAGCTGGCGGTGGTGCGTGAAAAGCTGCCTGAATTGATGAAAAATGTTGCGGAGCTGAAAGTTCCCTTGCTTGCCGAGGTCGGAATCGGTAAGAATTGGGACGAAGCGCATTAATCTTCACACCCCTGACAGGAACGCGCGGCTTTCCACCGTTCGATAGCGCAGGGGCGTGAACGATTAGGCAAAAAAGCAAGATTGGCAGGAAGGCAAGCTGACGCCGTGACGTGACCCCAGTGGTCAGCAGGCGTCAGTGCCCCCGACCAAGCCAGCACCCGAATGACAAGACAAGCAGACCGGCGTCGCAACCGCAGACGAACAAAGACGGGATGACGCCCTGGGTGGTACCGGACGGGGTCCGGGCAACCGAGGCTGAGGCAGGGAAGCAGGGGACAAGCACATTCATCACCGGCCATGACCGCATGCGGTCCGTGGCCGTCATCATCTCCGTCTTTCCGTCCGGCCTCCGATGAACACATGGGAGGAGACGTCATGAAGTCAGGAATGAAGGTAGGTACGCGCCTGGGGTTGGGGTTTGCGTGGGTGGTCTTGCTGCTGGTGCTGGTGACCGGCTTCGGCATCTTCAACATGCACCAGGTGCAGGGGCGCTTCACCCATGTGGTGGAGGTCAAGAATCCCGAGAGCGCACTGGTCAAGGAGATGCTGGAAACGGTGGGCGAGCGCTCCATCTCGCTGCGCAACCTCATGCTGCCCGCCGCGCCCGAAGATGTGGACATCGAGGCGCAATACATCGAAGGCCAGACCCAGAAATACAAGGTCGCCGCGCAGAAGCTGCAACAGCTCTTTGCCGATTCTTCGGACACTTCCGATGAAGAGAAGGCGGCCTTGCCCAAGATCCAGGCGCAGGCTGCTGCGGCCGAGAAGCTCATCAACGAAGCCGTCGAATTCGGCAAGCGCCGTGAAGCCTATGAACTGGCGCAATTCCTGAAGGAGCAATACCTGCCGGTGCAGAAGTCCTGGCAGGTCGAACTGAAGGCGCTGGCCGCACTGGAAGACAAACTCAACCGCGAAGCCGCCGACAGCAGCGCCGCCGCCTATGCCCGTGCGCGCCTGCTGATGCTGCTCATCAGCGCCATCGGCGTGGTCACCGCGATCCTGGCGGCCATCTGGATCACGCGCCAGATCCTGCGCAAGCTGGGTGGCGAGCCGGACTACGCCGTGCAGATCGCCGGCCAGATTGCCGAAGGCGACCTGGCTGTCGTGATTGATACCCGCGCCGGTGACAACGACAGCCTGCTGGCGGCCATGCGCGTGATGCGCGACAAGCTCGCGGCGATCGTCACCGAAGTGCGGCGCGGTTCCGAGACCATCACCACCGCCTCCACCGAAATCGCACGGGGCAACCTCGACCTTTCCGGTCGTACCGAGCAGCAGGCCGGTGCGCTGGAAGAGACCGCCTCCTCCATGGAGCAGCTCAATTCCACCGTCAAGCAGAATGCCGAGAATGCCCACCAGGCCAACGACCTGGCGCTGGCCGCCTCCGACGTGGCGGTGCAGGGCGGCAGCATCGTCTCGCAGGTGGTGGAGACCATGCAGTCCATCAATGCCTCCTCGCAGAAGGTAGCCGACATCGTCAGCGTGATCGATGGCATCGCCTTCCAGACCAATATCCTCGCGCTCAATGCGGCGGTGGAAGCGGCGCGTGCCGGCGAGCAGGGGCGCGGCTTTGCGGTGGTGGCGTCCGAAGTGCGTTCGCTGGCGCAGCGCTCGGCCTCGGCCGCCAAGGAAATCAAGGTGCTCATCGGCGACTCGGTAGGCAAGGTGGAAAACGGCAGCAAGCTGGTCGAGCAGGCCGGCAGCACCATGACCGAGATCGTCACCAGCATCCGCCGCGTCACCGACGTGATGACCGAGATCACCCACGCCAACCGCGAGCAGAGCAGCGGCATCGAACAGGTCAACGAGGCCATCATCCAGATCGACGACATGACCCAGCAGAACGCCGCCCTGGTCGAACAGGCAGCGGCGGCTGCCCGCCAGCTGCAGGAACAGGCAGCCGGGTTGCAGCAACTGGTGAGCGTGTTCCGCATCGATGCGGCACAGGCGCGCGTGACTTCGTCCACTTCTGCAACTTATGCACAACCGGCTTCGGCTGAGCGCGTCATCGACGTCACGCCCGGTGCGCCGGAGCTGCCGGGCGCCAATGCGGCACTGGCGGTGCAGGGCTGAAGCAGGGTCAAAACCTGGTCAAGCCGCGCTCAACACGTTCTGCCGATTGCGGTTAGACTCCGGCAGGGGATGAAGTCGGCGTGCGAAAAATGCCAGCTTGTCCGGTGCCATGAAAGCGGTCTGCAAGGACCGCTTTTTCATGTTGGCGCTCCCCCGCATCACCATCACTTCCACCACAACGAGGCCAAGTGCCACCCAGATGGAGAACCCGATGAACGACCTTCGCAATGATTTCAACAGCCTGCTGGGCCAGAGCAACCTGTCCGGCAACGCTGATCGCCGCACCTTCCTCAAGACCGCCCTGGGCACCGGCTTTGCCGCCGCCGTGTTGCCGGTGTGCGCGCAGACCATGATCAAGACCGATACCCAGGGCCTGACCGCAGGCGAGGTCTCCATCGAGGTCAACGGTCAGCGCGTGCCGGCCTATCGCGCCCAGCCCGAGGGCAAGACCGGCCTGCCGGTCATCATCGTGGTCTCCGAGATCTTCGGCGTGCATGAGCACATCGCCGACATCGCGCGCCGTTTCGCCAAGCTGGGCTACCTGGCCATCGCACCGGACTTCTTCGTGCGCCAAGGCAATCCCATGGCTTATACCTCCATTGCCGAGCTGCAGAAGGAAATCATTTCCAAGGTGCCCGATGCACAGGTGATGGGCGACATTGATGCCTATGTAAAGTGGGCCGGCGAGAACGGTGGCGACATCAAGCGCCTGGGCATCAACGGCTTCTGCTGGGGCGGCCGCATTGTGTGGCTCTACAGCGCCCACAACCCGCAGGTCAAGGCCGGAGCCGCCTGGTATGGCCGCCTGGTGGGCGACAAGACCGCGCTGTTCCCGCAGCAGCCCATCGATATCGCGCCGACGCTGAAGACGCCGGTCATCGGCCTCTACGGCGGCAAGGACCAGGGCATCCCGGTTTCCACCGTGGAGCAGATGAAGGAAGCCCTGCAGAAGGCGGGCAACAAATCCGAATTCCATGTGTACATGAATTCGGGCCATGCCTTCAACGCCGACTACCGTCCCAGCTATGTGGAGGCGGACGCCAAGGATGCGTGGAGCAAGGTCGTGGCCTTCTTCAAGCAGCATGGCGTGGCCTGATGCTGATGCAATAGTTCGGCGAGCTTCTTGTTGGTGCGCTTCTGATGCAGATCAAGGCAGGGCGCACCAAGATGTGCAGCGCGCAGGCAAAGGGACGGAATTCTCCGTCCCTTTTTCATTGAATCTCGGAAAGAACACATGGGTTTACGGCGCTGCCGGCCTTGGCACGCCGTTTGCTAAAGAAGCGATTGAGTAGAAGCGGCTAGCAGTCGGTAACCAAGACACTTACCTTCTCGCGGGGCATTGCTCGTGACGCCATCGGAGCCTTCCGATGGTCCCTCTCTTTTGACAGGACACGAGACCATGCACATTGCCCGAGCGCCCTCTCATTCTGTGTTGCCGTTTTTCGCAACATTTCCCCTGATCGATTCCCTTTTCGGCAATGCCATCCGAGGTGGGCGATGAACGCCGTCACCGATCGCTTCAACGGCAATGCCGCCACCACACTGCGTTTGCGGGTGAGGGCAGTGCGCCACGCGGCCGAAGGGATTCGTCTCTTTGAACTGGTGGCGCAAGAGGGTGCCGCGTTGCCGCCCTGGACGCCGGGCGCGCACCTGCGCCTGCATTTGCAAGACGGTCTGGTGCGCGCCTATTCCCTCTGCAATACGCCGCAACAGCGCGACTGCTACGTGATTGCCGTCAAGCGCGAGAGCGATTCGCGCGGTGGATCCGCCTATCTGCATGAACAGGTGCAGGAGGGCGATTCGATCAGCACATCGCCTCCCGTCAATGCCTTCCCCCTCATCGCCGACTCGCGCGCGCCGCTGCTGCTGGCCGCCGGCATCGGTATCACGCCGCTGCATGCGATGGCCGCCGAGATGGCCGCGCAGGGCAGGCGTCATCGCCTGCATTACTTCGCGCGCAGCCTGGCACATGCTGCATTTTTCCATGAACTGGCCGCCTGTTCGCAAGGCATGTCGCTGCACCTGGGGCTGGACGGTGTCGAGACCGAGCGCGCCATTGCAGCGGCCCTTGCCGCCGTGCCGTCTTCGTCGCCGCTCTATGTGTGCGGACCTGCACCTTTCATCGAAGCCGCGCGCCGGCATGCGCAACTGGCAGGCTGGCGCGAGCAGGATGTTCATTTTGAATTGTTCGCTGCGCCTCTGATGGCGAATGCCGAGCCGCCATCCGCTGCGCAGGCTCAGGCCGAAGAGCACGTCTTCGAACTGGTCCTGCACCGTTCCGGCCTGCGCTGCGAGGTGCAGCCCGGCCAGAGCATCGTCGCTGCCGCCGCGCAAGTGGGCGTGGTCATTGGTACCTCCTGCGGCGAAGGTTTCTGCGGCAGTTGCGAGAGCACCGTGCTGGAAGGCCAGCCCCTGCATTGCGACAGTGTGCTCTCAGACGCCGAACGGGCGAGTGGCCGTCGCATCCTGCCCTGCGTATCGCGCTGTGCGGGCACGCGACTGGTCCTGGATCTGTAATTGGTTAGCACGCAAAGCAAGTTCAACCCACCTGGAGAGGAAGGCTATGAAGAAGCAATCGATGCAAAAGCGGACATTCCTGCGGCACCTGGCCGCGCTGTGGCTGGGCGCGGCTGCCCTGTCGGTGACGGGCCTGGCCCACGCCGAGGACAAGGTCACGCTGCTGTCGAACTGGTATGCGCAGGCCGAGCACGGCGGCTTCTACCAGGCGGTGGCCAAGGGTATCTATAAAAAATATGGGATGGATGTGACCATCAAGATGGGTGGTCCGCAGGTCAACAACATGCAGATCCTGGTGGCCGGGCAGGCTGACTTCAGCATGGGCTATGACTTCGCGGTGATGAAGGGGATCGAGCAGGGGCTGCCGCTGGTGACCGTCGGTACGTCCTTCCAGTCCGACCTGCAGGGCATGATGACGCACGACGATGTCAGCAGCCTGGGCGGCCTGAAGAGCAAGACCATCCTGGTCGCGGGCTCGGGCCAGTCGAGCTGGTGGCCGTGGCTCAAGTCCAAGTACGGCTACACCGATGCCCAGTCCAAGGCCTACACCTTCAACCTGCAGCCCTTCTTTGCCGACCCCAACATCGCGCAGCAGGCCTATCCCTCGTCCGAACTGTTCCAGGCCGACAAGGCCGGCGTGAAGAGCAAGTTCTTCCTCTTCGCCAGCGATGGTTATCCGCCCTATGGCACCACCATCGTTACGCTGCAGAAGACCGTCGCCACCAAGCCTGACCTGGTGCAGCGCTTCGTCAAGGCCACTGCCGAAGGCTGGAAGAGCTACCTGGAAGACCCGGCACCGGCCAATGCCCTCATCAAGGCCGACAACAAGAACATGGGCGATGAGCAACTGGCCTATGCCCTGGGCAAGCTCAAGGAACTCAAGGTCGTCACTGGTGGTGATGCGGCCAAGCTGGGCATCGGCGTGATGACCGATGAGCGCTGGAAACAGACCTATGACGTCATGGTCGCCACCGGGCTGCTCAAGGCGGGTACCGATTATCACAAGGCCTACACCACCCAGTTCGTCAAGGACATGAAGGTCATGCCCTGATGTTGTGACCCGCTGGCCGCTGCTGCCTTGTGCTGCCCGCAGCAGGGATCTCCTTAGCGTGAGGACGCCATGATTCCCTACACTGTGCCCATGACCGCGCGCCGCATTCCGGTGATCGATTTCGCCGATGCGTTTTCGCCCGAACTGGCCCGCCGCGAGGCGCTGGCCTGGGAGATTCACAAGATCTCGCGCGACGTGGGTTTCTTCTACCTCGTCAATCACGGTGTCGCGCCCTCGCTGGTCGAGCAGCAGTTCGACTGGGCGCGGCGTTTCTTTGCCTTGCCCCAGGCCAGCAAATCGGCCATCGACATGCGCCATTCTCCGTCCGGCTACGGATACGAGCGCATGGGCGCGCAGGCCCTCGATGAAGGATCGCCCGCTGACCTGAAGGAAGGCTTCCAGTTCGGCTTTGATATCGCGCCGGACCATCCGTATGTGCAGCGCGGCCTGCTGCGCTATGGCCACCACCTGTGGCCGCAGGACCTGCCCGGTTTCGAAGAACGCTCACGGCTGTATTACGACGCCGTGCGCGCCCTGTCGCATCGCCTGCTGGGCGTGATCGCACTGTCGCTGGAGATGCCCGAGGATTTCTTCGAGCCGGTGCTGCAGGCACCCATCGCCACCCAGCGCATGCTGCACTATCCCCCGCAGCCTGACGGTGCCCGGCACAACCAGATTGGTGCCGGCGCCCATACCGATTGGGGACTGGTCACCATCCTCGCGCAGGACGACATCGGCGGACTGGAAATCTGCAATGCCGATGGCCAATGGGTGAGCGCGCCTCCTATCGCGGAAAGTTTCGTGGTCAACATCGGCGACCTGCTGCAGCGCTGGAGCAATGACCTGTATCACAGCAATGCGCATCGCGTGCTCAACGCGGGCAGTGCACCGCGCTATTCCCTGCCGTTCTTCCAGGATGGCGACCAGGCGGCCGTGGTGGCCTGCCTGCCCAGTTGCTGCAGCGATGAACGCCCGGCGCGCTACGCCCCCTGCACCATCGGTGACTACCTGGAAATGAAAGTGAAGCAGACCTTCGGGGCGGTGGCGGCGGCTTGAGCTGCCGCATGACACCTCGAAGCCAACGTATTTCGGCGAAGGCGACCGTGTTGGCACGCCGGCCGGACCACTGCGAACCATGGCGTTCGCAGTCCAAGCAGAAGGAGCAGCCTCATGCTGGTAACTCAACAAAAAGTCTTGCGCAAGTTCTGGTACGCGCTCATGCCCGTCACGCAATTGAAGGATGGTCCGCAGCCCTTCACGCTGTTGGGAGAGAAGCTGGTGGTGTGGCTCAAGGAGGATGGCTCGCCCGCAGCCTTGCAGGACCGCTGCTGCCATCGCACGGCCCGGTTGTCCAAGGGCTTCGTGGAAAACGGCAACATCGTCTGCGGCTATCACGGGTGGACCTTCAACGGCGAGGGCGCATGCGTGCGCGTGCCGCAGAGCGTGGATGGCAGCGTGCCGTCCGGTGCCTGCGTGAAGTCGTATTTCTGCAAGGAGCGCTACGGATATGTGTGGGTGGCGCTGGAAGAGCCGCTGCGCGATATCCCGGAGTTTCCCGAGGATGGGGCGCCCGGCTATCGGCGCATCTTCCAGTTCTACGAGCGCTGGGAAACCAGTGCCCTGCGCATGATGGAAAACTCCTTCGACAACTCCCACTTCAGCTACGTGCATCGTGCCACCTTCGGCTTGTATGACCAGCCCAAGCCGGAGAAATACGAGATCGAGGAAACCGACTACGGCTTCGAAGCCGAAACCCGCGTGCCCATCAAGAACGTCCCGGCCAGCCATCGCGTCACCGGCAGCACCGCCGACACCACGGTGCGCCACATGTTCAACCGCTGGTACCTGCCCTTCGTGCGCCGCTTCGGCTGCACCTATCCGGAGAGCGGCCGCCATCACATCATCTACAACTGCGCCACGCCCATCGATGATGGTTCCATCATGCTGTCGCAATGGCTCTATCGCAACGATACCGAAGAAGAATGTTCCGAAGCCGAGCTGATCGCCTGGGATGCCCCCATCCTGGTGGAAGACCGCGAGATCCTGGAGGCCACCGACCCTGATGCCTGCATCGACGTGCGCCGCCGCCAGGAATTCCACATGGCTTCGGATCGCCCTGGCCTCATCATGCGCCGCATGCTGCTGCAATTGCTGGAAGAGCACGGCGAATCCGAAGTGTTCCGCATCCACCCCGCTGCATGAACCCGCCAGGAGATCCCATGGACAGAGATGAATTCGCCATGTCGCAGGCCGCGGCATGGGAGCAGGAGAGGGCGGCCGCGGTGGCCGCTGTGTCTGATGCGCCGCCGGTGCTCTCGGCACAGCGGGTGGAGAAGACCTATCGCAACGGCACGCGCGCGCTGGACGAGGTGAAACTCGATATCGGGCGCGGCGAGTTCGTCTCGCTGCTAGGCCCCTCGGGCTGCGGCAAGAGCACCTTGCTGAAGATGTTTGCCGGGCTGGAAGAACCGTCCCACGGCCACATCCGCTGGTGGGGTGGCAACCTGGCCACGGTGGGCACGCCTGAACGCACGCTGGCCATGGTGTTCCAGGAAGCCACCCTGATGCCCTGGGCCACGGTGGAGCAGAATGCAAGGCTGCCGCTGGAGCTGCGCCACGTGCCGCGCGCGCAGGCCGATGCGCGGGTGGCCGAGGCCTTGAAACTGGTGGGCCTGGAAAAATTCCGCAAGGTGCTGCCGCGCGAACTGTCGGGCGGCATGCAGATGCGGGCCTCCATTGCCCGTGCGCTGGCGACCTCGCCCAACCTGCTGCTGATGGATGAACCCTTCGGGGCTCTGGATGAATTCACCCGCAACAAGCTCGACGCCGACCTGCGCGACATCTGGAGCAAGCAGGACCTGACCGTGGTCTTCGTCACCCACAGCATCTATGAAGCGGTGTTCCTGTCCTCGCGCGTGATCGTGATGGCGGCCCGCCCCGGGCGGGTGATTGCGGACGTGGCCATCGAGGTGGACGGTCCGCGTGATGAAGCTTTCCGTATTTCGGCGCCCTTCATGCAGTACTGCAAGACGCTTTCCGATTACCTCACGCTGGCCAACCAGCAAGGAGACGGCCATGAAGCCCAACACTGATCCGCTGGTCAATCGTCCCGGGTTCTGGCGGGTGGTGGCGCCGCTGTCCATCGGCATCGCCCTGCTGCTGATGTGGCAGATCATCTGCACGCTGCTGGAGGTGCCACCTTACCTGGTGCCCACGCCCGCGCTGATTGCCAAGACCCTGGTGGCCGATTGGGGCATGCTGATGGAGTCGCTGCTGGTGACGCTGAAGATCACCTTCCTGGCCTTCGTGCTGGCGGTGATCCTGGGGGTGTCCATCGCTTTCGTGTTCGTGCAGAGCCGCTTCATCGAGGTCAGCCTCTTCCCTTACGCGATCATTCTGCAGGTCACGCCCATCGTCGCCATCGCCCCGCTCATCATCATCTGGGTCAAGGACACCACGGCCGCGCTGACGGTATGCGCCACCATCATGGCGCTGTTCCCCATCATCTCCAACACCACGCTGGGACTGCGCAGTGTCAATCCGGGCCTGCTCAACCTGTTCCGGCTCAACAAGGCCACGCGCTGGCAGACCTTGCGCCGCTTGCGCATTCCCAGTGCCTTGCCGTATTTCTTTGGCGGCCTGCGTATTTCAAGCGGGCTGGCGCTGATCGGGGCGGTGGTGGCCGAGTTCGTGGCGGGCACCGGTGGCACCGGATCGGGACTGGCCTACCAGATCCTGCAGGCGGGTTTCCAGCTCAACATTCCGCGTCTGTTTGCGGCCCTGCTGCTCATCACGCTGACCGGCATCCTGCTGTTCTGGGTGATGAGTGCGCTGTCGCGCGCCATGCTGGCCGGCTGGCATGAGAGCGAGATGGCATGATGACGACTGTCCAAGGAGCCGACCTGTCATGAACACTTTTTTGATCCGCAACCTGCAGGCCATCCTGACCGGCCTGCCCGGCGAGGCCGCGCGCCACGCCGGTCCCGACATCCGCGTGGCCGATGGGGTGATTGCCGCCATCGGAAAGCTCGACGCACTGCCCGGTGAGAACGTGATCGATGCCGGCGATTGCGTGGCCTATCCGGCCTGGGTCAATACCCATCATCACCTGTTCCAGTCGCTGTTGAAGGGGGATCCGCTGGGCATCAATGCCACGCTCACGCCCTGGCTGGCGGCCACGCCTTATCGCTATCGCGCCAAATTCGATGCCGAGCTGTTCCGCCTGGCAGCGCGCATCGGCATGGTCGAACTGATGCGCTCGGGCTGCGGCACGATTGCCGATCACAACTACCTGTATTACCCCGGCATGCCCTTCGATACCTCGGAGATCCTGTTCGAGGAAGCGGAAAAGCTGGGCCTGCGTTTCGTGCTGTGCCGGGGCACCGCCACCCGCACACGGCAGCTGGAGGCGGAGTTGCCCAGTGCACTGCGTCCGGAGACGCTCGATGCTTTCCTGACCGACATGCAGCGCCTGGCCAGGCGCTTCCATGATCCCGCGCCCGCTTCGATGCGGCGCGTGGTGATGGCACCGACCACGCCGCTGTATTCGGCGGCCCCGGAGGAAATGCGTACCATCGCCGATGCCGCGCGGGAGTTGGGGGTGCGGCTGCACAGCCATCTCTCGGAGACGGTCGGCTACCAGGACAGCGCACACGCCATGCATGGCTGCCGCCCGGTGGAATTCTGCGAGCGCATCGGCTGGCTGGGGCCGGACGTGTGGTTTGCGCATCTGGTGAAGCTCGATGCCGAAGAAATTGCCTTGCTGGGAAGTACCGGAACCGGCATCGCCCATTGCCCGCAAAGCAACGGTCGCCTGGGCAGCGGCATCGCCCCGATCCGGGCGCTGGAGGCAGCGGGCGTGCCGGTGTCCATTGGCGTGGATGGTGCGGCCTCCAACGAGGCGGCCGACATGATCTCGGAAACGCACGCCGCCTGGCTGATGCAGCGCGCCAGGCGCGGCCAGGAAGCCACTCCGGCGTTCCGGGGCGGGGCCTTCGAAGGCGGTGCCGATGAAGCGACGGTGGAGGATGTGGTGCGCTGGGGCACGACCGGCGGGGCCCGCGTGCTCGGCCTGGACGGGCTGCAGGGCCTGCAGGTGGGTCAGCAAGCTGACATCGCCCTGTACCGACTGGATGATCCTCGCTACTTCGGCCTGCATGATCCGGCCATCGGTCCGGTGGCCTCGGGTGGGCGGCCTTTCCTGAAGGCAATGTGGGTCGGTGGCCGCGCCGTGGTCCGCGATGACGCCATCCCTGGCGTGGATCTGGCCGAACTCAGTGCGCAGGCGAGGCAGGCTGTCAAAAAGATGCTCGAAGGCAATTGAGGCCAGTAAAGCCGGCTGCATGCGGCCGGCTTTGCTCGCGCTGCCCCACGAGCCACATGGGATCCCGGCCAAAACTGCTAAAATGCCGGGATGATCAAGAGACGCAATTCTCCCTTCAGTTTCTCAGCCGAGGATTTCGACGAATCCGTGGATTCCTTTGGCGCTTTCGACCCATTCCATTCCGACGCCCCTTCCCGCCACGCTGCCGGCTCCGATGCCAGCGGCCAGGCCGAGGGCGACGATGCCGCTGACGAGGTCCGTCCCCCGCTGGAACTGGACCTGACCAATCATTTCCTCATCGCCATGCCGTCCATGCTGGACCCGATCTTCGGCGGCACCGTGGTCTATCTTTGCGAGCACAACCACAACGGCGCGCTGGGCGTGGTCATCAACAAGCCCACCGACATGACCATGGATGTGCTGTTCGACCGCATCAATCTCAAGCTGGAGATCCGGCCCGACACCCCCGATGCCATGCCCGAGCTGTATCGCCGCCCGGTCATGTTCGGCGGCCCGGTACAGGTGGAGCGCGGCTTCGTGCTGCATTCGACCTCGGAGAAATATTCCTCGACCCTGCAGGTCACCGATGAGGTCGCGCTGACGACCTCCAAGGACGTGCTCGAAGCGGTGGCCCACGGTGATGGCCCCGAGCGCGTGCTGGTCACCCTGGGTTGCTCGGGCTGGAGCCCGGGCCAGCTCGAAGGCGAGATCGGCCGCAATGGCTGGCTGACCGTCAAGGCTGATCCGTCCATCATTTTTGAGTTGCCGGTGGAGCAACGCTTCACCGCTGCATTGGCCCTGTTGGGCATCGATCCGGTGATGCTGTCCGGCGATGCCGGCCGGGCTTGAGAGCGCAGGGACACGATTGGAAACCATCCTGGCCTTCGACTTCGGCTTGAAACGCATCGGCGTGGCCGTGGGCAATACGGGCCTGAAGCAGGCGCAGCCGCTGGCGGTGATCAGCGAAGCGACCAACGACGGCAAGTTCGCGGCGATTGCGCGCCTGATTGCGGAGTGGCAACCGGCGCGCTGCGTGGTCGGCCTACCCCTGCATCCGGACGGTGCCGAGCACGAGATGAGCGTCCGCTGCCGCCGCTTTGCCAACCAGTTGCACGGCCGCTACGGGCTCGAGGTCACGCTGGTGGATGAACGCTACAGTTCGGCGGTCATCCAGCACCAGCGCGGCGAACAGATCGACGACCAGGCGGCCGCCATCATTTTGCAGCAATACTTTGACGACGCACATTCATGAGCACAACACCTTCCCAGCTTGATGCAGAAGCGCTGTACCAGACCCTGGTGCAGCAGATCCAAGCCGGCCTGCAGGGCGCAACCGAGGTTGCGCTGGTGGGCATCCACTCCGGCGGTGCCTGGCTGGCCGAACGCCTGGCCAGCGAACTGGGCCTGGCCGAGCGCCTGGGCTTCGTCGATGTGTCCTTTTACCGTGACGATTTTTCCGAGAAGGGCCTGCGCGCTGACGTGAAGCCCAGCCAGATTCCCTTCGATGTCGAGGGGGCCACCATCCTGCTGGTGGACGACGTGCTCTATACCGGCCGCACCACGCGGGCCGCCATCAATGAACTGTTCGACTATGGCCGTCCGGCGCGCGTGCTGCTGGCGGCGCTGGTGGATCGCGGTGGCCGCGAATTGCCGATCGCCGCCGATTTCGTGGCGGCCTCGGTCGAACTCAGCAAACAAGAAAACCTGCAACTGCAACGCGCCGACGACGGCCGCTTCTCCCTTACGGTGGTCCATGCTTAATCCCCAACTCAACAAAAACGGCGAACTGCAACACCTGCTGACCATCGAGGGTCTGCCGCGCGCTATCCTGACGCACATTCTCGATACCGCCTCGTCCTTCGTCAGCATCGGCGACCGCGAAGTCAAGAAGGTGCCGCTGATGCGCGGCAAGAGCGTCTTCAACCTGTTCTTCGAGAACTCCACGCGCACCCGCACCACCTTCGAGATCGCCTCCAAGCGCCTCTCGGCGGACGTGATCAACCTCAACATCCAGGCCTCCAGCACCAGCAAGGGCGAGTCGCTGCTGGACACCATCGACAACCTGGCGGCCATGCACGCCGACATGTTCGTGGTGCGTCACGCGCAATCGGGCGCGCCCTTCCTGATCGCCAAGCACCTGATCGATACGAAGCAGTCGCACGTCCACGTGGTCAACGCCGGTGACGGCCGCCACGCGCACCCGACCCAGGGTCTCTTGGACATGTACACCATCCGTCACTACAAGAAAGACTTCACCAACCTGCGTGTGGCCATCGTCGGCGACATCCTGCACAGCCGCGTGGCGCGCTCGGACATTCACGCGCTGACCACCTTGGGCGTGCCGGAAGTGCGCGCCATCGGTCCGCGCACCTTGCTGCCCAGCGGCCTGGAGCAGATGGGCGTGCGCGTCTTCCACAACATGGAAGAGGGCTTGAAGGATGTGGACGTCATCATCATGCTGCGATTGCAGAACGAGCGCATGAGCGGTGCCTTGCTGCCGTCGGCCCAGGAGTTCTTCAAGAGCTACGGCCTGACCCCGGAACGCCTGGCGCTGGCCAAGCCGGACGCCATCGTCATGCACCCCGGCCCGATGAACCGCGGCGTGGAAATCGATTCGGCCGTGGCCGATGGTGCACAGGCCGTGATCCTGCCGCAAGTGACCTTCGGCATCGCGGTGCGCATGGCGGTCATGAGCATCGTGGCTGGCAATTGAATCCGGGTGACGACGACCGTCACCGCGACGTTTTGAACGATCCGTTAAGAAGACAAGAACTGATGAAACTGCATATCAAGAACGGCCGCCTGATCGACCCGGCCAACGGCATCGACGCCCAGCAGGATGTGTATGTGGCCGCCGGCAAGATCGTCGGCGTCGGCCAGGCCCCGGCCGACTTCGTGGCCAACAAGACCATCGACGCCACCGGCCTGATCGTGGCTCCCGGCCTGGTGGACCTGTCGGCCCGCCTGCGCAAGCCCGGCTACGAATACAAGGCCACGCTGGAATCCGAAATGCAGGCCGCCATCCAGGGCGGCGTGACCAGCCTGGTCTGCCCGCCCGATACCGATCCGGTGCTGGACGAACCCGGCCTGGTGGAAATGCTCAAGCACCGCGCCCGTTCGCTGAACCAGGCCCACGTCTATCCGCTGGGCGCGCTCACCGCCGGCCTCAAAGGAAAAGCGCTGACCGAAATGGCCGAGCTGACCGAAGCCGGCTGCATCGGCTTCTCGCAAGCCGAAGAGCCGATCACCGATACCACCGTGCTGCTGTCGGCCCTGCAATACGCCAAGACCTTCAACTACACCGTCTGGCTGCGCCCGCAGGACCCGCACCTGGGCCGCACCGGCATCGCCCACAGCGGCCCGGCCGCTTCGCGCCTGGGTTTGTCGGGCGTGCCGGTGATGTCGGAGACCATTGCGCTCTACACCCTGTTCGAACTGATGCGCGCCACCGGTGCCCGCGTCCACCTGTGCCGCATGTCCTCGGCCGCCGGTCTGGAGCTGGTGCGCCAGGCCAAGAGCGAAGGCCTGCCGGTGACCTGCGATGTGGGTGTGCACCACATCCACCTGTGCGACCTGGATATCGGCTTCTTCGATTCCAATGCCCGCATGACGCCGCCGCTGCGCTCGCAGCGCGACCGTGAAGCGATCCGCACGGCCTTGCTGGATGGCACCATCGATGCCGTCTGCTCGGATCACACCCCGGTCGATGACGATGAGAAGCTGCTGCCCTTCGGCGAAGCCTCGCCGGGCGCAACCGGCCTCGAACTGCTGCTGTCGCTGTCGCTGAAGTGGGCGCTGGAGACCGAAGGCGAGGGCAAGGAAGTGCTCTCCAAGGCGATCTCGAAAGTAACGCACCGCGCCGCCAAGGTGGCGGGCCTGAAGGCCGGCAACCTGGCCGTGGGCAGCGTGGCCGACCTGTGCCTGTTTGATCCCAATACCTTGTGGAAGGTGCAGGGCTCGGCACTGGCCAGCCAGGGCAAGCACACCCCGTTCCTGGGCTATGAGCTGCCGGGCGTGGTCAAGGCGACCATCGTCTCGGGGCATATTGCCTTCGAGCGCTGAAAACCTGTCGCTTGATTTTCAGCTTGATTTCTTCTTGATCGAGGGTTGACTGCGGGCAACTTCGATCTTGAATTTCGATCAAGCCGTTTTTCGTCACGACGATTCGATCACGACCTCATCAAGACCCGAATACGCCATGTTCGTTTTCCGTTTGCTGCGCCTGATCGCGCATCTCTTCAAGGGCATGGCGGTCTGTGCCTTCCTGTTCCCGTTCACCTCCGAGAAGGGGCGGGAGGCGCACATCCGGCGCTGGTCGCGCAAGCTGCTGCGCATCTGCGGCATCGCCATCAAGATCGACAGCCCGCTGCCGATTCCGCGTTCGTTGCTGGTGTCCAATCACGTGAGCTGGCTGGACATCTTCGTGGTCAACTCGCTGCAGCCCTGCCGTTTCGTGGCCAAGTCGGAAATCCGCAGCTGGCCGCTGATCGGCTGGCTGTGCGCCAAGACCGGCACCATCTTCATTTCGCGCGGCAAGGCCAGCGACGTGCGGCGCATTTTCAAAGGCCTGGTGGAAAGCATCGAGAAGGACGAGCACGTCGCCTTCTTTCCTGAAGGCACGACGGCCGCGCAGGGCACGCTGCTGCCTTTCCACGCCAACCTGTTCGAGGCCGCAATCGATGCCAAGGCACCGGTGCAGCCGTATGCGCTGCGTTATGTGGATGGCGAGGGCCGGCTGCATGCGGCGGCTGATTTCATCGGGGACATGTCCATCGCCGAGAGCATCATGAGCATCCTCAAGTCCAAGGGGATGACGGCCGAACTGAAGCAATTACCTCTGATCAGCACGGAAGGCGCGCATCGCCGCGACCTCGCGCGCACCGCGCGTGAAGTCATTGCCACCGGACTGGGATACTCGCTGGAATCGCTCAGCCCGGCCGCCGCGCCTGCGGACACTGCACCTGGAACAGCGCCCGATCCTCAAGTCGCACCGCACTGAGCTTGCCGCCCCAGACACATCCCGTGTCGAGGGCGATCAGTTTGGGGCGCATCACCAATCCCAGCGTGGACCAGTGACCGAAGACCACGGTCACGTCTTCGGTCCTCCGCCCTGGCACCTCGAACCAGGGCATCAGTCCTTCCGGCGCTGCCGCCGCGCCTTCCTTCACCGCAAAATCCATCGTCCCGTCCGCCTGGCAGAAGCGCAGGCGGGTGAAGGCATTGATGATGCAGCGCAGGCGCTCGTGGCCGGCCAGGTCGTCGCTCCAGCGGTCGGGCTGGTTGCCGTACATGTGGCGCAGGAAGTCCATCCACTGGTCGCTGCGCAGCATGGTTTCCACTTCGCTGGCCAGGGCCAGGGCTTGTTGCAGGTCCCATTGGGGCAGCACGCCGGCATGCACGATCAGGTGGCCTTGTTCGTGGATGGCCAGGGGACGGTGGCGCAGCCAGTCGATAAGCTCCTCACGGTCGGGGGCGTTGAGGATATCGTCGAGGGTGTCGTCGCGGTGCGCCGGGCGGATGCCGCAGGCCACGGCCAGCAGGTGCAGGTCATGGTTGCCCAGAACGGACCGGGCGCGCTCGCCCATCTGCATCACGGTGCGCAGGGTGTGAAGGGATTGGGGGCCGCGGTTGATGAGGTCGCCGGCGAAGATGAGCTGATGCGCCGTCGCCTCCCCGTCGAATCGGTCCATCAAGGAGCCGAGGCTGGCGCCACAGCCTTGCACATCGCCGATGACGTAGTGCTTGGCGTTAGAAGTCAAAAGTTGCATGAGGAAATATTTTGAGGTGCAAGATACCGCTTTTCGCGGCAACTATTGCTCGTAATTTAAGTTTGTTCCGGGGCTCGGACTCTTCGCCAAGCCACTCGCCTTCTAAAATGTGAGTGCCGATGATAAAATCATAAATTGGCATTTTTTTTCAGTAATGATCGTGTCAGAAAAATAAGCTATAAAGCACGTCTTCAGCGCTTCCGCACTCATCATCACCTCGGGTTTGATCGCATATGTTGTTATTGGTCTGGAAACACAGAAATCTGCTTGTGGAACTGACCAAGCGCGAATTTTCGGCTAAATATATGGGTTCAGCAGGCGGCGTATTGTGGGCGTTCCTTCAGCCCCTGTTTCTGCTCGCAGTCTACACCACCGCTTTTGGAGTTATTCTCAAGGCCAGGTGGGGGGGCAGCGGAAGTGCTACCGAATACGCCATGATGCTTTTTGCGGGGCTGATCGTGTTCAATGCCTTTTCGGAGGTCATGATCAAGTCCCCCGTACTGATCACTGCGAATCCCAATTTCGTCAAAAAGATCGTTTTCCCTCTTGAGCTGTTGCCAGTGGTGACAGTACTCAGTGCATTGTTGCAGGCGTGCATCAGCGTGATGATCTGGCTGTTGGGCTATACGCTGTTTTTTGGGCCTCCCTTCATGTCGGTGATCTTGTTCCCTGTGGTTCTGATCCTGTTTGCTCCTGTGTTGCTTGGGATTGGCTGGTTGTTTTCAGCTGTCGGGGTATTGTTCCGGGACGTAGGGCAGATCTCCGGGATGCTTGCTCACGTGACCTTGTTTCTGACACCGATCTTCTACAGTGTAGATACTGCACCAGCCTTCATTCGGAAGGCCTTGCTGTTCAATCCACTGACCTTCGTGGTTGATGAGCTGCGCGCCGTTTTGTTTCTCGGTCACGGTCTTTCCTCCTTGTGGTGCCTGGCTTATTTTGCGGGTGCGTGTCTTTTCGCTTGGTTTGCGCTGCGGAGTTTCAAGCTGTTGCGACCCGTATTTGCTGATCTGGTTTGAACATCATGAGCGATTACGCCATCTCCGTCCAGGATATCTCCAAGCGCTATCGGGTACGTCAACCCGGCAGTTCCAGCTTCTCCCGCATCTTCGGTAGGGCGCGCCAGCGTGACGATGAGGTATGGGCACTCAAGGGAATCGATTTCAACATCCGCCGGGGCGAGGCGGTGGCCATCATCGGGCGCAACGGAGGTGGTAAAAGTACGCTCCTAGAGATACTTACCGGTACGTTGGCTCCCAGTTCCGGGACGGTGGAGGTAAATGGTCGCGTGGCCGCTCTGCTGGAGCTGGGTAGCGGTTTCAATCCTGAGTATTCCGGCCGCGACAATGTAATGCTCAATGGTTTGCTGCTGGGCATGACCCGCAGCGAGATACTGACCCGTTTTTCCGAGATTGAAGCTTTTGCGGAAATCGGTGCCGCCATTGACCGGCCGGTCAAGACCTATTCCAGCGGCATGTTGATGCGGCTGGCCTTTGCTGTTCAGGTGCTGGCGCGTCCGGATATTCTGATTGTTGATGAAGCGTTGGGTGTGGGGGATTTCTTCTTTCAGCAGAAATGCCTTGATTACATCAAGCGACTGCGTGCGGACGGCACCACCCTGCTTTTCGTGTCGCATGATATGGGTACTGTCCGCGATCTTTGTCAGCGGGTGCTCTATCTGAAAAAAGGCGAGCTGATTTTCGATGGCGCCACCACCGATGGAGTGGCGCTGTATTTTCGCGAAGCGTCAGCGCCGGTTGGGCAGCTTGCTCCTGCATTGCAGGCCGATGTTCCGGCTGTCGCTGACAAGCACGCGGACATTCTCCGTGATGCTCTCTGGAAGGCGCCCGGAACGGTGCGTGTGGGCGGTTTGGTCGCCGTGGCGCTATATGACGAGCACGGACAGTCGACCACCGGTTTTCGTATGGCGACGAAGATGACATTGCGGGTTCTTTTTGCGCCGGCCCCCAAGGTTGCCAATCACATTAGTGTTGCGTTGTTCGATAAGTACCGCGCCGTGCGCAGCGCTACCGGTAGCGTACCATTGCAGATCCCGGGGGCGGAGTATTCATCCTCGCTGGTAGAGTTCGAACTCAATCTTTCCCTGATGCTGGAAGCGGGAGAGTATGGAATTCTTGTCAATCTGGGCTACGAACAGGCCAAGAATCGTGGCGCCATTCTCGATGAGTCTCCCATGCTCGGCCCGATACAGGTGAAATGGGATTACGAAAACGAGGTCGCTCCTTTCCTGGGTCAGGTCGGTTTGCCGGCAAACGGGCGCTTCGTTTCGCATCCAGATAGTTGCCATGATTGACCGTGTCTACGCTGCACTGGCTGACTGGCTTACGCCAGCGGGTGATGTCCGTTGGCGCTGGGAATTGAAGAACAAGGTGCTGCGCCAGGCGGGCTTGAAAATCGGTCAGGACGTCGCCGTTGATCGGGGCTTTGAGTGGCTCGCCGAGGCTGGTACCGTTACGCTGGACGATCACGTCGTCATTGGACGTAATGTAAAAATCTATAATTTTTCGAACGTTTCCATCGGATCGTTCTGCATGTTCGCGGGGGAAGTACTGATCGCCAACGGCGGTCATGACACTTCGACATTTGAGCCATTTTCAGGTGCCCTCTCAATCGGCCGTGGTTGCTGGATTGGTACAGGGGTCAAAATCGTCGGGGCCAATCTGGAAATCGGGGATAATGCCGTCCTCGGCGCTGGTGCGTTGGTCAACAAGAGCGTACCGCCGGGAGCCATTGTCGCTGGTGTTCCAGCGCGTATCCTGGGCTATCGTGAGTTACCGGAAAAGGTGTGGCACTTGGGTGGCAAATGGTTTTCTCCGGTTAATTTTGATCTGATGAAGTAAGTTCGTACTTGGTTTCTCAAATAATGATCGACTACAAAAATATCGCCGATGGAAGCATTCTTGGCCTTAACTATAGCGGGATGCACGACAGTGCCATTGCCATCGTGGCACCCGATGGTCAGGTTACTTTCGCAGCGGCTTACGAACGTTTTTCCCGTGTCAAGCAGGATGGCCGTCCTTTTTTGTCGCTGCTTGAGGGAATGCCTTGGGAAAAGATCGCCAAGGTGGCCGTATCTGCTCCGAAGGAGTTTGTTTATCCCGAGTCGCGTCATAGCAGCCTGCTTCAGGTGCGCTTGAATGTGCCGCGTCAGCAGGGATTGTTGCACGCAGAGCCGTTCCAGGCATTCTTAGATCAGTTGCCGGTGGAGAAGGTATTCGTTGAGCACCAGATTGCGCACGTCGCTTCAGCGTTTTGGGGGAGCAAGTTCGATCGTGCTTTGTGCCTGACATATGACGGTGGCATGTGCAACAGTCCCTGGTTCGGCGGTCTTTACGAATGCACACGTACTGACGGTATCGTCCCTCTCGATCAGTTTTCCGCACTCGATTATGCGAAGGTGACGTCGCTTTACTCCTTCGTCACAGCGCTGTTGGGTTTTACGCCGAACAAGCATGAGGGGAAAATCACCGGGCTGGCAGCGTTTGGTCAGCCGAGCGCCAGCAGCAGGGCGCTCATGAAGAAATGGTTCGAGCAAGATTTTCTTCAGCTGGAATCGGTGATGTCGTGGTTCTTTTCCTATGACCCACAGCGACCGGCTGTTCTGCTGCCGGATGACACCAGGCTCGAGCCGTTCCGGCTTGAAGCAGCCTCATTTTCCCGCGAGGTGCTTGCGGCCAGCGTTCAGGAGTTTGCCGAGCAACATGTGATCGAGTTGATCGCCCGCGCGAAAAAGAATGGCTGGGACTCGGAAAACATCTGTCTGGCGGGCGGACTGTTTGCCAACGTGAAGATCAATCAACGCGTCGTCGAACAGGGCTTCCGCAACCTTTTCGTTGCGCCTCCGATGACCGATGACGGCACCGCGCTTGGTGCCGCCTGGCATGTGCTGAGCAAGCGGCCAGAATTTGATCCGAAGCCACTGACGTCGATGTATCTCGGCCCATCCTATAAGCAGGCCGAGATTCTGCAGCTCCTGCAATCGGAGGGTGTTCGCTATTCGCAGCCGGAGAAGGCTGCCGAGGTTGTCGCGGAGAAAATCGCGGACGGCAAGGTCGTGGCTGTTTTTCAGGGGGCCATGGAATTCGGTCCGCGTGCGCTTGGAAATCGTTCGATCCTTGCTCAAGCCTCGCGTAACGATATCAACCAGAATCTGAACAAGCGCCTCAACCGAACCGAGTTCATGCCGTTTGCGCCCATGACGCGTGTGGAGGATGCTGCAAGGTGCTATCTCAACATCGAGCCGGTGCTGCATGCTGCCGAGTTCATGACGGTAACCGTGGATTGCCGCCCCGAGATGCAGGAGAAGTGTCCTGCCGTCGTACATGTGGACGGTACGGCGCGGCCTCAGCTGGTGTCCCCGCAGAGCAATCCGCTCATTCATGCCATCATCTCGCGCTACGTTGAAATTGCCGATCGCCCTTCGATCGTCAACACTTCGTTCAATATTCACGAAGAGCCCATCGTTTGTTCTCCGCTGGACGCGCTCAAGGGCTTCTTTGAATCCGGGCTGGACTATCTGTATCTCGACGGCGGTTTCCTTATCGATTTCGCGGAAAACAAGGAAGTCGCCCTGCGCTATCTCCAGCACAAGCTGGCCGAGCCTGGTGTGAAGGTGCAGGCGCAGTCCGACCTGTTAAAGGAGCTGATGCGTCTGTTGGGCCAGCAGCAAACGCAGCTGGTTGAAAAAGAGGCAGTGATATTGAAGCTGCATGCCGATTTTGCAGAGTTACGTGCGCGTGAGCGTGAGCAGGCTGCGGAGCTGCAACGTTTTTATCGCACCTACGGTAGCTGGATTCCGTTCCAAGGAGCGTGGCGTGTGCTGTTCCGGCTTTCGCAGATACTGCGACCGCGCCTCGGTTGGTTGCAGCAGTACGCCGCACGTCCACTCACAATGGAGCCGGTCAAGGCGTCGGCAGCCCTCAACCGCTACCCGACCATTTCCATTGTTACCCCTTCCTACGGGCAGGGAGAGTTCATCGAGCAGACGCTGCGGAGCGTATTGGATCAGAACTATCCGGCCCTGGAATATTACGTACAGGACGGTGGTTCCAAAGATAATACGCTAGAGGTCCTGCAGCGATATGCAGACCGCATTGATGGCTGGGTCTCGGCCAAGGACAATGGTCAGTCACATGCTATCAACTTGGGCATGGTGAAAACCAGTGGCGAGATTATGGCGTGGCTGAACTCGGATGACTTGCTCATGCCCGGTGCTCTGGCTCGCGTTGCCGAGTTTTTCGAGCAACATCCCGAGGTGGATGTGGTCTACGGCAACCGCCTCATCTGCGATGAGCATGGGGATGAAATTGGACGCTGGTTGATGCCCTCTCACGATGATGACGTATTATCTTGGGCCGACTTCGTTCCGCAGGAAACGATGTTCTGGCGCCGTCGTATCTGGGAAAAGGCAGGGGGACGAATCGACGATTCCTTCCGTTTCGCAATGGATTGGGATCTGCTGCTCCGTTTCCGCCAGGCGGGAGCAAAGTTTGCCCACATTCCCGAATTTCTCGGGGTGTTCCGGGTGCATAGCCAGCAGAAAACCAGCGCGGTCATCCATGATGTCGGTATAAAGGAGATGAACCGAATCCGTGAGCGGGTGCTCGGAAGAGTGCCCACCAGACGGGAAATTCGCAAAGCGGTTCGGCCGTTCTTGATTCGCCATCTGATCGTTGATCTCTGCTATCGGTTGAAACGTAAATTCACTGCTTGAAGATTTCGAGTGTGCTTAGCTGAACATTTATAAGAAGGCCTATAAACATCGTGGAAATTTATCTCGGATTACCAGCATATAACGAAGAGGCATCGATCAAGCCCCTCTTTACGCGTGTTGAAGCGCTGCAAAAGAAGATGACGCAACGCATTCATGTGATGGTCTATGACGACGGCTGCGTTGATAACACCCGCGCCGAGGTCATGGCCTGGCAAGAGCGCCTGTCCATCATTTATCTGGATGGCGTCGTCAACAAGGGCCTGGGCGCAGGGATGAGTGCCTTGACGACCGAGTTTGCGCATCGTGGAAAGGAAGAAGACTTTTTGGTGGTGATGGATTGCGATGATACGCACGATCCGGAGCAGATTCCAACCATGTTGCAGGTTTTTGAGGCCAAGCCTGCCACCGATGTGGTTATCGCGTCGCGCTACCGTGCGGGTGCCACGATCTCCGGCGTTCCCTTCCATCGCGTGCTGTTGAGTATTGGTGCGGCCATGCTTTACAAATCAGTGCATCCGATCTGGCACGCACGTGACTACACTTGCGGTTACCGAGCTTATCGTCTGCGCGCCGTCAAGAATGCGATCGCCAAATTTGGTGAGCCGCTGTGCAAGGAACGCGGCTTTGCATGCATGGTGGAGCTTCTCCTGAAAATCGCCCGTGCCGGTGCCAAAGTTCGGGAAATTCCTCTTGCACTGGCGTATGACAACAAGCTCTCTGCGTCGAAAATGGACGTGTCGGGCAATGCCTCGCGCTTGCTCAAAAAATTGATTACCTGGCGTATGAAAGGTCTGCAGTGAAGAAAATCAAAGTCGCTTGCATCTTTGGCACTCGTCCCGAGTTGATCAAGATGGCCCCGATCATTCAGAAGCTTGGCGCCGCACCCGAATTCGAGGTGGCATCGATCTGCACTGGACAACATCGTGAATTGCTCACGCCGCTGCTGGAATGGTTCGATCTGCCCGTGCATCACAATATGGATGTGATGCGTGCCGGCCAGAATCTCAACGAACTGGCTGGCCGTTTGATGACCGAGTTCGGCAAGCTGTTCGCGGAGAACCGGTACGACTACGTCATTGGGCAGGGCGATACCACCTCGGTAGTGGCTGCTGCTTGGGCCGCGTTTCACGAGAAGGTTCCATTCCTGCACGTTGAAGCCGGTCTGCGCACATTCGATCGTAACCTGCCGTTCCCGGAAGAAATGAACCGGGTGATGGTGGGCCGTCTTGCTTCGTTGCACTTTGCACCTACTGACACCTCTGCAGACAATCTGCGCGCGGAAGGCATTGCGGAAGAGGATCTCTTCATGATCGGCAATACCGTCATTGACGCGCTCCAATTTACTGCTGAGCGCGTAGGTGCTCAGGAGGCGCAGGCTGACAACGCTCGCCGGATGGTCTTCATGACGGCCCATCGGCGCGAGAATTTCGGAGAGCCCTTGTTGCGGATCTGTTCCGCTGTGCGCTCTATCGTGACCCAGTTCCCGGATGTGGATGTGGTGTTCCCTGTTCATCCCAATCCCAATGTGCGCAATATCGTCAGTTCAGTGCTGGGCGACCTGCCTAGCGTCAAGCTGATCGATCCTGTTCCTTATGAACAGCTGGTGGGCTATCTGCTGCGCAGCCACTTCGTTCTGACCGACTCCGGCGGTTTGCAGGAGGAGGCTCCCGCCTTGGGCAAGCCAGTGTTGGTTCTGCGCGAGGAAACGGAACGCCCTGAGCTGGTCAAGCTGGGTGGCTCTCTCCTGGTCGGCAGCGACGAAGACCGTATTGTCGCCGAGGCGAGCAGGCTCCTGACAGATTCCGCCTTCTACAAGACGATGGTGCTCGGCTACTCGCCCTACGGTGATGGCAAGTCGGCTGATCGTCTGGTGGAAGCCTTGCGTCTGAGATCTTCTGCGCAAGTGTCCTGATGATTGGCGCGCTTCTTCTGCTGGCAATATTTGCACTGCTGGGTTATTCCTGGACCAGTGGCCGTCGTGGCGGTCTGCTGCTGGCGCCAGCAGTAGGGCTTGCGTCGGTCGTTTTGCTGTCTTACTTCCTGTCGGCCAACTTTGACTTGACGGGCGCTGCTGCCGTTGCGGTAGCGCTTCCTTTGTTGGCCAGCGTGCTGCTTGTGCGTGAATGGCGACTGCGGGAGACGTTCTCGCAGCGCTATGCGTTCCTGCGCGCCGATCTTCGCGATGCGGGTCTCGCGCTATTGCCGCTGTTGTTGTTGATTGTGCCGGCGCTGCATCAAGGCGTTTCGGATTTCTTCGGCGTCGGTAACTTCGATTTTTTCTATAACAGTCAGGATGGCTGGTATCTCTCTTCCCATAGCGTCAACCAATATGCCGCCGATGTTTATGACCGCATTTTGCCTCTGACATGGAGCGCAAATGTTCAAGGCCGGTTTGCGGTTACTCTTCTTTCGGCATTTGCCTACAAGTATCTTGACCTCAACACGCTCCACTTCAACGCCGTTCTACTGACCACATGCGTAGCCACGCTCTGCCTCGTGGCGTACGCATTTGCATCGAGTATGCTCAATCTGAGCGCCCGTTGGGCCACTGGTGCGGTCTTCGCCCTGATCTGTTCGGCGGGTTTCGCGCAAGGTTATTCTTACTTTCTGTTGGGGCAGCTGAGTGCGATACCGCTATTTCTCGCGTTGGCGCTGAGCTTCAAGCCACTGCTTGAGTGGTCGCAGGCTTTTCCTTCGGACAATGGCAATGTTGGCTGGAGGCACGTTGCCGTCATCGCTTTCTGGCTTAATGCGCTATACGTCTTTTATGCGATCCTGGCGTTTTTCGGTGCGGCATTGTTCGTTCTTTCGGTCATGTTCAATACGATCGGTCGACTCGCGAACTGGAAAATCGGGCTGGTCCGCATCGGCAAGGTGGTGGCGCTGACACTTCTGCTGTTCGTGCTGCTGCGCAGTTTTTCCCTGCCGGCAGCAGCACAGGCAATTGTCGACTGGATCAACTTGTCCCTAAAGACAGCTGGTTCTTCGGTCGACGGTCCGAAGGTATTTACCGAATACTTGACCGAAGGGTTCTTGGCGCTGTTGTTGGGCCTGGTACGCTATCCTTCAGTGCAGTCCGTGTTTGGTGCCCTGCTCGTGTGGGAGGGCTCTTCCAGTAAGGCTTTGTTGGCTCTGAGCGCGGTCGGCATCATCAGCTTCCTTGTTGCACTGTCATTCTTTGCCCGAGCCAAGAACATCCCGCGCGCTGGCAAGGCGACATTGGGAGCGCTCTGCGCGATGTCGCTCGCCTGCGCCGCAGTGTTTTTCGTGACGGGATCAGGCTACGCCATTTTCAAGATTGGTAGCTGGTTCATTCCTATTTGCCTCATGGCTGTGGTCGCGGCGTTGTCGTTGAGCAACCGGCTATCAGGCGTCAAGCGTTGGTTGTTGACGCTGGCTTGCCTTGTTCTTGTGGTATCTAACCTTCTGGCTGCATTCAATTACACCTTTGCTTTTTTGCCCTTGAGAAAGCTCTTTGGCTATCGTGAGAATGCATTGATGGTCGAAGCAGCGGATGTGGAAACTTTCAGGCACTGGCTCGCAACACAGCCGCACAAACAGGTGGATCTTGATTTTCTCGACGGGATCAAGGCCGCATGGTTCGCCAACGAGTTACGAGACATGCCGGTCGATGTCATGGCTTATTCCCATAATCTGCAGCCGCTGGCAGATCGCAAGCTAGGTGTACCTGTCTGCGCAGTGCCCAGCTCAACCGCCTTTGATGACGTTCTTCTGGTATCGGAGCATCTTCCTGGGGATGGTCAAGACGTCATTTCACGTATGCAACCATCGCCGGCCGTGACCTTCTCTTCAGGCAAGTATCACGCGCTGGAGATGTCCAAGCTCGATCTTTATGCATCGTTGGGTCGTGGTACGTATCCTTCGTATTCTCTGAGCGATAGCGAAATGAGGAACAATCAGCTACCCCGCACTTTGCGTTGGGTAGAAGGTGGCTTCGAGCTCTACGTTTACACCCGACGAGCTGGATATGTAGACGTGAGTATGGATGCCGCTCCGGGCTTCATGAACGGCCCGCCTGTCCGGACCTTGACACTTAATGCAGGTAGCGCCAGACAGCAACAGACGTTCACCAAGGACAGACATCAAGTCAGCTACACTCGCGTTCCAGTCAGCTCGGGGCTGAACTGCTTCCATATCGAGAGCACTGACGACGTTCGCCAAATCACCCGGTACGGCGCTCTATTCCGAGAGGCGGTCATGGTCGAGTCCCGTTTTCTGAATTTCGCCATTGGCAATCTGGCCATCCATTACTACGAGTAACAGTTTCATGAACATATCCCTGCGCGCCAAGCCGGTGCTGTTGACGCTAGCAAAGATGGCGGTTACCGGGCTCATCTTCTATGGCATCACGAGGAAGATCAATATCTCGCAGGCCATGGCAGCGCCTGTTGAGAACAAGGCCTTCTTGGTCTTGGCGTTTGTCATCGCGTTGCTGATCGTCTTCGTGCAGGCGGGGCGCTGGCACCTGCTGCTGAACTATCTCGGTATCCGTTCTGACACCGTCAAGGACATCAAGGCAGTGTGGGCCGGGCATCTGCTCAATAATGTCCTGCCGACCTCGGCCATTGGCGACGTCCTGCGCAGCTATGCATTGCGCGAGCGCGGTGCCGGCCGCACCCAATGGGTGAGTGCCCTGCTGATCGAGAAATTCTTTGCAATGGCGACCGCCCTGGCTGTCGCTGGCTTGATGGTCATAGGCGGGCAGTTGGGTGATACGCCCGTGGAGATCAAGCTGATTGTCATTGCTTTCCTGCTGCTGGGTGTTGCGGCCCCGTTCATCCTGCGTGTCTTGGCTATCCTGGGAGCACGCGTGCTGCCGGCTAATCTGGTGCAGTTCCTCCGGTCCCTGGCTACATCGCTGGTTGGCGCAGTCAGTACCCGGGCAGGATTGATGGCCTTGGGCGTATCGTTCCTGATCAATATCCTGATCTGTCTGATTTTCTTTTGTATCGCGGCAGCCATGGGCTTGCAGATCAGCGCCGTCCATTGCATGTTCATCGTACCTGTCTTTACAATTCTGGCCGGTCTCCCGATCTCATATGGTGGATGGGGAGTGCGAGAGCTTACGGGCATTCATCTGCTGCAGTATTACGGCGTGCCTTCCCAAATCGCCCTTTCCACCACATTCTTGTTTGGCTTGACGATTTTCTTGTCCAGTCTCCCAGGTTTGCTTGCGCTTCCGACATTTCGCAATGTCCTCTCACGCAAGGAATAATTTTCTGTCAACATCGAATTAGCTTTTAAGCGGACACTAAAATGACTTCAACGAAGAAAGTAGCATTGATCACCGGCGTTACCGGGCAAGATGGCTCCTACTTGGCGGAATTGCTTCTGGAAAAGGGCTACGAAGTGCATGGCATCAAGCGCCGGGCTTCGCTGTTCAATACCAACCGTATCGATCACCTGTATCAGGATCCACACGAACGCAACCAGCGGTTCATCCTGCACTACGGTGACATGACCGATTCCAGCAGCCTGATTCGTATCATTCAGCAGGTGCAACCTGATGAGATCTACAATCTGGCCGCACAGTCGCACGTCGCGGTTTCTTTCGAAGAGCCGGAATATACGGCCAACTCCGACGCGCTGGGTGCTCTGCGTGTGCTTGAGGCCATTCGCATCCTGAAACTGGAGAAGAAGACCCGCTTCTATCAGGCTTCGACGTCCGAGCTTTACGGTCTGGTGCAGGAAATTCCGCAGAAGGAAACCACGCCGTTCTACCCGCGTTCGCCATATGCGGTGGCCAAGCTTTACGCTTACTGGATCACCATTAATTATCGTGAATCCTATGGCATGTACGCCTGCAACGGGATCCTGTTCAATCACGAGAGCCCGGTTCGTGGTGAGACGTTCGTCACCCGCAAGATTACCCGCGCACTGTCCCGTATCAAACTGGGGCTGCAGGAATGCCTGTTCCTGGGTAATCTCGATGCCAAGCGCGACTGGGGGCATGCCAAGGATTACGTCGAAATGCAGTGGATGATGCTGCAGCAGGACACCGCGGAAGACTTCGTGATTGCAACCGGCGTGCAATACAGCGTGCGCGAGTTCGTGGATGCCGCGGCACGTGAAATCGATCTGGCCATCACCTGGAAGGGGCAAGGCGTCGACGAGAAGGGTTACGACGCCAACGGCAAATGCATCGTTGCGGTCGATCCGCGCTATTTCCGTCCGGCAGAAGTTGAAACGCTGCTGGGTGATGCGACCAAGGCGCGGGAAAAACTCGGCTGGACGCCGAAGATCACTTTCCAGGAACTCGTGAGCGAGATGATGCGTGAAGACATGAAGTCGGCACAGCGCGATGAACTGGTTAAAAAACACGGCTTCGACGCGTACAATTTCCACGAGTAAGCCATGAACAAGGACGCCAAGTTATTTGTCGCAGGTCATCGTGGAATGGTCGGTTCGGCCATTGTGCGCGAGCTCGAGCGGCGAGGTTACGACAATGTCGTCGTCCGTAGCCACGCCGAGCTCGACCTGACCAACCAGGCCGCAGTTGATGCTTTCATGCAGGCGGAAAAGCCGGCATACGTGTTTTTGGCAGCCGCCAAGGTTGGTGGCATCCAGGCCAATGACATCTACCGCGCGGAATTCCTTTATCAGAATCTGATGATGGAATGCAACGTCATCCATGCTGCCTGGCGCGCAGGTGTGGCTCGGATGCTGTTCCTGGGCTCGAGCTGCATTTACCCGCGAGATTGCCCGCAGCCGATCAAGGAAGAATATCTGCTCACGGGTCCGCTGGAACAGACCAACGAGCCTTATGCCATTGCCAAGATTGCCGGCGTCAAGCTATGCGAAAGCTACAACCGGCAGTACGCGACGCAGTACGTGGCAGCCATGCCGACCAATCTGTATGGGCCCAACGACAATTACGATCTGAACAATAGCCATGTTCTGCCAGCGTTGATCCGGAAAGCACATGAAGCCAAGTTGCGCGGTGACGAAGAGTACGTCGTGTGGGGCTCAGGCAAGCCGATGCGCGAATTCCTTTATGTGGATGACCTGGCCGAAGCCTGCGTGCATTTGATGGAATCTGGCGTGGCCGGTGGCCTTTTCAACATCGGCACCGGGGACGACATTACCATTCGCGAGCTCGCTGAGACCGTGATGGAGGTGGTGGGCTTCGAAGGGAAGATCGTATTTGATGCCACCAAGCCTGACGGCACTCCGCGCAAACTGCTCAATGTTGATCGGATGAAGGAAGCGGGCTGGAGCGCAAAGCTCAGCTTGCGGGAAGGTATCAGCCGCTCGTATCAAGATTTCCTGAGCAGGTATTCGTGAGTGGGCGTATGACCCCATCGGTAACGGTTGTCGTGCCCTCGTTCAATCAAGGTCGATTTTTGAACGCGGCCCTCGAATCGATTTTCCGGCAGGAGGTCGACGTCGAGGTGATCGTGATGGACGGCGGATCCTCTGACAATTCCGTTGAGGTCATCCGACGTTGGGGGCCTCGCCTGAAATTCTGGCGTAGTGCTCCGGACGGCGGACAGGCAGCCGCTATCAATGAAGGCATGGCGATGGGTACGGCGCCCTACGTAGCCTGGCTCAACAGTGACGACTGGTATCTGGATGGTGCCTTGCAGAGGCTGGTGCGCCAATTGGAGAGTGCCCCGCAAGCGCCTGCCGCATATGGCCGAGCGTGGAATGTGGTCGAAGCTACCGGCAAACGCTACCCAGTTTGGGTAGAGCCTTTCATCGAGAAGCGTCTTGCACTGCGCTGCATCGTTTCGCAGCCTGCGACCTTGATGCGGCGCTCGGCATGGGATGCGGTCGGCGGAGTGGACCCGTTGCTGCACATGGCCATGGACTACGATCTCTGGTGGCGCTTGTTCAAGCGCATTGGCCCTTTGTCGTTCGTCGATGAATTCGTTGCCGTCAACCGCGAGCATGAGGCGACCAAGACGCGCAATTTTCGGCGACGCCATTACAAGGAGGCGATTGCCGTCGTGCGCCGTCACCATGGACGCGTGCCGTTGAAATGGTGGTTGGCTCAGCCGTATTCGGTCTGGTTCAAGTCGATCGTTCCCTAGCATATGCGCGTACTGCAATTCTTCAAAACTGCTTTCCCGGATACGATGGGTGGAGTGGAGCAGGTGATCAACCAGATCGCGGAAGGTACCTCCCGCGCTGGAGTCGATAATACAGTGCTGTCGCTGGCCCGCATTCCACGCCGGGAGGAAAGCCAGCTCAACGGTTATCGTGTCTGCCGCGCGCCTCTGGATTTCGAACTTGCATCGACGGGATTCTCTCGTTCGGCCCTCGCCTGGTTCAAGGAGCTGAGTACGCAGGTTGATTTGATCCATTACCATTTTCCATGGCCCTTCATGGATGTGGCGCATTTCTGGGCGCAGGTGAAAGTACCGACACTGGTGACGTATCATTCCGACGTGGTCAACCAGAAGCGCCTGCTCAAGTTCTACCAGCCGTTACAGAACGCGTTCCTGGGCAAGGTCACGCGTATTGTGGCGACCTCGCCCAATTATGTGGACAGCAGTCCGGTGTTGCAGCGGTTTGCTTCCAAGACCGAGGTCATTCCTCTGGGCATTGGAGAACCTCCTTCCGTTTCCTTCGAGCGGCTGGATTACTGGCGCAGACGCTTCTCCGGCAAGTTCTTCCTGTTTGTGGGTGTGCTACGCTACTACAAGGGTTTGCACACGTTGCTGGAAGCCATGCGCGGAACGCCCTATACCGTGGTCATTGCCGGGCACGGCCCTGAAGCTGATGCGTTGCACGCCAAGGCCCAAGAAATGAAGCTGGCGAACCTGCATTTTCTGGGACGCATCGATGAAGAGGACAAGGCTGCGCTCCTGCAATTGTGCCAAGCCATGTTGTTCCCGTCGCATCTTCGCTCCGAAGCTTTCGGCGTTTCCCTCCTGGAGGCTGCGCAACAAGCCAAGCCGATGGTCACTTGCGAGCTTGGAACCGGTACTTCTTATGTCAATATCGCTGACGAAACCGGCCTGATCGTGGCACCTGAACATCCAGAGCAACTAAGGGCGGCCATGGAAGTGCTCTGGAGCAACGATGGCTTGCGTGACGTAATGGGGCTCAATGCGCGCCGACGTTATCAGGAAATGTTTACGGCTGACAAAATGGTGGCAGGTTATCTGGAGCTATATGCCCGGCTGCTTGCTTGAGTGTTTTTCCTATTTGGCCTCTGTACAAAAAATGACAATAAAACCTGCCAAGCGGATTCTTGATGTCGCTGGATGTCTGGTTGCCATCGTAGCTTTTGCCATACCTGCTGTGCTTGTTGCCCTTGCCGTCAAACTGACGTCCAAGGGCCCCGTGCTGTACTGGTCCGAACGCATTGGCCGGAACAACAGTATTTTCAGGATGCCGAAATTTCGTACGATGCGCACCGATACCCCCCAGTTGGCTACGCATCTGCTTGCCGAGCCGCAACGATTTTTGACGCCGATTGGTAGTTTTTTGCGCAAATCGAGTCTGGACGAAATCCCGCAGTTATGGAGTATTCTGAAAGGCGATATGTCCATTGTGGGCCCTCGTCCGGCGCTCTTCAATCAGGAGGACCTGGTGGCCCAGCGTACCGCATTGGGTGTGCACACGCTCACACCCGGCCTGACTGGATGGGCGCAGGTGAATGGCCGCGACGATTTGCCTATTCCCGAGAAAGTCAGATTTGATGCTGAATACGCCAGTCGCCAATCCTTTGTATTTGATCTGCGCATCATCATCATGACCATCATCAAGGTCTTTGGCCGTTCGGGTGTTTCTCACTAAGTAGCGACATGCGCAGACAGATCATAAATTTGCCGCGATTCACTAAGCAGACCATCGCCATTGCCTGCGATTTGGTGATGTGCGTGCTGGCGACTTGGCTTGCTTTTTCCTTGCGCCTTGATGTCGTCCACTTTCCGGAAGGCTATCAATGGCATGTGTATCAGGTATCGCCGCTGCTGCTGTTTCCAGTGTTTGTGCGGCTAGGTCTTTACCGCTCGGTGTTCCGTTATACCGGTGTAGCAGCCATCGTCAGCATCGCCAAGGCATTGGTGATTTACGGTTTGCTGCTGTTCGTGTTTCTGGTGTGGATGGGTTTGCCCGGTGTTCCCCGGTCGCTTGGTATTCTCCAGCCGCTCATCCTCTTCCCGCTGATCGGGGGCAGTCGGGCATTTGCGCGGCTCTGGCTGAGTCAGGCCGATGGGGAAAGAAAGTACCATCGTGATTCGCGTCTGCTCATCTATGGTGCTGGCCCTGCCGGAGCACAGATTGCCGATGGCCTTGCCCAGCGTCGCCAGTTTACCTTGATCGGCTTTCTGGACGACAATCCTGAGCTGCACGGGAAGCTGATCAATGGAATGAAAGTTTATCCATCGGCAGAAGCTCCTCGTGTGATCAGCATGTTCGCCGTCACGGATATCGTTCTGGCACTTCCCGATGCGAGCAGATCACGCCGCCACGAAATTCTTGAAGGGCTACGCCAGCACCACGTGCACGTCAGCTCCATGCCGGATCTGACGGATCTGGCCAGAGGCAAGGTTGCGATTGCAGACATGAACGAGTTGGATATTCTCGATCTGCTGGGTCGTGAACCGGTTGAGCCCAATCTTGCCTTGATAAGTCGCAATATTGCGGACAAAGTGGTGTTAGTGACCGGGGCCGGAGGGAGCATTGGAAGCGAACTATGCCGCCAGATCCTCGCAGGCAAGCCTTCATCCTTGCTTCTGCTGGAGCACAACGAATTCAGTTTATACAATATTCATCAGGAACTGCAGGAGCAGATCAAGCAGCTCCAAATTGATGTGCAGTTAATCCCTTTGCTTGGCAGCGTGAAGGATTACATCCGTCTTGGCCAGGTCTGCCGTACGTGGCGGCCTCATACGATTTATCACGCCGCCGCATACAAGCATGTGCCGCTGGTCGAGCATAATCCTGCCGAGGGGATCCGTAACAATATTTTTGGTACGTTCCACGTAGCGCGCGCTGCCATTGAATGCGGGGCTTCCGATGTGGTATTGGTCAGTACGGACAAGGCGGTACGTCCAACCAACGTCATGGGGGCCACCAAGCGCGTTGCCGAGCTTATACTGCAGGCACTGGCCGCAACTCCCCGTCCGGTTTTTCATTCGTTGCCCGGAATTGCGCCCGAGTTCGCTCAGCGAACTCGTTTTTCGATAGTGCGTTTTGGCAACGTGCTTGATTCGTCCGGATCGGTTGTCCCCCTCTTCAGGCAGCAAATCAGAAATGGCGGTCCCATCACGCTCACCGATGCCGAGGTCACCCGTTATTTCATGACGATTCCGGAGGCAGCGCAGCTGGTAATACAAGCAGGTGCCATGACCGAAAATGGGGATGTCTTCGTTCTCGACATGGGGCAGCCTGTGAAGATTATCGATCTGGCGTATCGCATGGTGCAATTGTCCGGGTTGATCGTTCGCGATGAAGAAAATCCCGACGGTGACATCGAGATTCAGATTACTGGTCTGAGGCCCGGAGAGAAATTGTATGAGGAATTACTCATTGGCCAAGATGCGAAGCAGACCGTCCATCCTCGCATCATGCGTGCGCATGAAGATTTCCTTCCGTGGAGTGAGCTCACCCAGCGCTTGGATCTGCTGCAGCGTGCAGTCGATCAAAATGATGTCTCGGTAATGACGGAGTTGCTCACCGAGCTGGTATCCGGCTACGTGCCGAACAAAGAGGTGGTGGACTGGGTGACGTCCGCTCTCGGCGTGCCAAATCCGTCCCGGGTCGCCAAGTTGTCGGTAAAAGAGTGATTGAAGTTTCCCCCTTGTTTAAATCTTCCGGAGCTACCGTGAATTGCCAGCTATCTGCATCCATTTTCAAAGCCTACGACATCCGCGGCATCATCGACAAAACCCTGGACGACCAGGTCGCCTTCCAGATCGGCCAAGCCTTCGGTGCCACCGCCCTGGCCAAGGGGCAGAAGAAGGTCGTGATCGGGCGCGATGGCCGGCTCTCCGGTCCCTCGCTGTCGGCCGCGCTGGCCAAGGGGTTGCAGGCGGTCGGGGTGGACGTGATCGATCTCGGCATGGTCGCTACGCCGATGGTCTATTTCGGCACCCACGTGCTGGACACGCAGTCCGGCATCATGGTCACCGGCAGCCACAATCCGCCGGACTACAACGGTTTCAAGATGGTGCTGGCCGGTGAAGCCATCCACGGCGAGACCATCCAGGGCCTGTACCAGGCCATCGTCAAGGGCGAATTCCCGCAGGGTGCCGGCAACTACAGCACGCACGACATCAAGGCCGCCTACATCGCCCGCATGATTTCGGACGTCAAGCTGGCCCGTCCCCTGAAGATCGCCGTGGACTGCGGCAACGGCGTGGCCGGTGCCTTTGCCGGTGAAATCTATCGCGCGCTGGGCTGTGAAGTCACCGAGCTGTTCTGCGAAGTGGATGGCAATTTCCCCAACCACCACCCCGATCCGGCTCATCCGGAAAACCTGCAGGACCTGATCCGCTGCCTGCAGGAAACCGACAACGAACTCGGTCTGGCCTTTGATGGCGACGGTGACCGCCTCGGTCTGGTGACCAAGGATGGCCAGATCATCTACCCGGACCGCCAGCTGATGCTCTTCGCCGAAGACGTGCTGACCCGCAACCCGGGCAAGGAAATCCTGTACGACGTCAAGTGCACCCGCCACCTGGCTCCCTGGATCACCGCACGCGGCGGCCAGCCGCTGATGTGGAAGACCGGCCACTCGCTGGTCAAGGCCAAGCTGCGCGAAACCGGTGCGCCGCTGGGCGGCGAGATGAGCGGCCACATCTTCTTCAAGGACCGCTGGTTCGGCTTCGACGACGGCCTCTACGCCGGCGTGCGCATGCTGGAACTGATGGCCCGCCAGAGCGATCCGTCGGCCGTACTCAATGCCCTGCCGCAATCGGTCAGCACCCCGGAACTGCAACTGAAGCTGCAGGAAGGCGAGAACTTCGCGCTCATCGGCAAGCTGCAAAGCGATGCCAGGTTCGAGGGTGCCCAGGACATCATCACCATCGACGGCCTGCGCGTGGAGTACGCCGACGGCTTCGGCCTGGCCCGTTCCTCCAACACCACGCCGGTGGTGGTGCTGCGTTTCGAGGCCGAGACGCCGCAAGCGCTGGAGCGCATCCAGGGTGAGTTCCGCAAGGTCATCCTGGCCGCGCGTCCTGATGTGACACTGCCGTTCTGATGGGCCGATGAGGTAAGATGCTGGCCCACCAATAAAGTCACGCCAACGTGGGTCAGCCTTGAACATTCTTATCGTCCGTGTCTCCTCGCTGGGAGACGTCGTCCACAACATGCCGATGGTGGCGGACATCCATCGTCATTTCCCCGCGGCCCAGATCGACTGGGTGGTCGAAGAGGGCTACACCAGTCTGGTCGGCCTCAATCCCCACGTCCGCAAGATCATCCCCATCGCCCTGCGGCGCTGGCGCAAGACCCTGTTCTCGGCGGCCACGCGCGCCGAGATCGGGGCATTCCGGCGGGAGCTGCAGGCCGAGCGCTATGATCTCGTGTTCGATACCCAGGGCCTGCTCAAGACCAGCGTCGTGATGCGCATGGCGCGCCTGGCACCGCAGGGCCGCCGCATCGGCCTGGCCAATGCGACCGAAGGGTCGGGATATGAACCAATCTCCCGCATTTTCCATGACCAGAGCATCCCGGTCGGCCTGCGCACGCATGCCGTCACCCGCGCCAGGCTGGTCGCGGCGGCTGCGCTGGGCTATCAGCTGGAAGGTCAGCCCGACTTTGCCCTGCAGCCGCCAGAGCCGGCGCGCTGGGCCTGGATGCCGGAGCAGCCGTATGTCGTTTTCTTCCACGGTACCGCCCGCGCCGCCAAGCAGTGGCCGCAGGCGCAGTGGATCAAGCTGGGCCAGGCCCTGGCCGAGCGCGGATTGCAGATCCTGCTGCCCTGGGGCAGTGCCCGCGAGCAGGAGGCGGCACGCCAGCTGGCGGCCGGCATTCCCGGTGCCACCGTGCTGCCGGCGCTGCCGATGATGCAGGCGGTGGCCCTGGTGCAGCAGGCGCGGCTGGTGGTCGGACTCGACACCGGCCTGACCCACATCGCCGCCGCCTACGGCAAGCCGACGATTGAACTCTACTGTGACTCGCCGCGCTGGAAGACCGAGGGCAACTGGTCGCCGGCGATCATCAACCTGGGCGATCTGGGCGCGCCGCCGTCCGAAGAGGATGTGTTGAAGGCTGCGCTGGGCCTGCTGGCCTGAGTTTGATTGTCCCTTGGGGCGGACTTGGGTATGCGTTGAAGCAGATCAAACGCCCCGTTCAAAGCATCAACTTTGCGTGACAAGCCGCATCCGGCCTGCTTTCCAGGCGTGCCAGAGCCGCCGGGTTGGCCACACGGGCAGAGCGCTTGCGGGCATAATACGCGCCATGGAATCGCAAATTATCGAGATTGGCCTGACCGAATGGCAGGTCGAGTATCCCAATCAGGACTGGATCACTGCGCTGGAAGCCGGCAAGGTGCTGTACTTCCCGCAGCTGGCTTTCCAGTTGATGGACTCCGAGCGCAAGCTGCTGGATCCGGCCGTGCGTGCGCCCAAGTCGCGCAACATCAGCCTGGACGCACGCGGACACATCAAGGGTGCCGCCGGCGGCACCGAGCAGCAGCTGGCCCTGGCCGCGATGATTGGTCGCTTCCGCGAGCAGTCGTTGTCGCTGGTGCATACCTTGTTGCCCAAATACCGCGATGCCTTGCGCATTGCCCCGACCAGCTATCGCCCGATGCAGGTGGAGACGCGTGCCCAGTCGTGGCGTGCCGATGATCGCCGCATGCACGTGGACGCTTTTCCTTCGCGGCCCAATTACGGCGAACGCATCCTGCGCGTCTTTACCAATGTGAACCCCGATGGCGTGCCGCGCGTCTGGCGCGTGGGCGAGCCTTTCGAGACCGTGGCGCAGCGCTTTTTGCCGCGTGCCAAACCTTATGTACGCTGGCAGGCCAGCGTGCTCAAGGCGCTGCATGTGACCAAGTCCTTCCGTAGCGAATACGATCACCTCATGCTGCAATTGCATGACGGCATGAAGGGCGACATGCAGTACCAGCAGGATGCCCAGCAGGTCACCATGCCCTTTGCCGCCGGCTCCGTCTGGATCTGCTTCTCGGACCAGGCCTCGCACGCGGTCATGTCGGGCCAGTACATGATGGAACAGACCCTGCACCTGGCACCGGACCAGCAATATGATCCGCAATCCAGTCCGCTGGCCATTCTGACGCGCCTGGTCGGCCATCCCCTGGTCTGAGATGCGGCTGCTGTATTCACTCGTCTGGTGGCTGGTGCTGCCGTTGGTACTGCTGCGCCTGTGGCGGCGCGGCCGCAAGGAACCGGGCTACCGGGCGCATGTGGGCGAACGCCTGGGCTTCTATTCGCAAGAGGCGCGCCTGTCTGGCCCACAGGCGCGTTTCATCTGGGTGCATGCCGTCTCGGTTGGCGAGACCCGTGCCGCCGAGCCGCTCATCGACGCCTTGTTGCAGCAATATCCGCAGCATTCCATTCTGCTCACCTGCATGACCGCCACCGGCCGCGAGACGGGGACTCAGGTCTATGGCAAGCACGGTGCGCGCGTGGTGCAGAGCTTCCTGCCGTACGACACGGGATGGATGTGCGCGCGTTTCCTGCGCCACTTCCGGCCTGTGGTGTGCGTGCTGATGGAGACTGAAGTCTGGCCCAACCTGATCAGGCAATGCCGCCGGCACCAGGTGCCGGTGATGCTGGCCAATGCCCGCCTGTCGGAGCGTTCACTGCGGCGCGGCCAGCGTTTTGCCGCGCTGCTGCGTCCGGCGGCCGAGGCGATCGATGTGGTCGCGGCCCAGTCGCCGGCCGACGCTGAGCGCCTGCGTGCCTTCGGGGCGCGGCACGTCGAAGTGACCGGCAGCCTCAAGTTCGACGTGCAGCCGCCGGCCGAGATGGTCGAACGCGGTCTTGCGTGGAAGCGCGCCATCGGGGAGCGCAAGATCCTGCTCTGTGCCAGCACGCGCGAGGGCGAGGAAGCCTTGATTCTGGATGCGCTGGCCAGGCTGGGGAAGACCGGCTGGCTGACGGTGATCGTGCCGCGCCACCCGCAGCGTTTTGCTGAGGTGGCCGGGATGATACAGGCACAGGGTTTGCGCCTGCGCCGGCGTGACGCGCTGGGGCAGGGCGGTGACTGGGATCAGGTGGATGTCGTGCTGGGCGATTCCATGGGCGAAATGTTCGCCTATTACGCCTTGTGTGATGTGGCCTTCATTGGCGGCAGTCTGTTGCCGCTGGGGGGGCAGAACCTGATTGAGGCGCTGGCACTGGGCAAGCCGGTGCTGGTTGGCGAGCACACCTTCAATTTCTTGAGCATTACCGATGATGCCATTCGTGCAGGAGTGGCCCGGCGCGTGACTTCAGCCGAGCAGTTGTGTCTGGTCGCCAGTGAGCTCTTCAATGATGCGGCTCATATTGTCGCCACTACGGATTCGGCAATTCGCTTCGCTAACGCGCATGAGGGGGCCACCAACAGGACCGCAGACCTGCTTGCTGCTTTGTTGGTAAGAACCAGATCAAGCTGATATTGCTAAGCGTCGTGGAAAACCCCGGAACATTTTCATGAATGTTGCAAACGAGAACTGTTTTGCAATGCCTTCACCTCGCAATTGCTCAACACATCTGAGATAATTCTTGGACGTTTGCCTTAAAAGTTGCCGCAAAGGCCATACGGCCAATCCATAGCTATTGGTGTAAAACTATCAGGGCCGCGAAATGATTTTTGTCACAGGGGGGGCGGGCTTTATTGGCTCCAATTTTGTGTTGGATTGGTTGAAGGGCAGTAGTGAGTCTGTCGTAAATTTCGACAAGCTCACTTATGCCGGCAATCTTGAAAATCTCAACAGCATTGATGGGGACAGCCGGCATGTGTTCGTGCAAGGCGACATCTGCAATCAGGATCAAGTGCAGGTCTTGTTTCAGCAATACCGTCCTCGCGCCATCCTGCACTTCGCTGCCGAAAGCCATGTGGATCGTTCCATTCACGGTCCTGCGGAATTCATTCGTACCAACATCAACGGCACTTTCTCGCTGCTGGAAGCTGCCCGTGACTACTGGAGCGGTCTGTCCGGTCACGAGAAATCGGATTTTCGTTTCCTGCATGTGTCAACTGATGAAGTTTTCGGTTCGCTAAAGCCTCAGGATCCGGCGTTCATCGAGACGACCGCGTATGCGCCTAATAGTCCTTATTCTGCCTCCAAGGCTGCCTCCGATCATCTGGTGCGCTCCTATCATCACACCTATGGTCTACCTACGCTGGTGACGAACTGTTCCAACAATTATGGCCCATATCATTTCCCCGAAAAGCTGATTCCTTTGGTCATTTCCAATGCCTTGGCGGGAGAGTCGCTACCGATCTACGGTGACGGCTTGCAAGTACGTGACTGGCTCTACGTGAGCGACCACTGTGCAGCCATCCGTCGCGTTCTGGAGGCCGGTCGTCCTGGCCAGGAATACAATGTTGGCGGCAACAACGAAATGACCAACCTGGAGGTCGTCAAGGTATTGTGTGGTTTGCTGGATGAACTTTCACCCAAGGTCAGCGGCAAATATTTCGATCAGGCCGTCTTCGTTGCCGACCGCCCCGGTCATGACCGTCGCTACGCCATCAACGCCGCCAAGATCGCGAGCGAACTTGGCTGGACCCCGGCCGAGACCTTTGAAACCGGCATGCGCAAGACGGTCGAGTGGTATTTAGCCAACCAGGACTGGGTGGCCAACGTCCGTTCGGGCGAATATCGCAAGTGGATCGAAGGCAATTACCATAGTCGTGAGCAATTGGCCGGAGCACAGCAATGAGCGAAATTACCCAAGGGGCCGGCACCAAGAAGGGCATCATTCTTGCCGGGGGATCGGGTACTCGTCTCTACCCCATTACCACGGTCGTGTCCAAGCAATTGCTTCCTGTCTATGACAAGCCCATGATCTACTACCCGCTGAGCACGCTGATGCTCGCAGGTATTCGGGAAATTCTGATCATCTCGACTCCGCAGGACCTGCCGCGTTTTCGCGAGCTGCTAGGTGATGGCAGCAAATGGGGCTTGTCGCTAAGCTATGCGGCGCAGCCCGCACCAGAGGGCCTGGCTCAGGCATTCATCATTGGCCGTGATTTCGTCAACGGCAACAATTCGGCACTAATACTTGGTGACAACATCTATCACGGTGAGGATTTCGAGCGCAACCTCAAGCATGCTGCGGCACGCGAAAGTGGTGCTACTGTGTTTGCCTATCATGTCAACGATCCCGAGCGCTATGGAGTAGTCGAGTTCGATGCCAACCGGCGCGCGGTAAGCATCGAAGAGAAACCGGCCGCTCCGCGATCCAATTACGCCGTGACCGGGCTTTACTTCTACGACAAGCAAGTCTGCGACATCGCCGCGTCGATTAAGCCCTCCGCCCGCGGTGAGCTCGAAATTACTGATGTCAATCGTGCCTACCTCGAAGCAGGCATGCTCAATGTCGAGTTGATGGGGCGCGGAATGGCATGGCTGGATACCGGTACTCAGCAGTCGCTGCTGGAGGCTGGCCAATTCATCGCCACCCTCGAACACCGCCAGGGACTGAAGGTGGCCTGCCCCGAGGAAATCGCCTTCCGCAAGGGCTACATCGACGCCGAAATGCTTGAGCGCCAGGCCGAGGTTCTCAAGAAGAACGCCTACGGACAGTATCTCTTCAGGCTCTTGCGCGGAGATATCGTCTAGTCCACACACATCGGACATCAGCCATGCGGATCCCGATGGGGGCCGTTTTGATTTTCCCTTGGCCCATAGACGCAGCATGCAAATCCAGACGACAGACCTGCCCGGAGTAGTGATCATCGAACCCAAGGTGTTTGGCGATGACCGCGGGTTTTTCTATGAAAGCTTCAATGAGCAGCGCTTCGCAGAAGCGACTGGTCAGCGCGTCAACTTCGTGCAAGACAATCATTCGCGCTCGGCACGTAATGTCCTGCGCGGGCTGCACTATCAGATCCAGCAGGCGCAGGGGAAGCTGGTCCGCGTGATCATGGGCGAGGTGTATGACGTCGCCGTTGACATCCGCAAGAGTTCGCCGCATTTCGGACGCTGGACCGCCGTGCGGCTGTCTGCCGAAAACCGCCGCCAGCTGTGGATTCCGCCGGGCTTTGCCCATGGTTTCGTGGTCACCACCGACTACGCTGAATTCCTCTACAAGACCACCGATTACTGGGCGCCCCAGCATGAGCGCTGCATTCGCTGGGATGACCCGGCGCTGAGGATCGACTGGCCGCTGGATGGCGAGCCCGTGTTGTCGGCGAAGGACGCGGTCGGCGCATTGCTGGCCGATGCGGAGGTATTTGAATGAAGATTCTGGTGACCGGCAAGAACGGTCAGCTTGGCAGTGAACTGGTCCGTGCGTTTCGTGGCGAGGCCGAGGTCGCGGCGTTTGATCGTCAGACGCTGGACCTGGCCGATATCGGGCAGTTGCACAGTCTGATTCGTGCGCAAGCCCCCGATGTGATCATCAATGCCGCGGCCTACACCCGGCACCGCGCCCGTCCAATTCCTGCCTATCGCTGGAAAAATTCACGCTGACCTTCGGCTTGCCCATCGCTGCCTGGCAGAATTGTTTGTGCAATATCGCTTATGTTGAGGCCGGAATTGCAGAACTCTCCGGTGACTTCAGCAGGACCGGGAAGGTAGAGCGGTCGCGCGTCGTGTCATTTGCCGATTGCGCGTTTGAGGGCGGCATCCAGTGTGAAAGGAGGATGCCAGCATAATTTGCTCTTGGTTTTGTCAATATCCACTTGCAACGACCCACACAGCCGCTGCGCGACCGCGCTTTTGCCGAGCAGCCGCGCCGCGCATTCAATGACCCTCGCGGGCACGGGGATGAGCCTTGCTGTCCTGCCCATGGCATGGGCCATGTGATGCAACAGTTCGGTCGTGGAGATATCCTCGCCATCACTCACAAGGAAGACTTCGTTAGCCGCGGCGGGATGATGCAGGCAAAGCGTCATCAGGTCGACGAGGTTGTCCAGCGCGACCAGGCTGCGCCGGTTGTGGTGAATTGCGCCTAGTGGCAGTGGTATGCCTCTTTCTATCCAACGCATCATGGCTCTGAAGTTCGCTTTCACCCCTGGCCCGTAGACCAGGACAGGTCGTATCACCACAACTTCCATTGCGCGGTCGGCCGCCAGCGCCAGCAGCGCCTGCTCGGCTTCGAACTTTGATATCCCGTACGGATCCATCGGCACCGGAGTATCGTCGGCTGTGAAAGGATGGCCCGGTTCGGTCTGCTCGCCATTTACCTTGATAGAACTCAGGAACACCAACCGCTTCACGCCAGCGTCCCGCGCCTGCCTGGCCAGAGCGAGGGTGCCTGCCACGTTCACCCGGCGAAACTGGTCCAGGGGATCGCTGGCGGTTTCATGCATCACGTGAACACGGGCAGCACAATGGACCACTGTATCAATCCCCGTCAGTGCCGAGCGCCAGTCGGTCTCCGGGCCGATCTCGCCGACCTCGATGACATCCACCCCGGATGGTACGGAGGACGCTGTCGCTCGCGAGCGAAGCCCTGCTCGCAGTTGATTATCGGGGCGGGCGCTCAGGTGCCGCAGGAGGGCGCTGCCAATGAAGCCTGAGCCACCGGTGACAAGGATACGCATTGAATGGGCCGTTCGAAGGTAAGTCGCAGAGGTCGACAATACTAACACCGGTATCGTGACACTCTGCCTTTCGGCTTTCGGTGTCAAAGAACGTTACTGTGTGTTGCCAAGGACGGCCGTTGGAGCGCGCGCATGGAGAAAGCAGCTGGCTGCCAAAGTGGGTCAAGTCACGTGGAAAAAAAGAGCAGACCCTCGGGTCTGCTCTTTTTGCTTCGGCGGTTTCGGCGTCCGCTCAATGAATGACGGCTGGTTTGTCGCTTACTGCTTGGCCGCCACACTCACCGTGTTTTCATTGAGGCCACCCCCCAACGCCTTGTACAGATCAATCGCATTGTTCAAGCGCAACTGCCGCGCCTGAATCAATGCCTGCTGCGCCGAGAACAAGTCCCGCTGCGCATCGAGCTGATCCAGCGAGGAGGCAATCCCGTTCTTGAATCGCAGTTCGGTCAGCTTAAGACGTTCCTGCTGGGCCGCCAGGAAAGCTTCCTGCGCCTTGACCTGATCATCCAGCGTACCGCGTGCCACCAGGGCATCGGCCACTTCGCGGAAGGCGGTCTGGATGGTCTTTTCGTAGGTCACCACGGCCTTGTTCTTGCGCACTTCCGCCAGATCCAGATTGGCGCTGTTGCGGCCGAAGTCGAAGATCGGCAAGGATAGCGAAGGACCAAAGCTCCACGCACCCGAACCCGACTCGAACAATCCACCCAGCGTGCTGCTGGCACTGCCATAGCTGCCGGTCAGCGAGATGCGCGGGAAGAACGCTGCCCGCGCCGCGCCGATGTTGGCATTGGCCGCCAGCAGGCTCTGCTCGGCCGAGCGGATGTCCGGACGATTGGTCAGCAGGTCGGAAGGCAATCCCGCCGGAATATCGGTCACGATCTTTTCATCCGACAGCAGCTGTGCCGGCGGCAGGTCGCCGACCTTCTTGCCGACCAGCAGCGTCAGCGCATTCTCGGCTTGCGCGCGCTGGCGTTCCAGCTGGGACTTCGATACTCGGGCCGACTCCACCAGCGTCTGCGTCAGGCGGAAATCCAGCGCCGAACTGGCGCCGACGTCGAAGCGCTTCTGCGCCAGATCCAGATTGGATTCGCGCGACTTCAGCGTGTCATTGGCCAGTTGCAGCTGCTCCGCGTAGGAACGCTCGGACAGATAAGCCTGCGCCACCTGCGCGATCAGGCTGATCTGCGCCGACTTCTGCGCCTCTTCGGTGGAGAGGTAGCTCGCCAGTGCCGCATCCTTCAGGTTGCGTACGCGGCCGAAGAAGTCCAGCTCGTAGGCGGGAACCGCCAGGCCGACCTGATAGCTGTTGCTGATGACCGGCTGTCCCGTGAACGACTGACTTGCCGAGGCACGTGTGCGGGCGGCGCTGCCATTGACGTTCAGGTTGGGCAGCAGATCGGCACGCGCGATCTGGTATTGCGCGCGGGCTTCCTCGATGTTGAGGACGGCCGTGCGCAGGTCACGGTTGTTTTCCAGGGCAGCCGCGATCAGCTGCTGCAGGCGCTGGTCCGGGAAGAACTGGCGCCAGCCCAGGTTGACTGCCTGCAGCTCGGCACGGCCGGCGGCATCGGCCGGGTAGGCCGTCTCCACCGGGGCTTGCGGACGGTCATAGGTGGGAGCCAGCGAGCAGCCCCCCAGTACGCCGGCCACCATCAGCGCTGCGCACAATTGCAGCAGGCGAGGCGAGCGCGGCAACGACAGATTAGCCATTGTCATTCTCCACTATTGATCTTGGGCGAGTGGTCGGCGTCAAACTTGCGCTGACGCTCGCTGCCCTTGAAAATCTTGCGCACGACCACGAAGAAGATCGGCACCAGGAACACCGCCAGCACGGTGGCAGTGATCATGCCGCCCATCACGCCGGTACCGATGGCGCGCTGGCTGGCCGAACCGGCACCCGAAGCGATGGCCAGCGGCAGCACGCCGAGGATGAAGGCCAGCGAGGTCATGATGATCGGCCGGAAGCGCAGGTGCACCGCCTCCAGCGTCGCTTCGATCAAGCCCTTGCCCTGCGCCTGCAGATCCTTGGCGAACTCGATGATCAGAATCGCGTTCTTGGCCGACAGACCCACCACCGCAATCATCCCCACCTTGAAGTACACGTCGTTGGGCATGGCGCGCAGCGTCACCCCCAGCAGTGCACCGAGGATACCCAGCGGCACCACCAGCATCACCGCCAGCGGGATCGAGGTGCTTTCATACAGTGCGGCCAGCACCAGGAACACGGCGATCAGCGACAGGGCATACAGCGCCGGAGCCTGGTTGCCGGAGGTCTTTTCTTCCAGCGACTGGCCGGTCCACTCGAAACCGAAGCCCGGCGGCAGCTTGGCCACATAGGATTCCATCTCGGCCATGGCTTCACCGGTACTGCGGCCAGGCGCTGCGCCACCGGCGATCTTCATGGCCGGATAGCCGTTGTAGCGGATCAGCTGCACGGGGCCGTTGATCCACTTGGCCGTCACGAAGGCCGAGAAGGGCACCATGCCGCCATTGGAGTTGCGGGCGTACAGGCTGGTCAGATCTTCAGGTTGCAGGCGACGGTTGGCATCGGCCTGCACGATCACGCGCTGCTGACGGCCCTGGTTGGGGAAGTCGTTCACATAAGACGAACCCAGCGCCGTGGACAGCACACTGTTGATCGTCGAGAACGGCACGCCCAGCGCATTGGCCTTGTCGCGGTCGATGTCCAGTTGCAGCTGCGGCGCATCTTCCAGACCTTCCGGACGCACACCGGCCAGCACCTTGCTCTGCGAGGCCATACCCAGGATCTGGTTGCGCGCCTGCACCAGCGCGTCGTGACCCAGACCGGCACGGTCCTGCAGACGGAAGGTGAAGCCGGTCGCGTTACCCAGTTCCGGAATCGGCGGCGGATTCAGCGGGAAGACGATCGCATCCTTGATCTGCGAGAAGGCACCGAAAGCCTTGCCGGCGATCGCATCGGCCGACTGGGACTTGTCGCGCTCGGCCCAGTCCTTTAGCGGAGTGAACACCAGCGCCGCGTTCTGGCCGTTACCCGAGAACGAGAAGCCCAGCACCGCAATGGCGTGTTCCACGGCCGGATCCTTGAGGTAGTACTCCTCGATCTTCTTGACCACCTCGGTAGTGCGCGCGGTGCTTGCGCCCGGCGGCAGCTGGACGTTGGTGATGATGTAGCCCTGGTCTTCGTTCGGCAGGAACGAGGCCGGCAGGCGCACATACAGCAAGCCCACGCAGGCCACGATCACCACGTAGACGATCATGTAGCGGCCGGCCTTGCTGAGCATCTTGCCGATCACGCCCTGATAGGCATTGGCGGTGGTGTTGAACTTGCGGTTGAACCAGCCGAAGAAACCCTTCTTCTCGTGGTGATGACCCTTCTCAACAGGCTTGAGGATGGTCGCGCACAGTGCCGGCGTGAGGGTGAAGGCCATCAGCACCGAGAACACCATGGAAGCCACCATCGACAGCGAGAACTGGCGATAGATCGCACCCACCGCGCCACCGAAGAAGGCCATCGGGATGAACACCGCGATCAGCACCAGCGTGATACCGATCAGCGCGCCGCTGATCTGGCCCATGGCCTTGCGGGTCGCGTCAGCCGGCGAGAGACCTTCCTCGCTCATGATGCGTTCGACGTTTTCCACCACCACGATCGCATCGTCGACCAGGATGCCGATGGCCAGCACCATGCCGAACATGGTCAGCACGTTGATCGAGAAGCCGAACAGCAGCAGCGTGGCAAAAGTACCCAGCAGCGCCACCGGCACCACGATGGTCGGGATGATGGTGTAGCGGATGTTCTGCAGGAACAGGAACATCACCAGGAACACCAGCACGATGGCTTCGATCAGGGTCTTGACCACTTCCTCGATCGAGATCTTGACGAACTTGGAGGTGTCGTAAGGGATGGTGTACTTCACACCGGCCGGGAAATACTTGGCCAGCTCTTCCATCTTCTTGTGCACGGCGGTGGCGGTACCCAGCGCGTTGGCGGTCGGCGACAGCTGCACGCCGATGAAGGACGAAGGCTTGCCATCCAGACGGCCGGAGGTGTCATAGCTCTGGCCACCCACTTCGATGCGGGCGACGTCGCGCAGGCGCACGCTCGAACCGTTGGTATTGGCACGCAGCACGATGTTGCCGAACTGCTCGGGCGAGGTCAGCTGACCGTTGACCACCACGGTAGCGGCGATCTGCTGGCTGCCGGGGCTGGGCAGGGCACCCAGCGTACCACCGGCCACCAGCGCGTTTTGCGCCTGGATCGCGGCCGTCACGTCAGCCGGGGTCAGGCTCAGGCCGATCAGCTTGTTCGGATCGATCCAGATGCGCATGGCGCGTTCGGTACCGAACAGCTGCGCCTGGCCCACACCGGGCACGCGCTTGATTTCGTTCAGGACGTTACGCGACAGATAGTCACCCAGCGCCACCGGATCGAGCTTGCCATCGGTGGAAGACAGACCGATGAAGAGCAGGAAGTTGGAACGCGACTTGGTCACCTGCACGCCCTGTTGCGTCACGGCTGCCGGCAGGCGGGCCTCGACGCGCTTCAGGCGGTTCTGCACATCCACCGCCGCCAGGTCCGGATTGGTTTCCGGCGAGAAGGTGATGGTGATCTGCACCTGGCCGTTGGCCTGGCTTTGCGACTCGATGTATTGCAGGCCATCGGCGCCGTTCATTTCCTGTTCGATCAGGCTGGTCACCGAATCGTCCAGGGTCTGCGCGGTCGCACCCGGATAGGTCGCCGTGACCACGATGGTCGGCGGCGCGATGCTGGGGTACTGGGCTACCGGCAAGCCGGTAATGGCCAGCGCACCGCCCAGCATGATGAAGATCGCTAGCACCCACGCAAATACGGGGCGATCAATAAAGAACTTTCCCATCTGGCAGCCTCTTAGTTAGCTTTCTGTTGGGCGCTCGCGTCTTGCTTGGCCGGCTGGCCAGCAGCTTGTGCGGGAGCGCCCGCGGGATTCCATTGGACCGGCTTGACGGCGGCACCCGGGCGGACCTTCTGCAGGCCTTCCACGATGACGCGATCACCTTCCTTCAAGCCATCGATGACCTGCCAGTTGTTGCCGCGTGCGCCGCCGGTCTTGACCGGACGCGCCTCGACCTTGCTCTCGGCATTGACCACCATCACCGAGGAGCCGCCGGCATCACGCACCACGGCTTGTTGCGGCACCAGCAGGGCCTGTTCGTCCACGGCTTGTTCGATCTTGGTCCGCACGTAGGTGCCCGGCAGCAGCAGGCGCTTCGGGTTGGGGAATTCGGCACGCAGCGAGACCGAACCGGTGCTTTCATCCACGCTGATGTCGGAGAACAGCAGCTTGCCCGGCTGTTCGTAAGCCTGGCCGTTTTCCAGCACCAGGGTCACGCTGGCCTTGTTGTCGCCCACGCTCTTCAACTGGCCGGCGGCCATCGCCTGCTGCAACTTCAACAGGTCGGCGCTGGACTGGGTCACGTTGACGTAGACCGGATCGAGCTGCTGCACCAGGGCCAGCTGGGTGGCGTCCCCCTGGCCGACCAGCGCACCTTCGGTCACCAGCGCGCGGCCGATGCGGCCGGAGATGGGCGAGGTCACGGTGGCATAACCCAGGTTCAGGTTGGCGGTCTGCACCGCTGCCTTGCCGGCGGCGACATCGGCTTCAGCCTGCTTCTGGGCGGCCACGGCGTTGTCGTATTCCTGCTTGGAGACGGCGTTGACTTCCACCAGCGGCTTGTAGCGCTGCGCGGTCAGCGAGGTTTGCGTCAGGTTGGCCTGGGCGCGCGCCAGCGTGGCTTGGGCACTTTCCAGGCTGGCCTTGTACTGGGCCGGATCGATCTTGAAGAGCACCTGGCCCTCCTTGACCTCGCTGCCTTCCTTGAAGACGCGCTTTTGCACGATGCCTGCCACCCGCGCACGCACCTGCGCCACGCGGAAGGCTTCCACGCGGCCCGGCAGTTCATTGGTGATGGCCACGCGCTGCGGGGCGATGGTCACCACCGACACCTCGGCCGGCGGCATCTGGCCGCCTTGCGCGGCGGGTTTCTGTCCGCAGGCAACCAGCGCGGCGGCAACGGCGACGGTCATGGTGAGGCGCGTGAAACGACTGACTGAGCTCATAGATATCTCGCACGAAAGTAAAGTTGAAGCCGCCAGGGGCGGCGATGAAACGAATTCGGTAGAACCGGTCACGACGATGATGCTGTGCCTGTCATCCGGTGATGGAGGGGATGGATGAGCCGGGCTACAGATTGTTGCAATGCAAAAAAGTCCCCACCCCCTCATGCCAGGGTGATGAATTTTTTTGCAGGTGATGAACGGCAGGGACTTGAAGCGGATGCTATTATACATACATCCATGAATGTATGTATTTCTTCCAAACATCACATTAATTTAACAAACTTGTTCGAAACGGCGTAGCAAAATATGAGCGATTCCTTGCATTTTGATTCGAAAGCTACTCTGATGCCGTTTCCGCTGGTCTGAATCCGAGCTCTTCCATGCCTTCGGGCGATAGGCCGAGCTGCTGGGAAGACGAATTTGACGCCCTGATATTGTGCACGAAACTCACTTACTTCTTCATGACCTTCATTGCGCACATGAAGCCTTTGACGAAACTCTGCCGGTTGCGGGTGATGTGCATCCGCAACACGGCCGCCCAGTGGCGCGCCTGAGGGGCTGCGCCATGGCCATTTGCCCGGGAGTCTGTTGACATGGCCCGTTCGACCAAGGAAGAAGCGCTGGAAACGCGTGCCCGCATCCTCGATGCGGCCGAGCAGGTGTTCCATGAGCGCGGCGTCTCGCAGACCTCCCTGGCCGACGTGGCCAAGGCCGCTGAAGTCACGCGCGGGGCCATCTACTGGCACTTCAAGAACAAGAGCGATCTGTTCGACGCCATGTGCGAACGTGTGCGCCTGCCAATGGAAGCGGTGCTGGAAGAAAACGCCAGTCCGCAGGTGGAGGATCCACTGGGCCAGTTCCTGCGCAGCGGCATCTATGTGCTGACCATGGCGGCGACCGATGAGCGCTGCCGGCGCGTGTTCGACATCATCTTCAACAAATGCGAATTCGCCGACGCGCATGACCCCATCCTGATTCGCCAGCGCGAATGCCACGTCGATGGATTGTTGCGGCTGGAGCAGATCCTGCTCAATGCGGTGGCACGCGGCCAGCTTCCGGCCACGCTCGATATCCGTCTGGCCTGCCTGGCGGCGCATGCGACCTTCAGCGGTCTGCTCACTGACTGGTTCTTTTCCCCCGACAGTTTCGACCTGGTCAAGGATGGCGAGCGCATCCTGGCGGCCTCGCTCTACGCGCTCAAGACCGCGCCGTCGCTGCAGAAGGCGTAGCCGGAGCAAGCCTCGAAACCCGGGTGGTTTTCAGGCGATATGAAGGATCAGGATAAAACGTAAGGGAATTCAGGCAGGCCGGAGAACCCGGTCCCCGCCTGACCGGCCTGCGCCATGTGCATGACGCCCGCCGGCCAGAATGCGATATGAATCAATAAACCAAAAGACCAGGCTCAATAGGTCGGCATCGAAGGATCCACCTGGGCCGCCCAGGCATGAACGCCGCCGCTCAGGTTGATGACCTTGGTAAAGCCCTGGCGCTCCAGGAAGGCTGCCACCTGCATGCTGCGGCCGCCGTGATGGCAGATGCAGACCACCGGCTGTTCCTCGTCCAGCTCCGCGAAGCGGCCGGGAATGGTGTTCATCGGCACCAGCTGCGAGCCGGCGATGTGGCAGGTCTGATGTTCCCAGGGTTCACGCACATCCAGCAGCAGGGGCGTGGGGCGGTCCGGATCATTGATCCAGGCCGCCAGTTCCGGGGCAGAGATGTGCTCCATGATGCTTTTCCTGTCTCGGCCCTGAGGCTCAGAACGTGAAGTGGGACGGCGTGATCGCTGCGTGCAGCGGCTTGGCCAGGGTTTCCACGATGTTGACGGTCTCGAAGGCGTGTTCCGAGGTGCGGGTGATCAGTTGCAGTTCCATCACCGGGGCCGAACCGACGATGGCCAGCAGGCGGCCGCCGATCTTGAGTTGCTTGCCGAAGGATTCCGGCAGCAGCGGCAGCGAGCCGGAGATGACGATGACGTCGTATTCGCCAGCCTTGCCATCGGCACCGGTCCAGCCTTGCGCGCCATTGCCCAGTTGCACGTCGACGTTGGCCACGCCGTAGTCCGACAGGTTCTGTTCGGCCAGTGCCTTCAGTTCCGGCGAGATTTCCACGGTCGTCACGTGGCGCGCCTTGTGCGCCAGCAGGGCTGCCATGTAGCCCGAACCTGCGCCGATTTCCAGCACGTATTCGTGCTTCTTCACATTGGCTTCCTGCAGCATGCGCGCTTCGATCTTCGGAGCCAGCATGTTTTCACCACCCGGCAGCGGGATCTCGGTGTCGAAGAAGGCCAGGCTGCGATAGGCGGCCGGGACGAATTCTTCACGCTTGACGACCATCAGCAGGTCCAGCACGTCTTGCGCCAGCACGTTCCAAGGGCGGATTTGCTGCTCGATCATGTTGAAGCGGGCTTGTTCGATATTCATGGCGGTGGCTCGATCTAATCTAATAGCGACGGAAAGGCAGCATTTTAGCAAACACCGCCCGGCTAATCAGCCCATCTATGCGCCGAAAAAACCGCTGGAGGCGCTTCTGTTGCGGGTTTTCCTCAATGCAATGCGAGCGCGACAGGCCGATGTCAGGCTTTGAGCCCGTTCAGGCAAAGGTCGATCATGCTCTCCAGGTAGGCCAGCGGATCAATGGGTGTGGCCGCACAGGGTGCGAGTGATTGCTCCCACAGCATCAGCATGATCAGGGGAGCGACGATGACTTTCTTCATGGCGTCGGCATCGACGCGGCGGAATTCCCCGCGTGCCATGCCGCGTTCGAGCACGCGCACTATCGTCGCATCTCCGCGCGCGGTCACTTCATCATGGTAAAAGCGTGCAAGTTCAGGGAAATTGCCGGATTCGGCCACCATCAGCTTGGCAATGCCGACCACGCCGGAGTGCGAGGCGGACTGCCACCAGTGCAGGATGAGATCACGCAGCAGTTCGGCGCTGCTGCCGGCGTGGCCTTCGATGCGGGCTTCGGCCTGGTCCAGCAGGGGCAGCACATTGGCGCGTACCACCGACTTGAACAGGCTTTCCTTGCCATCGAAGTAAAGATAGAGCGTGCCCTTGGAGACACCCGCGCGGGTAGCCACGTCTTCCAGCCGGGTCGCGGCGTAGCCGCGTTCGACGAACAATTCCAAGGCCGCCGCCAGCAATTCCTGGGGGCGGTCCTGTTTGCGTCGTTCCCAACGCGGTTCTTTGGCCGATGCAGACATGAGAAACAAGATTACCGGGAGGGGGCACTGTAAGTGGCAAGCCGCGCCGGCGTCAAGCGGCCAGATCAAGCCGCTGGTACTGCGCGCGGCCCGATGCACTACAATGCAGTCCCCCCGCGCTACCCGCCACCAGGAAAGTCCATGAACTGCCGAGACGCATGCGGCGCTTGCTGCATCGCCCCTTCCATCACCAGCCCGATCCCCGGCATGCCCGATGGCAAGCCGGCCGGCGTGCCGTGCGTACAACTGGGCGAGGACATGCGCTGCAAGATCTTCGGCCAGCCCGAACGTCCGGATTTCTGCGCCGGCTTGCAGCCGTCAGTGGAGATGTGTGGAGAGCACCGCGGTCAGGCCATCGCCTGGCTCAGTGAACTGGAGACGCTGACAGCGCCGGGCAGCCAAGCTGGCCGGCGAGGGGAGATCACCTGAAGCGGGAGGCCTGTCTTCTAGAAGGCTTCCTCGCGCCGCCGTCGGGCTTCTTCGCGGATATCCTCGATGAGCCGGCGGGTATCCACCTTTTCCTTGAGGTGTGCGGCATGGGCTTCACGGCTGATGGGAGCGATGGTGGTCAGCTCCTTCAGATCGGCAGTACTTTCTTCGTGTCGATGATGCACCGCTGCTCCTGAATCGATAGGGGGAGGGAGGAACTCTGCCTTTGTACCACGGATCGGGCGCATCTGGCGAGTTTGGCATCAAATGACAGCGGATGCCGGTCCGATACGCCCCGTTTCGGTGCTTACGGGAAAATCTCCGCCAGCCGCTCGCTGGGACGCACCAGCCTTGTGCCTTTCGGGGCCACCACGATCGGGCGGTTGATCAGCACAGGGTGTTCCAGCATCGCATCGATCAGTTGGGCGTCGCTCACGCCGTCCGCATCCAGCCCCAGTTCCTGGAACAGCGCTTCCTTGCTGCGCACCACCTCGCGCACCGGCACGCCCATGGCCTTGATGAGGCCTTCGAGCGTGGCGCGGTCGGGCGGATTCTTCAGATATTCAATGATGGTCGGCTCGACGCCGCCGTCGCGCAGCCCTTGCAGGACATTGCGGGAGGTACCGCACTTGGGGTTGTGATAGATCGTGATGCCGGTGTTCTTGCTCATATCGTCAGGCGAGGAAGGGAATAAAAAGCCATGTTAGCGCGCATTCCTGACAGCAAAATGTAAGTTTTGTCACCCTGCTAAGGTAAAATCCGATTTTGTTGCAGCGCACCGAGTGCACTTTTTGCAGCCGGGTGTGGTCGAAAGGCCGCTTTATGGAGATGCAAGCCATCCCGGACGGTTCTTCGCTGCCACTTTTGCAGGGTTTGCCCCTGGCCGGGACGGAAAAATGGCCATTTGCTTCATGTTGTAGCCGCTAATTGCGTTCAGATGGCCGGATTGTCGGGCTTTCGGGCCTGAAAGCAGCCATTTCCTTCATTTCGTTCATTTCCCTTCAACCCCACATCAACAGCCACCCACAGCACCCGTATGGATACTCTCCTCGCGCTCAAGGCGCTCATCATGGGCATCGTCGAAGGCCTGACCGAATTCCTGCCCATTTCCTCCACCGGCCACCTGATCCTGGCCAACAGCCTGCTGCAATTCACCGGCCCCGATTTTTCCAAGGAGAAGGCCGACGTTTTCGAGATCGTCATCCAGGCCGGTGCCATCCTGGCGGTGTGCTGGGAGTATCGGGTCCGCATCGCCACCGTGCTGACCGGCATGTTCACCGACCGCAAGGCCCAGCGCCTGGTGATCAACCTGATCGTGGCCTTCCTGCCGGCGGCCATTCTCGGCTTCCTGTTCAGCCGCCGCATCAAGGAAGTGCTGTTCAACCCGGTCTCGGTGGCCATCGCCTTCATCGTCGGCGGCCTCATCATCCTGTGGGTGGAACGCCGCAACAAGGACCGCATGAGCATGGCCTCGGCGCGCGTCGAAACGGTGGATGACATGACCCCGCTGGATGCCCTGAAAGTCGGCATCGCCCAGGCCTTCGCGCTGATCCCCGGCACCAGCCGCTCGGGTGCCACCATCATCGGCGGCATGATGTTCGGCCTGTCGCGCAAGGCTGCCACTGAATTCTCGTTCTTCCTGGCCATCCCGACCCTGTTCGCTGCCACCATCTATTCGCTCTACAAGGAGCGCGCCCTGCTGTCGGCCGCCGACGTGCCGCTGTTCACCGTGGGCACCGTGGCTGCCTTCGTCTCGGCCTTCCTGTGCGTGCGCTGGCTGCTGCGCTACATCAGCTCGCATGATTTCACCATCTTCGCCTGGTATCGCATCGTCTTCGGCATCATCGTCCTGGTGACCGCTTATACGGGTGCCGTCGCCTGGGTGGAGTAACCCCCCTGCCTGATGCCCGTGCATGGACTGTGCGGGCGTCAGGCGCCTGTCAGCCAGCGCCCTGGCGGGCGCGGTACACTGCTGCACCCGTAGCCGGCCTCGCTGCCGGCGGCGGTTTATAACTTCCTTTTCGCCAACTCCCTTCAGAGCACACCCCATGGCCAACGTCTGCAGCGCCGGGCTTGATATCGGCTTTGCCTCCCTCAGTTACGCCCAGATCGGTTTCCTCGGCATCGTCCAGGGCATCACCGAACTGCTCCCCATTTCCTCGACCGCCCACATGCGCGTGGTGCCGGCCTTCCTCGGCTGGCATGATCCGGGCTCGGCCTTCTCCGCGGCCATGCAGCTGGCGGCCCTGGCCGCGGTCATCAGTTATTTCCGGCGCGACGTGAGCGCCGTCACCGGCGGCAGCCTGGCGGCCTGGCGTCGTCGCGATTTCAACGATCCCATGTTCAAGCTGGCCGTGGCCATCATCCTGGCCACCATCCCGATCGGCATTGCCGGGCTGGCCTTGTCGCATGTCCTGAACGCCTGCGGCTCGCCGCTGCGCAGCCTGACCGTGATCGGCTGGTCCTGCATCGTCATGGCGGTGCTGCTGGCGATCTCTGAAATGGTCTGCCGCCATCGCCGCAGCGTCGACCAGATGCGCCTGCGCGATGCGCTCATCGTCGGCCTGGCCCAGGTCGGTGCGCTGATCCCGGGCGTCTCGCGTTCCGGCTCCACGCTCACGGCGGCGCTGTTCCTGAACTTCCGTCGCGAGGAAGCCGCGCGCTTCTCCTTCCTGCTGGGTTTGCCCGCCATCGCCCTGGCCGGACTGAAGGAACTGGCGGTCTTGCTGCATGCGCATATCCCGCTGGAAGCCTGGGGCGTGCTGCTGTTCGGGCTGGCCGTGGCGAGCGTGTCGGCCTTCGCCGCCATCTGGGGGTTGATGAAATTCCTGGAGCGTTTCTCGACATGGCCCTTCATCGTCTATCGAGCTGCACTGGGTGTTTTCCTGCTGCTGGCGGTGTCGCGAGGCTGGCTGCAATAAAATAGCGCCTTCGCTACGCAGCAGCTTCAGGTTTTTTCATGGTCGATTTCGATTCCCTGCCTCCCGGTGCCACCCAGCAAGAACGTGCTTTGCACGTGCTGGAAACGGTATTCGGCTACTCGTCCTTCCGCGGTCATCAGGGCGAGATCGTCCAGCACGTCGCCGGCGGCGGGGATGCCCTTGTCCTCATGCCCACCGGCGGCGGCAAGTCGCTCTGCTACCAGGTGCCGGCGCTGCTGCGCGAGGGTACCGGCGTGGTGGTCTCGCCGCTGATCGCGCTGATGCAGGACCAGGTCGATGCACTGGCCGAAGTCGGCGTGCGGGCCGCTTTCCTCAATTCCACCCAGAGTTTCGACGAAGCGCTGCAGATCGAGCGCCGCCTGCGCCAGGGCGACCTGGACCTGCTCTACGTCGCCCCCGAGCGCCTGATGACGCCGCGCTGCCTGGACCTGCTGGAGTCCGCCCGCATCTCGCTCTTCGCCATCGATGAGGCGCATTGCGTCTCGCAATGGGGCCACGATTTCCGTCCGGAATACATCAAGCTCTCGATCCTGCACGAGCGCTTCCCGCAGGTCCCGCGCATTGCGCTGACGGCCACCGCCGACCAGCAGACCCGCGAAGAAATCATCCATCGCCTGCAACTGGAAGATGCGCGCCAGTTCGTCTCGTCCTTCGATCGTCCCAACATCCGTTACCAGATCGTCGAAAAGGCCAATGGCCGCAAGCAGTTGCTGGACTTCATCAAGAACGAACACCCCGAAGACGCCGGCATCGTCTACTGCCTCTCGCGCAAGAAGGTCGAAGAGACGGCCGAGTTCCTGCGTGGCGAAGGCCTCAATGCGCTGGCCTATCACGCCGGCATGGACTACGCGCTGCGCACCAAAAACCAGGCGCGCTTCCTGCGCGAAGACAAGATCGTGATGGTCGCCACCATCGCCTTCGGCATGGGCATCGACAAGCCCGACGTGCGCTTCGTCTGCCACCTCGATTTGCCCAAGAGCGTGGAAGGCTACTACCAGGAAACCGGCCGCGCCGGCCGTGACGGCCTGCCGGCCGACGCCTGGATGGCCTACGGCCTGCAGGACGTGGTGCAGCAGCGCCGCATGATCGACGAATCCGAAGCCGACGAAACCTTCAAGCGCGTGCTCGGCACCAAGCTCGATGCCATGCTCTCCCTGTGCGAGACGCTGCACTGCCGGCGCGTGCACCTGCTGGATTACTTCGGCGAGAAGTCCAGCCCCTGCGGCAATTGCGATACCTGCCTCACGCCCCCGGTCTCCTTCGATGCCACGGTCGAGGTACAGAAGCTGCTCTCCACCGTCTATCGCGTCGAACAGCGCTTCGCGCCCGGCCATGTGATCGAGGTCTTGCGCGGCATCGATGGCGAGCGCGTCAAGCAATGGCGTCATGATCAACTTTCCGTGTTTGGCGTGGGCAGCGATCGCGGCGAGGCCGAATGGCGCGCCATCCTGCGCCAGGTGATCGCGCTGGGGTTGCTGACGGTGGATGCCGAGAACTACAGCGCGCTCAAGCTCACCGAGGCCGCGCGCCCGGTGTTGCGCGGAGAACAGCAGGTGCAATTGCGCCGCTATCGCAAGCCGGAAAAAGCCAAGCGCAGCTCGCAGCGCTCCAGCTTCGTCGAGACCGATCTCAGCAGCGAAGAGCAGGCACTCTTCGAGAAGCTGCGCTGGTGGCGGATGGAAACCGCGCGCACACACAACGTGCCGGCCTACGTCATCTTCCACGATGCCACCATGCGCGAGATCGCCAAGGCCCGGCCGCAATCGCTGGACGACCTGCGCCACGTCACCGGTGTGGGCGAGAAGAAGCTGGAAACCTATGGCGCCCAGATCATCGACCTGATTGCCGGCATGGAGTCGGCCGACGCATGACGGGCCGATGACGGAAACTCATCGATTCTCTTCAAATCTCTTCACTTCCTGCGCCATCCGCACCAGCGCTGTGCAGCGCCGGGCGGGCATTTGCGGCCGACGTTGCCGCTGTAATACAACTTTCCTTCATAGGCCACTTTTACCGGCCTCTTCCCTGATTTGCGGCCCTTGCTTGGCGATATGATCAAGCACGGGGAATCGCGTTCAACACCAACCAAGGTGAGCCGGGGGGCTACATGAAACTCAATGATCTGAAGATAGGCGTGCGCCTGGGCATGCTGTCGGTACTGCTGCTGGCGGCCATCGCCTTTGTCGGCATCCGGGGCGTGATGGCGGTCGGGGAAGTCTACGGCCAGGGGGCGCAGGGGATGGAGACGGGGGCCCTCATCGAGCAGTCAGTCGATGTCGCCCGCAGTGCCCAGGTGCAATTCAAGATCCAGGTGCAGGAGTGGAAGAACACTTTGCTGCGCGGCAAGGACCCCGCCGCCTTCAACAAATACCGCCAGGCCTTCATTGATGAAAGCGCCGCTACCCAGAAGCAGCTCAAGACCCTGGAGGCGTTGATGCCGCGTATCGGCATGGATGCCGAGCCTGCCCGCAAGGCCCAGCAGGCCCATGCCGAGCTGCTCAATCGCTATCTGGAAGCCCTCAAGCTCTACGCCGCCGACGATCCCGCCTCGGTCGCGCGGGTGGATGAACAGGTCAAGGGAGTGGATCGCGTGCCGACCAAGATGATCGATGACATCGTCGTCGCCGTGCTGGAGCACAGCCGCAAGACGCGTGAAGCGCTCAATGCCGACAGTCTGTTCGACTACCAGCAGGCGCGCTTGCTGCTGCTGGTCTCGATCGGCCTGTCGCTGCTGCTGGGCCTGGCCATCACCTGGACCTTGGTGCGCAGCATCGTGCGCCCGCTCGACGAAGCGGTGCAGATTGCCCAGACGGTAGCGGCCGGTGACCTGCGCTCAGAGGTCGTCATTCGTGGCAAGGACGAAACGGCGCAACTGCTGCACTCATTGAAAGAGATGAACGACAACCTGGCCGGCATCGTCGCCGAAGTGCGCAGCGGCACGGGTGCCATCACGGTGGCGGCCACCGAGATCGCCAGCGGCAACCGTGACTTGTCGGAGCGCACGGAAGAGCAGGCCGGTTCGCTCGAAGAGACGGCCGCCTCGATGGAAGAGATCACCTCCACCGTGCAGAAGAACGCCGAGAACACGCGCCAGGCCCATCAACTGGCTGACCATGCCTCGGGCGTGGCGCGCAAGGGCGGCGACATGGTTGGTGCAGTGGTGCAGACCATGCAGGCCATCGAGGAGAGTTCGCATCGCATCGTCGAGATCATCAGCGTCATCGACGGCATCGCCTTCCAGACCAACATCCTTGCGCTCAATGCCGCAGTGGAAGCCGCGCGCGCCGGCGAGCAGGGACGCGGGTTTGCGGTGGTGGCCTCGGAGGTGCGCAGCCTGGCCCAGCGCAGCGCCACGGCCGCGCGCGAGATCAAGGAGCTGATCGATGATTCGGTCGGCAAGATCAACGCCGGCTCGGCCCTGGTCAATGGCGCGGGCGGTACCATGGAAGACATCATCACGGCCATCCACAAAGTGGCAGAGATCATGGATGACATCAACGTCGCCAACCGCGAGCAGAGCGCAGAGATCGATGAGGTCAACAAGGCGGTGGTGCAGATGGATGGCGTGACGCAGCAGAATGCGGCGCTGGTGGAAGAAGCTGCTGCAGCGGCGGAGAGCCTGCAGTTCCAGGCGGAATCGCTGTCACGGGCGGTCGCTGTTTTCAAGCTCAAGTGAGGCCACGGCGCGAATGAAAACGGCATGCCGTCGTGGCATGCCGCTGGTGCGATCCTTGGGTGATACGGGTGATCAGTTCAGGTGATCGCTTTTATTCATCACCTTGGTGATTCCGCGATGTGATCACTTTCTTTCATCACCTGCAGGATGCACGATCCAATGCATGAACCGTGCATCCTGCGCGTGTGCTCAGGCGCGCTTTTCAAACACCAGATCCCACACGCCGTGACCGAGGCGCAGGCCACGGTTTTCGAACTTGGTGGTATCGCGGTATTCGGGGCGCGGCACGTAGCCGGAGGGATCGGTGGCGGTGTTCTTCAGGGTGGGTTCAGCCGACAGCACTTCCAGCATCTGGATGGCGTATTCCTCCCAGTCGGTGGCGCAGTGGAGATAGCCGCCGGGGGCCAGGCGCGAGCTGATCAGTTGCACCAGGGGCGACTGGATCAGGCGGCGCTTGTTGTGGCGCGCCTTGTGCCAGGGATCGGGGAAGAACACGTGCACGCCGGCCAGGGAATCGGGGGCGATCATGTTGGTGAGTACTTCGACGGCATCGTGCTGGATGATGCGCACGTTGTCCAGGTTGCCTTCGCCGATCAGCTTGAGGTAGCTGCCGACGCCGGGGGTATGGACTTCGACGCCGATGAAGTTTTTCTCGGGCATGAGGGCCGAGATCTTGGCGCTGGTTTCGCCCATGCCGAAGCCGATTTCGAGGATGGTCGGAGCCTGGCGACCGAAGGTGACAGCCAGGTCCAGCGGGGCCTTGTCGTAGGGGACCAGGAAGCGCGGACCCAGTTCTTCCAGCGCGCGCCCTTGCGCGACCGACACGCGCCCGGCGCGGGTGACGAAACTGCGGATGCGGCGCTCGCTGGGATCATAGAACAGCGGCTTGCCGGATTTGTTTTCAGACATGGATGACTCGAAGCAATTGAGGCGCGGCCCGCAAAGTCGCACCGGTCAGGGACGGGCGAACAGGGCCGCAGGGAAGCGATCTGGAGCGGGTGAAGGGGATCGAACACCGCGCCCAAGCCATTGATTGGAAACGATTTACGGCTGTTCAGCCAATCAGGCGAGGCAGTATTATACCGCCAGGTCCATGTGGGGCAAGAGAAGTCGTCTGAGGGAACCCCTATCGGCGGCTGCGTTGTTGATCTCAACTTTGCCGAGGACGTCCCTGCCGGGCCGTTTCTCACCCTTGCAGGGTCTTAGCCATGGCCGATTGGCTTGATCTCATCCAGCGCCGCAGCAATCACCCGTTCTGGCGCGGACTGCAGCAAATCCTGCGGTCGCTTTCCGCGCAGCAAGCTGTTGTCCGAGCGGAACCAGTAGGCCATGCCCCAGGCATCCTTGTGTGCCCCGAGGATGTCGATCACTTCAGCCAGCGCCTTCACCGGACGGAAGCCTGTATCACGGTCCAGTCCATATCCGGGGAAATAATCCACGCCCACGTGGTGAATGGCAAAGATCTGTCCTTGCTTCTTCCACTTGTTGGGCTGGGCGCTGGGATTGCGGGTACTCAGTCCCGCCACTTCGGCAATTTCGGCAGCGGTCAACCAGTCGCCGCTGTCCAGTACCGCCTTGCGTGCCTGGACCAGCATCGCAGCTTTCTTGAGGAGGCGGGGAGAGGCGGGTTTGCGAGGAACCAGTACTTCCGCAAGACGCTCGAGCGACTCGCGCTCCTGGCGTTCCAGCAACACCTCGTACATTGAGGCTGCCACGTTGGCTAAGTTTTCCGCCAGGGTTTGGAAGACCTTCGGTTTGATTTGATCGAATGCGACCACGAGTACCCGGTCTGCATGGGATTTTCCGAGGCGAGCCTGCACCTCCTTCGGGGTGCCAACCAAGGTCGAGACGCCTGGGTGGTCTGTGGCGACGGTCATGGAAGTTCTCGTTCAAGAGATATCAGGGTTATCAAATAATACCCTATCGCTGATAACCTTTAGGCGAGTGTGCTCTTGAACGTTGGGGCAGGTCAGCAGGGTTTGCGGACGGTATTGGCAATGATGGGAAAAGTTATTGGAGGTGGATGCGCTGGGTTGTCGGCAGGCAGGCTGAATGCGTCACTTCCTTTGGATTTGATGAAAAGCCTTGTGGGGCCTGGATGCTGAAGCTTGCCGAATTGGGACGGCTGACGATCAAGCAGATTGGTGTGATGAGCCGTCTGGAGGCAAACGGTCGCCACGGCTGGCAAAGGGAAGTGGAGCGGGTGAAGGGGATCGAACCCTCGTCGTAAGCTTGGGAAGCTTCTGCTCTACCATTGAGCTACACCCGCGAGACCGCGTATTTTACGCGGTTTTCGTGCAGTTTTGAAAGTCCGGCGGCTGCTCAATGGAATTGTAAAACGCGTGTTCTTCGAGGAGTTAGCGTCGACGCCCCCGACGAGTTCGCAACTTCATCCAATTTTTCTGAGAGTTCGGGCGGCGGACACCTAAATTTTCCTCAATGTGAACAGCGATTCGCCTCGCTGAGAATATGGAGCCGTTGTTTTTTATCACGCAATCCATATAGTGTTTCCCGATATAACCGCTATTCTCTTCAACGGAAAACATGCGAATCCCACCTTGCGCATGGCCGAGGTCGCCTATCTTGTCAGACTCGCTTCCGCTGTTCCGTACAGTCCATTCGATAGAGGCATAGTTGGGTACCACTTGAGGGTTGACAATAGTAAAGACTAGTTTTCGTCCCTTAGTCACGCTTGGAACCTCATTTACATGCGTTGCCAGAAGATTGTCCTCTGAATCAAAAATCTGTATTTGGATCTCTGGTAACTGCATTAGCTGGCGCTCAGATGTCGGCTCTATTACTTCTACCGCATCCGTTTCAGGGAGAGGCATCAAAAATGAAAAAGATTCTGCCCAGATCAATGCAGCACTAGCCTCGTCCTCTGCTTCTTCGGCCGAGAGAGCCGTGTCATGTAAGACGGTTAGCCGGGTTAAGAACGCATCCCAATCCGCATCAGGTATACGGTTTAGATCCTCGTGGCGATCAACTGGATTTGGAACACGGCGATCTTTTAAAAGCCGCTTGAAGATCGCTTGAACAATCTCAATGAGAGCATCGTCATCGGCGATGCCGAATAGGCGTTCGCCCCACATATCCATAAATGCTTCTGTAGCGAGTACCGTCAAAAATATGGACGAAGGCCGAGAGGCCGGAGCTTCTTGAAACGCTATCGCGGCCCATCCTTTGAGGTATCGTACCAAGCGTCGGAGCTGATCTCTATTTTCTTCCCCTACGGAATTTTTAAACCATTTGTAGATGGCTTTGGGATCGCTAGATTCCCACTTCCCAGAGAGACAAGCTAACTCACGCGAATCATTAGCCGGGTCCAAGTGATAAGTCGGGGTATCAATGTGAAATTGCTGAGCATAGATGGCCCGCGAGCACCGTTCCTTCATGGGGGAGATTTTCTGGATGTCAGCGTTGATCTTCTGATATTCCAAAAGCTCTTGTTGAACCCATTCGCGCAATTGCTCAGGAGACGGCGTGACTTCTCCAAGTTTTTTTTTCCAGTGAAAGTAGATGCCAACATCGACATCATATTCTTCACCTTTGTGTACTGGCTTGATGAGAGTCCCGTATTTGTATGATCCTTGTAGCCAAGTTGAAATCGGGTAACCCCAGCCTGCCAGCTCCTTTTTCAGATGTTCCGCCAGACTGTTCCATTGCAATTGCAGAAATTCACGCTGTGCATCCGTGGGTGTAATTCGCCCGTAAAGCGTTTGTTCAGCCTCTCCGTTAAACAACCTTGCTGCATGTCCCATTATTTTTCCTTAATTATTTCGAGTTTGGGGATATGACGTAGAAATGGTGTCAGCTGATTTCCTAAAATATCAGTCACGCATTTTTCGGCTAAGGCCTTAAGGGTTCTTTGAGCAAATGAGTTAGCAATGTCTAAGCCAAGCTCTTGAGCTTGTTCATGACTTGCGGGATGGTCGATTCTGAGATACGACTCATTAAGTCGATGACGCAAAATTTGATCAACAAATTGTTGCTGCGAAGAGATCATCACTGAGAATAATCTTTGGTCTTGCATCCAGTCTGCCACTCCGAAGCGTCTGCCTGCATTGCTTGCAATAGAATATGCTTGGGTAGTAGTTCCTACACTGAGGATTCGTATGGCGTCCCGGGGGACGTTAAAAAAATATTCGGCCTCATGTAAAGCAACGAGGTCTGGAGCATTCGCGAACAATCCACCATCCGCGTACATGCTCGTTCCAATTTCTGCTAATTCAAAGAAAGTTGGGGCCGCTGAAGTCGCAAGCGCGACGTCAATAACATTGAAACGCCAGTCACGTACCCATTCTGCTTTGTGTCGGGTCTTGAATACTTGCTGCCTTCCTTCTGTAACGTTTACTCCGGGAATTGCGACAGGATGAATTGCGTCTCCAAGAGTTGCAGTAGGATGTATCAGCTTGGATATCGCCTCTCTTAGTGGGGCGGAATCATAGCGCGGTCGGCGGAGATGTTTAACTATATCCAGAAGCTTTCCTGCACGAGATTTGGGACGCCCGTAGGGCGGGAAAATCTTCTCTCCATATTCTTCAAATGTTCGAACCACACGGGACATTGGGACTTCGAATGCCGCAGCGAGAGCGACAATTCCACCAATGGAGGTGCCACAGATAAGGTCAAAATTTCGCCCTATTGGAGAGTGTGTGTGTTCCTCAATTACTTGCAAGGCCCGTGCAGTGAAGAGTCCTCGATATCCTCCCCCTGTCAGTGCAAGCGCCTGAAACGGGCTTTCCTCGTTCCACTCCATGGCCACCCCCCCTGATTCTGTACGCGTTATTCCGCAGCTCTATAATTTGTTGATTTGATTTTCTCAAGAGACGTTACCAAGCCCAAATATCTTGCGTAAAGATTATGCGCGCTTTGTCCCTCTAACAAAAGAATACACTGGTTCATGCCCTAGTGAATGACAGTGAATTGAGTTTGCATTACTACGGAAACCTTGAGTTATTGCTTGGAGTGCTTGAAGATATGCTCTGCTTCGCGAATGAACAGCCGGGCAGTATCGTAGATTATTTTTCCCGCGCCTTCCTCTCCTTGGCATATTTCTCGGACATCTTGCGCCATTGATTCAGCTGCCGAAAATAAGTCCGTTTGACGCTGACCTCCGAAAGCGGCTGAACGCCACGAATCGGACTGACGGGAGGGACGCGACGTTCGCTCATGATGCCTGGCTCCTGCTGGTGGATGTTTGTTCGCGGTATCTTACTCCCGGGATGGTCCGGTGTCCTTCGCAAGAGCAAATGCGTCAGTCCCCCTCAGGCAACAACCCATGCTCCACCATCGCCCTGCGCGCCGTTTCCTCTCCGAACATGGTCAGAAACGCCCGCCCTGTCGCACCCGATGCAGTGCGCGCCCCCACGGCCCCCACATACACCGTGTAATTCTGAATGTCCGCCGGCAACGGCCCCACCAGCTTCGCCCCCTTGACCAGCAGAATCTCGCTCTGCTGATGCAATGCCAGCGCCGCACTTCCATCCACCAGTTTTTCCGCCACCAGTCCACCAGGCACCAGCACTTCCTTGGCATGCATCTGACTGGCAATGCCAAGCCGTTCAAACAATTTTTCCAGATAGATGCCGCTCGATCCGCCAGCCTTGGGATCGATCACTGCGACGGAAGGCGCGTCGAGCAAGGCCTTCCTGAATTGCGCCACGGTGGCGATGGCAGGCGAGGGCGCGCCTTGCCTGACCGCCACGGCAATCCCCACCCGTGCAATCGGCCGCTCGCTGGCCAGATTCAGATAGCCGTCCTTGCCCAGTCCGCGCAACACGCCATCCGGTGCAACCACCACATCCGCCGCCGCACCCGATCGCACACGCTTGTCCACGACGCCACCCGTGGCGTTGTCTACCGTGACGTGGATGCCGCTGCGCCGCTCGAAGTCGGCCGCCACCGTGCGCACGATGGGCGCGATGGCCCCGGCGGCGAGCACCCGGAGTTCGTCCGCACAAGCAGGTAGGGCAACGAAGGAAGAAAAAACGGAAAAGGTCGCAGCGAACAACAGCGGAAGACGGAACGCACGCACGGTGACTCCAGGTGATGGAATACGGGGACGGGAAAGGAGCGGCAGACAAATACGTCGGCACCGATTATACGATGCGTGCAGATGCCACGTTTGCGCCTGCCGGAGCGGCCCGCTGAGACGGCCAACCGCGCTTGATTATCGGTGATGAGGGTGATGAGGGTGATGAAGGATCTTGCTCAACCGCATCACCTGAACCTATCTGGACGACCGCGACACCGCCCCCGCATCCCAATCCCCAAACGCCCGTGACCGCATCCCCGCATCCACCAGATAAGCCTTGACCAGCTTCAACAACACCAGCCCCGCTACGAACAGCATCACCATCAACGCCGCCAGCACCGCCGCCTCGCCCCACGCCGACAGACCCGAAGAGGCCCACGGCCAGCGCACCTGCCTGGCCTGCGCCGAGCGGATCGCCGCAAAGCACAGCCAACCCAGCATCGGCACAAACGGCAGCACCGCACGCCAGCGCAAGGACATGGGCCCGCAGAACACCAGCCAATAGCTGAAGAGGCCCAGCGGCAGCACCCCATGGCGCAAGGCACTCACCAGCGCCCCCGGCGCATCCCCGCGTTGTCCGTGGACCATTCCGGTATCCGACAACGCTGCCAGGAAAACGCACACGATCAGCGTCGCCAGCATCGCCGATTTCCGCGGCGAATCAGGGAGCCCGCGGCGCTCGCGCACCAGCAGATGCACAAAGCATCCGCCACAGAGCAGGGCCGTCAGGACCGTCGTGCAGGCGGTATAGGTGGACAGTGAATGTGCCGCCAGCGTGGCAACCAGCAGCAGCACGCTGGCAGCGACAAGGCCGCCTTCCATCCCCAGTCGCACGCGGCGATGGATGGGGAGCACATGGACGTGCGCCGTCACGGCCGATGACCTGGGAAAGAGAAGCGCGGGCACAAGCGGCATGAGGAAACTCCTCGTTGCCATGAAGTGGCGGTCAGGTGGGGAAGGGAAATCGGGCGAGGCAACATCCATCGAATTCTAATGGTCGCACTCGCAAAAGAAATCAGTCCGTTTGGACTGAAATGCCTGATGCAGGATGTAAATTTTTTACTGCTGGAATCGGTGCGCCAGCGCGCCCAGTCCAATTGGACTGGTTCAATTCCGTGATCGTCTCACTTATAATTTTTTGCCCCATTTTCAGGGGAAGAGGCACGGATTCGCGCCCTCATTTCACCGGCCGGCATGGGGGCATGCCGGTCCCTGCTTCCTTATCTGCGGAACTCTCATCGTCTATGTTGTTGCTCACCGGAAGTACCGGATTCATCGGCGGCGCGCTGGCCGCTCGTCTCATCCGCACGCCACGCTGGGAGCGCTCGCTGTTCCTGGTCAGGTCGGCCAATCGCAACGAAGGGCGCGCACGCTTGGCGTCCAACCTGCGCCTGCACGGCGTGAGCGAGGACGAACTGCAGCGCCTGTCGCCTGACCAGATCCTGTGCGGCGACCTCACCGGGGTGGAGCGCTGGATCGATGATCCGCGCCTGCTGCAGGTCAGCGATGTGGTGAACTCCGCGGCCCTGGCCTCGTTCGGCAGCCATCGTTCCATCTTCCCCACCAACGTCGACGGCGTGCTCGCCATGGCGCACGGCCTCTCGCGCGGACGCCCGCTGCGGCGCTTCATCCAGATCGGTACTGGCATGTCCTGTGGCCGCAACGCGCCGCGCCCGGTGTCGGAAGACTATTCTCCCGCCGATGGCGTCGAGCACTACCTCGATTACACCGCCAGCAAGTACCAGGCCGAACAACGCCTGCGCACTGAACTGCCCGAGTTGCCGCTGGTCGTCGCGCGGCCGTCCATCGTGGTCGGCCATACCGAACTCGGATGCGCCGCCTCGGGCAGCATCTACTGGGTCTTCCGCCTGGCGCGCGCCTTGCAGGCCTTCCCCTGCGAGCTGGACCAGAAGATCGACGTGATCCCGGTGGACTATTGCGCCGAAGCCCTGCACCTGCTGCTGGAAAAACCGACGCTGAAATACGCGGCCTACAACATCTCGTCCGGTCCCAATCATGCCTGCACCTTCGGCGAAATCGATGAAGCCATCAGCGTCGGCATCGGTGAGAAAAAGATGTCACGCTACCGCCAGACCCACTACGACAGCTTCCTGCAGATGCAGGACCGCTTCAAGGACCTGATCGGTCCCTGCAACAAGCGCATCGTGTTGAAGGCGATTCGTTCGTATGGCTATTTTGCGGCGGAGGAAGTGCTGTTCGACAACCAGCGCCTGATCGAGGAGGGCATGCGGCCTCCGCAGCCGCTCACCGATTACGTGACCCTGTGCGAACGCACCAGCAAGGATATCCTCATCGCGCAGCAGATGAAGTACGACTACAAGACCTGAGCCTTCCGCTCAGTCGTCGTCCTCAAGCGACGCGAAAAATTCACCAGGCTCAGCGGCATCACGCGGGCGCATCAAGCAGGATCTCGATGCGTTCCTTGCCGCGTCCTGTGTTCTTGCGTTTGAGTCGCAGTGTTCCCACTTCGGCGGTGGTGCGCGGATGCGTGCCACCGCAGGCCATGCGCGCAAATCCTTCCACTTCCCAATAACGCCGGCCGGCGGCTTCATCGCTGAATGCGGTGACGATGGGCAAGCCCGCCGCCACCAGCTCCTGCGCGGCCGCCTCGATGGCGGGGAACAGCGGTGCCAGGCTGGTGTCGCTGGCGAAGTCCACGCGTGCCTTGTCCATGGCGATGTGTGCGCCGATGCGTTCGATCCCCGGCCGCATCTGATAAACCAGCTGCAACACCATCTCGGCCGCGAAGTGCAGGCGCATCAGGCGATAGCGGCGTGCCCAGTCAATCTGCAGGTAAACCGCATCACCGACCCGCAGGCCATGGCCGGGCGGCAGCGTATAGACGATGGTCTGGTCACGCTTCTCGGCTTGCAGCACAGGATGGCCGCCCAGCGTGCCGGCATCGCTTTCCTGGCCACCGGAGAAGGCGAAGAAGATGGTCTGCGCGATTTGTACCTGATCACCATCGACTGCCGTGACGGTCGTGTCGAGTTCGGTCTGATAGGGGGCGGACCAGAATAACTTGTGCGTCATGTTGTCAGTGGGCAGGGACAGCAATAGATGATCAGCGGTAGCATCGGCAGGTCATCAGCCTGCCGATGCGTTCAAAAATGTGAGAAGAGATTCTACGATAACGGCGGACTTCAGCTTCTTATCTCCTGCCTTACGCGGGATGCGCTTCCAGCAAGTCTTCAATCGCCGCAATATCCACCGCATCGCGCTGCCCCGGCCGCAGCAATTCATCCGCATAAGTCCGCCACAAGCCACTGTGCAGGAAGTAGCGGAACAACTCCGTATCCAGATGCTGTTCCCGGCACATCCTGGCCATGATGCGCAGCGATTCCGACAAGGTCTTGGCCGGCTTGTACGGACGGTCCGCCGCCGTGAGTGCTTCGAACACATCGGCCAGCGCCATCACCCTGTCCTGCAAGGGCAGCCCGGATGCGCGCAGGCGGCGCGGATAGCCGGTGCCATCCATTTTCTCGTGGTGATTGGCGGCGGTATCGGGCACGCTCTTGAGCGAATCCGGCCACGGCAGGCTCTTCAACATCACCAGCGTCTGCACGATGTGATTGTTGATGGCGAAGCGGTCTTCTTCGGTCAGCGTGCCGCGCCGCACGGTCAGGTTGTGCAGCTCGCCCATGTTCTGCCGGACCTGCGGCAGCTGCATGTCGAAGCCCAGCACATTGCGCGGGTCGCCGCGTTCAACCGGCGGCCGGTGTCCGTCTTCCCAGGCCACCTTGTGTTCCGGCTTGTCGGCCAGCAAGGTCTCGGTGCAGGGCAGTTCCTGCTGCATCTGCCCACCACGCGCCGCGGCGAGCCGCCGGCTTTCTTCATCGGCCAGGCCCAGGCTGTCATCGAAATGACGCTGCCAGGTCTGCATGGCGATCTGGCGCAGCCGTGCGATGGCTTCCTCCGACATGGCTTCGCCCCCGACATTGCATTGGGCGACAAAGGCAAAGTCCTCGCGCAGCTGATGCCGGCGGCGCTCCAGCTCTGCGCGCCAGGATTCGGCCAGGGCTGCAGGCAAGGTAGCGTAGAGCTCGCGCAGCAGGTCCAGTTCGGCATCGCGCCACAGCACTTCAAAACGCATGCGCACTTCGTGGATGCGGTTGTGGATCACCTCCAGCTTGGTCGCCTTGTCGACGATGTGTTCGGGACTGGTGACCTTGCCGCAATCGTGCAGCAGCGCCGCCAGCTGGAAGGCATAGCGCTGGTCCTCGTTGAGGGTGAAGCCGGCGTAGCGGCCTTCACTTTCCTGCGCCAGGCGGTCGACCAGCTGGATGGCCAGGTGCGGTACGCGTTCGCAGTGGCCGCCGGTATAGGGACTCTTGGCGTCGATGGCGTCGGCCATCAGGCGGATCAGGGATTCCAGCAGGGCCTTCTGCGCAGCGATCAGCTGGCGCGTTTCGATGGCCACCGCCAGCATGCCCGACAGACGCCGCGCAAAGGCCAGGAAGCGCGGATCCTCGTGCACGCTGTCATGGGCATGCATCAGTACCAGCAAACCTTCGAGTGAGCCGTTGCGGCCACGCAGATCCAGTTCCACGCGCATGCGGCCATCGTCGGTCTCACGTGCGGCGATGGTGTCGGCAGCGCCTGCACCCGTGCCTTGTGCGTCATACGCCATGCTGTCGGTCAATCCGCATTGCTGGCCATAGGCCGCCGCGCGCTGCATCTGGCCGTCTTCGCGCTGCCACAGATAGACGGCACCGCCGTCGCAGCGCGTGGCCTGCACGAATTTCTCCAGCACCTGCTGCAGCATCTCTTCGACATGCGTCTCGGTACTGAGGATGGCGCTGATGTCGAGGAAGGCTTCCACCGTCAGGCTCACGTGGTCCACCATGTCGGTGAGCATGTTGATTTCGCGCAGGGTACTGCGCCGCCGGTCCTGCGTGCGGAAGTCGAAACGCGACATGCGTCCGGCCCGCACCGCCAGCCGCTCCATGCTGCGTCCGATGGCGCGCCCGGCCCACCAGCCCAGCGGCAGGAACGCCAGCACCACCAGGAAGGCCACCAGTACCAGGGTCTTGCGATTGCGGTCGAGCTGGCCCAGCAGTTCGTCACCGGGCGCGGCGATCAGCAGCCTCAGCGCATGGCCATCGATGACGTCGAAGGGCAGCGACAAGCCCAGCCACTCACGCCCGTTCACGCTGTAGAGCGCGCTGGTCTCGCCGGCCAGCGCACGTGCGGAGAGCTGTGACAGGCTCGGGACTTCCAGATCCTTGAGACTGCGGAAACGGAAACTCTCGCCCTCCTGTTCCAGCACGCGCGCCATATCGCTGTAGGCGATCACGCGCTGGTGCTCGTCCACCAGTGCCAGTTCGCTGTTGGGCGTCAGGCGCAGGTTGCCGAGGCTGGCGGCGAGGTCGTCCAGCGTCATGTCGATGGCGACCACGGCCTCGCCGTCGCGCGCACGCTGCGAGAGGCTGATGCCGATCTGGCGTGTGGTGAAGAAGACGTAAGGGGCCGAGATGGAAGGGACGAGCGAACGGTCTGCCGTGGCATACCAGGGGCGCGTGCGCGGATCGAAGAGATAGTCCGCCTCATCGCGCAGGGCCAGCAGTTTCAGTTCGGCATCATAGAAACGGTATTGCCCGTGCTGCGTGCCATCGGCATCGCGCACGATGCTTTGTACCAGGAAGGTCGATGCCGCCGGTGCCGAGAAGAAGGCGCGCTGGTCGGCACCACGCAGCGAGCGCACCAGCAGGAAGTCGCCATTGGGGTAGCCCACGTAGACTGCCGACACCAGCGGATTGGCGACCAGGTCGATGGAGAAGGCGGCGATGCGCGTGAGACGCTCATCAAGTTGCGTGGCTTGCGTGATCGGATCGAAGGCCAGCTGGCGCAGCGTGGCCACGGCCGGGTCGATGATGCGGCGCGAGCGCTCGGTCATGATGCGTCCGGCATCCTCGGCTGAGCGCTCGGCCATGTCCAGCAGCACCTGGCGCGCGCCCCACCAGCCTACCGAGACCAGCACCACGGCCAGCAGAACCATGCCCGCCATCACCAGGGCGGAAATGCCGAAGCGCACCGGCAAGCCAGGCACGGTGGCATCATCGTCGGACGGATCAAACAAGGGGCGTTCGGGAAGGGGCATCGAGCACGCAGTGACTGGGTGACATGCAACGGAACCCGCGATGCCATCAGCGCCGCCCACCTCCGGCGCACAACGGGACACGGCCTCTTTTTTCTTCGGGCCAATATACCGGAATTACGTTGGGCCAGCAAAAAGCGGTCAAGTCGCTGTCGGCGGCAATGCCGGGCGTCTTGATGGCGTGACGCTCCTTGCCGGTGGCGACGCAGTAGCCGGGCGGTGCGGCCCTGCCGGGGCGGCCAAGCGGGCGATGCCTACAGAAAAACCACACATTTATCAACAGATACCTGCAAGATGTCGCATGTGGTGTACAATACGACCTGTACTTGCATCAAGTTGTATTCTTGTTGGTTCCAATTCCGCCTGACTGTCGTTCCCTCCTCGGTCGTTCTGTTTTCTTTCCTTCGGTTTCAGTTCTTGGTTTCAAGTGCCTATCAGGCATCTGCCTTCATTCGTCCCAAACTTTTCCAAAGGAAACAAACATGAGCACTCAAACCGGCGTAGTCAAATGGTTCAACGATGCCAAGGGCTTCGGCTTCATCACTCCTGATGCTGGCGGCGCTGACGTCTTCGCGCACTTCCAGGACATCCAGTCCAACGGCTTCCGCAGCCTGTCGGAAAACCAGCGCGTGTCCTTCGACCGCGGTGTCGGCCCCAAGGGTGAAAAGGCCACCAACATCAAGGTCATCTAAGACCGCGATATTCGCGCAAGCGAAGCAGAACATCCTCGCTGACCGCGCCTGAACGCCTCCGGAATTCCATACGCTCCAGAGACCAGGCCGGCAGACTCCGCAGTCCTTTCATGTCGGCGCGATTTTGTCGCAGACTCTCACCTGGCAGATAGCCAGGGAGGGCCGGTACCGAAGGTCAGGGCAGCGCAGGACGTCGTTCCTGCCAGAGACTCAGCTGTGGCCGTGCAGATAGCGCGGGCAGGTGAACCACGAAGGCAGGAGCGCGTCAGTCACGGCGCAAGCCGTGTAGCAAATAGTTAATTAATCGCTCGTAGAGCGTGACACCGGCCCGCACCAACGGCGGCCTCCGGACCACAACACGAACACCTGGATTGCGACCGCACCGGCCAGATAGACCGGGCAGGACACTCTCGCAGCACCTGGCAGATCGCCAGGGTCATGAGGGAATCCAGCGTTAATCAATGAACGGCCCATCTGGTTTCAGATGGGCTTTTTGCGTTCTGGCACCGATATAAATCATATAAATGGTTTATGTCGTCTGGCTGTGCGGACTGTCCAGCAGCTGCAAAGCCTGCGCCACCACCGCCTCCGGCGTGATGCCGAAATGCCGGTACAGCACATCCGCTGGTCCCGGCGCACCGAAGCCCGCCATGCCGACGAAGCCGCCGCGCGCGCCCAGATACCGATCCCATCCAAAGCGCACTGCCGCTTCCACGCCCACCCGGACCGTGTCCTCGCCCAGTACGGCGTCACGATAGCGGCTGTCCTGCTGGTCGAACAATTCCCAGCACGGCAGCGATACCACGGCGGTGGCCACGCCCCGCGCTTCCAGAAGGTCGCGCGCAGCACAGGCGATGGCCACCTCCGAACCGGTGGCCAGCAAGCTCACCTGGCGCGGACCGCATTGCGCCTCTTCCAGCACATATCCCCCGCGCGCACTGAGATTGCTCACCTCGAAGCGCTTGCGCACCGGCGGCAGGCTCTGTCGTGCGAAGACCAGGCTGACCGGTCCGCTGCGGTGCTGCATGGCGACTTCCCAGCATTCCACCGCCTCGCTGGCATCGGCCGGGCGCATCACCAGCATGTTGGGCATGGCACGCAGCGAGGCCAGGATTTCCACCGGCTGATGCGTCGGCCCGTTCTTGCCGATGCCGATGGAGTCGTGACTGAACACGAATTTCACCGGCAAGCCCATCAGCGCAGCCATGCGCATGGCCGGACGTTCGTAATCCGAGAAGGCCAGATAGGTCACGGCCAGCGGAATCACGCCGCCATGCGCGGCCATGCCATTGGCCATCGCGCCCATCACGTGTTCGCGTACACCGCAGTGCACGTAGGCGCCGCTGCGGTCGCTGGCGGTGAAGGCCTTGAGCGAGCCCTTGTGCGCCGTGGGCGCTTCAAGATCGGCGCAGCCCACCATGCGTTCAGGGATCACTTCGGCCAGCAGCTGATTGAGCGCGGCCGAGATCAGGATGCCGCCCTGCGCCTGCGCAGGCTCATGCGCGCTACGCTTGAATTGCAGCAACACATCCTGCCACCCATCGGGCAAGTCACCCCGCAGGACACGTTCGAATTCGGCGCGCTGCGTGGGTGGCAGGGCCTGCAGGCGCTGATGCCAGGCGGCATGCTCATCGCGATTGCGTTGGCCGAAGTTGCGCCACGGCGTGAGGATGTCCTGCGGGATCTCGAAGGGCGCATGCGGCCATTGCAGCAGATCGCGTGCGGCTTGTGCATCCTCCGCATGGAGCCGTGCGCTGTGGCCGCCGCGCTGGCCCTGCACACGCGGGATGCCACGGCCGATGATGGTGCGGCAGGCGATCATCGAGGGACGGTCCGAGGCACGTGCAGCGTCGAGTGCGCGCGAGACCGCCTCGATGTCATGCCCGTCCACCTCCACCACATGCCAGCCGGCCACGCGGAAACGCTCGGGCACGTTCTCGCTGATGGAGATTTCGGTGGCGCCGTCATCGGTGATCTGGTTGTCGTCCCATAGCAGGGTCAGTTTGGCGAGGCGCAGATGGCCGGCCAGCGAAATCATTTCCTGCCCGATGCCTTCCTGCAGGCAGCCATCGCCGACGAAGGCGTAGGTGCGGTGATTGACGATGCCATCGCCGAAGCGCGCATTCAGGTAAGCCTCGGCGACCGCCATCCCGAAGGCATTGGCGATGCCCTGGCCGAGCGGACCGGTGGTCACTTCGATGCCGAGTTGCGGATCGTATTCCGGATGGCCGGCACAATGCGATCCGAATTCGCGGAAGTTGCGCACCTGGTCCAGCGAGATGTGTTCGTAGCCGGTGAGGTAGAGCAGGCTGTAGAGCAGCATCGAGCCGTGGCCGTTGGAGAGCACCACGCGGTCGCGGTCCGGCCAGGTCGGATCGGCCGCATGAAAGCGCAGGTGGCGGGCGTAGAGTGCGGTGGCGATCTCGGCCATGCCCAGCGGCACGCCTTGATGGCCTTCAGTGGCGCGCACGATGGCGTCGATGGAAAGAAAGCGGATGGCATGTGCCAGCGGCTGCAGGGGATGTGGGGTCATGACAGCAAGACGCATCTGCCCGGCAGAACAGGGCGATGCGTCAGTCTCCGTTGTAATGGTGGAGACTTATTCTTGGCGGTCGGTACGGGTCCAGGCAAGCGATGAAAATTCAGGCTTGGCTGAATTGGCGTCAAGTAGACGCAAGTTTCCCGCTCTCTTCACGCAACCACTGCAGGAATAACACCACCTCCGGCCGCGATTTGTTGCGTGCCGGGCAGACCGCAAAGTGCTGCGTGATCTCCAGCGTCATGCCGTCCGCAAACACCGGCTGCAGCCGTCCGCTGGCCAGATGCCCGGCGCCGAAGGCATCGCTCTCGAAGACCACCCCCAACCCCTGCACCGCCGCTTCGATGCTCATCATCGCGCGGTCGAAGCGCAGCGCGATGCGTTCCGGACGCAGGTCCGGTGCGTAGCGGGCAAACCATTCCGGCCATTGCAGCAGGCTGCCGCGCGACTGGATCAGCGGGGCCAGTACCAGGTCTTCCGGTGTCTCGATGCGATGGCGCGCGAGAAAATCGGGACTGGCCATCGGGATCACCTGCTCCGACAACACCGGTTCGATTTCCAGATCCGGCCAGTGCGGTACGCCGCAGCGGATGTCCAGATCCACCTGCCCGATCTCGAAATCGGAAATTTCCGGCGAGGCCGACAAGCCGAAGGCGATCTCCGGATAGCGCTGCGTAAAGCGTCCGATGCGCGGCATCAGCCACAGGCTCCCCGAGCCG
>JGI1221J13441_10000032_pt1 | contig 81505 bp, 79 predicted proteins | sample LakVidmifraction_4_FD_13441 | JGI IMG/M metagenome (IMG submission 13441) | reverse complement strand
ACCGGCGCTGGAGGAAGCATAGGTTCGGAGATTGCCAGACAATGTCAGAAGTTTGGTGCGTCATCACTGACTTTAGTGGATAATAGTGAATATAACCTGTATCAGATAGGGGAACAGATTGCGAACGCTGAGCTGAAACTGGTAAGTGTCACAGATAAAGATAGATTAGAGATAATTTTCAAAGAAGCTAAACCACAGATTGTCATCCATGCAGCAGCGTATAAGCATGTGCCCATCTGTGAAAGCAATCAAGAAATAGCAGTGTTCAATAATGTATTGGGCAGTAAAAATGTCATTGATGTAAGTATAGAGAACAGAGTGGAGAAAGTAGTGGTTATCTCCACGGACAAAGCAGTCAGACCAACCAATGTTATGGGCGCAACCAAGCGTGTGACTGAACTCTATGCAAACAATGTAGATACAAAATATACTGAGATAGTAGCCGTACGTTTTGGTAATGTTCTAGGTTCTAGCGGTTCGGTCATTCCGAAGTTTAAACAACAGATAGAAGAGGGTGGACCTGTAACTGTGACGCATCCTGATATCACACGTTATTTTATGCTGATCCCTGAAGCATGTCAGTTGGTTCTGCAAACAGCTGCTATAGCAAAAGGTGGAGAACTCTTTATCTTGGATATGGGCGAACCTATAAAGATAGTGGATCTGGCAAAGCAGATGATACGACTTTATGGTAAAGAAGATGAGGTTGATATAGTATTTACGGGATTGCGTTCGGGAGAAAAACTGTATGAAGAATTGTTGCTTGATGAGAGTGAGCAGCAAACAAGATACAGCTCCATTTTTATAGCTAACCCTACGCAGTATGATATTGAAAAATTGAATCAAGATATCGAAGCATTGCTGGATACGGAGGACAAGATCAGTGCCTTACAAAACATTGTACCGGAGTTTACAAGGAAAGATTAGTTATACTATTTTTGGTTATGCTCTTATATAATCTAATCATATAATTTAAAAGGAAAAGAATGTTTAAAAAAATAATCGCAGGATTTTTAGTGCTGGCTACATCGGCAGTATTTGGGATGACTCTTGGTGAACTCAACAGTGCTTCAAAGACACAGCTTATGGAAATAAACGGTATCGGTGAAGCTAAGGCTACAGCTATTATAGAAGAGAGAAAAAAAGGTGAGTTCAAATCATTTGAAGATTTTCAGAGGGTTGAAGGTATTGGTAAAAAAACTGCGGAAAATGTCAAAAATGATGTGAAATCTCCTGCTAATGAGAAGAAAAAGTAAAATCAAAAGAAGAAGAGTACTTTCCCTTCTTCTTTAGTCTATTTCGTATAATCCCCTTTAACTACATTTTCGCTACAATTTCACTTATTTATTTCAAGAATCTATATAAGGCATGATCATGACAGTTACACGTTTTGCACCTTCTCCTACAGGGTATCTTCACATTGGCGGGCTTAGAACAGCACTTTTTTCCTGGCTCACAGCACAGCACAATAAAGGCAAGTTTTTACTCCGTATAGAAGATACAGATATGGCGCGTAATTCTGAGGAAGCCGCGGAAGCGATACTTAAAGCTTTTGAATGGGTGGGGATGAGCCATGATGATGAAGTGGTGTATCAGTCAAAACGTTTTGACCTTTACCACAGGTATATTGACCAGCTGCTACGAGAGGGTAAAGCCTACAAGTGTTACATGAGTAAAGAAGAACTTACCGCACTTAGAGAAGAACAGATGGCCAAAAAAGAGCGGACGCGTTATGATGGACGCTATCGTGACTTTACTGGAACGCCACCAGAAGGTGTAGAACCGGTGATCCGCATTAAAGCACCCAAAGAAGGAACGATAAGTTTTGTGGATGGTGTAAAAGGTGAGATGAACATCGCTGCATCCGAAGTAGATGATTTTGTCATTGCAAGAGCGGATGGGGCACCCACGTATAACTTTGTGGTTGCCATAGATGATGCACTTATGGGACTGACAAATGTTATCCGTGGAGATGACCACCTCTATAATACACCTAAGCAGATCGTAGTCTACAAGGCACTTGGATTCCCCATCCCAAATTTTAACCATGTTGCAATGATAAACAATGAACAAGGCAAGAAACTCTCCAAAAGAGATGGCGCCACAGATGTTATGGAATACAAAGCTATGGGGTATCTGCCAGAAGCATTGTTGAACTTTCTGGTACGTCTCGGTTGGAGTCATGGAGATCAGGAAATCTTTAGCCTTGAAGAGATGATAGCACTTTTTGATCCTAAAAACATTAACAAAAGTTCATCCAACTATAACTTAGATAAACTTCTTTGGTTTAATTCGCACTATATTAAAAATACGCCTAACGATGAACTCTCATTGCTTCTTAACGAATTTGGTGTTGATATCCATGGGCATAACAAGTTAGAGCTGCTTCTTGATGCAACCAAAGAGAGAGGGAAGACACTTGTGGAACTGGCAGACCAGATCAACCTCATACTTACTGTACCCAGTGAATATGATGAAAAGTCATCGAAAAAAGCCTTTAAAGGGGAAGCAAAAGAGATCTTGACTGACTTTATAGCAATGTTACAAACATGGGAAACTCCACTGCATTTACCCTGTGACTACCATGAGGTAATGGAAAAGCTTGTTGCAGATAAAGAGATCGGTTTTGGAAAAATAGGTATGCCTCTGCGGGTTTCGTTACTTGGAAGTATGACAGGCTCAGGAGTTGATGAGATTATGGCTATTTTGGGTATGGATGAGACTATTGAGCGTATTGAGAAAGCGGTGACAACTATAGAGTAAAAGGTTTATACCTTTTTACTTTCTTTCAAAAACAACTTCAAAGACTTTTTTGCTTTGTCATCCATCTCATAATAGATATGCTTTAAATACCAAGTAAGTTGCTTAGGGGTGATACCTCTCTTTTTCGCTTCACGTTTTAAAATGTATTGGGGTATTTTAACTTTTGTATGGGCAAAAGTACGTGCAAGTTTTTGTATCTGTTTTTCATGTTTATTATAACAAAGTCTGGCAAAGACAAAAGGTAAATTGGTTTTGTCATACCATGCTTCAGCCAAGTCTATGCCCTCCCCACCTTCCAGATAGTATTTGAGTGCTGCGTCACCTATGAGGACTTTGCCTTGTAAGTTTAGTACACGGGCAAGCTGGTTAGAGGTAGCAGAGGCAGGGTCGCTTTGGTTCTCTCCTTCTAAGAGTAAGACGCTATAGACTTTTTTATAGGCAATGATCCCAAGGTTCGTACATTTACATTTTCGTGATGCCACTGATGAGATGAATGCGGCATTAATTTCTCTTCTTTGAAGCGCTTTGTTGATTTGTGAAGGAACAGCACGTTTATACATAAAACTCATTTTAGATGCGTTGTTTGAGATGGTGCGTTTTAAGAACACTTGAAAAGGTAGAAGGTTAAGATAGCTAATAGATCCAAATATCACAGTGTAGCTCCTCTCAAAATCCTGTTTAAGCGTAATTATACCAAACAAGATTTATAATCGCGTTACTATAATAGGCGTTTTTCGAGTAAGCACGTAAAACTACACTGACGCTAAGTCTTTTTTGCCAAAAGGCTCATCTGACTAGTCATATTTAATTAAGAGGAATTTTTATGGTAAAAGTAGAATTTTTAGGTCCCATTGGTAAAGCACCCGTGGAGATGGAAGCATCCACCTTGGCGGATGTTTCGACTCAGCTCAAAGAAGATGTCAGTTTAATCAAATGGCTGGAAAAATGTGCAGTAGCACTCAATGATACGATGGTGAATGATCTCTCCATTGAACTAAAAGATGGTGATAAGATTTCTATCTTGCCTCCTGTATGTGGTGGGTAAGCCGTGGAGCTCTACAATGGTCCACTAGATACCAAAGAGATATTTGGTCGTTGGCTTGATGATCAGGCAGAATCAAACTATGGTGCATATATTCCTTTTGTGGGGACTATACGCGCTGAAGATGATATAGAAGCACTCAGTTTTGATATTTATGAACCGATACTGCAAAAATGGTTTGATGAGTGGCAGGAGAAAGCGGCTGCTTTAGGTGCCGTTGTAAAGATGGCCCATGCCATTGGGGATGTACCTGTCCATACCTCTTCGTATGTTTCAGCTGTTTTCTCTCCTAGGCGTAGAGTAGCATTGGAACTCATAGATGAATTTGTAGAAGATTTTAAAGCCAATGCGCCTATCTGGAAGTATGACGTTAAAAATGGCGAACGAATTTATGCAGAAGATAGAAGTACTCCGATGGATGGGGCAGGCTTACTACTGTAGACTCTTAAATTAAAAATTAAGATATAGAAACATTTTAATTTTAAGGGATATTCTTTAATTTGAAAAGGAACTTTTCACATGTTACATTTTGATGAATCAATAGAGATGATACAAAATCTTGAGATAGACAACTATAGAACAAAAAAACTTTATTTGGTAGCTGCGTTAGGGTATGTACTGGCTGAAGATATTATTGCAGATCACAACTCTCCGGAGTTTCCTACCTCTGCAATGGATGGTTATGCTATCATTCATGAAGATATGACACTGGGTACACTCAAGGTGGGAAGCATTAACCCTGCCGGTTCTGCGCTCAAAGAAGAAGTGATAGGCGGAACATGTATCAAGACTTTTACAGGTTCACTTGTGCCTCATGGAGCTGATACACTCATTCCCATAGAAAATGTAGAAGTCGATGGTGATGAGATTGTCATTAAAGAAGAGGTACCCCAAGGGTTTTCCGTACGTGAAGTAGGGGAAAACTATACAAAAGGACAGATGCTTATTCCTAAAGGGACGAAAATTGACTTCCCTCAAATAGGAGTAATGGCTAGTTTAAACATAGCAAGCGTGCTTGTATATGAGAAGCCAACAGTTGCTATCATATCAACAGGTTCAGAATTACTTGAATTAGGGGAAGAACAAACCAATGATTCCCAAATAAGAAGCTCTAACAATTATATACTAGAAGCGATTGTCAATAAGTATGATGGTATACCTATGCAACTTGGATGCATCAAAGATGATAAAACGAGTATTACTACAGCTATCTCAGATGCGTTAGAAAAAAGTGATATTGTTGTGACTACAGGTGGTGTAAGTGTGGGTGATTTTGACTTTGTGAAAGATGTCATCTATGAACTTGGTTGCGATGTCGTGTTCAAGGGGGTACGTGTGAAGCCTGGGCAACATATCATGGTGGCACGTAAAGATGATAAATTTATCATCGGACTGCCTGGTTTTGCTTATTCTTCTACTGTGACGGCGTTACTTTACTTGGTCCCACTTATAGAAAAACTTCAACAAGGAAAATCTTCTTTACGTAAGGTCAAAGCCAAACTGGCAGAATCTTTCGTGAAACGTGCTAAAAAAGCAGAATTTACAGCCTGCAATATAAATCTTATGCACGGTGAATACTATGTCGACTTCAAAGGCAAAAAAATAGGATCTTCTGCTATTCTTACCAATATGTTAGGGAGTATAGCCCTGCTTGCCACTACAGAAGATGATACTTCTAAAGAGATCGGTGATGAAGTAACGGTACTGTTACTGGACTAAGCTACCAGTTTTGCTTGCATCTTTAGGAAAAGCGCAAGTTCTGCTACTGTTTTACAGCCTGATTTTATTGCTTCGTTAAGTAGGTTTCTGTTTCTTTTAAAATCCATTTTGAATCCTTTTTTATTAAGATATATCTTTCTGATAATAAGCAAAGCTCATTATCAATTGCCCGCAGGAAATACCTTTGGGGTGCATCTCACTAAAGTAATCTTTTCGTAAGAAAATCAATTAAATATGTCATACTGTATATATAAATTATAAAATATATCAAAAATATGTCAAATTGTCATACTTTTAAGAAATATACCCTATAATATTAAAACAAATAGTATTAGTTGGGTCAAAAAGACCTTTTACACCAAAGGTAAAACTTTAGTAAGATTAATTGAAAGAAGGAAGTCAAAATGTTAATTCTAGGTGATATTATAGAGAAGTTAAAAGATGTACTCTCGGAGAGTACTATAGGGAAAAAAGTTTTTGATAAAGATGTAGCAACTGCACTTAACATTCCTCAGGCAACATTTGCAACGATGAAAAAGCGAAATTCTATTCCTTATGAAGAGATATTGGAGTTTTGTGCACTTAAGAAGATCTCTGTGAACTGGCTTTTTTTTGATCAAGCCGTCGATATGCTTAAAGCTGAGACAGAGAAGTTTTTTCAAGTACGGTATTTCGCTGACATTCGGGCAAGTGCAGGTGGTGGTTCCTATGGATTTGATGAAAACTTTGAAACTATCACGCTAGATGAAAAAATCATGCATAATATGGTTGGCAGGGGAAGCACAGAACTTGAAGCCATTCATGTAGATGGTGAATCTATGGAGCCAACCCTTCAGAACGGATCTATAGTCTTTTTAGACAGAAGTCAAACCAATATCAACAAAGATGGTGTATTTATCGCTTCAACAACAGCGGGGCTCTTTATCAAACGTGTCCGCCAAAAAGCAGATGGGATGATAGAGTTGATTTCTGACAATAAAGCGTATTCTCCAGAGGTCATCTCTCCGGATGAAGTGAGCATAGTAGGTAAAGTGGTAGGGAATATCGAGAGCTTATAAGTCATTTTTTTATTCTATAAATGTACTAAATGTGACAAGTCACATGAGCCTATTGCTGAAGTAGTTTCAGTGACAACGTAGTTTTTAGGACTTTGTTTTAAAAGCGTCCTTTATAATAAAGTTTATAAATTATTGGCACACTCCACGCATCTTACACTCTCAGATCGTATGCTCATGCGGCCTATACCGATGGGGTCTTCACACTCTATACATAGTCCAAACATAGGTTTATCTACGCGTAAAAGTGCATTTGTGAGTCTGGAGAGGCGTAATCTTGATTCATCCAGGATTTTGTTGTTGACATGTTGTTCTCCCATGGCTTCCAAGCGCGTGAGTCTTCCTAGTGAACAGTCTGGTGAAATGGGTTTCACTTTTTCTTCAAGGATAGCTATTTGCTCTTTAAGGGAGTAGATGCTTGTCTCTATCTTTTCTTTAATGTCACTTTTTTCTTGTTTTGTAAGACTCGGCATTTAGTGCCTCCCTGTACTGAATTTTAATTCTCGTCATTTCTGGCTACTTTATGGTATATTGCAATTATTATACACGAAATGGGACAAAATGCGAAAAATATTATTTTTTATCATGACTTTTACTTTTTTATGGGCAGAACATAACCATACGAATATGCTTATAAACGAAGATTCCCCCTATTTGCAGCAACATGCACACAATCCTGTCAACTGGTATCCGTGGGGGCAGGAAGCTTTAAATAAAGCAAAACAAGAAAACAAACTTATCTTTCTCTCCATAGGGTACAGTACGTGTCACTGGTGTCATGTGATGGAAGAGGAAAGTTTTACTTCTGCTGCAGTAGCTGCACTGCTCAATGAGAGTTATATCTCCATCAAGGTTGACAGAGAACAATTCCCTCAGTTGGATCAAAAGTATCAAAAACTCTATAGGTCTGTGCATGCAAATAGAGGAGGATGGCCTTTGAGTGTTTTTATGTCTCCTGGGGCAGAGGTATTCCATTTGGCTACGTATATTCCCAGAGAAGAGGGGTACGGTTCCATAGGGATGATGAATATGCTTCCTTCTTTCACACAACTACAAAAGAATAATGTAAAACAATTGCAGGTACTTGTAGAGAAATATAAACAAGCAGAATTAAAAGACAATGTAAAAGAGCGTTTAATACAGAACCTGGATCTAAAAGTAATGGATGAAGCAGTGAAAGAAATTTCTACAGAGTTTGATCCAAAGAATGGAGGATTTGCTTCAAGCCCAAAATTTCCTGAGGCATCTAAAATAGCACTTTTGATAGATATCTATAAGTTAAATGGTAATAAAAAAGCATTATATATGGCCCAAGTCACGCTTAAAAAGATGGCACAAGGGGGCATTTATGACCAAATAGGCGGAGGCTTTTTTCGTTATACCACAGATAGGAAGTGGCAGATCCCTCACTTTGAAAAGATGCTTTATACCAATGCAGAACTCATCCCTCTTTATGTACGCATGTACGAACTTACAGCCGATCCTCTTTATAAAAAAGTAGTGAATGAAACCATAGCACAAATGGAAAAGCATTTTATGAAAGAAGGTTTGTACCTTTCTGCCAGTGATGCAGACAGTGATGGGGAAGAAGGAGGGTATTTCATTTATAAATATGTGGAGGTAAAAAAGAATTTATTGGCACAAGGATGGCCTTTAGATAAAATAGAAGAAGTTTTGGCATACTTGAGCATAGAAGAAGACGGAAATATAGATGGGGAATCTTCTCATACGCATATCACTAGTGATACCGTACCTATGAGATTAGAGGAAGTAAAGACATATTTAAGAGAAGTAAGCAGGAAAAGAGCTTTCCCTTTTGTAGACAGTAAAATTATCACGGCATGGAATGCGATGATGGTTAAAGCACTTTTCACTGCTTCAAAACTTGATAGCCAATATCTTATGTTGGCCAATCAGCGGCTAGAAGCGCTTCTGCAAAGTATGCGAACAAAAGATAACCTTTACCATCAAACACTTTTAGGCAAGGAACCCAAACAAGAAGGTCTACTCGAAGACTATGCCTTTTTGATGGATGCCATGATAGAGGGATATGAAAAAACATACAATAAAGAGTACCTCACAGAACTACGATCTTTAGCCAAAGAAGCCATATCGAAGTTCTATAGAGAAAAACAATGGTATTTAAGTGATGATGGCATACAAGCAGAGGCAGACTTTGATGACAGGTATTATACTTCTGCCTTGAGTATCATGTTGGAAAACTTAGTAAGACTGGCCAGCCTTACGGAGGAACTTAACTATAATGAGATAGTCAGAGAAACCATTAAAAACTTTGGGGCTGTGTTGGAAACAAGACCAGCGAAAGCACCGAAACTGCTCCATACTTTTTTACGTCTAAAAAGGGGAGATGTCATCATCAAATCTAACACCAAAAAGTTGCAAAAAAGTAGAAAAGAGATAGAAGCGATGCAGTATCCTTTTATTTTAAGCAAACCCGAAGAGAGTGACAAGTATCTTGCCTGTAAAGCCAACAGCTGTTTTGCGTACGATGCAAACATCACAGCTTTGATAAAACAAATAGAAATAACGGTGAAGTAATATGTTAACAATGAATGACGATCTAGAAGGTGCATTGAAAAAATATCTTGCCCTTTTAGATAAAGAAGAATATTTTGAAGCACATGAAGTGCTGGAAGAAGCGTGGCATCCTTTGAGACTCAGTAAGCATCCCTTGTCTAATCTGGTAAAGGGGTTGATCAATGCTGCCATTACCTTTGAGCACATAAAACGCAATAGAAAAAATGTTCAAGCCAAAGCACAACGTGTCATCGCTTCTTATGAAAAATATAAACACTTATGCACAGAGAGTATCGAACATGCCGTGCTGTTTAAACAAGCCTGCCAAAAGATAGAATCTTTGAAAATAAAACACGCCAAGGTCTTTTATGTTCTGGTACCATAGTGCAACAAAACATTCGTACAATTCTGTACGAACCAATCCAAACCGGCTCTCATGGGATGATCAGCCAAGCACCTATAAAAACTACCCAGAGAGTTATGAAAAACGAAAGCTTGACTTGGATAAAGCAGAAGATCATTTTCTTTATCATATTGCAGGATTAACAGCAAAAAAAAGTTATCCAAGCGGATCGCGTTATCTACGTATTAACCCTTCAGCCGGAGCACTGTATCCTAACGAACTTTATTTTCAGGCACGAGGGATAGAAGGCATAGATGACGGGGTTTACCATTATGAAGTGAGTTCTTCTTCTTTGACACTGCTCCAAAGCATTACAGATGATGAAGGGCTAGAACCATATTTTGGGTACAAAACAGCCATGAAGGGTTATCTGTTTTTAGTCTCTGCTGTCTATTACCGGTCTTCATGGAAATATAAAAACCGTGCATTTAGGTATTGCCTTTTGGATGCAGGACATCTTTTGGGCAGTATAGAAGCCTCTGCATTACTGAAACCCCATGCCGTACAGATGGTATACAATATAAACAGAGAAAAGCTGAACCGCATGTTTGGGTTTGAAGGAAGAGAGTGGATATTGTCTGGGTGCTCTATGGCGGTACCGATGCAAGACCAAGAAGTATCTGCCCTAGAGTTTTTGCTTCCTTATGTGGATGGCAGCAGAACCTTTGAACCCAACCCTCTCGTAGAACAAGCCTATAACGAAACGATGCAGTTGGAATCTTGTAAGAGAGAAGTGAAGGCACCAAAATTCACGTATAATACCAGCAAACTCCAAGAAACTCTTTTTACACGCAGATCCCAAAGAGGTTTCCAAGAAGGCGCCATTACCAAAGGACAGTTTAATTACATTATGGATGCCATACACCAACCCATACTTTCTGACTGTGATGAAGATGTTTCTGTATATGTAGTGCTAAACCGGGTGCTCGACATGCCTTTGGGACTTTATAAAAAAGGTGAGTACATTAAGTATGGAGATTTTGCCAAAAAAGCAGGGTATTTGAGTTTAGAGCAGTATAGTCTTTCCATGCAGGGAGCAGTAGCCTTTTTCTTGACTTCAAAAGCCAAGAATTATCAAGCACTCTACCAGAAAGCCGGTATCATAGGCCATAGACTTTATATGGCTTCTTGTTATGTGGGGGTAGGCTGTTCTGGCATCGGTGCGTATTATGATGATGAGGTCAATGAGTTTGTGGAGAATGATGAGATGGTTTTGTATGCGTTGGCGATAGGCAAATAAATTCTACAAGGGTATATTAGTTTTTAAATCGATATCCCAATGCTTCTAAATGTTTACGCAACATAGCAGGGATGTCCCCTTGAAATTCCAAGCCGTCCTCTTTAATCGTACCACCAGTCCCTAATTTCTTTTTGAGTGTTTTTAGTAAATTCTGTAACATTGTTTTGTCTAAATAAAAGGGTTTTACTATGGTGACAACTTTACCTCTTCGCTTCTCTTTTGCAAAATGAAGTTGGTGTTTTTCAGGTGTTTTAATTTCAGTAGAGATTTTTTTAGAGGTTTTGTCTTTATTGTCGGATGACCACTCATCTCCAAAATCTGCACCCATTTCAAATAAATTTTCTTTCACTGCCTGTTCCTAATTATAATCTGTATCAAAAAGTATACCCAGTGTAACCATCAGTACCAGGAGAAAAATAAATATTTTATAGAGCGTATTATCACTGGGGAGTTTCATCTTCATCCAATCTCATAAATGATTTCAGTCTTATTCTTCGTGGTTTGAATCTCTTTGATACTTAGTCCTTCTATCGGCAACTTCATAAACGCTTCCAAAGTCTCTATCTCCGCTTTAGCAATCTCTCTTAAGACAATACCTCTATAGGCTTTTGCCCAATGACTGACTACTTTACCCTCTTTAATGAACTTGAGTGTGGTATAGGGTTTAGTAGGCTTATAGAACTTGTCATAAAAACCTGCACGCAGATCCAGTATCTCATCCTCAGCCAGATACACCTCCATAAGTTTTGCAGAGTGTTCATGATAAAACTTTTCTGTCTTGATCTCAGCGACCGCTTCTCCTTGTTTGAGTTTATACTCAGGGATGAGGTCTGAAGCACGTATGGGACCAAAGAGATTTGAAAAGAGGATGACATGGCTGTCTATATAATGTTGTGTCCTTTCATCTAATTTCTCATAGCCGAGATAATCAAACGCAACCCCTGTATATCGCTGGATGGCCTTCATGGTGAGTTCATGAATAATATCTTTTTTATGGGCAAGGATATCTGCTTCTTTTTTGAGACCAAACAGTTTTGAAAGTGTAGGGATATCACCTTTTTGTAAAACATTGATGTACCTATGTAAGAGCTTTGTTCTATGAGGTAAGAGTGCCTCAAAAAGTAAAGTGCCAGGGTTAAAAGAGAGATCCCCTCCAGATTTTTTAGTTTCACTTGGTGCCAGTAGTATTTTCATTGCTGTAACCTATATCCTTCTTTTTAGTTGTATGCATTCTATAGAAATTACCTAAAAAGGAGGAATTTTTATAAATTTACCCAAAACACTTGACATTCAAAACGTTTTTGTCTATAATTCCCGTCCATTTTAAGTGTAACAACTTTTAATGATGGTGCTGGCGTAGCTCAGTTGGCTAGAGCAGCTGATTTGTAATCAGCAGGTCGGGGGTTCGAGTCCCTTTGCCAGCTCCATAAAATATAATTATCAGTGTTTGACCAGTATAGATTTAAACATTAAGGTGAGTTACTCAAGTGGCCAACGAGGGCAGACTGTAAATCTGCTGACTATGTCTTCGAAGGTTCGAATCCTTCACTCACCACCATATGTTAAATCGCATAAAAGATGCGGGCGTAGCTCAGTGGCTAGAGTTCCTGCCTTCCAAGCAGGCTGTCGAGAGTTCGAATCTCTTCGCCCGCTCCATAAACTGGGAGCTGTGTGAATTATGTATTTAACAGACTAATAACTTCACATATAAAAGCTTTCCTACTTTATTCATTTATGACTTTAACAAACATTAATTATATATATAAAAAACGACTAGTCGAGTGGGCACCATGTTGAATGGCGCACGACGTTAGCGTAGGGAAATGGACTTTGTTCATTTTACGTTTATTTAATGATTTGCCCAGATGGCTCAGTGGTAGAGCACTTCCTTGGTAAGGAAGAGGTCGGCGGTTCAATTCCGCTTCTGGGCTCCACTCTCCATGATAGTATGGACAAAAGTATTACAGTCTTGTAATAGTTCTGTCCATATAGGTATGGGGTCTAAGAAAATTTAGGTATAATACTGCCTTTAAAACATTTTACGCTAGGAGAATAGCATGGCTAAAGCAAAATACGAACGAACAAAACCGCATGTAAACATCGGTACTATTGGTCACGTTGACCACGGAAAAACGACATTGACAGCTGCAATCACAATGTGTTTGGGACTTAAAAATGGTCAAGCAACAATGGATTATGATCAAATTGATAATGCACCAGAAGAGAGAGAAAGAGGAATTACAATTGCCACTTCTCACGTAGAGTATGAAACAGATGCTAGACACTATGCTCACGTAGACTGTCCAGGTCATGCCGATTATGTTAAAAACATGATTACTGGTGCTGCTCAAATGGATGGGGCTATTCTTGTTATTGCTGCGACTGATGGTCCAATGGCACAAACGAGAGAGCACATCCTTCTTTCTAAACAAGTAGGTGTTCCATACATCGTTATTTTCTTGAACAAAGAAGATCAACTTGATGATGAAGATAAAGAAGAAATGCTAGAGCTTGTAGAGATGGAAGTACGTGAACTTCTTTCTGAATATGACTTCCCAGGTGACGATACTCCAGTTATCACTGGTTCTGCATTCAAGGCACTTGAAGAAGCTAAAGCGGGTGTAGCAGGTCCATGGTCTGAAAAGATTTTTGAGCTTATGGATGCGGTAGATACTTATATTCCTGATCCAGTAAGAGAAACTGAAAAAGACTTCTTGATGGCAATCGAAGATGTCTTTACTATCCAAGGTCGTGGTACTGTCGTAACCGGTAAAGTTGAGAACGGTACTGTATGTATTGGTGATGATGTTACAATCGTTGGTCTTAGAGATACTCAGAAAACAACTGTAACTGGTGTTGAAATGTTCCGTAAAGAAATGAAATGCGGAGAAGCTGGTGATAACTGTGGTGTTCTTATCCGTGGTATTGCTAAAGATGATGTACAAAGAGGTATGGTTCTTTGTAAGCCAGGTACAATCACTCCACATACTGTGTTTGAATCTGAGATCTATGTTCTTACTAAAGAAGAAGGTGGTAGACACACTCCATTCTTTGACAACTACAGACCACAGTTTTACGTTCGTACAACAGACGTAACAGGTTCAGTAAGACTTCAAGAAGGTACTGAAATGGTTATGCCAGGGGACAATGTTAAAATCAATGTTGAACTTATAGCTCCAGTAGCACTTGAAACAGGTACTAAATTCGCTATCCGTGAAGGTGGTAGAACAGTTGGTGCTGGTGTTGTTACTAAGGTTGTTGCTTAGTAATACCAGTGTAAGAGGCTTGCCTCTTGCGCACTTATCATAGGAGATAACAATGAGAGAAACAGTTCACTTAGGTTGTGAGAAATGTACAAGACGTAACTATCACACTAATAAAAACAAGAAGACGACAACAGAAAAACTTGCTCTTAAGAAGTATTGTAAATGGTGTAAATGCCATACAGTACACAAAGAGATGAAGCTGTAACCGGAAACTTTTGTTAGAGATACCATTGGACTTTGTCCAATGGTATTATTTCTAGGCCAATAGCTCAGTTGGTAGAGCACTGGTCTCCAAAACCAGGTGCCGTGGGTTCGAGTCCCTCTTGGCCTGCCACAATAAAAGGTAATATATATGGGAAAAATTTCAACATTTATAACACACGCGAGAGCGGAGATTCATAAAGTAATATTTCCAACAAAAGTACAAGTAAGACAAGCATTTTTAGCAGTTGTTATAGTAGTAACTGTAATATCAATTTTTTTAGCGTTGGTTGACTTTTTGATGTCATCAATCGTATCATCAGTTTTTTAGGATAAATAATGGCTTATCAATGGTATGCAATTCAAACATATTCAGGTAGTGAACAATCTGTAAAAAGAGCAATTGAACAAATGGTAGTTGATTATGGTATTGAAGATAAAGTTGAACGTATCGTCGTTCCTACAGAAGAAGTGATTGAAGTTAAAAATGGTCAAAAAAAGATTACTGAGAGAACATTGTATTCTGGATATGCTTTCGCACATATAGACCTGGATACTGATCTGTGGCACAAGATACAGTCCTTGCCACGAGTATCTAGATTTATCGGTGAACAAAAGACACCTACTGCTCTTACTGAAGCAGATATCAAAGTAATTTTAGACAAGATGGAGCAAAAATCTGCACCGAGACCTAAAGTTGATTTTGAAACAGGGGAAATGGTACGTATCGTAGATGGTCCATTTGCCAACTTTACGGGCATGGTTGAAGAGTATGATCTTAACCATGGTACGTTAAGATTAAATGTTTCAATTTTTGGTAGAAATACACCAGTTGAAATCCTCTACACACAAGTAGAGAAAATTATATAAGACTTCACAGTCAAATTAAACAAAGGAAGAACAGATGGCAAAAAAAATAACTGAAAAGTTCAAAATGATGATCCCTGCTGGAGCAGCAAACCCATCACCGCCAGTAGGTCCTGCATTGGGACAACGTGGTGTAAATATTATGGAGTTTTGTAAAGCTTTTAACGAAAAAACAAAAGATAAAATGGGATTTAAAATTCCTGTTGTGGTCACAGTATATGCAGATAGAAGTTTTACATTTGAAACTAAACAACCACCTGCAAGTGATCTTATCAAGAAAGCTGCAAACATTAAAAAAGGTACAGATAATCCTATTCTTAATAAAGTTGGAACTATCACTAAAGCACAATTTGGTGAAATTATCGATCAAAAAATTGCTGATCTTAATACGAACGACAAAGAAATGGCAGCGAGTATCATCGCTGGTTCTTGTAGAAGTATGGGTGTTGAAATCGTAGACTAGTCTTTTAAAAGACAATCATAACCACATGATTTTGAAATGTGGGAGCATATAAAGCGGAGAATAAAATGGCAAAAAAACCAAGTAAAAGAAGAGAAGCATTACTTAAAATAGTAGATGTTACGAAAACATATAGCGTTGATGAAGCAATGGCTACACTTAAAAACCTTAAGTCAGCAAAATTTGATGAAACTGTTGAAGTTGCACTTAACTTAAACGTTGACCCAAGACATGCAGATCAAATGGTTAGAGGATCAGTTGTTCTTCCTAATGGAACTGGTAAAACAGTAAGAGTAGCAGTATTTGCAAAAGACGCTAAAGCGGATGAAGCTAAAGCAGCAGGTGCAGATTTGGTAGGTTCTACGGATCTTATCGAGTCAATTCAAGCAGGTAAAATCGATTTTGATATCGTTATCTCAACACCCGATATGATGGGTGTTCTTGGTAAAGTAGCAAGAATCCTAGGACCAAAAGGTCTTATGCCGAACCCTAAGACTGGTACAGTAACTATGGACGTTGCTAAAGCAGTTGAAAATGCTAAAGGTGGACAAGTTAACTTTAGAGTAGACAAAAAAGGTAACATTCACGCTGGTATTGGAAAAGTTTCTTTTTCAGATGATGCGATCAAAGAAAACTTTGTGACTCTTCTTGAAACTGTGAATAAGGCTAAACCTGCAACAGCAAAAGGTAGATATATTACTAATGCCGCGATATCACTTACAATGAGCCCGGCTATTACTCTTAACACAACAGAGTTGATGGATATTAAATAAGTCATCAATACTATAGGAGCATGTACCAGCTAAGATAGCTGGCACATGTTTTTTATGTAATAGTGTATCTTCAAAAGAAAACTATATTATAGTTCTCTTTTGAGGAAACTCATAATCTTAGATTAAAGATAATAGGGGCGAAAGCTTAATTAATATATTTGAAAGAATATATGGTCCTTTATGGAACCCTTTTAGAAATCGGAAGGAGAATATATGACTAGAACTAAAAAAGAAGAGTTAGTTGCAGAGATGACAGCAGAGTTTAAAGGCGCTGGTGCCATTATCGTTTGTGATTACAGAGGAATGACTGTTGAAAATCTTGAGATCGTAAGAAATCTTGCAAAAGATGAAGACACAAAGGTCCAGGTTGTTAAAAATAAACTCGCACAAATTGCATTACAAAATGCAGGATGTGAAGCAGTAGATTTTAAAGACACAAACCTTGTAATCTGGGGTGATGCTCAAGTTACACCTTGTAAAATCGCTGATCAGGCTGCAACTCAATTCAAAGATCGTTTTGCTATCAAAACTGGTTTGATCCAGGGTGAAGTTGCTAGTATGGAAACCATTAATGCTATGGCTAAACTTCCTACTAGAGATGTACTTATTGGTATGCTCCTTAATGTTTGGAATGCACCGGTACAAAACTTTGCGATTGGTATGAATGCATTAGCAGCTAAAAAAGAAGAAGAGGCGTAGTAAATTTTACTATGAGGTGAGCCTTTTCTAGGCTTTTTGACACTAATGGTTTTGAGGCATAAGCCGAAGCTTTAGTGAGAGGAATTGAAGCGGAGCTTTGCTCTTCTTCAAGGAGATATTTATTAATGATAAGGAATTAATTATGGCAACAACTAAAGAAGATGTTCTTGAGTTTATCTCAAACATGTCAGTACTTGAGCTTTCTGAGCTTGTAAAAGAATTTGAAGAAAAATTTGGTGTATCTGCACAAGCTACAGTAGTAGCTGGTGGTGGTGCTGCAGCAGAAGCTGTTGAAGAGCAAACAGAGTTTGATGTAGTACTTACAGGTGCTGGTGATAAAAAAATTAACGCTATTAAAGTAGTAAGAGCTATCACAGGTCTTGGTCTTAAAGAAGCGAAAGCAGCTGTTGAAGAGACTCCAACTGTACTTAAAGAAAGTATTTCTAAAGACGAAGCAGAAGGCTTCAAAAAACAAATCGAAGAAGCTGGTGCTACTTGCGAACTTAAATAATTCATATTATTTAAGAGAGCTTAGGCATGTTGCCTAAGCTCATGTTACAAATCTCATTGGATATAGCGATAAACTATTCGGAGACATTTCATACCCTCGTGTCAATAGTTTTTTTGTATACCCAATATACACATAAAACATACTACATAAACCAAACTAAACCAAAATAAGGATAACCCCATGTTAAATTCTTTGCATTCTGGTAACAGACTTCGTGTTGATTTTTCCAAAACACCAAGAGAAATTGAAATTCCAAACCTGCTCCAACTTCAACAAAAAAGTTATGAAAACTTTTTGATGTTAGGTGAAAAAGACAGAAAAAATTCTACTTTAGAAAAAGTATTCAGATCAGCTTTTCCTATAACTGACCAACAAAATAGACTGACGTTAAGCTACAAAAATTCTGAAATCGTTAAACCAAAATATACGGTTAGAGAATGTATGGAAAGAGGATTGACATACTCTGTATCTCTTAAGATGAACATTGCACTGACCATCTGGAACAGAGACGAAAAAACAGGTGAAAAACTTGATCCAAAAGAGATCAAAGAACAGGCAGTTTTTGTACGTGATATTCCTTTGATGACAGAGAGAACTTCATTTGTTGTAAATGGTGTTGAAAGAGTTATCGTAAATCAACTTCACAGATCTCCAGGAGTTATTTTTAAAGAAGCAGAGGGAACGACTGTTGGAAGCGGGATGCTCTACTCCGCACAAATCATTCCAGATCGTGGTTCATGGTTGTATTTTGAATATGATTCAAAAAATATTTTGTATGCACGTATCAACAAAAGAAGAAAAATCCCGGTAACTATTCTTTTTAGAGCGCTGGATTACTCTAAAGATGATATTGTAAAACTATTTTATGCAACGAAAGAGATCAGCATTAAAGACAACAGATTCCTTGTGAAGTTTGATGCTGATGACTTTTCTGGTAGAGCTGATTATGATGTAAAAGACATGGATGGCAATACCGTTGTAAATGCAGGTAAAAGGCTTACAAAGAAAAAAGCACAAAAACTTATCGACGATGGTTTAGAGTGGATCGAATACCCACTCGAAGTACTCATGGAAAGACACTTGGCTAAGCCAATTATCGATCAAGAGAGCGGTGAAGTACTTTATGATGTTGTCTCATCTTTAGATGAGAATAAACTTAAAAAGATGATTGAGCAGGGTATTGAGACTATTGAGATCATCAACGATCTTGCTGAGGGTGCAGACATGTCAATCATTAATGCATTTATCGCCGACAGCGAAAGTTTAAGACTCTTAAAACAAACAGAACAGATAGACGATGAAAATGTACTTTCAGCGATACGTATCTACAAAGTAATGAGACCAGGTGAACCTGTAACTCCTGATGCGGCAAAAGCATTTTTAAGACAGCTTTTCTTTGATCCGGAAAGATATGATCTTACTAGAGTTGGTCGTATGAAGATGAACCATAAACTCGGACTTGATATCCCTGAGTATGCTACAGTACTTACTGCAGAAGATCTTATCAATACGGTTAAATATCTTATTAAAGTGAAAAACGGGCAAGGTCACATTGATGATAGAGATCATTTAGGAAACAGAAGAATCAGAGCGATTGGTGAGCTTCTTGGTAATGAGCTTCACAATGGTCTTGTGAAGATGCAAAAAGCGATCAAAGATAAGATGACAACGGTTTCTGGTACACTTGATGAATTGATGCCACATGATTTGGTCAATTCTAAAATGATTACAAATACTATTTTAGAATTTTTCTCATCAGGACAACTTTCACAGTTCATGGATCAGACGAACCCACTTTCAGAAGTGACACATAAAAGAAGACTTTCAGCACTTGGTGAGGGAGGTCTTGTTAAAGAAAGAGCCGGATTTGAAGTAAGAGATGTACACCCTACCCATTATGGACGTATTTGTCCTATTGAGACACCTGAGGGTCAAAATATTGGTCTTATCAATACACTTGCAACCTATTCAAAAGTAAATGAGCATGGGTTTATTGAGGCACCATACAAAGTGGTTAAAGATTGTCAAGTTACAGATGAAATCGTATACATTACTGCAACACAGGAAGAAGATAAATGTATCGCTCCTGCATCTACGATAATAAGCGAAGATGGACGTATTGTTGAAGATCTTATCGAGACTAGACTCAACGGTAACATTGAACTTAATGAATCAAAAAGAGTTGACCTTATCGATATTTCACCATTGATGATCTCTGGTTCCGCAGCGGCATTGATTCCATTCTTGGAACATGATGATGCCAACCGTGCACTTATGGGTTCAAACATGCAACGTCAGGCAGTTCCGCTTCTTAAAACTGAAGCGCCGATGGTTGGTACAGGTATGGAAGCTATCGTGAGTCGTGATGCGTGGGAATGTATAAAAGCAAAAAGAGCGGGTACTGTTGAAAAAATAGATGCTAAAAATATTTATATCATGGGTGAAGATGAAAGTGGTGTATTTATAGACCATTATCCACTTGAAAAGAATATGAGAACCAACCAAAATACTACTTTTACACAAACACCTGTTGTTAAACTGGGTGATAAAATTGAGGCAAAGCAAGTGATTGGTGATGGCGCGAACATGGACAAGGGTGAACTTGCCATTGGTAAAAATATTCGTGTAGCATTTATGCCTTGGTATGGATATAACTATGAGGATGCGGTTGTTATTTCTGAGAAACTTATCCGTGAAGATACCTTTACTTCCGTGCATACCTATGAAAAAGAAACAGAAGCAAGAGAACTTAAACACGGTACAGAAGAGATCACTCGTGATATCCCGAATATTCGTGAAGATGAGTTACTTCACTTGGATGAAAGTGGTATTGTTCAAATAGGTACTTATGTAAGGCCTGGTATGATACTTGTCGGTAAAGTAAGTCCTAAAGGTGAGATCAAACCAACACCTGAAGAGAGATTACTAAGAGCTATCTTTGGTGAAAAAGCGGGACATGTGGTAAATAAGTCACTTTACTGTCCCGCATCTATGGAAGGTGTTGTGGTTGATATCAAAGTCTTTACGAAAAAAGGCTATGAAAAAGATGCACGTGCTATACAAGCGTATGAAGAAGAGAAATCTATTTTAGATGGCGATCACCATGATCAACTTCTTATGATAGATAGAGAAGAGATCTTGCGTATTGCACACTATCTTGCAGGAGAAGAGTTAGCCAAAGCGGTGACCATTGGTGAAACTGAGTATCCAGTGGGATCTAAAATTTCTGAAGAAACAATTAAAGAAGTCAATAGATTTGCACTAAGAGGAGTGGTTCAGTCTTATTCTGATGCTACACAAAATGAGTATGAATCACTTAAGAATTATTTCTTGAAGCAAAAGAAAAAACTGAAAACAAATCATGAAGAGAAGCTAATGGTACTTGAAAAAGACGATATTCTTCCCTCTGGTGTGACGAAGCTGGTTAAGATTTATATCGCTACGAAAAGAAAACTCAAAGTAGGGGATAAAATGGCAGGCCGTCACGGAAACAAAGGTATTGTTTCTAACATTGTCCCTGAAATTGATATGCCATACCAAGAAGATGGAAGACCGGTAGATCTTATTTTGAACCCACTAGGAGTACCTTCTCGTATGAACATCGGACAGATTCTTGAAGTGCATTTAGGATTGATCGGTAAAAACCTTGGTGAGCAGATCGAGGCTATATTTGCAAATCAGCAAGAAGATTTCATTAAAGATCTTAGAGCGAAAATGATTGCTATTGCAGATGTGGCAAGATTCATGAATGCAAAAGAAATCTTGACTGCTATGAGTGATGAAGAGTTAATTAAATATGGTAGAGATTGGTCTACAGGTATTAAATTTTCAGCACCAGTATTTGAGGGAACAAATCAAGCTGAATTCGATAAACTTTTCGAAATGGCCAAAATGGACACTGATGGTAAAATGGTTCTATTTGATGGTAAAACTGGTGAACAGATGATAGAAAGAGTAAACGTTGGATATATGTATATGTTAAAACTTCATCACTTGGTTGATGAAAAAGTGCATGCACGTTCAACTGGACCTTACTCACTTGTGACACAGCAGCCAGTAGGCGGTAAAGCACTCTTTGGTGGACAAAGATTTGGAGAAATGGAAGTATGGGCACTTGAAGCGTATGGTGCGGCACATACACTTAAAGAAATGTTGACCATTAAATCTGATGATGTCGAAGGTAGAGCAAGAGCATATAGGGCAATCACTAAAGGTGAATCTGTACCGGCATCAGGCGTACCTGAAACGATGTTTGTATTGACAAAAGAGCTTCAAGCATTAGGTCTTGATACAGAATTATATGAGAGTAAAAAAGAAGTGGAGGGTGAAAATGAGTAAGTTTTTAGAGAATTTAACACCAATAGATCTTAACAGTGAAGAGAGACCAAAGGATATAGCAGCATTACAACTTAGAGTTGCAAGTCCTGAGAAAATACTTTCTTGGAGTTATGGTGAAGTAAAAAAACCAGAAACAATCAACTATAGAACCCTCAAACCAGAAAGAGACGGTCTTTTCTGTGCTAAAATTTTTGGTCCTATCAGAGATTATGAGTGCCTTTGTGGTAAATACAAAAAGATGCGTTATAAAGGCGTAGTATGTGAAAAATGTGGGGTTGAAGTAACCACTTCTAAAGTAAGAAGAAACCGTATGGGACACATCGATCTTATTGCTCCGGTAGCTCACATTTGGTATGTGTCTTCACTTCCATCACGTATTGGTACACTTTTGGGTGTAAAGATGAAAGATCTTGAACGCGTACTTTATTATGAAGCATACATTGTTAAAACAGCTGGCGAAGCATGTTATGACAGTGAAGGTTTAAATCCATTGGCAAAATTTGATGTACTGAATGAAGAGCAATATCAGCAGATCAATGAACGTTTTGGAGATACAGATCTAGACGCAAGAATGGGTGGAGAAATTGTACAGGAATTGCTTGCAGATCTTGACCTTGTTGAAATGTTTACGCAACTTAAACTTGATATTCTAGCGACAAAATCTGAAGCAAAAAGAAAGACAATTGTTAAACGTCTTAAAGTCATCGAAGCATTCCTTCATTCAGGCAATAGACCAGAGTGGATGATGTTGACACAACTACCGGTACTACCACCAGATTTAAGACCTCTTGTAAGTCTTGATGGCGGTAAATTTGCTGTATCTGATGTGAATGACCTTTACAGAAGAGTAATTAACCGTAATCAACGTTTGAAAAGACTTGTGGAACTTGACGCACCTGAAATTATTGTTAGAAATGAAAAACGTATGCTCCAAGAAGCAGTAGATGCACTTTTTGACAATGGTAGAAGAGGAAATGCAGTTAAGGGTGCAAATAAAAGACCACTTAAGTCACTCTCCGAAGTGATCAAGGGTAAACAAGGACGTTTTAGACAAAACCTTCTTGGTAAACGTGTTGACTTTTCTGGGCGTTCTGTTATCGTTGTTGGCCCAGACTTACGTATGGATCAGTGTGGACTTCCTAAAGTAATGGCGATTGAACTGTTTAAACCGCATTTGATGGCTAAGCTTGAAGAAAAAGGGTACGCAACGACACTGAAACAAGCAAAAAAAATGATAGAAAAGAAAGAAAATGAAGTATGGGAATGTCTTGAAGAGGTAGTTGAAAACTATCCTGTCCTGCTGAACCGTGCACCAACGCTTCACAAACTTTCGATTCAAGCGTTCCACCCAAGACTCATCGAGGGCAAAGCGATCTCATTGCATCCCCTTGTATGTTCTGCGTTCAACGCTGACTTCGACGGGGATCAGATGGCGGTACACGTACCACTTTCAGATGAAGCTATTGCTGAAGCAAAAGTATTGATGCTTGCATCGATGAATATTTTGCTTCCGGCATCAGGTAAAGCGATTGCCGTACCTTCACAGGATATGATTTTAGGTCTTTATTATCTAACACTTGAAAAAAATGATGTAAAGGGTGAACATAAACTTTTTGCGAATGTAGAAGAAGTTGAGATTGCATTTGAACAAAATGCACTTGATCTGAATGCACGTATCAGAACAGTGATAGATGGAAAAATCGCTAAATCTACAGCAGGTAGACTTATCTTAAAATCCATTATCCCTGATTATGTACCAGAAAAGTATTGGAACAAAATCTTGAAGAAAAAAGATATTGGTACATTGGTTGACTATATCTATAAAATAGGCGGTATTTCTGAAACTGCCGGTTTCCTTGATAATCTTAAGGATATGGGTTTTAAATATGCAACAAAAGTAGGGGTTTCTATCTCTATTGATGATATTAAAACTCCTGAGGTAAAAGAATCAAAGGTTGTTGCTGCAAAAGTCGAAGTTAAAGAGATTCAGAGACAATATGGGGCCGGTCTTTTAACTAACCAAGAGCGTTATAACAAAATTATTGATATTTGGACAGACGCGAACGATGGTATTGCAGAAGCTCTAATGGATCTTATTAAAGTAGATAAAGATGGATTTAACTCGGTTCACATGATGGCAGACTCTGGGGCGAGAGGTTCAGCGGCTCAAATCAGACAACTTTCTGGTATGAGAGGACTTATGGCGAAATCAGATGGGTCTATTATTGAAACACCTATTACGTCAAACTTCCGTGAAGGTCTAAATGTCCTTGAATACTTTATTTCAACGCACGGTGCAAGAAAAGGTCTTGCCGATACAGCACTTAAAACGGCGAATGCGGGTTACTTAACTAGAAAACTTATCGACGTTGCACAAAACGTGAAGATTACGATGGTAGATTGCGGTACGCATGAAGGTGTTGAAGTTTCTGATATCGTTGTTGGTAATGAAATGATCGAGCCATTGGCAGATCGTATCTATGGTAGAGTACTGGCTGAAGATATTATCGATCCGATCACTTCTGAAGTACTAGTGAGTGAAGGTACGATGATAGATGAAGAAACTGCTTCAAGAGTACAAGATGCTGGAGTACGTTCAGTAGTGATGAGAGCACCGTCATCGTGTAAAGCGCCTAAAGGTCTTTGTGCAAAATGTTATGGTCTGAATATGGCTGATAACAGAATGGTTAAACGTGGAGAGGCTGTAGGTGTTATTGCAGCGCAATCGATTGGGGAGCCAGGAACACAACTTACACTACGTACATTCCACACTGGGGGTACAGCAACAGCAGGTAAGGAAGACAGACAAGTTATCGCAACTAAAGAAGGGTTTATCAGATACTATAATCTTAATGTGTATCGTAACACAGAGGGCAACCTTATTGTTGCGAACAGAAGAAATGCGGGTGTCCTTTTGGTTGAGCCTAAGATTAAAGCAGTAGTAGACGGTACACTTTCTCTTATTGTTACACATGATGAATATGTGATTTCTGTGAACGCTGGAAGTAAAGATGAAGTCAAGTACAACCTTAGAAAATCGGATGTTGCCAAATCAAATGAACTGGCAGGTGTTACAGGTAAAGTTGAAGGAAAACTTTTCTTACCGCTTCAAGATGGCGATAAAGTAAAAGAGGGTGACTCTATCGTTGAAGTGATCAATGAAGGTTGGTCTGTTCCAAGTCGTGTTCCATTCGCCTCTGAACTTAAAGTTGAAGATGGTGCCCCAGTAACACAGAATGTTGTATCTGAGTCAAAAGGTAAAGTGAAGTTCTTCTTACTTAAAGGAGATTACCTTGAAGCACATACAGATATCAAAGAGGGTTCAAAAGTAGTAGAAAAAGGTCTCTTTGCGGTTGTTGTTGATGAAAATAACAGAGAAGCTGCAAGACACTATATTTCAAGAGGTTCTGTAGTTAACGTAGATAGTGATGCAATGGTTCAAAGAGGTGATTTACTTTCTGCTCCTGAAACATCAGCGCAAGTAGTTATTGCTGAATGGGATCCATATTCGGAGCCTATTATTGCTGAACAGCAAGGAACACTGAAGTTTGAAGATATTATTCCAGGTGTAACAGTAATTGAACAGTTTGATGAAGTTACAGGTGATACAAGACTTGAGCTTAACGACTACATACCAGCTGCATATAAACCAGCGATTGTTCTTGCGACAGAGAGCGGAGAGTTAATTCGTTACCAGCTTGAGGCGAAGACGATTTTATTTGTTAAAAATGGTGATAATGTAAGTATCGCAGATATCTTGGCAAAAACACCAAAAGCGGCTATTAAGTCAAAAGATATTACGGGAGGTCTTCCGAGAGTTTCTGAACTCTTTGAAGGTAGACGCCCTAAAGATATTGCACTTATTGCACAGATTGACGGTGTAGTAAGCTTTGGTAAGCCATTACGTGGCAAGGAAAGACTCATCGTTTCTGGTGATAATAATCAGGTGACTGAGCAGTTTGTTGACAAAAACAAAGTGGCACTGGTCAATGTGGGCGAATACGTTCACGCAGGTGAAAAACTAACGGATGGTATTGTCTCAAGTCATGATATTCTTGCTGCACTTGGTGAAAAAGCATTGTATGAATACATTGTATCTGAGGTACAAATGGTTTATCGTAGACAAGGGGTTAATATCGCAGATAAACACATTGAGATCATTACTTCTCAAATGATGAGACAAGTAAAAGTAGTTGAGAGTGGTGACAGTAAGTTTATCGCTGGAGATATCATTTCTCGTCGTAAGTTCCAAGAAGAGAATAAAGGTGTTATTGCTCTTGGAGGTGAACCTTCTATCGCAGAGCCAATGCTTGTAGGTATTACACGTTCAGCTGTCGGAGCAGATAGTATTATTTCTGCAGCATCATTCCAAGATACGACAAAGGTACTTACTTCTGCATCTATCGCAGGGACAGTAGATGCACTTGAAGATCTTAAAGAAAATGTTGTTATCGGTCGTCTTATCCCAGTGGGTACTGGTATGATAGACAATGATAATATTAAAATATCTGCATCAGAGTAATTTATGTAGGGTCGGTTTACCGACCTTATAATAAGTTGATCTTCAACTAACTCTCCAAATATTTTGCGGTCGTTAAACCGACCCTGCAGTATATGGTATAAGAATTTATAAAGAATCTTTCGATATAATATGCCTCCAAAAATCTGCTAGAATAAATCAGATAAAAGCATTCAAAATGAACGTTTTTATGTGGTGTAAGAACCCAGATTCAAGAGACATGATCTCAATTCAAACTAACCAGAAAGGAAACGATTTGCCTACAATTAATCAATTGATTCGTAAAGAACGTAAAAAGCAAGTGAAAAAATCAAAATCACCTGCACTCGTAAAATGTCCTCAAAGAAGAGGCGTATGTACAAGAGTTTATACAACAACACCAAAGAAACCTAACTCAGCACTTAGAAAAGTTGCTAAAGTAAGATTGACAAGTGGTTTTGAAGTTATCTCATATATCGGTGGTGAAGGTCATAACCTTCAAGAGCACTCAATCGTACTTGTAAGAGGCGGAAGAATTAAAGATTTACCAGGTGTTAAGTATCACATTGTTCGTGGTGCACTAGACGCTTCAGGTGTAAATGGTAGAACTGTTGCACGTTCTAAATATGGTACTAAAAAACCTAAATAATTAACCATTATTTAAACGCGTTAAGTAATAGTTTAGTCTGGGAACAGACTTCGGACAGGTGTTGTCGTTAAATCTTTTAGAGATTTACCTTAGGGGACAAGACTTGAGTAAATTATAATAAATTGAAGGAATCCTCATATGAGAAGAAGAAAAGCTCCCGTTAGACCGGTATTGCCAGACCCAGTACACGGATCTAAAGTATTAACAAAGTTTATCAATGCAGTCATGCTTGGTGGTAAGAAAAGCACAGCGCAAAAAGTAATGTATGCTGCGTTAGAAAGAATTGAATCAAAATCTGGCGAAAAAGGTATTGAAGTATTCAACAAAGCGATGGATAATGTCAAGCCTGTAATGGAAGTAAAAAGTCGAAGAGTAGGTGGTGCAACATACCAGGTACCTATCGAAGTTAGACCTGTAAGACAACAATCACTGGGAATCAGATGGATCGTTGATGCAGCTAGAAAAAGAAATGAAAGAACTATGATGGAGCGTTTAAGTAATGAACTTATGGACGCTGCAACTGAAAAAGGTTCTGCTTTCAAAAAGAAAGAAGATACATATAGAATGGCTGAAGCAAACAAAGCGTTCGCTCACTATAGATGGTAAGGAATTAAGTTATGGCAAGAACGCACAAACTTGAAGACGTAAGAAACATTGGTATCGCTGCTCACATTGATGCTGGTAAAACAACAACAACTGAAAGAATTCTTTTCTATACAGGGGTTGAACACAAGATTGGTGAAGTACATGACGGTGCTGCAACTATGGACTGGATGGAGCAAGAGCAAGAAAGAGGAATTACGATTACTTCTGCTGCTACAACTTGTGAGTGGTTAGATAAACAAATTAACATTATCGATACTCCGGGTCACGTTGACTTTACTATTGAAGTTGAACGTTCTATGAGAGTACTAGATGGCGCTGTTTCAGTATTCTGTGCTGTTGGTGGGGTTCAGCCACAATCAGAAACAGTTTGGAGACAAAGAAACCGTTATGGTGTACCATCACTTGTATTTGTGAACAAAATGGACAGAACGGGTGCTGATTTCTTAGAAGTTGAAAGACAAATTAGAGACAGACTTAAAGGAAACCCCCTTGTAATTCAACTTCCTATTGGGGCTGAAGAGAACTTCGAAGGTGTTGTTGACTTAGTAAAAATGGAAGAAGTTGTATGGGATAAAGACGCAGAAATGGGTTCAAATTACCACGTTCAGCCAATCCGTGATGGGTTAAAAGAACAAGCAGCAGAGTACCGTGAAAAAATGATCGAAGGTATCTCTGAAGCTGAGGGCAATGATGTTCTTATGGAGAAATTCCTTGAAGGTGAAGAGTTAACAGAGGAAGAAATTGTTGCTGGTATTAAAGCTGCAACGATTGGTATGCATGTCGTACCAATGCTTCCGGGTACTGCATTTAAAAACAAAGGTGTTCAGACTTTACTTGACGCTGTTGTCGCTTACCTTCCATCTCCAGTTGAAGCAACTGCGATTAAAGGTACTATGATGGAGGATGAAGAGAAAGAAGTCATTGTCCCATCAAGTGATGATGGTGCATTTGCAGCATTAGCATTTAAAATCATGACAGATCCATTTGTGGGTCAGTTGACATTTGTGCGTGTTTACCGTGGTTCTTTGGCATCAGGTTCTTATGTACATAACTCAACTAAAGATAAAAAAGAGCGTGTCGGTCGTATCATGAAAATGCACGCGATTAAGCGTGTAGAAGTAGATGAGATCTATGCAGGTGAGATCGGTGCAGTTGTTGGTCTTAAAAATACAACAACTGGTGATACATTATGTGATTCTTCTGATAAAGTTGTACTTGAAAGAATGGATTTCCCGGATCCAGTTATCTCTGTTGCAGTTGAGCCAAAAACAAAAGCTGACCAAGAAAAAATGGGTATAGCACTAGGTAAACTAGCTGCAGAAGATCCATCATTCAGAGTACACACTGATGAAGAAACAGGTCAAACAATTATCTCAGGAATGGGTGAACTTCACCTTGAAATTCTTGTAGACAGAATGAAAAGAGAATTTAAAGTAGAAGCGGATGTGGGTGCTCCACAGGTTTCATACAGAGAAACGATCAAAAAAGCAGTTAAAAAAGAATACAAATACGCTAAACAGTCTGGTGGACGTGGGCAATTTGGTCATGTTTATCTTAAAATTGAGCCACAGGAACCAGGTTTTGGTTACGAGTTTGTTGATTCTGTTAAAGGCGGGGTTATTCCAAAAGAATTTATCCAACCAATTAACAAAGGTGTACAAGAAGCTATGGCTAGAGGTATTCAGGCAGGGTATCCTGTTGAAGATGTAAAAGTTACTGTCTATGATGGTTCTTATCATGATGTTGATTCATCTGAAATGGCATTTAAACTTGCCGGCTCAATGGGATTCAGAGAGGGTTGTAGAGAAGCAAACCCAATTATCTTGGAACCAATGATGAAAGTGGAAGTTGAAACTCCAGAAGAGTCTATGGGTGACGTTATTGGTGATATCGCTAAAAGACGTGGTCAAGTATCAGGTATGGATGACAGAGCAGGACACAAAATAGTGAATGCATTTGTTCCACTTTCTGAAATGTTCGGATACTCAACAGACATCCGTTCTATGACACAGGGTCGTGCAACATATGCAATGGAATTTGATCATTATGAAGAAGTTCCACAGAATGTAGCAAAAGAAATTATCGCAAAAAGAAATAGTTAATCTTTCGTAGTATATTACACATCTTTGAAGGAGTTGCTCAGTCATGTACTGGGCATACACTCCTTCGCAACAACTTTCAAAACTACAGCAAACTACAGAGAAATCTAAACCATTAGATCAAGAATATTATTTTATTTTAATTTTTTAAATTGATGTACAATAGTATTTAGAGGATAGACAATGAAAGTTATTATAGACCTTATAGAGGACTTACGCGAAGAGATAGGGAATCAGGAAGATTTTATTTTGACGGCTATGCTTTTGAAAGAAAATCCTGATGATATAGAGAAGTTGATTTATGCTGGTGAATCACCTTTGAATTTATTTGATCTAAAAGAATCGAGTAAACAACTTATATTTAAGATAGACGGTAGTCAGTCTAGAGTAACGGTAGGTGAGCTTGTAAAGCCTTTATTGATACTTTCTATGGATGCTATGATGCATGAGCTTAGAATGGATGTGAATATGAAGTATAGTGATGTAGAAGTTGTTGGGTTTGGCAAGTCTATAGAGGAGAAGAAATATATCTTGTTTATCAAGATATAAAACTTCTTCAAGTGTTAAGCGTACACTGATTCTTTGCCAAACTCTTTAACGAGCAGTGCGTAGAAGAGAGCTCTGTACTTATGTCTATTTGATATGCCCATTGTTTCACATGCTTTTTTGATGGCTGCATCAAATATTGCATCATCGGCGGAAAGGCCTAATTTATTTTCTAAAAAATTCTTTTTAACTGTGTCAAGTTCTGAACTGTCTGAACACGATACCGTTTCAGCATCCTGTTTGTAGATTGACGGTACTAACCCCGCGGTTACTTTACTAATCAGGTCATTAGATAGATTTAATCCCAACTCTTTTGAAACAACGATATAGTGTTCAACTTTTTCATCTAATTTACTCATATTTTCTCCTTAATAATATTTTTAAACATTTTATTATATCTATAAATAATACTTAGGTCAAATATTGAGGTTTTTGCGCCAAAAGTATCCAGTTCATACTGATATTGTGATGTTGGCAAAAAAGAGCCAGGGATTCATAGGGGATCTTTTTGCGTCTTTTAATAACGGCAAAGTATTGTGGGTCAAGTTCAAGAGAGTCTGCTATATCTCTATCGAGTATTTTTTCTTTTTTGGTTTGAGCAGAGAGGATCTGTTTGACTCTTTGCATCACTTCATGAAAATCTATCATAGATATCCTTACTATTCATATAAGCGTATCATAATAGATTTTTAGACAAAAGTTTAAATATATGTCAAATTGTAATATTTCTAAAGAAAGGTTTAGCGTTTAAATTGTGCTTACTACAAAGGCAGAGCACACCACTCCTAGGGCAAATATACTAGTTCTTAGTACTGTCAATTTCTATGACAGTATGCACATTTCCTCTAGGGTTAAAATTTGCAATGAGTTTCATAGACTTAGGCTTTAGTCTACTGTAAAGTGCATCATAGATTTCATTGGCAGAGTTTTCATGTGAGATATGTCTATACATAAATGAATTAATATACAACTTGAGTGCTTTGAGCTCTATCACTTTCGAATCTGGTTCGTAAGAGAGTTTGAGTGTTGCAAAGTCCGGATAGCCAGAACGTGGACATAGACACATAAACTCAGGGAGTTCTATATTGATAGTATAATTTTTTTTATGCTCATTTGGCCAATAGTTTTCTTCATTGTTGATATTAAATGCTTGTATCTCTTTTTCGCCATATTTCATGTTTTCCCTTTAGTTATATCTATTGATTAATGTTTCTTCAGATATAGGGTTACTCACACCGAACCCCTGTATGTAGTTAATCCCGAGTACTTTGAGTTTCTCTTTTTGTGTTTCATTGTCAACCCATTTAGCAACAGTCTGAATCTGTAAGTCTTTTGCCATATTGGTTAAAGAATGTAGCATAGCATAAGTTGTTTCATCTTCCAAATTTGTCACATAATCTCGATCAAATTGGACCATATCAAATTTAAAATGTTTCATATATTCCATAGAAGCATTGGATGATCCAAAATTGTCGATACAAATTCTCATACCATGAGATCTGAAACTTTTGAGGGTTTTCAGGTATCCACTAAGGTCATGGTGTGTTTTGCGCTCATAAAGCTGGATGATCAGACGGGATGGATCGATTTGTTTTTCATCTAAGTAGTTAAAAATTTTTTCCTGAAATGTGCTGTCTCTCAGAGAAAAAGGTGAAAGATTAAAGGTAAATGAAATTTTGTCATCAACAAGAGGCAAGAGGTCCATGACATGTTTAACTAGGCTAAAATCATATTCTCTACCTAGTCCTAAGCGGTTAACGATAGGTAGATAGACTCGAGGTAAGATATCTTTATGGGACTCTGAGTTCAGCTTGACTGCAATTTCATACATATCTATGGTATCTGTATGTGTATTTAGAAGAGGTCTGAAGGATAAGAGTAATTTTTTCTTTTGGATAGTCGTAATGATATCTTTTTCTATGATTGAGACCTCTTCGGCATCTTTAATATTTTGCTTATTTTTTTGTTTGTTATCATCTCCAGATTGACTTGCAATGATATCTTGTAGCTGTACTATTTCTTTTTCAAAATTGTCATTACTGTTAGTAATTATTGCAAATTTATAATTTACATCAATGTTATCAATATGACTATTTTCTTCTATCAGGGTTTCTAAAATAGTTTGTATGTCATCACGATTTTCATTAAGTGCGATTAAAAATTCTGAACCACGACCTCGTCCGATAAGTACTGCATCTAAACCATTTTGTTTAAACAGTAAATTCAATTTATGTGCAATAGTATAGAGAAGACTATCAATTTGATCGGTACTATAATTTTTGTTTAGTGATGAGAGGTTTTCTATATTTAAACATGCAAGAGATTTTGGTTTATAGTTTTGTAGTTTCTTGATAAATGTTTTTTTATTAAACCCTTGTGTGGTTTGATCTATCATGGTTTCTTGAACACTTAGGTTCATTAAAAAATAGATAAAATAAATGGTAATAAAGGTAAGAGCTGCAAGCAATACACCATCTTCTATACTCAGCTCAAGTGTGTCACCATGATAAAGAGTTGTATAAAAAACAAGAAAAACAAGAATGAGTACTGGTATACCTGCTCTAAGAGCCAAGGTAAAACGTCGTCCTCTTTCTTCTTTTTGGGAGTGTAACATTAGACATCCAGGTGTTTTACATCTTTAGCATGGCTTTCAATGTAGTTTCTTCTAGGTTCTACCTCGTCCCCCATGAAGAGGGTGAATGTATCACTGGCACTTTCGTCATCCTCAATTTTAACCTGTAAAAGTCTTCTGTTCTCTGGTGTCATCGTTGTTTCCCAAAGTTGTTCGGGGTTCATTTCACCTAGACCTTTATAACGTTGGATATAGGCACCTTTTTTTGCTGCACTCTCAACCTTGGCAAAGAGTGCAAGGAGATCCTGGTCTTTAAATTCATCTGTAATATGTTCAGAGATTTTTTTATGTATATGTATGGCTTCATTAAAATGAGGATTTGTAAAGAGTATTTCATCTACTATGAGCTCTTCGAGACCATCTTTTGTTTGTACAAAGAGGTGAATCGTATCATCAGTAATAGTTTTGTTCAGGATGTTGTATCCAAGCTTAGCGATATATGCTTCTATTGTTTTTGCAAGCTCTCTGTTGTTTGTCCCTATGACATCAGGATTTTCAATCATATAACGAAGTACTTCAGGCAATGCAAAACGTTTTTCTACCTCTTTGAGTGTCATACGATAGTAAGCCACAAGTTTAAAGAGATCAATAAGGTCTGCTTGTCCCATAGTCGTACTTTCAATGACTGTGATACCGTTTTCTATAAGAAAATCATTCAGTGATTTTTCATCTTTTAAATAGGTTTCATTTTTACCCTTTTTATAGCGGTAAAGTGGTGGTTGTGCAAGGTAGAGATATCCTTTTTCGATCACAGGTTTTAAGAATCGGAAGAAGAAGGTCATAAGCAGTGTCTGAATATGAGAGCCATCAACATCGGCATCGGTCATGATAATGACTTTGTGGTATCTTAATTTTTCTTCATTAAACTCTTCGCCGATACCACAGCCAAGTGCAGTAATCATGTTTTTGATCTCTTCAGATTTTAGAACCTTTTCTAGACGGGCTTTTTCAACGTTAAGTATCTTACCTTTGAGTGGTAGAATCGCTTGAAAAACTCTATCGCGTCCTTGCTTGGCAGAACCACCAGCAGAATCCCCTTCCACTAAATAAATTTCAGATATTGCAGGGTCTTTGCTTTGACAGTCTGCTAGTTTACCCGGGAGTGTTCCGATGCTCATAGAGTCTTTACGTTTCACTAAGTCTTTTGCACGTTTTGCAGCATCTCTACCCCTGGCTGCAAGAAGTACTTGCGCCATGATAGCTTTAGCTTCTATAGGTTGCTCTTCAAGGTACTTGTTAAATTTTTCAGAGAAGAATTTTTGCACCAAAGGACGTACATAAGAAGATCCTAGTTTTCCTTTGGTTTGTCCTTCAAACTGTGGTTCAGGTACGCGTACTGAAATGATAGATATGAGACCTTCTTTACAGTCGTCTCCTGTAATTTTAGTGTTTTTCTCTTTTGCATTGGCATTTTTGGCGATGTAGCTTGCCATAGAACGGGTTAACCCTGCTCTAAAACCTGCTTCATGCGTACCACCATCGGCTGTTTTAATGTTATTGACAAAAGAGAGTGATTTATCAGAGTCTGAATCGCAGTACATGATGGCAATATCTATTTCTATATCATCAGCTTTGCCTTGAAAAAATTGTGCGCTTGATAGAGGCTCTTTGCTGTTCATATCTTCAACAAATTGTTTGATACCACCTTCAAAGTGATAGAGCTCTTTGGTTCCGTCACGTTCATCTTTAAAGTCAATAGTGATTTTTGGATTGAGGTAACAAAGTTCTCTGAAACGTTTCATCAATATTTCTTTTTGGAAAGTGACACCTTCGATAAAGATACTGTCATCCGGCCAAAATTCTATTTTCGTGCCTTTTTTACGAGAATTTCCAGTTACAGTTAGTGGTTCTTGAGGGATACCTGCTTTAAAGTCCTGCTCATGTGTATGACCTTCACGATGGACGGTAAGGTGTAAGTCTTTAGAGAGAGCATTTACAACAGAAACTCCAACCCCATGAAGACCACCAGAAACTTTATACGTGTCTTTGTCAAATTTACCACCTGCATGCAGAACCGTCATTACAACAGTCGCAGCAGACATTTTTTCAGTAGGGTGTTCTGCTACAGGAATACCACGACCATTATCTTCAACAACAGCTGAACCAGCTTTAGTGAGTGTGACTTTAATAGTGTCACAGAATCCTGCCATCGCTTCATCGATGGAGTTATCTACAACTTCGTATACGAGGTGATGAAGACCTTTTGCAGATGTGTCACCGATGTACATTCCCGGTCTTTTTCTTACCGCTTCTAGTCCTTTAAGGACTTTAATATTACTAGCACCATATTCTGCCATATTGAGACTCCATTTTGTGGGGGTATAAGTATATATATTTTATCCAAAAATAGCTTAGAAGAGGGGCTGTTTTATAGGGTATATTAAAGCAATAGTCCGTATATGCAAGATACGGAATCAAACTCTGTGTTAACAGTCAAAATTTTGAAAAAGTGCTACAACGCACGTTTTCTAATTTTGACAGTAAAAAGTACTTTTCTCTTTCGCCGTTCTCTTTATAATAGCATACCATTTTGTTGTTTTTTGGTGCTAACAATATCTATTTCATTGGGGTCAATGAAGCGTTTTCTCTCATAGGCTTCCAATGCATATCGTCCTATCATGGCGGCATTGTCTGAACAGTATTTCAAAGGTGCTACATGAAGAGTTTTCCCAAATTCATCACAGAGGTTCTGGTAAGCATTTCGTATGTATTTATTTGCAGATGCACCACCCACGATGGCAAAGTCTTTTATCATTTCTTTTGCAAAGATCTTTTTGCTTTTTTGAAGCAGATGAAGTTTGACCGATTCTTGAAATGATGCAGAGAGGTCTGCACGGTCTTGTTCGCTCATTCCCTCTATACCACCGAGCGCTACTATTTGAAGTCTCACGGCATTTTTAAGCCCTGAAAGCGAAAAAGCAATAAGTGGGGAGTTACGTAGAGGGATAGGAAGGTCGAAACGGTTTTCATCCCCTTTTAGGGCAAGGGCTTCTATGAGAGGTCCACCAGGGTAGCCTAAGCCCATCATCTTGGCACATTTATCAAAGCTTTCCCCTACAGAATCATCCATACTGGTGGCCAAAATTTCCATGTGTTCAAAACTTTCAACCCTTATGACTTGTGTATGCCCTCCTGAGATGAGAAGTACAAGGAGGGGTAAGGTAGACTTCTTTTCAATAAAAAGTGAGTAGATATGCCCCTTGAGGTGATGCACAGGTATGAGAGGTATGTCAAGTAAAACGCTCAAAGTTTTTGCCATAGCGATCCCCTCAAGCAGAGTTACACCTAATCCTGGTTGATTGGTTACCGCAATTGCTTTGAGTTTGTCAAAATAAGGTTTTGTTTCTTTTAGTATCTCAGGCAAAGCAACTGCATGCAGTCTTGATGCAAGCTCAGGAACGACCCCACCATAACAAGAGTGTTGCTCTTCCTGTGAGATCTTTTTATGATAAAGGACTTTTTTTGTGGCTATCTCGGTGATGGCTATGGAGCTGTCATCACAGCTAGACTCGATACTTAAAATCATTATAAATTCTTCATTTTACCGACCTTGCGGTATTTAATTGAAACATCATTTTTCTTCCATGACTAGTTTTTCTATAAATGCCCATTTACCATAACCACTGTCAGTATTGATATGGCCAGCATCTTTGATAATAGCCAAAGGGATATCATAATGTTGTGCCATAGCTTCTGCTTCTTTTATTTTGATATAGGGGTCGTTGTCAGAGACTATCATCTGTATCTCTTTGGCATGGAGATTTTCTGGCAGATGACAAGGAAAAAAGGTTTTAATGGTATCTACCTCGGTTGTAAGGCCGGGAGGTGAAACCATAAAAAGTCTTTTCACTTGAGGTATCTCTTCCTGACAGAGCCAAAACCAAAGCGTATTTGCCAAAGAGTGGCAGACTACAGTATCGGGCTTGAACTCTTCAAGTAACTTGTGCACTTGTTTTACCCATCTGTTTTTAGAGGGAAAGTGGCAATTGTCAAGTAAAGGAAAAGAGACAGTTCCATAGTCTTTTGCTACTGCTGCAGCTAATTCCGCTTGCCAGTGTGGGGCATCACTTCCGCCCCAGCCATGTAAGATGAGCACTTTATCGTTGTGTGACATACGCTCGGATCTCTTTATCTATTTGGATAATTTCATTTATGTTTGATGCTTTGACGGCTTCAAATTTTTTATAGGTATCTAAAACTATCTCACTCATGCCAAAGAATGAACATTTTTCTTCTTGAAATGCCTTAATGGCTTCTTCGTTCGCCGCATTGACCACTACGCCTAAATGTGGATGTTTTAAGAGATGTTCTTTGATGTCCCAGATAGGATAACGTGCTGATTCAATAGGCAAAAATTCTAAATTGCCTATGCTGAGTAAATCTGTTGGAGGTAATATAGCTTCTTCTACTTCACCCCTTAATGCAAAAGCTATAGGGAGTTTCATATCTACCCCTGCAAAGTGTGCGGTAGTAGAGCCATCCTTGAACTCTGCGAGTGCATGGATGATAGATTTCTTTTCTATCACGGCATCAATGTTACTTGTGTTAAAGAGCCATTTTGCTTCCAAAAGTTCAAAAAGTTTATTGGTCATGGTAGCTGAATCTATAGTGATTTTGTTGCCCATGGACCAGTTTGGATGTTTGAGTGCATCTGAAAAGGTAGCATCTTTCATTTTTTCCAGTTCCCAGTCCCTAAACGCACCGCCGCTTGCAGTGATATAAAGCTTGGAGACAGGACGTTCATTTATAAGGTACCACAGTCCAAAGTGTTCAGAGTCTATAGCTGTGATGAGGGACATGTCTATGAACTCTCCGGCAACCACCAGAGACTCTTTATTTGCCAGTGCAACTTTTTTCCCAAGGCTTGTGGCTTTGAGTGTAGGAGCAAGACCGGTATAGCCTACCAGTGCATTGACAACGGTCTCACTCCCGGACATCTCTATGAGTTCCAAAATACCTTGTGTGCCACAGAGTACATTGGGATGATTTACTTTTGCTCTATCTCTTTCATTGGCGATAGCGACGACTTTGGGTTGATGCTCTTTGATCTGCGTATTGAGCAGTTCAATATTGTTCCCTGCCACCAGCGCTTCTATGGCAATGTTGTAGTGTTTGGCGATGATGAGGGTATTGACTCCTATGGAGCCTGTAGAACCGAGTAAAACGATACTTGACATTGATTAAATCAAAGATCTGAGTGCTATCACCATGATGATTGCACCAAAAAGGTAGCCATCAATTCTATCTAGGATACCGCCATGTCCAGGGAGTAAATCTCCTGAATCTTTCACACCTGCTTCACGTTTAAGATAAGACTCAAAAAGGTCTCCAAATACTGAAGCGATAGCGGTAACAAGAGTTACGACAAATGCAATCCAAAAGTTAACAACATAAAGTCCGGCAAAAGTACCAGCCAGTGTTGCTATGATAATACCACCAAAAACGCCTTCAAGTGTTTTATTTGGAGAGGTATCTGAAAATTTTGTTTTACCTATGGCTTTACCTGTGAAAAATGCACCTACATCAGTTAGTGCCACGGTGATAAGGAGCCAGAACATGGACGCGATTCCAAAATCTTGGTAGAGGATCAGAAAAAAGAGTATTCCACTGACGGGATAAAGAAAAGGAAGGAGTAGTCTTTTGTCAAAGTTGTGAAAATATGCAAGAGAACTTGCAAATATCACTGCCATAAAGAAAAACAGATCATCCGGGTTAGGGTAAAAATATGCAACTATCCACAGGAGTGAAGCCCATAGATACATAGAGGGTCCGGTAAGTTTGAAAAGCTTCATCGCTTCATAAAAAGCAAATATGTAAATGACACCTAAAAAAGCCCACATGACAAAAAAGTTATCTATCCAGCCAATCAATCCAACAAGGGCGAAAAGCCCAATGCCCGTAAGCCATCTTTCCTGATAATCTGTAAATATTTTTGTCATAATAATTTCCTAGTTTTTGAAATGAAGAATATTATAGCATGCTTTGGATTAGAAGGTACTAGACTCTAATTTCTACACCCTCTTTTGTGACCGAAATGGTGTCATATTTGTTGTAAAGCACATTCGAACCTTCTTGTACTTTGACAAATTTACGTTTCGTGTAATCCACTTCATAATCCCCGGGATTCTTGACGGAAAAATCTACACAGAGTTTTGCCGCAGCTCGTATCACTGAGTCTGGCAGGTTTTGTTTGTCAGTCTTGATGATGACATGGCTTGAAGGCACATCACGTATGTGCATCCAAAGGTCATTGGCTTTTGCTATGGCAAGAAGTTTTTGGTTTTCGTTGCTGTTGCGCCCTACAAGGACTTTATAGTCTTCTATCCAGAAAAGTTCACCCTCTTTAAGACGCTCTTTTTTACGTTGTGATTTCGCACGTTTCGGCACAAGAAGTTCGAGCTCATAAGGATCTTTGGCTTGTTCCAGTGCATAGTAGATATTGTCATAAAAGTCTTTTTTACTCTGTAGATTTTCTTGTTCTATATGGACATTCTTGGCTTTACTTTTAGCCCGTTTTGCAAGGTTGAAAAAGTAGTCACTCATTCGGTTCACTTTAATGTTTTTAGGCAGTTTAATTGTAATTTCATTTCCCTCAAAATCATAGGTATTTAATTTTGTATCATAGGGTTTTATCTGGTACAGGTTTGCCAAGAGGAGGTTCCCGTAGTTTTTGTACTCTTTTGCCTGTAGTGCTAAACTCTCTTTATTGGGTAGTTTCTCTAAAAGCTGGCCCAGTTTTTGACTTTTTTTAGCTATCACAGAGAGTTTCTGTTTTTTTACTTCTAAAAGTTTTTTAGCTTGTATCAGCCTATGTGTTTCTTCAAGGTAGGCATCTACATCAGCTATCTCTTTTTCTTCTTCTGTATGTGTATAAGGGGGTATGGCAAGTAGTTCCATTCCTGGACGGATGACACGAAAAGAGCTATCCGCATCTATATGTCTCAGTGCTTCGATGATGACTTCGTTGTCATCGAGGAGTATGGCATTGGTATTTTTCCCTGTAAATTCAAGCTGTAAATAGATGATCTTGTTTTTGTATGAACTTTTAGGTGCAAGGGTAAAACGTAATATACGATCACCATCTGGTACGTCCACAGAAATGAGTTTACTTGCAGACATGAGTGTGTGAAGCAGAGCATCAAAAGGTGCATTGTAGCTTTGAAGCGGTCTTTGTGAAGAGGCTTTATAGATGAAACTGTGTCCTTTGGTCATATTGAAGAAATAGCTTTCAGACTTGTCAAATACCAACTCTAAAGTATTGTCTTCTACACGTCTAGCGCGGCTGATAAAGGTGAAGTCATTGAGACGTTTTGCGATGGCTTTGAGTTCGTATAGTTTCATAATTGGAGTCTCCTTTTTAAAGGGCAAAGCCCCTTAAAAATTCTTCTCACTGAAGCTACACCCCTAGTGAGAGAATTATCTTAATTTTCTTATAGAATTTTACCCAAAATACGCATTAAAAAACTTTCGCTATAATTCGCGTAATATTATAATAATTAGAACAATTCAGTTAAGTAGGTATAAAATGCGATCAATCGCATGAGCTAACTGCTGAAGTTGCCATAGCGGCAGCGTAGTTTTTTGAACTTTGTTTAAAAAACGTTCTATAATAAAAGGACAACCTATGGCACAAACTATGACAGAAAAGATTTTCTCAGAACATGCAGGGCATGAAGTGCATGCAGGAGAGATTGTTAGAGTAGAGATCGATATGATCATCGGAAATGACATTACGTCCCCTATCTCCATTAAAGCATTTGAAGAGAGCGGTGCAGAGAAGATGGCTAGACCTGACAATTTTTGTATTGTGATGGATCACTACATTCCGGCAAAAGACATAGCATCAGCAAACCAGGCAAAAATCTCTAGAGATTTTGCCTATAAGCATGACATGAAATACTTTTTTGATGAAAAAGATATGGGTATTGAGCATGCTTTACTTCCTGAAAAAGGACTTGTGCTTCCTGGCGATGTCATCATCGGGGCAGACAGCCACACTTGTACCCATGGGGCACTTGGTGCATTTTCAACAGGTATGGGAAGTACAGACCTTTCTTTTGGAATGATCACTGGAGGTAACTGGTTTAAGGTACCGGAGACCATTAAAGTAGAGTTGACAGGCAAGCCTGGTAAACATATCTATGGAAAAGACATCATCTTGGAACTTATTCGTCAGATAAGCGTAGATGGTGCACTTTATAAGGCTATCGAGTTTACAGGAGAAGCGATCCAATACCTTGGTATGGCAGATAGATTTTCCATCTCTAACATGGTCATCGAAGCGGGTGCTAAAAATGGTATCTTCGCAGTAGATGATGTTACTTTAACATACCTTGAAGATAGAAAAGAAGCCAATGGTGGATTAAGAGCTGAACCTAAGATTCACGTTTCTGATGCAGATGCAACATACTGTCGAACTGTTACGATAGACACATCAGTCCTTTCGCCGGTCATCGCTTATCCTTTCTTGCCATCAAACGGTAAGCCTGTAGAACAAGCTGTTGCAGATGATTTAAAGATAGACCAAGTGATGATAGGATCTTGCACAAACGGACGTATAGAAGACTTACGCGTTGCTGCGGAGATCATAAAAGGTAAAAGAGTAGCGCGTCATACACGTATGATAGTCACTCCGGCCACACAAAAGATATTTCTTCAAGCGCAACACGAAGGTTTGATGGACATCCTCATCGAAGCAGGTGCAGTGGTTTCTAACCCTACATGTGGTGCATGTTTAGGTGGATACATGGGTATACTTGGTGACGGTGAGCGTTGTATCGCTACTACAAACCGTAACTTTGTAGGACGTATGGGTGCAAGAACTTCTGAAATCTACTTGGCAAACTCAGCTGTTGCTGCAGCGTCTGCTATAGCAGGAAAGATCGTGGATCCTAGAGATATCTAAACCCCGAAATTTGGATCTACCCCAGGGCATACTCTCTTGAGCTAAGCTCAATTCACCTTAAAATCAAAATCCGCCACCGCCGAAATCAGGCGTTCCAAAACTCTGTGTCGCAAAAGAAGGATCATCATATCCCTCTTGCACGGAAAGTCCTCTTAACATCGTGATGTCCATTTTCGAGTCTATGCCTTTAGGACAGACTGCCGTACACTCTCCACATAAAGTACAATCCCATACACCATTGGTCTGAATGTTATCTATGATGTTTTTACCATTACCTTCACGTTTGTCAACGCTGTAACGGTAGGCACGTGTAAGTGCAAAAGGCCCTAGGAAATCAGGGTTTACAGCATATACTGGACAAGCTGAGTAGCATATATCACAGAGTATGCAGTCTGTTTGTATTTCACTGAGTTTTTCATCGCTGTATGTGAGCGAAGCCTCTTGTGAAGTATGTAGCCATGCAGTGCTTTTAGAAAGTGTCTCTTGGGCTTTGTTCTTGTCTACTTTTAGATCACGTAGAACAGGATGATACTGTAGTGGCTCAATAAGATCTCCCGGCTTAACTTTATAAGAACAGGCAAGCTCTTCTCTCCCGTTGACACGTACGGAACAGGTGCCACATACGGAAGCACGACATCCTGCAGAAAACGTAAGTGTAGCATCTAGTGACTCTTTAATGTAGTACAATGCATTTAAAAGAGGAATTTCCCCCGCAGGGAGTGTGTATTTTTGATAGGTGTTCGTTTCACTTCGTAAAATAGAAATGATCATAATGTCTCCTTCTTCCACTGTAAAACTATATGTTTTTGAAAATGCACCTCTTCATTTTCAAAACCTACCTTGAAATGTGCTCCACGGCTTTCATCTCTGGCGATGGCTGAGGAGATGATGGTAGGTGCCAGAAGCAGAGCATTTTTAAATTCCAGAAAGTCAATGAGGTTTTGATTGTTCGTAAGACTTTTATCGGAAATACCCATCTCTTTTTGTGTGATCTGCATAGCTATCACCACTTCCAGTGCTTCATTGAGTTGGTCATTCTCTCTGATGATACCGACTTTCTCATAAAAAAGATTACCCAAAGTCTCTCTGTATGGATAGAAATTATTTGTAGTTTCTTGTGAGAAAAGTATTTCTATCTCAGTGCTGTCATTCTCTTTTTGACTGTTATCTGCAGGTTTTGAGCTCGCATAGACAGCATGTTTGAAAGCATTTTCTCCTGCAATTTTTCCAAAGGCAGTGATCTCAAGTAGGGAATTGCCACCAAGACGGTTGGCACCGTGTACTTTAGCATTTGAACATTCTCCCACAGCAAAACACCCTTTGATTCCATTTACTTCCAAAGCATAATCTACATCTATCCCACCCATCGTATAGTGTGCAACGGGGTTAATGGGAATAAGTTCACGGGCAGGATCAACATGTTCGTGCATTTTACAAAGTTCTACCTCCTGAGGTAGAAGCTCCATGAGTTTTTCTTCTCCTAGATGACGTACATCTAAAAAGACCCGTTGATCTTCTTTTATCTGGTTAAATATAGCACGGGCCACTTCATCACGAGGTTTAAGTTCATCCACAAAACGTTCACCATCACTATTGACTAAGTACCCGCCTTCTCCTCTGGCACTCTCACTTATGAGAATGCTTGAGTGTTTCAGTGCAGTAGGGTGAAATTGTATAAACTCCATGTCTGACACTGCACCGCCTGCACGAAGTACTGCGGCCACACCATCTCCGGTAGAACCATAAGCATTGGTTGTAAATCCATGATAGAGAGAAGCATATCCACCTGTTGCCATAACAACAGATTTTGCATTGATCTGCTTGACTTCCCCCATACGAATATCTAAAAAAGTGGCACCTTTCACTGTGTCATCTTTGGTGATAAGATTAAGAAGATAGTGTTCATCTAAAAAGTTTATCTCTTCTTTTAAACAAGTGTCATACAGTGTATGAAGGATCTTGAGTCCTGTATAGTCTTGAGCATAGCAAGCACGTTTGGCTGATGCACCACCCATTTGATGCTGGGCGATGGTTTGGGTACCGATTTTTCCATTGTCCAGTCTTGAAAAAGGTACACCTAAACTCTCCAGCCATGCCATGGTTTCAGGTGCATCTGCACACATATGTCTAACCATATCTTCATCACAAAGACCATGTGCAGATTTGATAGTATCTTCGATGTGCAAACTGACATGGTCTTCCCCCACATTTCCAAGAGCAGCGTTGATACCCCCTTGTGCCATAGATGTCTGGGAGTTGGTAGGGTAGGCTTTACCTACTACTGTGACAGAGGCCCCGGCATTTTTTGCGGCAAGTGCAGCTGTGAGTCCTGCCCCTCCCGAACCGATAATAAGTACATCTATCATTATTCCTCCATAAATACTTTAATATTGACTACAATACCTTCAAAAAGCTTTTTTCTAGCTTCTATACTGGCCCATGCAATGTGTGGGGTGATGAGAAGTTGTTCTTTATGTTTGATGGACATTAGCGGGTTATCTATAGATATAGGTTCTTTTTCGAGTACATCAAGTCCTGCATAAAATCTTCTTCTGTTGAGTTCAAAGGCAAGGTCTGTTTCATTTACTATGCCACCACGGCCCAGGTTAAGTAAGATGGCATCTTCTTTGATATAAGAAAGATTATGTTTATTGATGAGATCCCTGGTTGTCTCATTGAGTGGTGCATGAATGGAAATGATGTCACAGTTTTTGAGTATAAACTCTAAACTTTGATGAGGGTAGGCCTGTTGGAGGTTTCTTCCACTTGTAGAATGGTAACTTACCTCTGCACCAAAGGCAGTAGCAATTTTAGCGACCTCCTGTCCTATGGTGCCTAAGCCGATTATCCCCCATTTTTTTCCTGATATTTCATAAAAGGAATGACTTACATCTGTAAAAAGTCCTGAATCACTCCATGAAGCATCTTTCACTGCAGTAGCATAATAGCCCATTTTTTCAAGTAGATAGAGTGCCATCGCAAAGGTATGCTGTACGACACTTTTTGTGGAGTATCCTGCAACATTTTTGACTTCAATTCCCTTGAATTTTGCAGCGTCCAAGTCAACATTATTCATGCCCGTTGCAGCGATACAGATGAGTTTCAGTTTAGGAGTTTCTTCCATCATCTTTGCAGTAATGACCACTTTATTGGTGATGACGATATCTGCTATTTGAATGCGTTCAAGTGTCTGCTCGCTGGAAGTAGTCGGGTAAACCGTAAGTGTTCCAAAAGACTCAAGAGCACTGATGTCTAAGTCATCACCCAATGTTTTAGCGTCAAGTAATACAATGTTCATATGTTTCCTTAATGTTGAGGTGTTGGTGTACTGTTATCATCTTCGCAAGAGGGTGTTTCCGTGATGGTAAGGACACAACCTGCATCTTGACCCGCCCCTAAGAAATCTGAAGATAGGTCGAGTGCACTGCTTTGTGCCGGTGCTGATATAAATTCAGGTATAGGAACTTCAGCTTTGTTTCGTGCTTCAAAATGTGCGATGATCTTTTTGTCACCCTTTAAAAGTGTAATACTAGACTCCTCCTTGATAACAAGTACAGGTATGGTCGCAATATCAACAAATTTTAAAAACCCTCTGGCATTGATCTCTTTCACGGAGATCGGTGTATAGTTTATATTATTGTCATAAAAATATTTTTTTACTTTTTTACAATGACTGCATGTTTCTGACTGGATAAGATACAACCCCGATGTGGTAATAAAAGATTTGTTTTGAGGGATGGCAAGTGTGCTCAGTCCTAAAAGTATGGCGAGTATAGCCGCCGTGATGATGATAAAGTTTTTAGCATGGCTCAAGAGTGCAATGACAAGCAAAGAAGAGAAAATACTTAAGCAAAAGAGACAGGGTTCAGGGTTGACAATGAACTGATAGATCAGGATGGTCGCTTCAAAAGTGATGGAAAAGTAAAGTACTGTGTAAAAGAGTGTTTCAGCAAACGTACTTTTTAGTGAACGGTATCCTAGAAAAACCAAGAAAAATACGCTTACAAGACCAACATAATTGAGATAAATAGGGTCAAATCTAAGAAGCTCTCCGGCAAGTTTGCAACCTACTCTTCCACAGAGGGAAGTATGCTGTAACTTTAGATAGGTCTCAATGCCAATATACACAAGGAGTAAGAAGGGTAAAAAAACTCTAGAAAAAAAACGCATATGCTCTCCTGTTAGTTGTCTGAAATTGTCTCTACGATCTGTGTTGCTCTTCTTTTCGCGTCTTTTACTTCATCAAGTACAAGACTCACTGCCATACGACGGCCTACATGCGATTCCGGTTTTCCGAAGATTCTTACAAAACTGTCTTTGGTAAAGACATTATCTGGTACTTCAAGTGTAGGATTATGGCTTTCATTTTTAGCCTTATACGCACCACACGCACCTGAACCATAGAAAGTAAAGTCAAGTGGCAGCCCAAGTACAGCTCTTACATGCAGGGCAAACTGGCTTTGGCTTTGTGTGATAAGAGTAACCATACCTGTGTCGTGAGGACGTGGGCTTAGTTCTGAGAAGTAGACTTCTTCATCTTTGACAAAGAACTCTACACCGAAGATACCTCTGCCACCCAGACCATCAGTCACTGCTTTTGCAATGTCTTTGGCTTTTTGAAGTGCTTCTGGACTCATTTGCATTGGTTGCCATGAAAGAACGAAGTCTCCATCTTTTTGTACATGTCCGATGGCTTCACAAAAAGTAGTACCCGTTTCATTGCGTACGGTAAGAAGTGTAATTTCATAATCAAAAGGTACAAACTCTTCAACGATGAGCTCACTCGCATCACCTCGGGCTTCTTTGGCTATCTCCCAAGATTTGGCGATGTCATCCGCTGTTCTTGCGATGCTCTGACCGTGACCTGATGAAGACATGACCGGTTTGATGACACATGGAAAACCGATGCGCTTACTTGCTGTTCTAAGTCCATCAAGTGTTGTGACAAATTCATATCCGCTTGTTTTAAGTCCCAGTTCTTCAGCCGCAAAAACACGGATGTTCTTACGGTGCATTGTTTTATTGACTGCTTCAGCATTAGGGATCACATGAAAACCTCTGGCTTCTGCTTCAAAAAGTGCCGCGATACTGATGGCTTCAACTTCCGGCAAAATATAGGTAGGCTGCTCTTTTTCTATAAGTGCGAGGACGGCCTCTTTGTCTTGCATGTCTATAGCATAAGAACGGTTAGCCACAAGATGTGCAGGCGCATTCTCATATTTATCAACAGCGATGACTTCAATACCAAGTCTTTGTGCCTCGATAGCCACTTCTTTACCCAGTTCACCAGAACCAAGGAGCATGATCTTGATAGCATCTTTTTGTAATGTCGTTGTAAATGTCACAGGGAAAACCTTTGGAAAAATATTACTATGATTTTAGCGAAAAGTTGGATAATGTGTAATGAGTTTATGATAAATTAGATAAAAATAAATGTTTTATGAGGATTTAAAAAGCAACTAGTTGCTTGAGCTTACTGCTGAAGTAAACTTAGTGTTAACGTAGCAAAGGTAAGCTTAGCTTACTTTGTGTTCTAAAAAGTACAAGCAGGGCAAATGCCCCACTGCTGTAAAATTTACAGTCTAGACTCGTATCTTCTGAGCATGAAGAGTTTTTTAAGGATTTTCTTGCGAGTTGCAATCTTTTCTTTTTTTCTCTTTTCAGTCTCTGTTTCGTGATTTTGTCTAGCTCTAGCTTCTGTCACGATAAGGTTTCTGTCACATTGTCTTTTAAATTTTCTATAAGCGTCATCAAAAGAGTCACGTTGTGTTAAAATAATTCCTGGCATCGAAAAGCACCCCCTTCCTTATCAATATTTTTTGGTTCTAGACCAAAATAGATAAATATGAATGGGATTATATCGAGTTAGGATTAATTTATGATAAAATTGAAGAAGTAGAAGAAATAGAAGGAGTTGACATGCAAAAAGTATTTGAAAATTGTTATGCGTTAGATAAGAGATGTTATGAAGCGTATGGATTAAGTGAAGACATACTCATGGAGCATGCAGCTGCAGGTATGGCAAATTATATTCGTAAACATTTTCCTCAAGGTACTTCTGTACTTATAGTTGCAGGTACGGGAAATAACGGAGCAGACGGTATCGCTTTGGCACGTCAGCTTCATGGTGATTACGAGGTGAAACTGTATGTGCCTTTTACCCTGCATTCGGCCATGGTAAAAGTACAGCTTGAACGTGCCCTATTGTTGGGTGTAAAAAGGGTAGATACAATTAATCAGGCTGATGTAGTGGTGGATGCACTCTTTGGTGCGGGATTAAATCGACATATAGATGAAGATACAGAACACATACTACATCAGCTCAATGCTATACAGGCACATAAAATTGCTTGTGATATCCCCACCGGGGTAGGAAAGAAAGGAACGCTTATGCCTATGGCATTTCATGCAGATGTCACGATAAGCATGGGAGCATACAAAGAGGCTCTGTTTTTAGATGAGTCTAAAGATGTGATAGGCGAAATCTTACGTGTTGATCTTGGAGTGAGTTCGCTCTTTTATGAAGGGCAGAGTCAAACTTTTTTACTCGAAAAATCTGACTTGAAACTCCCTAGCAGAACAAAGAACTCCACACATAAAGGAAGCTTCGGACATGCAGCTGTATTTTGTGGAGAGAAGGAGGGGGCAGGTATTATTTCGGGGATGGCTGCGGCTGCATTTGGAGCAGGGCTTACAACATTGATCGTACATGAAAAGGTCACTCCTCCTCCTTACCTCATGCACACAACAGTTGTTCCAGACAATGCATCCGCTCTGGCCATAGGTATGGGACTTGGATGTCATTTTGAGAGTGAGTTTTTACAGAAGTATGTCGTAAAGAGCCACTTGCCTATAGTGTTAGATGCTGATAGTTTCTATAACGAAGAGATTTTATCTATTTTAGAGCAAAAAGACAGAGAGATCGTCATCACTCCGCACCCTAAAGAGTTTGTTATACTTTGGAAAATTCTCACAGGTGAACAGATCACTGTAACACAAGTACAGGCCAAACGTTTTGAGATGGTACGTAAATTTAATGCCATGTATCCGCACATCACTCTCCTGCTTAAAGGGGCAAACACACTCATGGTGCAGGAAGAGAGACTTTATATTAACCCTTTGGGGTGTTCGAAACTGAGTAAAGGAGGCAGCGGAGATGTCCTTTCAGGGCTGATTGTTTCATTGCTCGCACAAGGATACACAGCCATTGATGCAGCCATCCAAGGTTCTTTGGCCTTGGTGATATCTGCCAATCAGTATGAGGGAGCTTCTTATGCAATGTTGCCTACGGATCTTGTGGACGAAGTAGGAAAATTAGAGGTATCGTTTCCAAAGTGATATTACAGTAAAATACGACCATGAAAAGTATTAAAACCAATGCAGTAAGCTATTAAATGACTAAACGTAATAAAATAGCTGTACTCTTTAGCGGCAAAGGATCTAACTTCGCCCATATTGTCAACACTTTACACCACAAAGGGTTTGAAGTTGTCGTTGCCTTGACAAACAACCCAAATGCAGAGGGGATAGCAGTGGCTAAGGGAGCGTCTATTCCTCTTGAAATCATAGACTCAAAAGCATATGAGAGCAGAGAAGTTTTTGATGCTGTAGTGGTAGAACGTTTACAGCAGTACAGCCCAGACCTGACTGTGCTTGCAGGCTTTATGCGTATTTTGACACCTACATTTACCGAGCAGATAAAAAGTATCAACCTGCATCCTTCTTTACTCCCAAGACATAAAGGGCTTAACGCCATAGAAAAGAGTTATGAAGATGAATATACTCATGGTGGGGTAAGTGTTCATTATGTTAGTTCTGAACTAGACGGGGGAAAGGTGATCTTGCAAAAAGAAGTTTCCAAAGAAGGGCTTAGTTTTGAAGCCTATGATGAAAATGTGAGAAGTGTAGAAAAAGAGACACTGGTGGAAGCCATTAAAATTGTGCTAAGTTAAATCTTTATCGTATGTCTACAGACATACTCTGCTCCTTTGGATGTCAATGTGCTTTCATATAGGTGAATCTCAGAAAGTATCAATCCTAATGTTTTTTCACGGTACGCTTTGAGTTTATCGATGATAGGCTCGTCATCTTTTACATCACCCAGAAAAACCCAAGTCAGATGCAAGTTTTCTTCTATCCACTTTCTGTGATGTCTTTATATAAAATAATGAGTTTTAATATAAGTCTTGATTGTATATTTTGAGGAAGATTTGAGGCGTTGCAATATTGGTTTAAAAGATAGAAAAATCGCTATAATAAAAATCATTGTAGAGAAGGTATAGAGGTACAAAATGTTAAAAAGAAAAATGACACTATTTAAACTGCTTGGTTTTGCAGTATCGGTCGATGCAAGCTGGGGTATTATCCTTTTTTTAGTAGTGTGGTCACTTGCAAAAGGGCTTTTTCCGAGTTATTTCCCGGATCTTAGCATCCAAACTTATTGGCTAATGGGGCTAGTCGGGGCAATGGGACTCTTTGTCTCCATCATCATTCATGAATTTTCCCACTCTCTCGTAGCTCGAAAGTATGGACTTGAAATAAAAGGTATTACCCTCTTTATTTTTGGTGGTATAGCCGAGATGAAAGATGAGCCGAACAGTCCTAAAACAGAATTTCTTATGGCCATTGCAGGACCCATAGCCAGTCTTATGCTTTCTGCACTCTTCGCTGCCCTTTATCAAGTCGCGAACATGCTAGCATTATCAGTGCCGATCATAGGTGTCCTGGGGTATCTCTCTGCTATCAATATGCTGCTTGCAGTGTTCAATATGGTACCGGCATTTCCCACAGATGGAGGACGGATACTTCGTTCACTTCTCTGGTGGATAAAAGGTGATATACACTGGGCAACCCGGGTCGCTTCACGTATCAGCCTTGTGTTTTCCATCGTCATTATCTTCACAGGATTTATGAATATGATCGGAGGCGATGCCCTCGGAGGCCTGTGGTGGATACTCATCGGCTCTTTTCTCTTCAGCGCTGCCAACGCTTCGTATCAAAGGTTACAGATTAAAGAGTCATTTGAAGGAAAAACCGTACGCCATTTCATGAATTCGACCCCCGTTACCGTTCCTTCCCATATAACATTGCAAGAGTTTGTCGACCAGTATCTCTACCATTATCACTACAAGATGTTTCCTGTAGCAAAAGACGATAAAATTTTAGGGATTATCACGATCCAGATGCTAAAAGCTTATCCTCGTGAAGAGTGGAAGCACCTTCTTGTTGACAAGGTGATGCAGTTACAAAATCCGAAGAATTCGATTGCTTCAAGTACCTTTATCAATGATGCCCTAAACAAAATGAGTGAAACCGGATTCAGCCGTCTGCTGGTAGTTGAACATAAAAAAATCGTAGGTATCATCACCCTTAAAGACTTACTTGAATATTTAGCGTTAAAAATGGAGTTGGAAACAACGCCATAAATATATTTATATTATTTGGATGGAGATAAATAAATATGATATAATCAAACCAAAAAGTGAGTAAACATGGAAGAAGTTGAAACAAATGAACGTAAAAAACCAGGATTAGCAAGAGCACTCTATACGATTTTATATTTAATCATAGGCAGATTTATCTCTATGGTGCTTTTTGTGATTGCCATTACCCAATATATTTACAGTTGGGTGACTGGTGCGCCCAATGAAAAGATTTTACACTTTACTGAGGGTTTGGCTCAATACACCAAACAAATTGTTTCTTATGTAGGCTTCAATACAGAGGAAAAGCCATGGCCTGTTGGCGACTGGCCAGATGTTTAAAAAACAGTTTATGTGTAAAAAGTAAATCAGGGAATAGTATAAAGTAAGATTTCGAAGAGAACGATGTGCTATAATTCCAAAATCATGTGATAGAGGATTATAGTTATGCAATACTACAACGACAAGCAAAATCAAGCAGGTGCCAAAGTGATTTTTATGATCGCGCAAATGGCAGTACTCTTGGTAGTATACATCTTTGTTTATACTTCATTTTTAGCTGTAGGATACGCTATAGAAAAATATGATGTGAGTCCGATAATGTATTTCCCTGTGTTTGTAGCACTGGTTATTTTTCCTGTATTGCTTTATAAATACAGAAAAATGTTTAATGCGGGTAAAATGCTTGTGGCTACAACATGGATGATGGCTACCGCTTCTTTGACTATCGTTTTACTTTATGTATTTATCGCACAAATAACTGGATAAAGTCTATTTTGATACGATTTTTTCCTGGAAAACACCATAAAATACTCAAACTTTCTATCCCTGCAGCGATAAATTCATTGTTGGACATGCTTCAAGTCATTATCGATCTTATCATGGTGGGGCGTATCTCCGCTTTTGCAGTGGCAGCAGTAGGGCTTGGAATACAGTCTCTCATGTTTGTTTTTGCTATACTGACTTTACTTCAGGTAGGTACTTCTGCATTACTCTCTCGTTTTATGGGAGCAGGACAGATGAAACGTGCTTCTACGGGACTTTCAACATTGCTTCGTTTTTCTTTCTTTCTCTCTTTGCCTATTATGGTGTTATGGTACTTTGTAGCATCCAATATATATGTATGGTTTGGAACAGCTCCAGAGGTCATCGCCTTGGGTGAAGATTATGTCCAAATGCTTACATGGATGTTGCCGTTTGTATTTGTAAAACTGGTTTTTGTTACGGCTTTAAATGCTTCAGGAGACACCAAAACACCTATGAAGGTAAAGATAGCTTCCATTCTGCTCAACGTGTTTTTAAATTATCTGTTTATCTTTGGTAATCTTGGCTTCCCCGAATTAGGTGTGATGGGTGCAGCTGTAGGTACGGTGATAGTCAATATCTTGGAACTGATTGTTTATGTAGTGGTATATCTTAGAAAAAAAACACTCTATATGCCTGTTTGGCATTACTCTAAATCATTATTAAAACGTGCAATAAAAGTGGGTATTCCTGCTTCTTTTGAACGTACTTTAACTTTTGGAAGTTTTATGCTGTTTACGGTTATTATTGCAGACTACGGTACAGAAGTACTTGCCGGATATCAGATAGGATTGCGTGTAGAAGGTTTGGCGTTTATGCCGGGCATTGGGTTTACCATCGCCGCGATGGCTTTGATGGGACAAGGCTTAGGTGCAAAAAAGCCTCAGCAGGCCAGAGAAGATGTCATTCTTGTTCTTAAATACACCATAGGCCTTATGTTTTTTCTTTCATTTTTTATGATATTTATGCCAGAGAAGATTGTGTGGTTTTTTACCGATGATGCACAAACCATCGAAGAAGCGAGTCTTTACTTACGCATTGTAGGGTTCTCCCAAATTCCTTTGGCATTTAATTTTGTGATTTCTGGAGCTTTGAGAGGAGCAGGAGACAGCAGAAGAACTTTAAAGATCAACCTTATTTCCTTATGGTTTGTGCGTATCATCCCTGCATTTGTACTCTCATGGTATTTTGAAAATATTTTATTTGTTTATTTGGCGATGATTTCAGATACGTTTGTCAAAGCAATATGGCTATGGATGACCTTTAATAAAGGCGAATGGCAAAAGATCCGCATCTAGTCCAATGTCCTTATATCTAAAAAACTACCACTCTCATAGTCTAAAAGCTTAGGAAAAGTATTAATGAGAAGTTCCGCCGCCTGTTGAGGAGTTAGAATGCTACTTTCTTTAAGTTTTTTGGCTGCTGAGAATTTTCTGTCATCAACATTTTCAATAATATGACGAACCATTGGTGTATCTATCACCCCTGGTGCAAGGGCTGTAAAATGGATAGCTGGTAATTCTTTGGCATACACATTTAGCAACATGTTCAGCGCAGTTTTTGAAAGTGCGTAGGCACCCCAACCCTTTGACCCAATGAGTGCAGCACCGGAGCTGATACCTATAATTTGCTTCACATTACTGTGTGTACTTAGAAGAGCTATAAGTTCTTTATTGGCCCACACGTTTATTTCCATAACTTCTTTGGCATCCATTAAATCTGTTTTAGTCAGTTCTTGTATCTCACCCAAAATACCTGCATTCAATATAACCATATCAAATGAGTGGTTTTTTACAAATTCTTTAATACTTGACTGTAAAGTAAATGTTTCACTTAAATCATAAGGAAAGAAGAAAAAATGAGGGTAGCGGTCAAGTTTTTTTGGCAATGTCTTACCTATAGCATAGACACTGTCTCCATTCTCCAGATAGGTTTTTGCTAAAGCTTCACCTAGTCCGGAGCTAACACCCGTGATAAGTATATTTTTACGATTCGGCATTTAGTGCCTCACTGTACTGAATTTCACACAAATCATTTAGTGATCTGTTGCATTGCATTTTAATGCTTATAATTCTTGTCATTTTATAATCCTTTTATAATGCAGTATGCTATAATTATACAAAAAAAAGGACAAAAATGAATAAAGAGACAAAAACTTTAGATGTAAGAATTGAGCGTATTTATAAAATGGCAAAAGAACACTTTGGTGAAGTACGTTTTGTAGGAATTAAAAAACATACCAAGATCGGTTGGGTAGCCAAAATACAATTTGATGAGTTTGAGTCTCTTGTGGCAGAAGGTGAAAATGCTGTTGATGCATTGAAAAACCTTCGTAAACGACTTTCAAAAATTATTGACCGCTATAATATGGTATGAATATTGAAAAATAATATTATCCTCATAGGCTTTATGGGAGTAGGGAAAGGTACAACTGCACGCGCGTTTACAAAAAAATACGGCACCTATATCATAGATACAGATGATCTTATAGAATCCAAAGAGAATAAAGAAGTCAAACAAATCTTTGCTAAAAAAGGTGAAGCGTATTTTAGAGCACAAGAACAGGAAACAGCCAACTGGATAGAAAAATGTGTTCAAGGTACATTTATCTCTTGTGGCGGTGGATTTTATAAAGTAAAAAATTTGAAAAAACTTGGAACAGTGGTACTTTTGGATGCTTCATTTGAATGGATTCATAACCGTTTGAAAACAGCCAAAAACTCTGAAAATAAACTGGCAAAACGTCCACTTTTTTCTGAGGAAAAAGAGGCAAAAAAACTCTATAATGAACGAGAGAAAGCTTATAGAAAACTGGCAGATGTTGTGATAGATGTTGAAAAGCTTACCTTAGATGAACAAATAACACTCATCGCTAAGAAGTGTAAGATTTAATTACCTTTTTGTTGGAAACTCCAATAATTCAAGCCTTTATACGCAACGGTGAGTAAGCCAAATATAAGCATGGTGCTTCCCATACAATAAGGCGCCTGCTCTATAAATGATGCAGAAGATTGGGAGATGCTAAAAATAATATATCCCCACAATAAAAAAGCGATGAGTCCCAGTAGCCGTTTCATCCATGTGATAAGTGAGCGTGTCGTTTCTTTTTTCATACGCTTATTTTATCAAAATTCGATATAATTTCATCAATTAAACCCTATCACTCTTCACAAGGTGAAAGCTTTTACGAGAAATCATTTAGTGATTCCCCTCATAAGGCTTTCGATAAAAGTGAGATGCATGAAGAATGCGCTTTACTTATGCTTCAAAAGAAAGACAATAATGAATAGATTTGAAACGTATCTAAACGAAAACTTACCAAAAGTACCAAGTTATCATCCCGTGTATGAAGAAGCACTGGGTGTGATGCTGTCTGCTGGTGGAAAACGTTTTCGTCCTATGTTACTCTTAAACATCGTTGATGCCTATGAACCGATGCTTTATAATTCTGCTTTGCCTGTAGCACTTGCCCTTGAAATGTTTCACACTTACTCTCTTATACATGATGACCTCCCTGCCATGGATAATGCAGACTTACGTCGTGGGCACAAGACTTTGCATAAACGTTTTGATGAGGTGACTGCCATACTTGCAGGAGATGCACTGAACACAGAGGCTTTTTACCTTATCGCCAAAGCACCGCTGCGTGAAGATGTCAAAATTAAACTCATAGAATTGCTCGCCCGTGATGGCGGTAGCCGTGGGATGGTCCTCGGACAAGCCATAGACTGTTATTTTGAAAACAAACCACTTGACCTTGAACAGATTAAAACACTGCATAAAAACAAAACAGCCAAACTCATAGCTGTATCTTTGCAGATGGGCGCAGTCATCGTAGGACTTGAGAAGAAAGTACAAGATGCACTATATGATTTCGGTATTGATCTGGGATTGTTATTTCAGATACAAGATGATATTATAGATGAAACACAAAGCGATGAAGAAGCGGGTAAAACCACAGGAAATGACAGCGATAAAAATAGCTTTGTCAATCTTTTAGGACTGGAGAAGACTGTTGAAGAAGCAGATACTTTGGCAAAAGATTTACAAAGACGATTTGAAAGCTTTGATGGGAAGTTACAAACAGCTTTACAACCCTTGATGAACACATACCTATATAGACACAACTAAAGGAATTAATATGGCAATGACAGAGCAAAACATTATGCGTAAAAAAATGGCAGACACTATCAGATTTTTGGCGGCTGATATGGTCCAAAAAGCAAATTCAGGACATCCTGGTGCACCTATGGGTCTTGCAGATATTGCAGTGGTTTTGAGTGAAAAACTGAGCCATAATCCTAAAAATCCGAAATGGCTCAACCGTGACCGTTTGGTTTTCTCAGGGGGACACGCTTCTGCACTGATCTATTCGCTTTTACACCTTTGGGGATACGATGTAAGTCTTGATGATTTGAAAGAGTTCCGTCAATTGGACTCAAAAACACCAGGTCACCCAGAGTACGGGCATACCGAAGGTATAGAGATCACAACAGGTCCTTTGGGTCAAGGTATTGCAAATGCTATTGGTTTTGCTATGGCAGAAGCCTATACGGCGAATCAGGTAAATTCAGAGACTTGTGAACTTATAGACCATAAAGTATATTGTCTATGTGGGGATGGTGACCTTCAAGAGGGTATCTCTTACGAAGCCTGTGCATTTGCTGGTCACTTAGGGCTTAAAGATATGGTACTTATCTATGACTCTAACTGTATTACTATCGAAGGTGATACAAGCATCGCTTGGAGTGAAGATGTTGTTAAGCGTTTTGAAGCACAAAACTGGAACGTGATAAAGATTAACGGGCACTGCTATGACGACATCGAAAAAGCTTTAGAAGAAGTAAAAACAGCGACCAAGCCTACCATCATCATAGCAAACACAATCATCGGTAGGGGTGCATGTGAGCTAGAGGGTACTCACCATACTCACGGTGCTCCTCTTGGAGATACGATCATCGCTGAGTCAAAAGAGAAAGAAGGTTTTGATCCTGAAGCATTCTTTCAAATTCCAGAAGATGTTCTTCTAAGATTCAGATGCGCATTAGAGCAGGGTGAACTTGCAGAGAAAGAGTGGATACACAGACAAAAAGAAGCACCGCTGATAGAGCAAAATATAGCTTTGGAAAAACTTCTAAATCCAGATTTTTCTGCAATTGAGTTCCCAGATTTTTCTGGAGATGATGAAATGGCAACAAGAGATTCAAATGGTAAAATACTCAATGCTATTGCAGCAGCTATCCCTTCCTTCCTTGGTGGTTCTGCAGATCTTGCACCGTCAAACAAAACTGAGTTAAAAAACATGGGAGACTTCCCTAAAGGAAGAAACATACACTTTGGAATACGTGAACATTCTATGGCAGCTATCACTAATGCGATGGCACTTTATGGTACGACGATTCCTTTTAATGCTACATTCTTTGTATTTTCTGATTATCTCAAGCCAGCAGCACGTTTAGCGGCACTTGCAAGCATACAAAACTTCTTTGTATGGACACATGACAGTATCGGTGTAGGTGAAGATGGACCTACGCATGAGCCTATCGAACAAATCTCTCAGTTTAGAGCATTGCCAAATTTCTATGTATGGAGACCGGCAGATGCGACTGAAAATGTAGAAGCATGGAAAACAGCACTAAGTATAAAAGCACCACATGGTTTTGTTTTAAGTCGTCAAAAACTTAAAACACTCAAACCAAAAAGAGATTTTGGTGAAGTAAGCAAAGGTGCCTATATCGTTAAAAAAAGAAAAGATGCGAACTTTACACTTATGGCTTCAGGTTCAGAACTTATGCCTTGTCTCAAAGCTGCCTGTCATCTGGCCGTACTTGGCATCAAAGCAAACGTTGTCTCTGTGCCATGTCTTGACCTTTTCAATGAGCAGGATGCAGAGTATAAAACAACAGTAGTTGATCCAAGTACAAAAGTACTGGCAGTTGAAGCAGCAACAGCCACAGAGTTTTACCGTTACGCAGACGATGTACTTGGAATGGAAAGTTTTGGTGCATCAGCACCGGCAGACTTGCTTTTTGAAAAGTTTGGATTAACCCAGGAAGGTATCATGAAACGTGCATGTAAACTGATGGATGTGGAGTATAGAGTAGTAGAGCTTGGAGAGTGTAAACTCTAATCTTTTTTGTGATCTCAATTTTCATTCGAAGCCTTAGTGCTTCGAACAGCTAAACTTTAAAAATATATGTAAATGTATTGATACCTTTTTCAGAGTGCGCACTGTAATCGATACTATTTTTCTCACAAATCATTTTTACCATATTTAATCCCAATCCCAAACTTCTCTTTGCACCATAACTCTCTGTATAATTTTTATCAAATAGCTTAGTGACATCACGGATATTTTCCCCTCTAGAGATGAATTGTAAGACTATGTCTAAATTAATTTTTTTCAATACAATCTCTATCTCACTCTTGTCGCTACTGTGTTTAATAGCATTAGATAGGTTGTTGTCGATGAGCCTCTCTAATTCAGTATCATTCATGTGAACCTTTATATCGCTTGCGATATTTGTAGATATAATTTTCTCATTAGCTTGAGCTATAACTTCAAAAAAGTCAATTCTTTCATTGAGAAAATCTGTAAAATCAATCTCTGTTGGCTTGTATTTTATCGTATCATTTGAGATGATATAGGAGAGATCTTCATAAGAGTTGGAAAGCATATTGATGGCTGAATTTATCTGTGTGATATAAGAAGACACCTGCTCATTGGTTTTCATCTCGATAAGTGAAGTGTTGGTCATGATGACAGTCAGTGGTGTTCTTATCTGATGTACCATATCGGCGATGAACTGTTTGTTCTCTTGTAAAAGGAATTGATTGTGTTCTATTTGATTTTGAAGTGTGATATGAAGGGACTTAAGCTCTTTTCGGTTCATGTATTCTTTGGTTTTATCTTCTATGATGCCTATCCCACCAAGAATATTATCGTTATTTTCTCTAAAAGGAAATCCTGTCGCTTCTACCCAAAATTGATTACCATTTATAGCGACATATGGTCCTGTGTATGATTGGGGACCTTGGATAAGAACATGATTAAGTATGTCTATAAATTTTGTGTCGTGAAGAGAGTGAAGGTTCATCCCGACTATGTTTTTGTTTTTATGCTCAAACATTTTATTTAAATGTTTATTCGCATCCAAAATATTTAAATTCTTATCATAAGAGAACATCCCAAGAGGTACTTCCGAAAATAAGTTGTGTAGTAGATTTTGTTGCACTTTTAATTCTTTGATTTCTTTCTCTTGGGTATAGCTATTAAATATCATAAGTATTTGAGACAAGAAAAACAATGTTATTAGTACTGGAAGTATAAAGGCTAATGATGTTTTCAGCATTGCCATCGATACGATTAAAGGAAGCATGATAATACTAATATACATTATAGCAATACGAAAATCTGAAGAGAGTGAAGTTGTCGCACCTGCAGTGAGTCCTAATAAAGATGCTACTATAAAAAGTTGATAATAATCGTTTAGATAGTATATAAATAGGAAACCAAGCATAGACACCATCAATGCAGTTAAAAATGCTGATATCATAAATTTTTTATGCCATGTTTCAACTGAATATGTTTGAGGGGATCTCTTAAAAAGATAAGCACAATAGAGTCTAAATAATAAAAATGCAACCAATACACTACACCACAGAACAATACTATATGAGAGTTCAGAATATAAGAATATTGTTATGAGAATGACAAATATTATAGCGGGTAGAAGACTTTTTTCTGATAGAGTGTAGAGTGTACTTACTATAGAATTATCTATAGGTTGCATGTGTTTTAGTTTGGATAATATTTGGTAAAGTTTATTTTTGAGCTTCAATAATGTAACCCTCTCTGATTTTCGTTTGTATTATATCGGAGGGTAGTTTCTTTCTAAGTTCACCAAGCAATTGTCTCAAAGGATAAGTTTCTTTAATATCGCCTTCCCACACATAATCATAAATCATTTCATTGGAAACAATGGTGTTTACTTGTTTCATCAGTATGGCACAAAATCTTTTCTCTTTATATCTTAACCTGATAGGTTTATTTTTATAAAAAAACTCTTCTGTGTTTAGATCATAATTGAGTTTATCGTTTAAAGTGATAGTTTCAGTCTTATCAAGTACCAATAAATTATTGATTCGTATATCTAACTCTTTTAAATGAAATGGTTTTTTGATGTATTCACTGCAGCCATTTTCAAAGGCTGTGGAGAAATTTTGTATTTCCACAGATGCTGAGATAATGATGATCGGGGTATTAATATCTGTTCTTCTAATGTATTTAAGTAGGTCTAATCCACTAATACGGGGAATATTGATATCAATAATATAGAGATCAAAATGCTCACTCACTATCTGATCAAAAGCTTTTAATCCATCTCTTACAGACACTGTATCAAATGCTTTGATCTTACAAAATTCACTAATGGCGATGTTTAGTTGGGCATCATCTTCTATTATTAATACTTTCATGCAAAAGTATAATATAAATATGTCATAAATATGTCAAATTAAATTTAGAGAGGTCCTTTATAAAATATGACATAAATGTGACATAAATGTGACATAAATATTACATCTCTATTGTATAGTATAGATTAAAATAGTTTTAAGGAAGGGTATAGCAGGTGACATTTGTAGCAGAGACGTTGACCAAAGAAGGTCTAGCTGATGATATTGCAGTTTTAGCCTTTACTCAAAACCCTATAGCGATGCTTATTTTAGATGAAAATGCTATTATCCTTAAATCAAACGTCGCATTTAATGAATTAGCCGGATGCGATGAAATCGATATCTCCGGAAAGCATATATCCCTTTTCGAATCAGATCGAAATGAAACTTCTTTATATGATACATGTTATAAAAATACTATGCAATCAGAACCCGATAACAGTTGTGAAATATATATCTTCTGTAAAAATGATGTACATCTTTTAGTGCGTCAAATGAGCAAACATATTATAGATAAAGGTAAAGAGTATACTATTCTTACGTTTGCAGATATTACGGAACAAAAAAGAATACTAGAATATTATCAGCACTTGTCAACACATGATCCTTTAACAGGTTTAGCCAATCGTGTCCTATTGCATGATAATTTTAAAAAGGCAAAACAGAGGGCCATAAGAAATAATAAAAAAATGGCCCTTTTGGTATGTGATATCAATGAGTTTAAACAATTTAATGATAGCTATGGTCATGACCTGGGTGATAACATTTTAAAAATAGTGGCCCAAACACTAGAAGAAGTGTTACGAGCCAATGATACGGTTGCTAGATATGGTGGAGATGAGTTTGTATTGATTCTCGAAGACATAGCCCATAGCGATCAAATTGCTCAGATAATCACTAAAATAAAAGCTTCTTTCCCTGTGAACTGTATCAATAGTGAAGAAAATTATAAAATCAACATGAGTATAGGATGTGCTTACTTTCCTGATGAAGGATACAGCTTCAATGAACTTATCAAAATAGCCGATCAAAACATGTATCAAGACAAAAAAGATTTCTACAGTTCAGATTAAAGCTTCCACTCTAAAGAAAGATAATACGAACGTCCTTCTGCAGGATAGCCATATTTCCATTCATAGGATTTATCACGTCGTTTTTTTGTTTATTCCGGAGGGCACACAAAATATCTCATATTGATACTTTGCAGGGGACTGCTCCATCCTAAACAGTAGGTTTTTTCTGCATTCTTTACAAGTGTATAGTCTTCTTCAAAATAGTGTTTTAGTACGGTTTCTATGTTCCTGGAGTCACCTTCAATTTCTACGATCCAAACAAAAGTCAGTTTTTTTAACTGATGTACTTCTTTTCGTTTTCGTATGATGGCACGTAAAGATGCCTCAGCTTCGCAATCACTTGTATAGTTTTCCAAAACGGTGACATCTACAACAGCTTCAAGACCATCTACACTGTGAATCTTTTTCCAGTAGTCATGTTTAAATTTATTGAAAAATATCGGCTTGGGTATGCTTTTACTTTGGGAGACTATATAGTTGACTCTTTGGATGTAAGAAGGTGCCCTTGAAACAATTTTTTCAATTTGTGTATCGTCATAAGTATGAGGGGTAAAACCTTCTTTATCTAAAAGGTTATTTTGCATAAAAAAAGTAAGAGATGATGGTTCTGTGATCCTTGTTTTTTCATGTACCACAGCCACAGGATAGTCTTTTTGCCATCCGTAGATGCTTTCATCAAAGAGGAGATGTAAATCATCTCTGATGGGCAAAGAAGAAGATGCTTTTTTCAATGCTTCCTCAAGCTCTTTAATAAAAGGTGTAAGCATTAGCTTAGCATCCCTCTTACTTCATCTTCATCTATCAAATCTTTATCATATTTCACAACAGCAATGTGTTCAGTTTCATTCACATAGCTTTCGACGATGGCCGGATGGTCTGTAAGTGAAGCGACACGTTCTCTGTCGAAAAGGTCTAATGACAAGTAGACATTTCCTCTGTTATTTGGACTTGGCATTGTAGCAACCCAAATGAACCATACTATGGCGATAACAGCAACCACGATGGCTAATATAGCTCTGTCATAGTGTTGCATGAGGTAACCGGCTAAAATACCACCAAAGAAGATACCTGTATACGCAAAAGTATTGGCCACACCGAGCGCAGCTCCTTTTTGGTGTACTTTGGCAAATTTGGCAACAAAACTCTGAAGCAATGGTTCAAACATATTGAAGCCAATGAAGAATAAGACTACCCCGACGATGAATACCCAAGGAGTAGTTGCAAAACCCATAGCAAGGAAGCCTAAGAAAATTGAAACAACAGAGATCATAAATATCTCTTTCCCTTTTCCATATTTTTCACCAAAGATCGATGCAGGAGCCATGGCTAGGAAACCAAAGATCATCGCAGGGAAATAGACTTTCCAAAGTTCAGCTTTTTCCCAACCAAAGCCGCCGTCTTCAAGAGAATACGTCATGACCACAGGGATGATGAAAAATGCCATGGTCATAATGCTTGAGTGAAAAAGGAAGGTAATGTACATACGTGTAAGCGCTTTGTCTTTAAATACTTCAAAGAACTTGGACTCTTTTTCTGAGTATGAGTGTACGATATGCGGAGGTTTGGGAACAGCGGTAAAGAGGATACCTATGGCCATCACTGAGAGTATCGCAGTCAGCCAGAAGAGTTTGTCTATCCCCCAGTATCCACCAACCAAAGGAGCGATAATCATTGCTGCGGCAAAACTAAGTGCAATAGTCCCACCCATGATAGCCATAGCGTGCGCACGTTGTTCTTCTTTAACGAGGTCGGCAATCATGGCAGATACTACAGAGCCGATGGCTCCAGCACCTTGTAAGAAACGACCTATAAGTAACATGTAAATGTTGTCAGACATTGCAGCGATGACAGATCCTGCAATGAAGATGAGTAGACCAAAAAGCAAAACTTGTTTACGTCCAAATTTGTCTGACATCATCCCAAATGGTACTTGAAAAGCTGCTTGAGTGAGTGCATAACCACCCACAACAAGACCGGCAAGGAAAGGTGTAGCCCCTGGCATATCAAGAGCATAAATGGAAAGAACTGGAAGAACGATGAAAAGTCCGAAGAATCTAAGTCCCACGATAAGACTAAGAGGCATGATCTGTTTAATCATAGTGATACCTTTAATACGATAAAATTTCTCTTATTATAGTACTAAAAGGTTAAGAGTTGATGAAAATTGTTTTAGCAACGGGAAACAAGGGCAAGCTACGTGAATTTAAGCGAATGTGTCAAGATGAAGTGGTGGCTTTTTCTGAACTTTTAGGTGAATTTGAGATCGTAGAAGACGGAGATACCTTTGCAGCTAATGCGCTGATAAAAGCACGTACGATTTATGAAAAACTTGGTGAAGAGTATTTGGTGATATCAGATGACAGTGGTATCTCTTTGCCTATACTTGATGGAGCACCGGGTATTTACTCCGCACGTTATGCAGGGGTAGGAGTGACAGATAAAGACAATCTGTATAAACTGATAGAAGCGGTTAAAGAAAAAGGTGTAACATCAACACCGGCATACTATACGGCGGCTATTGCTATCGTTTCTAAATATGGAGAATATGTGGTACATGGTTGGATGTATGGGGATGTCATAGACGAAGCTAGAGGAGATAAAGGATTTGGATACGATCCGATGTTTATTCCTTTTGGATATGATAAAACTTTGGGTGAATTAGAGGATGATGTGAAATCTAAAATTTCACATAGAAGTCAAGCCTTAGCATTGGCGAAGCCTATCATCAACATGTTACGAACAAAGTGAGTATAGCCCGTCATCCCGAACAACCCTGAAGGGAAAAAAGCAAGCGACAAAAAGTGATTGAAAAAGATTGCTTATGCCTGGTTTGTATTTATATGAAAGAAAGAGAGTTGAATAATGGAAAAACAACAATTTATGAAAGATTTACAAGTCATCTACGACGAACTACAATTTAGACAAGGGTCTCTCAACAAATACTATGAGCTACTAGATGAAAAAAAAGGACACGATAGAGCAAATAAAGTTGTGGATGCCTTTTTGTCTCTCATAGACATACCTAGAAATAAAGACTCGGAGATGGCGGCACTGACACGTATCATTAACCTACGTGAAGATGCACTGGAACAAGTGTTGGAGAAAAATGGCTGTTCTAAAGAGGAAATAGCCATGAAAAAAGAGTTAGCGTATGGATTTGCCAGCACGATGCACATTACACGTCATGAGAGTTTTATCACCTGGGTAGAGGGAAATAAGCTACTTACACCATTTTACCGTTCACTCATTTTAGGGGTGCATTATGTTGGTGTCGCGATGAGTGTATGGCAGAGCCATTGGACACATCACATCATCCATTCTGTAAACCTTGAGCTTTCCTCCATGTTTCATGGTGATGATGCCAAGGTTTTTGAAATGCTTCGGGGTGAGTCTTTGCTTGATACTGATGCGAGCGGATGCGTGGGGGATAGATGTTACTCTGTGCTTAAGAAAGAGGATACAGGCTATAAAAGTCTTGCGTACGCAGAGGCATTCCCTGATGAAGTAAAACAGGTTACAGCAGCCCTGGAACAACTCATTGCATTATTAGGCCAGCATGAAGATGACGTGTTTGGGCAAAAAACAGAGTGGATAGTATATTTTTCTGCTATAAAAGATGCTTTTTCTCATCAGGTACCTGATGAACTTATAGGCAAATGGGCAGATGTAGACAGAGCTTGGATGAAAGTCAAAACACCACTTCAAGTAGGACATCCTTTAGAGTATTATGAAGACCACTACAGAAAAGCAGTAGCTTTGGAATGGGATTTACGTATTGTAAATCCCCAACTTCAAGAAGGTTCAGCTACCAGAGAAAACATTAAAGATTTTGCCTCTGCTATGGCTGAAGCGTTTGGGGAAGATGCACAAAAGACGATGGCTAAAAACCTCACGCAGGTAGATGAAACACAACTTTACATTGGACAGCCTATACTTTACTATGCCGCAGAATTTAATGGACTTTTTTCCGCGCAGGTCGTACCAAATGATGAGCAGGTCTCAGCAGAATTAGGTAAGAAGATCTTTGCTTATGCAGATTTTGTAATGGAATCTAAAAAGTCTAAACCTATTATGAAGCTTTCTGTGGAGACAATGGGTGAAGCATTTGTAAAAAAACAAAAATCACTTGTAGACAATGAACCTAAGCTTTGGCAAGAGATATACGACATTTCAACGGTAGGACATGAGTATGGACATATCTTATGGATAGACTCAGATACAGAAACCAAGATGAATGGTTCTGGACAGTTTAAAAACATCGAGGAGTTCAAAGCTACTGTAGGTGGATTGATGGCATTTTTTTCAAATGAACGTGAAGCGCTAAAAACACACATTGTAGATGATGTAGTTTCTCGGGCAGTGGGTCTCATGGCATGGCGTGAAGTAGGTGAAGTATTACCGTATTATTGTGAAGGGTTGATTCACCTTGATATCTTGTTTAGCTCAGGTGTCATCACCTATGATGGACAGATAAACATTGACTATAGCAAGTATGATGAAATGAAAGAAACCTATCAAGATGCGTACAAAAAGTTAGTCGAAAATTATCTTTCTAAGGCAGATGCAAATGTGTATTTGAGTGAGTATACAAGTAAAGAAAAGGGCATATATTTACCGAGAAAAGAAGAGATAAAATCTTTTGTTGAGCACTATTATACAAGATATAAAGAGATAGGACAACAAACTATTACATTAAGTTAAAATAAAAATAACCATAAAATATAGTTTGTTTTGTAAAGATTTACAAATGGAGACAGAGAGAAGTATTTTTTGTGAAAAGATATTTGTAAGGTGTAAAGTTTCTCTTTAATGTGTGAGATCTAAGTGATCCACTTTAACTTCTTGTGTATATTTATGTACACAAGAAAATACCCCAATAAAATACTCCTGATGAAAAAATAAAACAACCTCTAACCTCATTTTAGATATAATTCTCGTTATTATGCCGTCTTCATGATGGCGATCATGAGGAACAGTATGCTACTTTTTACACCAGGACCTACACCTGTACCAGAATCAATAAGACTTGCCATGGCAACACCGACATTGCATCACCGGACACCAGAATTTGAAGCTATTTTCAAAAAGACAAGAGAACTTCTGTTTAAACTTTTTAACACAGATGAAGTGATTATGCTTGCATCTTCAGGAACAGGGGCTATGGAAGCAGCGGTGACTAACCTTTGTCACAATACCTTACTTTCCATCAACTCTGGAAAGTTTGGTGAGCGTTTTGGAAAGATTGCTGTAGCTTCCGGTCTTAAAAATGTTGAGATAAAACATGCATGGGATACGCCTGCAGCCATTGAAGAAGTAGTTGAAGCAGTAAAGGCAAACCCAAGTATCGACGCTTTAGCGATTCAGGTTTCTGAATCTGCAGGCGGACTTCGTCATCCAGTAGAAGAGATAGCAGCGGCAGTCAAAGCAGTCAATCCTGAGATTATGGTGATTGCTGATGGGATTACTGCTGTAGGTGTTGAGCCTATTGATGTTGCGCATATTGACTGCCTGATAGCTGGAAGTCAAAAGGCATTGATGTTACCCCCTGGATTAGCTATTTTAGGTCTTTCAAATGCAGCCGTAAAAAAAATTGGAGCAGGTAAGGGTTATTATTTTAATCTTGCTACAGAGATAAAAAACCAAAACCAAAATACAACTGCATGGACTGCTGCTACAACACTTATTATCGGGCTTCGTGCAGTACTTGAAGAGATTGATGCAAATGGTGGCTTGGGTAAATTGTATTGTGATACGGCACTTCGCGCTAAAGCGACACAGTTTGCATTGGAAGCTCTTGGTTTGCATTCATATCCAGATACTCCGGCACGTTCAATGACTACCATAGACGATAAAGATGCCTCAGAAATTCGCACTTTATTAAAAACAGATTTTGGGGTGAATGTAGCAGGTGGGCAAGACCACCTTAAAGGAAAGATCTTCCGTATTAATCAAATGGGGCTTATCGCACCTTATGAATTGGTATGGGTAGTCAATGCCGTAGAGCTTGCACTTGCCAAACTGGGACGTAGAGATTTTGATGGTACTGCAAGTAGAGTATTTAATGAAGAGTACTTTAAATCAATATTGAAGAAAGAAGAGAACTAATGGTTTATGAACACGAAATTCCTTCGGGATCAAAACTCTATTTTGCTGAGTCTGCCAAGATAAAAAGAGAAATAGAATTTGTCTCAGCTGAAATACTTGACAATCTTGGTTTTGACGAGATAGTCACACCGCTGTTCTCTTACCACCAACATGAGTGTTTTGATGATCAAAAACTTTTAGTGAGACTGAATGATGAAGAGAACCATGAAGTAACTTTGCGTGCGGACTCTACAGCAGATGTGGTACGTATCGTGACAAAACGACTGGGTCGGAGTACAGAGTCTAAAAAGTGGTTTTATATTCAGCCAACGGTGACTTTTCCTACAAAAGAGCAGTATCAAATTGGTGCGGAAGTCATTGATGGAAGTTTTGAAGAGATAGCAAGCACCATGACAACATTGTTAAGCCAAATAGGTTCAGAACCAGTGATGCAGATAGCAAATATCCGTATCCCACATCTTTTGAATGAAAAATATGGTGTCTCTCTGGACGTATTGAAGTCAATGCATGTTGAGCAGATTATGGGTGCGGATTTACCTTGGATTGAGCAACTGGTAAGACTAAACTCAGTGAATGACTTAAATGATTTAAGTGTATTTCCTTCTGACATTAAAGAAGAACTCGAAAAGATAAAAGAAGCTGCTCAGAATGTGGAGTATCCAAATATTGTTATTTCTCCACTGTATTATGCAAAGATGAGATATTATGACTCTTTAACATTTAGAATGTTTGAAGGTAACAGTCTTTTAGCAATGGGTGGGATCTATACGATTGATGGTGTAGAAGCAGCAGGATTTGCACTCTATACAGATGAGTGTATCAGTAATAAAATGAATAGAGGATAGCATAGATGAGTAAAGCAGATTTGATCGTAGGTCTCCAATGGGGAGATGAGGGAAAAGGAAAGATCGTTGACCATATGGCACAAACACATGACTACGTATGTCGTTTTGCCGGTGGACACAATGCTGGGCACACTATTGTTATTGGTGACAAGACATATGCGCTTCACCTTATCCCCTCCGGTGTACTTAATCCTAATGCAAAAAATATTGTAGGAAATGGTGTGGTGCTTTCTCCAAAAGATTTCATCAAAGAGATGGAGCAGTTTGATAATTTGGAAGGAAGACTTTTTCTTTCAGATAAAGCACATATACTTTTACCTTACCATGCACTCATTGACCAAGCTAAAGAGCGTCTAAAGGGCGATAACGCCATCGGTACAACGGGTAAGGGAATCGGACCTGCATATGGTGATAAGATCGCCAGAGTAGGACATAGACTTGGTGAGTTGTTGAACCCTGAAAAGCTTACTGCTAAAATTGTAGATTTTTTTGCAATGAATCAACCGATCTTTGATGCCATGGGTGTTGAAGCACCTATACAGGCAGACCTTCTAGCTGAATTAGAAGGGTACAAAGCAGTACTTGGATCTTATATCACGGATACGACTCAAATGATGTGGAAAATTATGGATGATGACCAGAAGATACTTTTAGAAGGTGCACAGGGAACGATGCTTGATATCGATCATGGTACCTATCCTTATGTCACTTCTTCAACAACTGTGAGTGCAGGTGCTTGTTCCGGTCTTGGTATCAACCCAAAAGATCTTGGAACAGTAACGGGTATCGCCAAAGCATACTGTACAAGAGTCGGAAATGGACCTTTCCCAAGTGAAGACTTTGGCATAGAAGGTGACACACTTCGTAAAAATGGACATGAGTTTGGTACGACAACAGGACGTCCTAGAAGATGTGGTTGGTTTGATGCTGTAGCTATGCGTCACGCAGTACGTGTCAATGGTGTAGACCAGGTAGCACTCATGAAACTGGATGTATTGGATGGTTTTGATGAAGTGAAAGTATGTGTAGCCTATGAAGTAGAGGGTAAAGAAATCAATTACGTACCTTACGATCTTGAGGAAGCAACACCTGTTTATAAAAGTTTTCCAGGTTGGGACAAAACAGCAGGAGTGAGAGAATTTGATGCTTTGCCAGATACGGCAAAATCATATATCTTAGCACTTGAAGAGATGATAGGGACAAAGATGGGGATCATCTCCACGAGTCCAGAGCGTGAAGACACAATAATTCGATAATAAGGGGTAGCAATGAGATTAAAACCACAACAAACAGGATACGTAGCAACAAAGATCGGGATAGATTTAGCCAATGCACCTTTTATCACTATGCCAAAAGGTAGAGAAGCGGTTGTTGCAGCAGCAAAAAAGATCATAGATGAGAATCTTGAAAAAGAGTATGCACTTGATGAAAAAGTCAAAAAAATTCTGGATGATAATGAAGATGAAATAGAGTTTCAACTTGCGGATGAGAGACAACTCTTTTTTATGATTAAAAAGAAAATGGCTGCAGAATATGGTGTGATCATGAATTATGATGACAGATATAATGACTTGGCACACCTTATCTTGGATGAATTGTATGAAAATTATCTTGCAGAATATACAGTGAATGAAAATCAAGTGAAAAATGTCATCTTTAAAGCTTTTAAAGCTTTTGCAGATGCCTATGACGAGATAGATGATATTGTCTATGCGAAGATAAGAGGCATGGAAAAAGAGGTAATCCCTGGATCTCAGGATTATGAACTGCTTTATGAAAGATTTTATGAAGAGGAACTTTCCAAGAGAGGCATGCTGTAATGATAAGAATTGAAATTCAATACAGGGAGGCACTAAATGTTGAGTCGTAAAAAAGTTTCTTTATATTTTGAAAATGGACTACTGCTTGAAGCAAAAAGTTTTGGCGCAGAGGGTACCTCTGTAGGAGAGATTGTTTTTAACACATCTCTTACAGGATACCAGGAAATCGTTACGGATCCTTCTTATGCAGGACAGTTTGTGACATTTACTATGCCTGAGATAGGGAATGTAGGATGTAATGCGCAAGATATGGAAAGCAAAGGTGCACACTGTAAAGGTATCATTGTTCGAAGTTATCAGGATCGCCCCTCTAACTTCAGATGTGAAGAGAGTTTGGCAGCGTTGCTAAAAAAAGAAAATATACTTGGTATTACCGAGATAGATACACGTTTTTTAACAAAGATGCTAAGAAATGAAGGTGCTATGATGATGGTAGCTTCTACGGAGATACATGATCAAGATGAACTTAAAAAAGTATTGGCATCTTCACCTCGTATCGAAGAAGTGAATTATATCGAGCAGGTAAGTACAAAAGAGAGTTATATACATACTGAAGCACGTTATAACATAGATACATTTACATATAATGCGCCAAAAACTACAAAAAAGATCATTGCACTTGATTTTGGTATCAAAAGAAATATCTTAAATGAGCTTACACATGCAGGTATGGAAGTCACAGTTGTGCCTAACTCTATGTCAGCTGAAGAGATCATCGCTAAGATAGATGCAAAAGAGATAGAGGGGGTATTCCTTTCAAACGGGCCAGGTGATCCTCTTATCTTAAAAGAGGAACAAGAAAAGATTAAAAAACTTATTGCTCGCAAAGTACCGCTTTTTGGTATCTGTCTTGGGCACCAGTTGCTTTCTATTTCTCATGGCTACGATACATATAAACTGAAGTTTGGACATCATGGTGGAAACCATCCTGTGAAAAATGTTGCCACAGGTACAGTAGAGATCACTGCACAAAATCACAACTATAATGTTCCAGACAACATTACAGAAGTAGCAACTGTCACACATGTAAACCTTTTTGATAATACCATCGAGGGACTCAAATACAATGACTCTCCGAGTATGTCAGTACAGCACCACCCAGAGGCAAGCCCAGGACCGCATGAAAGTGCATATATCTTTGGCGAATTTGCCAAAATGCTCTAAGGAAGAAAGATGAATATAGCTATATTGTTTGGCGGCTCTAGTTACGAACATGAAATAAGTATTGTTTCTGCAATTACAATGAAAAAAGTGTTAAAAAAAAGTACACTGACGTATATATTTGTGAGCCAAAATAGAGAATTTTATCTCATAGATACAGATAAAATAAATTCTAAATTATTTTCTTCAGGTGAATATAAAAAGTCTAAACAACTTACATTAAAAAATGCTGGGTTTTATATGGATGGTATATTTGGAAGTAAAGCTGTAAACTTTGATGTAGCATTGAACCTTATACATGGAAGAGATGGAGAAGATGGCAAGATATCTTCTATGATGGAGTTCTTTAACATTCCTTTTATCTCTCCACGCATGGAAGCATCAGCCCTCTCTTATAACAAGCTTTACACAAAATTTTTGGCAGAGAGCTTGGGTGTAAAAACAGTAGCGTATGAATATCTTTCAAAAAATGACGAAAGAAAAATTTCTATGGCGTATCCTGTTATTATTAAGCCTGTACGTCTGGGGTCCAGTATCGGGGTCAGTATCGTGAAAGAAGCTTCAGAACTTGATTATGCATTAGATGTGGCTTTCGAATTTGATACTGAGGTGATTGTCGAACCTTTTATAGAAGGTGTCAAAGAGTTTAACCAGGCAGGGACCTTTACAAATGAGTGGGAACTTTCTATTGTAGAAGAACCACAAAAAGAAGAATTCTTAGATTTTGAAAAAAAATATATGGATTTTTCGAGAGATTCACAAGTCTTAGCAGCAGATATTTCGGATGATTTAAAAGTGAAGCTTCAAGAAAGCTTCAAGAAGATTTATGATCCTCTTTTTAAAGGAAGTATCATTCGTTGTGACTTCTTTGTCGTTGATGGCGAAGTACTTCTCAATGAAATCAATCCTATTCCAGGGTCTATGGCGAATTACCTGTTTGAAGACTTTGAAGGTATGGTACAGAGACTTTCTCGTCATTTACCTAAAGAGCAAAATATAGCTGTAGAGTACCAATATATACACGCTATTCAAAGTGCAAAAGGGAAAGCGTAGTATAATTGAATCATATACATAATCTAGGTTATAACTTATAGAGAATGTAAAATTCACTCATTGATTTTATACCCTAGACCTGAAATATTTACTATCAAATTTTTATTTATTTTTTGTCTTAATCTTCGAACAAACGTTCTCACTGCGGTATCGGTTACTTGATTCTTCCATACGTATGCATATAGATCTTTATTTGAAACATAATTGGTTTTATTTTTAGACAATATATCCATAAACAATATCTCTTTTTTTGTTAGAGGAATAAATGTATTGTCTAAATAGAGTTTTTTATCTTTGCTGTTATAAGTATATCCCATTGGCAAAAGAATATTGTGAATACTGTTGAGCCTGTTTGCAATTTCACTAATCATTTTCAAGAGTTCATCAACATCAATTGGCTTTACAAGATATTTATTTACGTTCATATCAATTGCTTTAAATAGTTGTTCTTTTTCACTAAAAGCACTTAAAATTATGATAGGAACAGAAGTAGAAATTTTTCTGATTTTGCCAATCATATCCATGCCGTTAAGTTTCGGCATGGATATATCAGTAATGATAACATCATGTGCTGTTTTCTTATATTTTCTCAGACCATCATATCCATCATAAGCAATTTCAAGTGAAGCAAATAGATCGCCTATAGCTTCATTGATATTTTTACATATTTCTTTTTCGTCTTCTACAAACAGTATTTTTAGATTTTTTAAATTTGACATCTATACTCCTCCGGAATTGCTATAGGGTATTTTTATGATAAAACAAGCACCGTTTTTTTTATTTTTTACACTTATACTGCCGTGCATACTGCTTTCAATAATTTGTTTACACATATACAGACCAATCCCTGTACCGCTACTTTGATGCTTGGTTGTAAAATATGGTTCAAATACTTTATCTATATTTTTATCACCTATTCCTCCGCCATTATCTGTAATAGAAATACAGACACACTCTTTTAATTTTTTATCATTTAAGATTTTAGTTTCAATATTAATGAGTTTTCTTCCTTTTTCACCTTGTAAAGCATCTCTTGAATTGTTGATTATATTTATAATTACATGAGAAAATTCATTGGGATATCCTTTTAGTCTAAAATTTTCTGAAAGAGTAAATGATATTTTAATATTTTCATTATACAAAGTTTTTTCCAGCAATAAATATGCTTGATTTATAACTTCATTCATATAAAAAGTTTCTATTTCTTTGTCTGGTTTAAAAAAGTTTCTAAAATCATCAATAGTATCTGACATTTTTTTTGTTAAGTTTTTTGCTTCTTTATAAATTTTATTAAATTCTTTTTCATCTTTATTAAATTCTTTTTTCATTTTATAAAGTGTAATATTTAGATTGTTTAATGGCTGTCTCCATTGGTGGGCTATGTTTCCTATCATTTCTCCCATAGAAGCAAATCTTGCCTGAAAAAACATAATTCTCTCTCTCTTAGAACTTTTTTCAACCTCGATTTTAATTCTTTTTTTTAAATTCCTATTCAAGTTCAATAACTCTATTGTTTGTTTTTTTACTTTTTCTTCAAGCATTAAGTTTAATGTTTTTAACTCTTTATCTTTTATTTCTAATTTTTCATTTGCGATAAAGGTCTCTGTGACATCATACCTAAGGGCAACAAATTGAATGATTTTGTCACTTTTGTCCAATATCGGAAAAATAATAGTATTTAGGTAGAATGTTTTTTTATTTTTTGAAAGATTTTTAATTGTTCCTTTATATATCTCTTTGTTTAAGATAGTGTCCCACATTTCTTTAAAACTTTCCTCTTGCATATCCGGATGTTTAATTAAATTATGCTTTTTACCGATCAACTCATCTCTGGTAAAACCGGATATTGTACAAAACTCATCACTCACAAAAGTAATGATTCCCTCTGTATCAGTTTTGGATACGATATTGTTTTTTTCGATCTTTTCAATGTACTGTTTCATCATGGCATATAATATCATATATTGCATCAAATACTAAAAAATAAAATCTAAAGAAACTCATCAGTACAGTATGTAAAAGTATAAGTCTCAAAACTAAAGATGATATAAATTATCTTTAAACTTCTTATATTAAAAAGATTTAATATAAGAAAAAATAACAATTAAGTATCTAACAGTTACTATTTAATAAAATAAATGATATTTATTTTATTAAATTCAAAAAATAAGAAAACTATAATTAAATGTTGTATATCATTCCAGGCTAGTCACATTTTAGTGACATTTAAAAAAAGAGTATTGATGCTATAAGAAAAGGCATTAGAATATGATTATACTCTAATTAAGTATTTGATGTATTCAACTCTATTTTTAATAAAGATAAAAAATTTGGAGGATAAATGAAAAAACTTTTGATGTTTATAATGCTATTAGTTACAATTAATGCAGATCAACTCGGCATAAATGAAAAGTTAGGTGCGATGGTGCCGCTTGATCTTACATTTATCAATGAAAAAGGCGAGAAAGTAACATTGAAGAAGCTGATGGATGGGAAACCAACTATGATTTCACTTAATTACTTTCGATGTTCAGGAATTTGTGGGCCACAACTGGCTGATATGGCAAAAATGCTTTCTAAGCTGGACCTGGCAGAAAATACAGATTATAAAGTGTTGACGATCAGCTTTGCTGAAGATGAGAGACCGGATGAAGCTGCGGCTAAACGTAAAACATACTTAAGGGCAATAGAAAGAGACTTTGTTCAGGATGCATGGCATTTTCTAATATCTGACAATAATTCAAGTGCAATTTTAGCCGATAAAGTTGGGTTTGATTATAAAAAAGAGGTTTCAGCTGCCGGAGTGGTGGATTATATACATCCAGGAAGCCTTATTATGCTGTCCCCTGCAGGAAAAGTGACAAGATACCTTAATGGTATAGAACAACTTCCCTTTGATGTAAAAATGGCACTCATGGAAGCAGGAGAAGGCAAAATTGGCCCTACTATTGCTAAAAAACTATTGTACTGTTTTGCTTATGATCCAAAAGGGAAAACATACATTTTTAAATGGGAAAAAGTTGTAGGTGCGTTCATGACGTTAATTATGATTATCTTTTTTATCTATCTCGTGATGACAAGCAGAAGAGAAGACGACCATCAAAATAAAGGAGACAAAATAGATGAGTAAAAGTTATTTCGACGAAACACACTATGCCATTGGGCACCCTAAAAGTACATTCATGCAATGGATGCTTACTGTAGATCATAAAAGAATTGGTCTAATGTATGCAGCTGTCATGTTTACGTTCTTTTTTGTAGCGGTTGCTACAGCATTTTTAATGCGTTTGGAGCTATACGCACCAGGACAACAATTTATAGACGGACAGACATTTAATCAGGCATTTACACTACATGGTGTAATTATGGTTTTCCTTTTTATTATTCCAGGAATTCCTGCAATATTTGGAAATATTGTAATGCCACTCATGATCGGGGCGAAAGATGTCTCTTTCCCAAGATTGAACTGGTTTACATTCTGGCTGTATATTTTAGGAGCTTTGGTTGCACTTGCCTCACTCTTTACTGAGGCTGGTTTTGCAGATACAGGATGGACTTTCTATGCACCATACTCTTTAACTACTGACACAAATGTTATCTTTACACTTATTGCAGCATTTATTCTTGGTATGGCATCTATTCTTACAGGTCTTAACTTCCTTGTGACTATTCACAGACTTAGAGCACCAGGTATGACTTTCTTTAAAATGCCACTATTTGTATGGGGTATTTATTCGACTGCATGGATTCAACTTCTTGCAACGCCAGTGGTTGGTATTACACTTGTTCTTGCCTTACTAGAGAAAGTCTTCGGGATTGGTATTTTTGATCCAGCAAAAGGTGGAGATCCAGTTCTTTTTGAACACTTATTTTGGATCTATTCTCACCCAGCAGTTTATCTTATGATTCTACCTGCATTTGGTATTATGTCTGAGATTATTCCAGCTTTTTCAAGAAAAGAGATTTTTGGATACAGAACGATTGCACTTTCGTCAGCAGCAATTGCAGGTATTGGCTATTTGGTATGGGGTCATCACCTCTTTACTTCAGGTATGGCAGATATTGCAAAAACAGTATTCTCCTTCTTAACATTTTTTGTTGCGATACCAACAGGTATTAAGTTCTATGACTGGATAGCAACTATGTATGGTGGAAAAATTGTATTTTCAACACCTATGTTATGGGCACTTGGAACCATTATTACTTTTGCAATCGGTGGACTTACAGGGGTAACTATCGCTATGATCGGTGTAGATATTCACCTTCAAGATACTTACTATACAGTGGCGCACTTTCACTATGCGATGCTAGGTGGGGTTGTCTTTTTACTTTTTGCCGGTATGCATTACTGGTTCCCTCTTGTAACTGGTAAAATGTACAATGAAAAAAGAGCAAAAATTGCTTTCTATATAAACTTTGTAGGATTTAATCTTTTATGGTTCCCTATGTTCATTGCTGGTTATTATGGCATGCCTCGTCGTTATTTTGATTATCTTCCAGAATTTCAAATCTATCATCAAGTCTCATTTTTTGGTGCGGTGATTTTCATTTCAGGACTCATCTTTATGTTCCATACGCTTATCCAAGGATGGAGAAAAGGTGAACCATCTGGAACAAATCCATGGAATGCAACCACACTTGAATGGCATTTACCGTCATCACCACCACCATTAGAGAACCACTCTAAAGTACCATATGTTGATTTTGATCCATATGAATATAAACATGGTCAACCAGTGGTTAAATTTGATTATGAAACAATGAAGAGGATTGACTAATGGCGCATGCATACGTACCAGAAATCGCGACTGATCGTGAAGGGAATGAACATGAAGTTCAAGGTTGGCAAGATGATTATTACGGTGGGAAACTAGGTTTCTGGCTGTTTATGTTTACAGAGGTAATGATGTTTGGAGCGATGTTTCTTGTGCTTACTTACTATAAAACGTTACACCCGGCAGATTTCATACTGGCATCTTCTCACCTCAATAGATGGCTTGGGGGGACAAATACCGTTATATTATTGATATCAGCACTTACCATGGGGCTAGGTCTTCTTAAGATGAGAGCAGGGGATGTTAAAGGTTCAAAGTTGATGATCTATGCAACGATTATTTTGGCATTTGTATTCTTGGCAATTAAAGGTGTTGAATGGACTGAAGAGTATGAGCGTGGTGTTTTCTTGATGCATGGTGAATTGCTTGTAGGATCTGCTATGCCATTTGGAGAAAAACTTTTTTATGGTATGTACTTTACTATGACAGGTCTTCACGGATTTCATATTATTATTGGTATCGGATTGATGATATGGTTACTTAAACGTATCAATGCAGGAAAAGTAACAACAGAACATCATATTTTACATTTTAACATCGCTTTATATTGGGATATTGTACACCTTATTTGGGTATTCGTTTTCCCTTATTTTTACATGATAGGTGGCGGAGACGTTATCGTAGGAGGAAACCATGGACATTAAGCAATATCAGGCAGAACGGAAAGTTTATTATAAGGTACTCCTTGGGTTATTATTGTTGACTACACTGACATTTATACAACCTTTTGTATATCAGGCTGGTACGTTTACATCACAAATGCTAATTGCAGTAGTGAAGGCATGGCTTATTTTAATGTACTATATGCACTTAAAAGGGGATAAACTCCTTGGTGCTATGGTCTGGTTTACACTGTTCTTGGTAGCAGTATTTTTTATTATAGTGGTTGCAGTCGATGTAGCACACTTTCAATTTGGGGCTGAGAGTTATATTACATCAGCACCACATGCAAATTAAGGAGTAAACACATATGAGTAATAGTTTACAAGGATTCGATGTAATGTCAGCGACATTCGCTGCAGATGTAGATCAGGCATTTTGGATAAACTTTTGGATTTCAATTGTCCTGGGTTTATCAGTCATAGTACCAATGCTTTACTTTGCCTGGAAATTTAGAGCAAGTAATGTTAAAGATGAAGATATCAGTGATGTAACACATAATACAACACTGGAGATTGTGTGGACACTCATCCCGACAGCACTGTTGATGGTGTTGTTTTACTATGGTTATTCTTCTATGAAGGTGCTTAGAACAATGCCAGCAGAGAGTGAAAGTATAGTTATTCATGTGGAAGGTAAAAAATGGTCTTGGAATCATACTTACCCTGCAAATAAAAGTGGATTTGTGCATAAGAGTGCAGAGCTTTATGTGCCACAAAGTGAAAACGTTATCTTAAAAATGACTGCACCTTTAAATGATGTAATTCATTCATATTTTGTACCAGCTTTCCGTATGAAAGAAGATGTGGTTCCTGGACGTGTGACGCAACAATGGTTTAATGCTGAAAAATTAGGAACGTTTGATGTTGAATGTGCAGAATACTGTGGTACACGTCACTCATACATGCTTAGTAAAATTCATGTTATCCCTAAGGATGAGTATGATGCATGGTTTAAAAGCAGCTCTAAAGTAGGGCCAGGCGAAAAAGAAGTAGCAAAATCTAAAGGACATGAACTTTACGATATGAATGGGTGTTCTGGATGTCACTCAATTAATACAGATTCTATTTTGGTTGGTCCGTCACTTAAGGGTATTGGTGCAAAATATGATGCACAATATCTAAAAGATGCGATTATCATCCCTGACAAAGATGTTCCGGAAGAATTTAGCGCAGGTATTATGCCTCCATTTAATCTATCAGATGAAGATGTAACGGCGCTTGTTGAGTACATTACAACAGGTAAATAATGCTAAAAGATTTTTTTATAGTCACAAAATTTATCCTCTCTTTTGCGATCAGTCTCTCTGCACTCTTTGCCTATATTATGGCAAAGGGAGAGATGGGGCTTGATATGCTTCTTGCTACCTTTGCTGTGCTTCTTGTAGCGATGGGTGTCTCAACGCTCAATCAAGTGCAGGAGTACAAATCTGATGCTAAAATGGAAAGAACAAAAAACCGTCCCATTGCTTCGGGAAGGATGACTCCTCAAACTGGTATTATAATTGCTGTGGTATTGATAGCACTCTCTATGGTAATGATCTATTCTTTACTTGGATTAACGGGTGTCAATATATTTATGTTTTCCTTTCTCTGGTATAACGCAATGTATACGCCTTTAAAAAAGAAGAGTGCCTTAGCAGTAGTTCCAGGTGCAATTTTGGGTGTTATCCCTCCAGCAGTTGGCTGGTTAGTTGCTGGACACACTTTGATGGAATTAGAATTTATTGCTTTAGCACTTTATTTCTTCATTTGGCAAGTACCTCATTTTTGGTTACTTGTTATGTTGTTTCACAGTGATTATAAAGATGGAGGTTATCCAACAGCGATGCGTTTGTTTGGTCAAGGTAGTCTTCAAAGACTTACTTTTGTATGGCTGATTTTTACCATGCAGGCTGGGATTTTCTTAGTGTATGTATTTGAACCCTATGTCACAACAATAATACTCACTGTGATAGTAGGAATTTTAGCATTTATTGCTTCCTTGGAATTGCTCAAAGAAAAATTTGAGCTTAAAAATGCCCGTGCGGTGTTTTGGAAAATTAATGCCGCTTTTTTAGGTATTATAATACTGTTAAGTATAGATGAATATATAAAACATCATATTTCTTAAGATATACCAAAACTAAAGCTTAGGCTTTGGTTTCACCCCCTACAATAACACTTACATTTTACTTTCTGAGGAATACATATGAATGAACCGATCTACCCATTAGAGACTATATTGGCAGCTATCAGTAAATATAAAAAACCAAAGGTAAAGAAACGTTTAATATTTGATCAATCTTATATGGGCGGTATTGGCAGTAAATGGATCATTGCATTTTTTCTTTTATTACCCATAATTGAGTATGCAGGGATATTTAATCCCTGGATGTTCAAGATGCTAGGTATTGCATCAGCAATTGTTTTTTTTATCGTTTTTCTTTCCATGCTAATGATTATTGTTGTAGCATTGACATTTATTAACAATAATAAAGTAATAAGACAGATGACACCATCATGGAAATACTATTTTCCGGATGTTGATTTAACTATGGCCCTTTCATCAGGCGCAACACCTTACAAAGAATTCTTAATTTACTATGCTGAAGCACTTAATGCTGGACTTCATGGTGATGATTTGTACAAAAACCTACAACAGTCATTTCATACAATGCAAAAAGAGAATGCAGACTTGTTGGATAGAATGCAAAATAGTAGATCAAGATAAAAAGTATCTTTAAAAGCAATGAAACAAAAGAGTAATATACTCCTAAAAAAATCAATAAAATTGATAGTTAAAATAGGATGAAATGACTCCTTTGATGACCTAAACCCCTCATATGAACGTCATATGTAACGTTTTGAAGAAAATCGAAACGTTAGCAAATTATTTAAGTACTCTCATAATTAAATAAGATTATAATTATCGTTGAGTGTTGTAATTTTTACAGCATAGAATTTATACAAGGGGGGGTATGCATGCAATCAAACGCAGCATTGGAGTATGATTATTCATTAGCAAAAAAGTTTACTTATTTAACTATTTTGTTTGGATTTTTAGGTATGTTAGTCGGTACGTTAATCGCCGCACAAATGGCATTTCCTGAATTAAACTATCTACTAGGGGAATACGGAACGTTCTCAAGGTTAAGACCAATTCACACAAACACCGTGGTATTTGGATTTACAGTATCTGGTATTTTCGCTACTTGGTTCTACCTGGGGCAAAGAGTGCTTAAGGTTTCTATAGCAGAATCGAAGTTTTTGATGTTTATTGGAAATCTTCAATTTTGGCTTTACTTTGTAGGAGCACTTTTAGCAACTGTATCTTTACTCTTTGGTGTAACTACATCTAAAGAGTATGCTCAGTATGAGTGGCCATTTGACATCGTTGTTGTGGTTGTATGGGTACTGTGGGGTACTGGAATGATGGGGCTTATCGGGATCAGAAGAGAAAAAGCACTTTATATATCAGT